>Ga0210102_1000378_pt1 | contig 11890 bp, 9 predicted proteins | sample RushOxbow_ThreeS_4_FD_185563 | JGI IMG/M metagenome (GOLD analysis project Ga0210102, IMG submission 185563) | Wetland microbial communities from San Francisco Bay, California, USA, that impact long-term carbon sequestration -... | ecosystem: Environmental > Aquatic > Marine > Wetlands ...
GTTGGCGAAGCTGCGCGGGGCGTTCGTGACCCGGGGCGGAGGGAGGCCGGGAGAGCGTGGAGATCGCGGGCGGGTGTGGGTTTGGGATTGAGTGCCGGAGGGTGTCCGGCGAGGTGGAATGAAAAGCGGACGCAGAAATACAGGCTTCCGCGCGCAGCGCGGGATGGCGGGATCAGCGTGTGACAGAACCTAAGCTATCAGTGAATCCAGCGAACGAAGCAAATACAAGGCGGCGAGAGTAACTACTAGCATCAACCAGATCAGCAGCGTTACAGAAATCCAGCCGGCGATTCGACAACCTAAAGTTCTTTCAATGAAGGGCAGAAGAGAAATCGTTCGATGAATCGTACGGTCAATCAGCTTGGTGATACTCACCTACATCCTTGAAGGACGACGCCGGGACCCAAGCGTGGCGAATAACGCGTCGGGTGGCGACTCCATGTTGGTTTCGCAGGGTGATTTATCGAAGCTAGCGGAGGGTTGGGCATAATCAACGCCGTCAATCGCTACGGAAGTTGGGGCGGCCTCGGCGGCAGGGCGCTGGGTTCGATTGCTCAGCTCGGAGAGCGTGACTCGGGCTAGCGCTGCTCCAATTCGACGCTACAGTCGTGCTCCAGTTCGTACGCGCAAGCCTGCGAAATGAAACGAGAAAGCTCGAGAGCACGCTGGCATCCCACCAGGATTGTGGCCCGGTAGCTCAGCTGGATAGAGCACCAGCCTCCGAAGCTGGGGGTCGCGCGTTCGAATCGCGCCCGGGTCACCACTGCCTTTCCTTGTATCGTCGGCTACTTCACGTGCCTCTTCGGAGACACCCAATGGTGTCTGCATCCTATTCCTCCCTTACCAAGCCCCCTCAGAGGAATCCAACCGGAATGGTTAGGATTTCGGCCAGATCCCTCTGAGGGGGGCTTGGTGAGCGGTACATCTCCTCCCCGCGTGGTCTCGAGAAGTCGCTCGATCATGGGAAAAGAGCCGATATGCTCTAGATGGCACGGGTCGTTGACGGAGATGCGAGATGCCGCTCGGACTTCCATCCATTCGCGGGCTCGAAGGCTCCCGGTTCGCAAGATCTGATGATCTGCCACGCCATCAACCCCGGCCTGACGGAGACCAGAACTTCATAGAAAGGCGAACCGCGCCTTCCCGGGGACCGAGAGCGCCCGGATGCAGTCGCGAGCAAGGGAGCCTCGCCGGCTGCTATCGGAGGAACCATGCGTTTGGGAGTAAACCTTTGGACCTTATCGCTGATCGCGGCTTGCGCGTTTGTCGCATGTGGCGACCGCGACGCAATGCGCGCCACCCAGCCGAGCGAGTCTGCCGACGAAGTTGCGGAGGCAGGCGAGCACGCTGCACAACCCGAGGCTCGCGACGAAATACCAGCGGAAAAAACCGAAGAAGAGATCCCCGAGCCTCTCTTCCCGCGCGGCCTCGTCGCCAAGGAACCCGGCGTTTCGCCGGGTTACGTGTTGTTCAGCCCCTTGCTTTCGAGCACCACCTACCTCGTGAACAACGAGGGCGACGTCGTGAAGAGCTGGAGCAGTGAATACTCGCCCGGAGGTGGAATCTACATGTTGCCGAACGGCAATCTACTGCGCCCTGGGCGAGACCCCGAGCGGCTTCTGTTTAGCTCGGGTGGAACGGGCGGAATCCTCCAGGAAATCGACTGGGAGGGAAACGTCGTCTGGGAGTGGCGATTCTCGGATGACACCCGCGTGCAGCACCACGACATCGAGCCGCTCCCGAACGGAAATCTGCTGGTGCTCGCGTGGGAAGTGAAGTCGAGCGAAGAGGCGCGGCGCGCGGGCCGGCGAGCAGATCGAATTCCCGAGCAGGGACTCTGGCCGGATTGGCTGCTCGAAGTCGAACCGATCCGACCGAACGACGCGAAGATCGTATGGGAATGGCATAGCTGGGATCACCTGGTGCAGAACAGAGACCCCGGCGCCGAGAACTACGGCGACCCCGCCGAGCATCCGAGGCGAATCGACATCAACGCGGGCTCGGATGCGCCCGAGATCGATGCTGACGAACTCGCTCAGCTCCAAGCGATCGGTTACGTACCCGAGAACGCTACCGCAGACGACCTCGAGAGCGACTTTCTGCACACCAATGCGGTCGCCTACAACGCTCGACTCGACCAGATCGCGCTGTCCGTCCCCGTGCTCGGGGAAATCTGGATCATCGAACACGCGACAACCACCGAGGAGGCCCGCGGTCCGCGCGGCGACCTGCTCTATCGCTGGGGAAATCCGACCGCCTACGGGCGAACCGATGCGGGCGGAAAGCGCTTCTTCTATCAACACGACGTCCGCTGGATCCCCGACGGTTGGGAAGGCGCAGGCAACCTGATGGTTTTCAACAATGGGGACGGCCGCGCGGAGGAATCCTTTTCATCAATAGACGAGTGGACACCGCCGCTCGCCGCAGACGGCACCTACGCGCTCGAAGAGGCAGCGCCTTTCGGTCCGAGCGAGCTCGCGTGGCAATTCGTCGCAGATGAGCCGAGCGAGTTCTTCTCGCCGTTCATATCTGGCGCGCACCGGCTCGCAAACGGCAATACGATGATCTGCTCGGGCGTGGGTGGTCGATTTCTCGAAGTGACACGCTCGGGTGAAATCGTCTGGGAATACCGCAATCCGTTCAGCGGAAGCGTTCGAAATGCGGACGGATCGTCGCCGCAGCCGGGTCTCGACAAGCGCCCCTACGCAGTTTACCGCGCCACGCGAATAGCCGAAGATCACCCGGGCCTGGCAAATCGGAAGCTCAGCCCGTTGGATCCGCAGCCGGCGTGGCTGCAGATCGCAGCGCGAGCGAACGAGGAGCCCAAGCAGCCCTGAGTCGATCCGCATCACGGCTAACCTTCTTCAGCGCGAGGCACCCATCGTCCTTTGGGAGACTCGACCAGCGTGAGCACCCCGGACCGAGCCCCCAGAGGAATCCAGTCCGAATGTTGGGATTTCGGCCGGATCGAGGGAGGCAAGATGCGCAAGAAGCGACATACACCGGATCAGATCATCGCGAAGCTACGAGAGGCGGAAGTGGCGCTGTCTCAAGGCAAAATAGTGCCCGAGGCCTTCCGTAATCTGGGCGTGACGAAGCAGACCTACTACTGCTGCCGCAAGGAGTTCGGGGGCCTCAAGGTCAACTAAGCGCCTCAAAGATCCTGAGCGCCTGTGCGGCGTGGGGCCCGCGTGGGACGGGTCTTGGCACTCCGATCGACTGCTAACTGACCGATTTCACTTCAGCTCATTTGCGAAGCGAACGGGTTCGAGTCCGGCAACCTACCCGCGGCCTCTTTACTGGCTTACGGAGGCATCTAGTTGTAGATCCCTCGATGGGACGTGAAAAGGGGTGGGCGTACGCTCTCCGACACTGTTTGCAGCTGTCATCACATGGCACGGTATGGCGCGATTCGATGGGGGTGACGGTTTCGATTTCCTGTTGGAAATCATCCAGTTACCACCAATTTCGTCGGAGCCTCTGATGCTGGGGGTCGCGCGTTCGCGGCGAAGCGAAGCTTCGCAAGCGCAAGGCAGCGAAGCTGCCCAGCGAATCGCGCCCGGGTCACCATTTGTTCTGAACCACTTGCAACATCCTCAGCCGATGGAGTTCTGACCCACCACCATCGGTCGGCCCAACGGCGCTGCTATATCCGTTCCAGCACGTAAAGGCTCTCAATCAACATCTCGTCGATGTCCTCGCGCTGGAGACCGAGTGACGCCTCTTCCCCGATCATTTGAGCGCAATTCGTTTTTTCAATCAGGCGAAGGCCCGGCAACGCTGCGTAAAAGTCGTCATCGATCACGGAATACACGGCGTCTTCTGGATGTAGTGCTCGATCAAAGAATTCGATCAATCGCTGATAGGGTCGTGTCGATGTCGTCCAGGTTTCAAACGAGACCGAGCCGACGCGGCTTCCCATGGGTAGGCGGCGTGCGATCTGATCGAAGATCGTGTCGATCGCGGCGCGCTGTAGATAAAAGAGCAATCCTTCCATGAGCAGGTAGGTGGGGCGGTTGTCGAGTCGTCGGTGGAGGTCATTTGCGAGTTCGGAGACGGCGGACGAATCATCGAGATCGCACGTGATGAACTCGATCGCACGCGAAGGAATATCACCTGAGTCGGTCCAGCGCGCGAACGCCTTTCTCTTCAAGTCAATTACGTCAGGGCGTTCGACCTCGATGCAAATAACAGGTTTGCTGAGGAACAACGGATAATGGCTCAGGCCGGCTGCGAGATTCACGAACACGCCGTCTGGATGTGCGTCAAAAAAACGTTGAGTGCGCTGTATGAAGAAACGGCTTCGCAGTGCGTGGGCCAGATCCTCGCAATTGCTGATGTGCGTCAAGATTTCGGCGTGTAGCGATTCGATTTCGTCATCCACCCAGAGATGCGCGAATTGATCGAGGCTGATCGACGCGAAACGGGCGCGATACGACGCGATCAAATGCCCCGTTTTCTCGGCCGTGAAACGCTCCAATTCTCAGTCTCTCAGTTCTGCTAGCCGGAAACGGCGCGGGCCTGGAAATTCTTGGTGGACTTACGCCGGGTTTTCGAGAGGGGGTAAACGGCGCGTGCGCGGCGTTCATCTTCCTCGAGTTTGAAGGTCGGCCTGGGCAGATTCTTCCCCATCAAAGTCCAGCGTAACGGAATCGGCCTCATCGGACTCTCGCGGAAACGTAGCACTGACCACTCTCGTAATCGCGCCGCCGTACCGTCGGAAGCGTTCCGTTAAGTAGGCCGAAGAGTGGGGAAAGACCTCGCACTGGTTCTCTGGCCGCCGCGACCCTTCAGGCGAGCCAGGCACTTCTCCACGGGCAGCGTGTTGACGACATTGGCGGCGCTCGCCCAGCCGCGTCGCGCGACGGCGACACCGAGTTCCTCTGCGTAGCGCAGGTGGCTCGGATCATGGGCGTCCGAGTCGATCGCGAGGAGGGCCCCCGCAGCGACAGCTCGCCGCACGTACTCGTCCCGCAGATCCAATCGATCTGGCATCGCGTCGATCTCGAGGATCGTGCCCGTTCGAACCGCTGCGGCGATCACGGCGTCGATGTCGAGTTCCACGGGCTCGCGGTGGCCGAGCGAGCGCGCGGTCGGATGGAAGAGGACGTCGACGTGGGGATTGCGCATGGCGCGGATCACGCGGCGCGTCATCTCGGGCCGGCCCAGGCGAAAGTTGCTGTGCACGGCAGCGCCGACCACGTCGAGCTGCGCGAGGGTCTCGTCGGCGATGTCCAGGCTTCCGTCCCTGCGGATGTTGACCTCGGCGCCCGAGAGCACGCGAAAGCCACGCAGTTTGCGGTTCAGTGCGCGGATCGCGTCTCGCTGCTCGAGCAACCGCTTCTCGTCGACGCCTCCGAGCATGGCGAGGTCGCGCGTATGGTCCGTGATGGCGATGTATCCGAGCCCCAGCTTGCGCGCCGCGGCGGCCATCGCCTCGATCGAGGACGAGCCGTCGGTCCAGTCCGTCTGGACCTGCAGGTCGCCCCGCAGGCCCCCGTACTCGATCAGCGCCGGCAGCTTCCCCTGGCTCGCGGCCTCCACCTCGCCGAAGCCTTGGATGCCTTCGAGCGCGAGGTGCACCGGCTGCGCCACAAGCGCCAGGAACGGAGCCGCTCGGTGTGCCCGAGCCGCCGCACCTGGGAATCGCGGATCGCATCTTCCGGGAAGAGGGTTATGGCTTCATCCTGACGGACGAAGGTGCTCAGGTGTATTTCCACCGCAATACCGTGAAGGCCGGCGTGGATTTCGAACGCCTTCAGGAGGCCGATCGCGTCGCGCTGAATGTGGAGGCAGGCCGGGAGGGGCTCCAAGCCACGAGCGTGGTCGCAGCGCCGCCGGGTGCGTTGTGAGTGAGTCGCTCGCGCCCGGTTCGAGATCGTAGGAAGAATCAACTGGGTCTTCGGAAAAGCCCGATGTTACGCATTCCTTCAAGTAGGCCGAAGAGTGGGGAAGGACCTCGCACTGGGCCGCTCTTGCGCCGATTCCGCAACTTCGGCGCGGAGTTCGCTCGGCTTCCCGCGCCGCGAAGGCGCCCTGCGCGAGCTCGATGGCTCGAGCCGCGAAGTCGCTCTTCGGCCGGCTTTGGTGTTCGCCGCGCTGCCCGATAATATCCGCAGCCGCTCGGCCGAGGCGCCGAGCAGGGAGGGGCGTAGGTGGCCGGTGCAAAGCCGAAAGCCGCGCGTTTCGGGACGGTGCTCGGGCTCGCGCCGGGAGGCGTTCCCGTCTATTCGAGCGACTACGCGACCGCAGACGAAGCGGAGCTGCCCGATCGCCATTCCTACCGCAGCTACGTCAACGGCATCTATATGGGCGAGAAGTGGCAGTGCGTCGAGTTCGCCCGCCGCTGGCTGTACCTCAATCACGGTTGGATCTTCGACGAAGTCGGCATGGCGTACGAGATCTTCGACCTCGAATCGATCCGCGACGTTCGCAACGAGACGCTGCTTCCGATGCGATCGTTTCGGAATGGATCGAAGCGCCTGCCCGAGCCGGGAAGCCTGTTGGTCTGGGACGAAGGCGGCGAGTTCGGGCGCACCGGCCACGTCGCCATCGTCGTCGACGTGCCGCCGAACTGTGTGCGCTTCGCCGAGCAGAACCTCCACCACGAGCAGTGGCCCGAGGGCCAGAGCTACTCGCGCGAACTCAAGGCCAGGAAGAGCCCGACGGGCGAGTTCTGGGTCGAGTGTGCGTTCGCGGACGCGACGCTGCTCGGCTGGGTGATCCAGACCGACGATCCGACCGACGCCGAGCAGATCGATGTGCCCGAACCCGAGCTGTTTCTCTCGATCGAACGGCGCATCGAGCGCGCGATCGATCACGATCGCGCGTGGCTCAACGTCGCCAACCCGGACGAAGCGGCGTTCGTCGAGCTGATGGAAGGTCACTATCTCTCCGACGCGCCGCGCGATCTCTACTACTGCATCTCGGAGACCGCCTGCGACGAGCTCGAGCTTGCGACCAACCAGCTGCACGCGCTGTTCATGCACGCGACCGACTACGTGCTGCAGCACGATCAGCTGCTCGAGCGCTTCCAGATTCCGCGTTGTCTGTGGCCCAAGATCCACCAGTCGTGGAACAACCGGCGCAACCAGATGATCACGGGCCGCTTCGACTTCGCAATGAGCGAGCGCGGCTTGAAGGTCTACGAATACAACTGCGATTCGGCGGCCTTCTACATGGAATGCGCAAAGGTGCAGGGAAAGTGGGCGAAGCACGTCGGCTGCCGACTCGGGCGGGATCCCGGCAAGAACCTTCACCGCTATCTGCGCGATGCCTGGAAGCGCAGCGGCGTCGATGCGCTGCTGCACACCATGCAGGACACGCTCGCGGAGGAGACCTATCACGCGCTCTTCATGCAGGCCGTGATGGCCGAGGCTGGCATCACGAGTCGGATCCTTCGCGGAACCGAAGGTCTGCGCTGGGCAGACGACGGCGGCATCCTCGACGCCGATGGCGAGCGGATCCGCTGGGTGTGGAAGACCTGGGCGTGGGAGACGGCACTCGACGAGATCCGAGCAGAATGCGGCGACGATGCGCAGAAGCTCGAGAGCTACCGGCCCGGCGAGTCGCACGCAGGAGAGGTGCGGCTCGTCGACGTGCTGCTGCGCAGCGAGGTCATGGTCTTCGAGCCGCTCTGGACCCTGATCCCGAGCAACAAGGCGATCCTGCCGGTCTTGTGGTCGATGTTCCCGCACCACCCGTACCTGCTCGAGAGCTCGTTCGATCTCACGGATTCGCTGCGCGCAAGGGGCTACGTCGCGAAGCCGATCGTCGGGCGCTGTGGAAAGAACATCACGATCTTCGGGCAGTCGAGCGAGGTTCTGGCGCAGACTTCCGGACAGTTCGCAGGCCGCGAGCCGATGTATCAGGAACTGTTCGCGTTGGCGCACACGGGCGAGTACTACGTGCAGCCGAGCACGTTCTCGGTGGCGGGCGTCTATGCAGGCTGCGGCGCGCGAATCGACGAGTCGCTCGTGATCACGCCCGCGAGTGACTACGTGCCCTTGCGCGTGGTCGACGACGACCGCTTCCGCGAGCTATTGCGCGCGAATCAGCCGGGTTGAACCCGGACTCACTCTGAATCCGTTGGTAACTGCTATCTGATGGCAACTGCTATTTGTTGGTGGCCCCGATTTGAATCGACCGGCCGGCTGATGGCGGCCGAGTCGGCGCGCCGACGCCTCACTGCAAGCGTTCGACGCCGTTCCGAACCGCCCAGTGGCCCGCGCGCCCTGCTGCGTCGCCCGACAGCGCGACCGCCCGCTTGTTGCGGATGGAGCCCTGTGAGAGCACCGCAGCCGCGCGTCGGAAGCTGTCGGATCACAGGAAAAAGAAACTGGGTTTTCGGAACAGCCCGATAATACGAATTCCATTAAGTTGGCCGAAGAGTGGGGAATGGCCTCGCACTGGGCTGAGGCGGCGGAAAACCAGCGGACCAGACAAGGACCCGCTGCTGCCCAGCCGATGACACGAGCCATCACGATTGCACCCGTCTGCGGGGGTTCGATCTCGCCAGACGACTATCCTCACCCAGGTCGAGCGTTGAGCGGGGCTGGCCAGAGCGGCAGTCAACCACGTCACACGGTATTAACGACAGCCGAGCCGTCGAGAACGCGGGTTCAAGACCAGCCGCTTTGGCGTTGCTTGGCACGTTATGGCGTGATTCGATGGGGATGGCGGATCCGAATTTCCGTACAAAATCAGTAGTTTACCACTGGTTTCGTTTGAGCCTCCGAAGCTGGGAAATCGCGCGTTCGCGGCGAAGCGAAGCTTCGCAAGCGCAAGGCAGCGAAGCTGCCCAGCGAATCGCTCCCGGGTCACCATCATCTCTTCCGCATAGCAGAGCGATCGTCGAAGCATGCGCCGACGATCTAAGCGGGGCGCGTTTCGCGTCCCTCCCGGGGTTGGCTCGCTAACAAAACGAATCCTGGGTTATTGGACATTGCCGAGAACCCAGCTTCAATTGTCTATCCTCGGAAGTGGCCTTCTGTATCGCGACCCGCATCGCTCACGGAGCACCACGGTGAATCTGGGGTACCTGCTCATCGTCTCGACAGCAGTGAGTGTCTCCGGACGCGACGTTGCCAATGAAGAGCAAGGCACGACTCAGTCCGCCAGCCCAGCGACCGTCGAGACGGCGGCACCTCCGTTGGTGCCGTATCTCGGCCAGGCGACTCCCGGTCTCACGCCCGAGCGGTTCGCACCGGGCGTCGTCAGCACCGATGCCATCGAGCTCAACAGCGTGTTTTCTCCCGATGGCCACGAGTTCTACTTCACGCGCATCGTCGAGGGCCTGGACACGATGCACCAGGTGACGTTCGTCGACGGGAAGTGGGGCGAAGTGCGACCGCTGATGCTGTTCCCCGATCGCGTCCGCGTGGAATCGGCTGACATGGTGCTGTCATCTGACGGCCAGGAGCTGTACTTCCTGGCGCGCTATGACCGCGCGGGCACCGGCCCCACGCCGAACTACGATTTCTGGATGAGCCGGCGGGTGAGCGGCACGTGGACCACGGCGGAGTTGGTTGGGCCGCCGATCAGCACCGCGGCCAACGAGTATTATCCGGCGCTCGGCAGCGATGGCAGCCTGTACTTCGTTTCGGATCGCGACGGCGTGACTCGGCTTTACAAGGCACAGAGGCGCGCCGACGGCAGCTTCGACGCACCTGCGCCGTTTGGACCCTCGACCGAAGGACTCGTGGCGGGAGACACAGCCCTGGCCCCCGACGAGAGCTACTTACTCATGACGCCGGGGCTCCCGGCTTCGGGCGGTCGCGGGGACCTCCACGTGTCGTTCCGTCGCGCCGACGGCAGCTGGAGCGAACTGATTCGTCTGGACGACACGATCAACACATCGGATCACGAGTGGTGTCCGATGGTGACGCCCGACGGCAAGTTCATCTTCTTCTCACGCCGGAAGGGACTGGCTGGCCCTCCGTGGGCGGCGACCACAATCGGCGATGTCTACTGGATGGACGCGCGCGTTCTCGAGAGCTACCGACCGCCCTCCAGCGCGTCAGACCGATGACCTGGATCGAATCGTTGCGCGTCCGCTGTGCCATTGGGGGGTACGGCCTACCCATTGGGCTCAACGAGTCCGGCGATCCAACGCTTCGCGGTGCGAGCGGGCCACGCGCAACCGCTTGTCTTCGACACATAACAACAGAAACTCGCTGTGCGATGCCGGTTGTACTTTGACCACCCATCTGAGATTCACGATTGCGGACCGCTGGCTGCGAACCAAGAGAACCGGATCCAAGCGCTCGGCCAGCAGCCCAATCGATGCGCGGTACAGATAGCGTGCAGCGCTGTCACCTCATGGCACACAATCGGGCCGAACCAGAAGGTCGAAAAATTTAGCAATACCGTAAGGTTACGGGATTTTCGGAACAGCCTCCGAAGCTGGAGGCCGCGCGTTCGCGGCGAAGCGGGGCTTCGCAAGCGCAAGGCAGCGAAGCTGCGCGCGAATCGCGCGCGGGTCACCAGATCCGTTTTTGCATATCAGTCAGATCGCCAAAGTCACCGTCATCGATCTGAAGAGAGCGCGATTCAGTCCTCCAGCGAAGCTCCGCGGATCGCGCCCGGGTCACCACGTTTTCTACCGCGCTGTCACGCGATTGCGAGAGTGGCCGGGAATTACCTGGAGTGTCACGTTCCACTGCGTAGATCGAGGTTCATCGATCGCGCGATTCAATCGATGTCATAATGGTCGTGGATGAGGTCGATCAGCGATTGCGCCATGAGCATTTGCTGTTCGAGGAAGACTACCGAAACGTGAAGAGCGGTTCTGTAGAACATCAGGGCCGCGAAGTACTCGGCAACCAATTTTGGATCGTCATCGATCAGATATTGCCCGACTCGAACGAGTGGTTCGAAGGTCTCGAGCGGCTCGAGCATGTTGAGATAATTTTCTTCGATGTGCGCAAAGGCCTGTCTCGCCAGCTTCATGTTCATGATCTGTTTCTGGCTCGTTTCGTACGCGTGAAAATAATTCTGGATTTCCGTGTATTGATGTTTGCAAATGGCTAGTCCCTGTTCGTATTTCAGCATTTCGCGCCTGATTTCCGGGTCCTCGATCAAGCGAAGGCTACCGCTGCTTTTCAGCTGGGACATCGTCAACTCCGAAAAATCCACGCGGAGATACCAGTACGTATAGGCGACCGACTGGATGTACATCCTCCGTTGACGATCGGGCTGATCGAGCGGCCCTTCGAGTATCTCGAGGAGATCGCCGATGCGGTCGACCAGGAAACGGTTGCCTCGAACGGCACTGTCGATCGTGCGGAGATCTTCGCCAAGATCGGTGAGCATCGACTCGAGGAATTCGCGTTCCTTCTTTCGGTCGAGTCGATCCTCGTTCCAGTTGTTGATCTGTAGCGCGATCAGGATGCCAACCACCACGAGAATGATCTCGCCGGCGGCGTACCTCAGATAATGTCGAGTACCGCCATCACGCATGAGTCGACTCCTGGCGTCCCTGAATACTCTCAGCATGGTCGCATGGTCTCCATCGAGCCTCCCGAATCAAGCCAGCGTTACACAATCGAGGTCGCTTCCCAATCTTTCGCTTCATGGATCCGTGAGGATCTCTCCGAGTTCTCCGGTGCTTCGCGCGTTCCTCCGCGAGCTAGGGTGGACCGATCTTTGGCGCTCGGATCGAAACAAAACGCGTAGCGCGGTGCATCTGGCTCGATTCCACTGAACGCGGGCATGGCGACTCCGATCGGCGGGCCCGCGCGAGTGCGCTGGGAGGAGGCCGCACCATTCGCCCCGCTCCAGCCTACCCAGGCGGTTTCCGGCCGCCATCGAGCCAACTCGAAAAATCTGGTAACTATATGAATTTGTTATTGATTCTAGAATTTCGTGCGCAGCTCTCCGAAGCTGGGGG
>Ga0210102_1000379_pt1 | contig 11883 bp, 8 predicted proteins | sample RushOxbow_ThreeS_4_FD_185563 | JGI IMG/M metagenome (GOLD analysis project Ga0210102, IMG submission 185563) | Wetland microbial communities from San Francisco Bay, California, USA, that impact long-term carbon sequestration -... | ecosystem: Environmental > Aquatic > Marine > Wetlands ...
GGCCGGCAGTGGCGAAGGATGCCCCTCGGAGTCGTTATACTGATACTGATCCATGACGCACAAGGTGTGATTTCACTTCCCAAGACGAAATTCGTGTGTGTCGAGCGACGCCAGGCAGAGGCCGACGGGCACTGAAGGAACTGAGTCCCGCGACTTTTCCCAGTCTCGGCTATAGCGACCCAACAGGCCGTGACCGACGTCACGAATTATAGCTTATTCCATCTTGACCAGGGATAGCGGGCGCGACAAAACGATTTTTTGCTGGAGCGGGGAGTCCGGATCTGTGCTCGCCGCTTCCGGTGAGACATATCACAACCCGGTTGTGACTCATATCCTCGTAACCCGGAGTCGCGGCCCCATACCTTTGATATCTGGGGTCAATGTATGGACCACTTAGGAGATTGCATGAACGCGAGCTGTGGAACCGGCGCCAGGCAGCATATGCCGCGCCTCCTTTTCTGGGAGATTACCAAGGGCTGCAACCTGCGATGCGCCCACTGCCGCGCCTCGGCCACCGAACTGGCCTCCCCCAGGGATCTGCCCACCTCGCAATGCGAGGATTTCATCGACCAGATCGCCGCCTTCGCCAGTCCCATCGTGGTCTTCTCCGGCGGGGAGCCGCTCTACCGTGCCGACATCCTGCAACTGGCGCGGTATGCCACCGGCAAGGGCTTGCGGGTCGCGCTGGCCACCAACGGAACCCTCGTCACCGCCGACCTCGCACAGAAGATCGCAGAATCCGGCATCCAGCGCGTCTCCATCTCGCTGGACGGCTCCAATGCGGATACCCACGACGGCTTTCGCGGCATTCCGGGCTCGTTTGACGCCGCCCTGTACGGACTCCGGAACCTTAAGAGGGCGGGCATTCCGGTGCAGATCAGCGTGAGCATCGCCCGCCACAACGCGGACCAGCTGCCAGCGATGCTGGAGATGGTTCGCACGCTGGGCGCCGACGCGCTCGATACCTTCCTGCTGGTTCCGGTCTGCTGCGGAGTCGAGCTTGCCGCCTCCGAGATGCTGCGCCCCGAAGAGTACGAGCACCTCCTCCAATGGTGCTACGATCAGGCTGCCGAAGGCGGCGTCGAACTGCATGCCAGCTGCGCTCCGCACTACTCCCGCATTGTCGAGCAGCGGCGGGCCGCCGCCCATCTGCGGCGCGAAAACGGCTCGGGGACTACAACGGCGGCCGAGGCATCCATCGCTCCCACCGACATCATGATGCCGGGCGCCAGCGGAATGGTTCTGCGGCCCAGCGGCGGGCTGTCCGGCGATCGCGGCGCAAGGAGCAGCGGATGTGCGGCCGGAAGCGGCGTCTGCTTCGTGTCCTTTGAAGGAGAGGTCTATCCCTGCGGATACCTGCCGGCCGTGGCGGGTGATTTGCGCAAGCAGTCCTTTGCGGAGGTTTGGAACAGCGCGGGGGTCCTCTCCGATCTGCGCCAGACCGACAAGTTGGAGGGCAAATGCGGCTGCTGTGAGTTCCGCAACATCTGCATGGGATGCCGCGCACGCGCCTACGCCGCCAGCGGTAACTACATGGCGGAGGAACCCTTCTGTCGTTACGAGCCGATGGCCATGACGAAAAAGTAGGCGGGCCACAGGGGACGGTGTTCTCCGGGAAAAATAGAAGGCGGCACGGACAGGATCCGTGCCGCCGTTTTGTCGCTTGCCGCAACTAGGGTCGCGGTCTTTCGAACAGCGTCATATCGATCTCGGGATTCAGATGCACATCCTGAATTTCCGTTCGCGTGGTCTGCGACCCTCGGATATAGGCTTCCAGGATGGTGGGAAATTCGACTCCGTCGAACTCCTTCCATCGGAGATAGCGCATCATGATCTCGTGACGCCCACTGGCTTCCACCACGGAAAAGCTTTCCTGCAGCAGCTTGCCTTCCGGGCCGATCCACCAGCGAGTCGAGCTGCCGTCGACCGTAATTTCCACGATGGTGTAGAAAACCGCGTCGATCTCCTCCTTGCCTGCGATACGGAAGCTATAGTTCGGGTCATCGATATGTTGCAGAACATTCACAATGTTCCGCTTCATCATCTCCCGGGCCTCGCGTTGCTGGGCGGGCGTCATTTCCTTGATCTCGCTGGCTCCGCGGGACATGAACGCATCCGACGGAGTGATCACCTGGTGGAGCTTGCCCACCATAAGGGTGATCACCTCCACCTTTTGCTCCGGAAAGATGCTGTACTGCTCGATGTAGACAGGCCAGCCGCGCTCGCTGGTAGCCACAATCTTCTCGTGCATGCTCTTCACAGAGGCGATCTTGTCGACGCCTCCCATCCATTTGGCCAGCTTTCGCAGGACCTCCTTTGCATCCGCCGGGTTGTCACCGGACGCAACCGAGTCGACGCGGGAAGCAGTCACCATCACAGCAGCGGCCGGTTTCAGGTGGGCGCCATGCGTAACCGGAGGCATCGTCTGCGGAGAGGGAATCGTAATATCGACCGGGGTCACAGGTCCCAGCTCCGCAAGCTGCGTTTGAAATTCGCTGGCGTTGCCCACCACCAGGACCTTGAAATCCTCGCTGCGCAGATACTTCTTGGCGACACGAACTACGTCGTCGGCTGTCACCTTTTCGATGCCCGCCCGGTAGCGTTGGAGAAAGTCGCTGGGGTAGCCGTAAAACTCGTAGGCCTGCTGCTCGTGTAGCACCTTGGCAGGAGTGTCGAGGCGGAAGATGAACGAGTTCAGAATGGAGTCCTTGGCGCGTTTGATCTCTTCTGCGGTGGGCGGCTCGGTCTTCATCAGATCCACCTGCTCCCACATCCCGCGGAGAGCCTGAATCGTGCTGCCGGTCTTGGTTCCGATCATCAGCCGGGTCAGGCCGGGGTGATCCCAGTCGCTGCCAACACCGCCGCCGACCGCGTAGGCGAGTCCTTCCTTGGTCCGCAGATTCACGAAGAGGCGGGAGGCAAAGCCTCCGCCGAAGACCACGTTCATGACCTGCAGCGCATAGTAGTCCGGGTTCCTGCGTTCGATACCCAGGCTCACGAAGCGAATCTCGCTCTGCTCCACGTCACTCTTGTTCACCAGGTAAATTCCCGGCTTCTCCGGCTGGATCGGGGCCTCCCGCTGCACCGCGGGTGTGCCCTTGGGCCAATTGCCAAAGACCTTGTTCAGCGTGGCTTCCATCTGTTTGGCGTCAAAGTCGCCCACAATTCCCAGGACGATGTTGTTCGGGGCCACGTAGCGGCTGTGCCAATCCAGAAGGTCCTGGCGCGTGACGGCCGTCACGGTTGCGTACTCGGGAATCCGGGCGTAGGGACTCTGCTTGCCGTAGCCCAGCAGCTGTCCTTGAATGCTGGAGATGCTCCGCGTCTCATCGTTGCGGCGCGAAATGGAGCTGTACAGCTGCTTTTTCGCCAGCGAGAGCTTTTCCTCGCGAAACGCCGGATTGCGCAGCAGATCGGCGAAGACACCGAAGACCTCCGGGAAGTCGCCCTTCAGGCAGTCGAAGGCGATGCTGGTCTGCTCGTCTGCTCCCTGGGTCTCCACCTTGGCGGCGCGCGCCTCGAGAAAGTCGTCCAACTGGTCTCCGGTAAGCTTTTCGGTGCCGCCCGTGCGCCAAGTGGCGCCATACAAATCCACCAGGCCGATCTTCTCCGCGGGTTCGGAGACCGCGCCGCCGCGAATCATCGCCAAACCGGCGATCAACGGCAGCTCGTGATCCTCGGTCAGGAAGACCACCATGCCGTTGTTCAGCTCCACGCGCTTGGGAAGCTTCGGCTGAAACGCCGGAAGCTCGGGAATCGCAATTTCACGCCAGTTGGTCGCCGGCGCCGCCGATCCGGCGGTCTTCTTCTGCTGGCCTGCCCACGCCGGAGCCGTCACCAGCACAAGCATCATGCCGGCGGCTGCCAGCAGAGATCTGTTCTTTCTCATAGCTGCCCTCCGCTTGCCACTTCGCCGGACGGGGTGTCCTTCGTCGTTAGTATTCCCACCGTCCGGTTGTTCGTCACGAATATCTGATTCGCCACGCGTATCACGTCCTCGTTGGTCACCGCATCCAGTTTATCGATCTCGCGGAACATCTCCCGCCAGTCGCCGAAGCGGAGCTGGTACCTCGCCAGGCTGGTAGCGAGTCCCTGGTTGTTGTTCAGGCCCCGCAGCAGAGCGGCCTTGGCGCGGGTCTTCACCATCTGCAGTTCCTCGGGCGTCACGCCCTCCGTCTTCAGCTTATCCAGCTCGGTATGGATGGAGTTGCCCACCTCTTCGGGGCTGTGCCCCTGAGCCGGAACCGCATAAAAGGCGTACAGATTGCGGTACTTTTCTCCCGGGAAGCCGGAAAAGCCCTCCGCCGCAATCGCGATTCGCTGGTCGCGCACGAGCGAGCGGTAGAGCCGCGAGGTGCGCCCATCGCTCATCACGCCGCTGATCACGGAATAGACGGCATCGTCCTTGTCGCGGTAGTTGGGCCGCTGGTATCCCTCCAGGTAGAAGGGCTGAGAGAGGTCTTCCAGCACCACGCGGCGCTCGCCAATCTGCGGATCCTCCTCCGTGATGTACTCTTCCGGCTTGGGACCGGAGGGAATTCGCCCTAGGTACCTCTCGGCCAAGGCAAAGGTCTTTTCCGGATCGACGTCGCCCACGACGGCGACGATCATGTTGGCCGGCACGTAGTAGGTCCGGAAAAAATTGTACGCATCGGTAGCGGAGAAGTGGCGCAGATCGCTGGCGTAGCCGACGTTCGGACGGTGATAGGGGCTGCCGTCGAAGGCCACAGAGAGAAACTGCTCCACCAGCCGTCCGATGGGCGAGGAATCCACCCGCATGCGCCGCTCTTCCATCACCACGTCGCGCTCCTTGTAAAACTCGCGCAGGACGGGGTCGAGAAAGCGCTCCGATTCGAGGTACGCCCACAGCTCCAGCCGGTTAGCGGGCAGCGAATAGTAGTAGCGCGTGTCATCCATGCTGGTGGAGGCGTTCAGTCCTTCTCCGCCGTTGCGTTCGATGATCTCGCCGAACTCGTTCTTTACCACATACTGTTCGGCTTCCTTGCGCGCTGCTTCCCAGGCCGCTTTCAGCTCGGCAATTTTCTTCTCATCGCGGTTGACGGTGCGATGATTCTCGCGGTCATAAGCCGCGTAGGCCTTCTCCACCCGGGCCAGCGCCGGCTCTTCGGCCTTGATATTTGTTGTCCCAATGTTCTTGGTGCCTTTGAACGCCATGTGTTCCATCATGTGCGCCAAGCCAGTCTTGCCTTTGGGGTCCTGCGCGTCTCCGGCATCCACCACCGTATAGAAGGAAAAGACCGGGGCCTCTGGCCGCTGCAGAACCAGAACCATCAGCCCATTGGAGAGGGTCTTTACGTGGACCCGCTTTTCAAACGACGCCAAATCCTGCGCCAGCGCAGTCTGCACGGCGCATACCAGCAGCAGCCAAGGAAGGCAGGCTTTCAACCGTCCCATCGAACCTCCGCGAAGGCCTTCAGGCCCCCAAGTCTTCGAGTTTACAGGGCGGTAACACACCATGTCGAACCGGTTACAGGGCGCCGGCATATCGCCGCTCGCCAGAGTGTGTTTCATTCCCGATTCCCCATCGCGAAGCGGCCCGGCACAGCAAACCACCCTCCGGCGGAGAGCAAACCCGGTGTGCGGCAACACAAATGGAGTTGTCTAGTAAAGCGGCGGCTCGCCCGGCGGACGCGTCTTCCAGCGGCGATGCACCCACAGCCACTGCTCGGGATGGGCACGTATGATCCGCTCAATGGCGGCGGTGTAGTTTTGCGTATTCGCGATGGCGTCGGCCTCGTCGTCCTCCGTGCAGACGGTAGGAATGGCAGCCTCCAGGTGGAGGCGGTATTTTGCCAGCTTCTCATCCCAGATGGCAAAAGCGGGCACCACGGCGGCTCCTGTCCGCTTGGCAACCCGCGCTACGCCGGAGGCAGTGCATGCCTTTCTCCCAAAAAAGTCCACAAAGACGCCTTGCGGCGGTGTCATGTTGGTATCCATCAGAACGCCCACCGTCTCGCCGCGCCGCATGGCTGCCAGCAGCCCACGAGCATACTCATCCTTGTCATGCACCTTGTTGCCGTGCATCTCGCGCCGCTGTTTTACCCAGCGGTCCAGCAGGGAATTGTCAAGGGAGCGTGCCACGATGTTCAGCCAGTGCCCGTGCAGGGAGTGCACGAAGGAGCTCAGCTCCCAGCCTCCCACGTGCCCGGTCAGAAAGATCACGCCTTTGCCGCGCGCCTTTGCCTCGTGGTAGTGCTCGACGCCGTCGTAGATCGCGATGCGGTCCACGCTCCGCTCGCGGTAGTCGGGGAACTTTGCTACCTCGGCAAGCTGACGGCCCAGCGAGCGGTACACGCCTTTCAGGATTCGCTCGCGTTTTTCAGGGAGCATTTCGGGAAAGGCCATCTCCAGGTTGTGCCGTCCTACGCGCCGCAGCCGCCCATGCAGCAGATAGACAGTCATGCCCAGTGCCCGTCCGCAGGCATGCGCAAGCGGACGCGGCAGAAAGCGCAGCGTCTGTGCGAGAAGCCAAACCGGAAGGAACTCAATCCATTGGCGCATGGGCGGGGCCTTGACCGTCTGAAACGGTAAACGAATCCGCGGGAGGCTTACAAGCTCGGGTCCGGACATGGCGCCCGGTCGAGGCGGCCGTGAAAAGGCCCGCCCAAACTAGCGGGCGGGCTCGCAATCGCATGGACGTTAGAGATTCGCGTCTATTGTCCCCCGTATTTCAGCAGTGCAGCTTGCCACTTTTCGGCCCCCTGAGGGGAGGCGACATGGCCCAGCAGAATGGTGCGGAAGGGAACCATATGGCCGTAGAAGGCGCGAGTGTCATTCTTGTGCTGGCTCAACACCGCGCCGTTGAGGGAGATGCCGGCAAACAGGCCACGGGCGCGCGAGTAGGTAAGCACTTCGGCGCGCAGCTTCCAGTCGGTCGAGGCGTCCGCGTGCCGTCCCACAGGTCCGGCGGCAGCGCTGGCATCGGCTCCCAGCTTGACCTTGCTTGCAAGCAGGCCGTTCATTCCGCGCTCGTTCATCACCAGCATGATGATGTCGGCCGCCTGGCCTCCCAACTGAAATCCGAAGCTGCCTCCCTTAAGAGAGAAGAACGCGGGTGCGCTCCAGCCGTTGTCGTTGCGGCAGCTGGCCACGCCCTTGCCGTAGCTCCCGCCAAATCCAAATGCAGCCTTCAGCATGCTGGGAACCACGGCGATACACTTGGAGCCGGCAAGGATCTCCGCGGGAATCCCCTTATCGGGCGCCGACATTATTTCTTGCAGGATCATCGCTCCGTTATCCAGCCGTTCCACTTCGTCTTCCCGGTCTGAGGCCACTGCGGCGGCAGAGAGCACGAGGAGGAAAAGCGCGATCAGAACTTTCTTCATCAAGGTTCCTTCCATGCGGAAATGAAACTGCATGGCTGCATCATACAGCGTTGCACCGCGCCGCGCCGATGGGGGAGGCATTTTCGGATTGCGTTTTCTTCGGGAAACAAAACGGCGCTGCAACACGAAAAAAGTTACAGCCTCGCAGAAAACGCAGGCATGAAAAAGCGGCCACCGTCGATGGTGGCCGCTTTTGTGGAATTCTTTTGAATCGCGCCTAGGTGTTGGAGACCAGCGAGTGGGTGATGGCATGCACGGAGAGCGCGATGCGGTTTTGCACGCCGACCTTGCGCATTAGCTTGGCCACGTGCGCCTTTACGGTGCGCTCTTCAATGCCAAGCGAGCTGCCGATTTCTTTGTTGGAGCGTCCCGCTACCAGCAACTCCAGAACTTCTTTTTCGCGGTCCGTGAAGCTGACCCGGCCGGCAGGGAAGATCCTGCCCGGCGACGCCGTCACGCGCTCGATGAAGGTGGAGAGAACGCGCCGGGGCGCCCATACCGAGCCCTGATGCACGATGCGGATCGCCAAGGCAAATTCGTTGGGAGTGGCGGCTTCATCCACATAGCCCTTGGCGCCAGCAGCCAGCGCCTTGAGGATCGTTTCGTCGTCGGCTCCCGAGCCGGTAACCAGGATGCGCAGGTCGGGTCGCGTGGCCTTCAGTCCCGCCATCATGTCGAACAGATTCTGATTGCCGCGGCTGCCCAGAAGGATCAGATCCGCGTCGCCGTTGTTGGCGATATCGCTGGCCGAAGCAGAAACCAGTTCCATGTCGGGTTCCGAGTCAAAGAGAGCTCGAAAGCCGATAAAGCGCAAAGGATCGCTTTCCACCACGGCGATTTTCACTTTGCCGAGGGAAGGAGCGTTGGGTACCTCGGAGGAATCCGGTGTTTTCTTTCGCGCAGGAGCGGTTGCCGCTGCCTGGACTGCCGAAGGAGACTTGGTCATAGGAGAGTGGGACATGGCTCTTAGGATACGCACTTTGGTTCAAATTAACAGGGAAAATCTCGTGCATATTGCGTACCTAGGTACACTGCCCGCTAGCGCCGCAAAGGGTGGGTCATTGTCCGTTCGGGCATGTACAACTGTGCAAAATTGGCTGCACCACACGTTGTGCAGAGGGGATCATGGCAGTATTGCCCTCGGTGTTAAGCCGAATATCCCTATTCCTCTAGGTGCTCCTGTGAATTTCGCCCTGAATCGCCCTGCGAGAGACTCCCTTCGTATCGTGAGCTCGGGATTTTTCGAGTTTAGGGCTGCCACCGCCCTGCGCAACTTCTCTGGGGGAAATGGCGTGGGAAGCGGCGCAGTCCGGGGATCCGGGCCGCGCAGAAAAACCTGTCTGCGCGGCCTGCCTTCCTCTCAACGGGCCGCGATTCGAACGTCGGGCGCGCCTTCGCGGCCGCCGGAAACAGACAGCGGGAGCGATGAAGCGCGGACTTCTCATAGCCAGATGTTTTCTGTTCAGCCTTGCAGCCTGCGGGGCCGGCTTCGCTTCCGATCCTGGCACGCCCGCGTATCGCTCTCCCCACGCCCGTGAAATCGAAACTGTTCAGCAGAATTTTCTGGTCGCCAAAGACCCGGCAGTGCGGGGCGGGCTTCTCCGCAAGCTGAGACGCGCCGGCCGAGGGGCGGCCGATTCCGAGGCGCTGCAGGCCGCCGTCTCGGCCATGCTGCCTGCTGCGCTATCAGCCGACGAGGCTGAGCAACTGCTGGCTATCGCCGCCGCCAACCCCTCTTCGGACTGTGGGGAGCCCCAGGAAGGGGCCTCCAACCGCGAGTTCCTGGTAGCGCCGCTCCGGGCTGCAAGCCAGGCCAAGCTTCCGCTCGGCGATGTCGAAGAGCTGGCGGATATACGGATCGACCGCTTACGCGGCAGCAATCCGGCGGAGTATGAGCTCTCCGGCTCTCATGTGCAGCAGGTCTGGCGAATCAACACCGCCGAAGGGGCGACGAGCTTCGCGTCGCACCGGCTGATGTATGCGGCCATGAGCGAGAAGCTGTGTCTGGTTCGCGCCAGAATTTTGCGCAGCGAAGGAGGCGAGCTACCAGCCGTGGTCTCCACCGACCAGCCGGTCCTGCTGCGCGAGGCGTCCATGTATTTCGACTCGCGGACGCGCGAGGTGAAATTTCCCCGTCTGGCGCCGGGCGACCTGGTCGAGATCGAGTACAGGCTGCTGCCCGCGACACGCCGAAATCCATGGGCGGGCTACTACGCGCGCATGGAGATGTTTCGCGACGGCTTCGCCACCCGTCTCCGGCGGCGCGTGCTGGTGACTCCCAGGGGAATGAAGTTGTACGCGGTAGAGGATGGCGTTGGGGCTCCCGAGGTGCGTGCGCAGCGGGAGATGACCACGCGCATCTGGGAGATGCGCGATGTGCCGCCGCTGCCAGACGAGAGCTATTCACCGGGAGGCAGCACCCTGGGGCCGTATCTGCACCTGTCAACCATCGGCTCGATGGAGGAATTCGGAGACTGGTACCGCAGGTTGCTGCAGCCTTCCATGGAGATGGACCAAAAGCTGAGCGAGCTGGCGGGAAGAATTCGGGCCGGCAATCCGACGATCGAAGAGCGGGTGAGGGCCGTTTACGAGAGCGTGCGCCGAAAGACGAGCTATCTGGCCTTCGAATTCGGCATTTACAGCTATCGCCCATATCCTCTTGCCACCGTGATGCAGCGCGGCTTTGGAGACTGCAAGGACAAGGCCGCGCTCATGGTGGCGCTGCTGCGCGCGGCCGGAGTGGATGCTGAATTCGCCATGGTGCGCACGCGTTCGGCGGGCGAGATTCCGCTGGGCGCATATTCCGTGCAGTTGTACAACCACGCCCTGGCCTATGTTCCCGCGCTGAAGCTGTTCCTCGACGGCACGGTCGAGTTCGCCGTGCCCGGCGAGCTGCCCCCTGACGATCAGGGCGCGCTTGCCATCACCATCGGAGCGGATGGGAGCCTGACCCGGCGCACAATTCCATTCGCCTCCCCGGAGGCGAACCGCATCAGCCGGCAGGTGAAGGGACGGTTGGCTGAGGACGGCATGCTGCGTTTCAGCTCGGAGACCAGCTATAAGGGATATTTGGCCGCCGCCGAACGCCGGCGCAGCCAGTCAGGCAATTTGGCGCAAAGCGCGCGGGCGGCACTGGCGCGCTTCTATCCCTCGGTTCGCATCGTGCGCGCCGAGGCGGCAGGCGTCATGCCCGCCTCGCAGGAGGTGGATCTGAACCTGGAAGGCGAGCTGGATGTGGCGGAAGCACCAAATTTCTCCGCGAAGGCGAATGCAGCAGAAGCAAGTGAGAAGACCAGCGGCATCGAGCTGCCGCAGATTCCCGAAAAGCAGGGATTGCCGGCCGACGCGGCCGCACTCCAGGGGGATGCCACCGCGGAGCCGCCGCCCTTTGAAGCGGTAGCGAGGGATTCCTCGAAGCAGCGGGAAGCGGTCTTGTATACGTCGCTGCGGGCCACCGGACTCACTTCGGCCTATGCTGCGCAAATCGAACGCAAGAATCCGTTGCTGGTTCCAGCAACGCCCAGCGAGCAGGAGCAGTTCCTATACGAGCTTCCGCCGGGCGCGCAGCCTGTTCTTCCGCCCAATCGCCTCCTCAAAACCCGTTTTGGGCATGCGGAGGTTAGCTACTGGCTCGATGGTTCGCAGCTGCGGGTGGAGACCTACACGGAGCTGGCCCCCATTACCGTAGAGCCCGCCGAATACCAGGCTTTCCGGGCATTCTGCCGCGCCGCCGACAGGGCTCTGCGGCGCGAGATCAGAATTCTGCTTCCGTAGGGAGGGGCACGGCCCTCTTTCAAATCAATCGGCTAGATAAAGTCCGCGTAGGCTTCCACATTCTGCTGCGGAGCCTGCTGGCCGATCTGTTCGCTTAAGCGGTTGATCTCAGCAAGAAAATGCGACGCGCGGCCCACATACTCGGGCGCGTTTTCCAGTGCGGCCCCAATCTGCTCCGGATACTCGCTGGCCAACAGCCCCAGCCCGCCAAGCATTGTTGCCAAGCCCATCGTACGGCGGCCCGCCAGCGTCAGTACCGCCCCTGCTCCCAGGGCCCCGCAAACAAGGGCCTTCTTCCAATTCTGCATAACATTCTCCCCCGGCTAATCGCCGGATCAGCTCTGAATCTCTTCAGGCGCCGCTTTCGGCCGCCTGTTTGGATGACGTTAGGAAGTTGAGGACGGCAGAATGCTTCGCAAACTGCGGACCGGCGACGAATCGCCGGCTCCTCGTCTCCATTGTACCAAGCCGATGCTGCATTGCAGTAGAGACGGTGCGGGGACTCGGTGCGTCGCGCATTACGAAATGTCCTGGATGGTTGGACGCCCCACCGTACGCATCGGTTCCACACCCTCGATTGCTGGGACATCGCGGCGAAGCGGCATCCCAGCTGACGCGAGCGAACTGATAGAGGCTCGCCAGAAATCGTGGTGCGGTATCGCCAGCCGCACTATCTGCTCGAAACGGCGCCGCGCCGGTGATACAACGGAGGCATGAAGATCATGGAATTGGCCGAACGCATCGGCGCCGCCTGCGAAGGGGA
>Ga0210102_1000380_pt1 | contig 11877 bp, 6 predicted proteins | sample RushOxbow_ThreeS_4_FD_185563 | JGI IMG/M metagenome (GOLD analysis project Ga0210102, IMG submission 185563) | Wetland microbial communities from San Francisco Bay, California, USA, that impact long-term carbon sequestration -... | ecosystem: Environmental > Aquatic > Marine > Wetlands ...
GTTGCCGACCGAGATCGATCCGCACTCCTGGAAGAAGACGACACTCGCGGTGGTCCGCTCGCCGTACGCGTTGGCGAGTACCTTCGTGGAGTCTCCGGTCCGGATCGCGACGCAGGAGTTGCTCGTCCCAAGGTCGATTCCAATCGCGATTTCGGACATTTCGGTATTTTCCCCGCTGCGGCATCTGGATCGCCGACCAGCCCTGGGCTGGCGGCCGGGTTTCGCCCACCGTGTCACTATCGGGTATCGGCAGGATTTGCCTTTGCTCAAGTGGTTCGCGCGGTTGTCGCAGCTGTTTCGCTCCAAACCTGGGCTGGCTTTCCCCCGGGGGACCGAGATCGCGCGAGGTGGGACGCGCAAAAAGCCTTCGAGTTCGATGACTTGGCCTCGATCCAGCCGAGTGCTACCAAGGCCGCCCGCGCGGAGAATTCATGTCCGGTCATTCGAAGTGGTCCACCATCAAACGCAAGAAGGGCGCCGCCGATGCCAAGCGCGGCAAGATCTTCACCAAATTGATCCGCGAGATCGCGACCGCCGCCCGGATTGGGGGAGGGGATGTCGACTCCAATCCCCGTCTCCGCCTCGCGTGCGACAAGGCCCGTGCGGCGAACATGCCGAAGGACAACATCGAGCGGGCGATCGCGAAGGGCACTGGCGCGGGCGAGGGCGACGCCTACGAGGAAGTGGTCTACGAGGGTTACGGCCCCGGAGGTGTCGCGGTCTACATCGAGACGCTCACCGACAACAAGAATCGCACCGTCGGAGACATCCGCCACATCCTCACGAAGCACGGCGGCAACCTCGGGGCGACTGGCTGCGTCAGCTATCTATTCGAAAAGAGAGGTGTTCTGACTTTCGATCGGGCCCGGGTCGATGCGGACCGGTTGCTCGAGGCCGCTCTCGAGGCGGGCGCGGACGACATCACCGAGGAAGCAAGCCAGATCGGTGTGGTCGTCGGATTCGCGGGCTTCGAGGCGCTCAAGCGCGAGCTGTTGGCAGCCGGTTTCAAGCCCGAACAGGCGGGCATCGAGATGCAGCCGACCACCAGCGTTGCGGTAGCGGGGAGTGACGCCGAGTCGATGCTGAGTCTGACGGACGCGCTCGACGATCTCGACGATGTGCAGCAGGTCTACGCGAACTTCGACATCTCCGAAGCAGAAATGGCGCGAATCGCGGGCTAGAACACGACCCCGGCAGAGGACGCGCGAAGCCGCAAAGCGAATCCGGAGGATTCGCCCGTTGAGTGGGCTCGAGCTGGCGATGCGCGCACCCGTGCCGCGCTTGCTAGACTCGCAGCCGCCTCCCTCCTCCGAGATTGAAATCAGCTGGCGCGCCCGCAATCCTGCCGCAGGGCCCGTCGGTCGCGGACGTGAGGTTTCATGCGCATTCTCGGAATTGATCCCGGTTCGGTGGCCACTGGCTTCGGTGTCGTCGACTCGGAAGCCGGCAAGCTGATTCACGTCGTTCACGGGACCCTCCGCCCGGCGCCGCGCTCGTCGACCGCCGAACGACTCTGCTACCTGCACCAGGCCATCAGCAAGGTGGTGCGCGATCACGCGCCCGACGCCGCGGTGGTCGAGCAGGTCTTCGTCTCTGCGAGCGCGCGTTCGGCGTTGGTGCTCGGGCAGGCTCGGGGCGTTGCGTTGGCGGCGGTGGGTGCGGATGGCAGGGCGGTCGTCGAATATTCGGCGTCGCGGATCAAGCTGGCGGTAACCGGAAACGGACGCGCCGACAAGGCCCAGGTGCAGAACATGGTGCGGAGACTGCTCGAGTTGGAGCGCGCACCCGCTCGAGATGCCGCGGACGCGCTCGCTGCCGCGATCTGTCACGCAAGCACCGGGAGGATCGGCGCGCTGAATCAGACGGTGCGCTTGCCCGCGAGGCGATCCGCATTGCGCGTGAGGCGGTCGCTGTGATTGCGCGGCTGGAGGGCGTGCTGCGCAACGTTGCACCCACCTGTGTCGTCGTCGACGTGGGCGGTGTCGGCTACGAGGTCAACATTCCGCTTTCGACCTTCACCGAGCTTCCCGACGAGGGCGAGCCGGTCGTGCTTCGGATCCATACGCACGCGCGCGAGGGCTCGATCCAATTGTACGGTTTTCTCACCGAAAGCGAGCGTGCGGCGTTTACCCTGCTGATTCGTGCCAATCGGGTCGGCCCCAAACTCGCCCAGACCGTGCTGTCGGGAATTTCGCCTGCGGAGTTGTTCGAAGCCATTCAGCTGGGCAAGGTGGCGGTTCTTCGCGCGGCACCGGGTATCGGAAGCAAGACGGCGGAGCGCATCCTGCTCGAACTCCGCGATCGGACCGGAGAACTCGCGGCGTCGCTGACGTCCGCGGGCGAATTGGAACCGCCACCGCCGGGTGAGGATCCGTCGACGACATCTCTGGGGCAGGCGTTGTCGGCGCTGCTGAATCTCGGCTATTCCAAACAGCAGGCGGATCTCGCACTCACCCGTGCAGTCGAGGCAGACGGAGATGATACGACCCTCGAGGGACTCGTTCGCGGCTCGTTGCGGGTGTTGATGAAATGACCCTCGTGCGTGAAGAGATCAGAACGCTGTCGCGCGCCGCGCTGCCGGGCGAAGAGGCGCTCGAGGCTCGGCTCAGGCCGTCCACCCTCGACGAAATGATCGGCCAGGATCGGTTGCGCGAGAACCTCGCGGTGTTCATTCGAGCGGCGCGCGATCGCGGTGAAGCACTCGACCACCTGCTCTTTCACGGCCCGCCCGGACTCGGCAAGACCTCACTCGCCCACGTCGTCGCCAACGAGATGGGCGCTTCGATCCGCGTGACGAGCGGACCCGCGATCGAGAGGCCCGGCGATCTGGCCGCGATGCTTTCGAATCTCCAGCCCGACGAGGTGTTGTTCATCGACGAGATCCACCGGATGTCCGCGTCGATCGAGGAAATCCTCTACCCCGCGATGGAGGATTTCAAACTCGACATCATGATCGGGCAGGGCGCTGGGGCCCAGTCGATTCGCTTGGATCTACCGCGCTTCACGCTGATCGGGGCGACCACCCGCGCGGGTCTGCTGACCTCTCCGCTGCGGGACCGGTTTGGTTGGTCGGCACGCCTCGAGTACTACCCGGCGGAAGACCTCGAGCGCATCCTCGCCCGGAGTGCGCGCGTTCTCGGCGTGGAACTCGAGACCGGAGCCTGCAGCGAGGTTGCGCGGCGTTCACGCGGCACACCGCGGATCGCCAACCGCCTGTTGCGGCGCGTTCGCGATTTCTCGGAAGTCGCGGAAGGGCAGGGCAGCGCAATCGATCGCGCGCGCGCGCGTTACGCGCTCGAACGCCTCGACGTGGACGACTCCGGTTTCGACGGGCTGGATCGGTTGCTGATTCTCACCCTGTTGGAAAAGTTCGACGGGGGCCCGGCCGGAATCGAAACCCTCGCAGCGGCTGTCGGTGAGGACCGCGGAACGCTCGAGGACGTCGTGGAGCCCTACCTGATCCACCGGGGCTTCCTGAGCCGCACGCCGCGCGGGCGGGTCGCTACGCGTCTCGCGCGCGACTATTTCGAGCTGCCCCTGCCGGACGGCGTCGACAGCCAGCCAGAGCTGCTCTGAATCCAGCGCGCGCATCCTCCGCCACTGATTGCGGCCCCATGGCCCCGATCAGACCACCGATACGCGATCCTGGCGGCGCTGCCGGGTGGTACCGCGCGTCGAGCCGACCGACGTCCCTCTAGGGAATACCCCTCAACGCAGGGTCTTCGCCGGCCGATACGTCCTTCGATGCGGCGCAGACATGCGCGCGTGGCCCATCTCATCGAGGCGAGGAGCGGCTGACGTGGTCGTACTGCTGATCCTGGGGCGGATTCTGGCGATCGCCGGCGGACTCATGCTGTTCGCATTCGGCGCGGCCGCGCTGGGTGTCGCCTATCTGCCGGAAAGCGAAATCGCCCGGGTGGCAGGTCGGCTGGCCGTTGGTATCGGCGCCGCCGTGCTCGGCCCGTTGGGTTTGTCCGAGGATCCGCGCGAGCTGATGGCGGGCATCCAGGCGGGCTTCGCGATGCGCTTCGTCGCGGCACCGGCCGGTCTGATCGCGTTCGTCGCGGCCCTGCTTCCGGGTAGCCCCAAGATTTCGGAGGGCCAGATTTCCGAGGGTGGAACGCTTGCTGCAGAGACCGATGCGGGAGTCCTCCGCAAAAAGCGCCGGCATGCCGCCAATCTCGCAAAGCGAGAGGGCTCGCTTGCAGCGGCCGAGTACTGCTTCGACAACGGTTTGATGCAGGAAGCTGCGGATCATTTCATCGAGGCAGAACAGTGGGTGCGTGCGGCCGAAATTCGCCACGACGAAGGTCGCTTCATCGACTCGGCGGAACTCTACATGAAGGCGGAGCGCTTCGACGCGGCGGGTCGCATCTTCGCCCAACAAGAAGAGAATGGGCGCGCGGGCGACGCCTACTTTCGCGCGGGCAACCTCGGGATTGCTGCCGAATTGTTCGAAAAGGCCGGAGAGCACCTGAAGGCTGCTCAGGCCTACGATGAGTCGGGTTACTCGCGCCAGGCCGCCCATGCGTACGTGAAGTGCGGAAAGTGGGAGAAGGCGGCCATTTGCCTCGAGCAGACCATTCTCGAGGAGTCGACCGGGGGTCGGGGCGAGGGTGTCCGGAATCCTGCAGTGCAAAAACTCGTCCGAATGGCGGGCAATCTGTTCGAACGGGCGGAACTCTTCGAGCGGGCGGAAGCCGTGCTCGAGCGCGGCGAATGTTTCGCGGAAGCCGCCGAGATTGCATTGCGCCAGGGTCGGGACGAGAAGGCCGTCGAACTCTTCCTTCGCGCCAAGGACGCTCCGCGCGCCGCCGATGTGATGGTGCGGCTGGGGCAGCCAGAAGAGGCCGCGCGTGTGCTTGCCGAACATCATCGAGATCTGGGCGATGACGAAGAAGCCGCGCGCTGCTTCGAGAAGGCCGGCGAGCTGCTCAACGCGGGCGACATCTACCGGATGCTCGAACAATACGACAAGGCCGGCGAGTGCTACGAGCGCTTCGGAGACTCCGCGCAGGCCGGCGAGATGTTTGCGATGGCGGGCGATCGCCAGCGCGCATCGGCGAGCTACGAGCGGGCGGGCCTCTTTGCCGAGGCCGCGAATTGCGCCCCGGACGACGGGGATGACACCAAGCAAGCCGAGTTGCTCGCTCAGGCGGGCGATTACCTCAAGGCGGGCGCGATCCACCTGAAGGCCCGCCGGATCGACGACGCAATCGAGGTTCTGCAGCAGGTGCCGTCGGATCATGCCGACTTCAGCGCAGCGTCGGCGAAACTCGGCGAAATATTCCTCAAGCGGGGCAAGCACACGCTGGCGATCGTGAAATTGCGCCACGCGACGGACAACGTCGAGATCAACCAACGCAACGTGTCGGCCTTCTACTACCTGGCGGTGGCTCTCGATGCCAACGGCGACCTGGCCGAGGCGGATGGGCTCTTCGAGCGGATCCTCTCCTTCGACTACAACTACAAGGACGTTCAGGATCGCCTGGAGCAAACGCGCGCGAATCTCAAGAAACGGGACGATGAATCCAAGGCCGTCGAATCGCGACCGCTGACCAGGACCGCCGAGCAGGGGCGCTACAAGATCATCGGCAAGCTCGGGAAGGGCGGGATGGGGATCGTCTACAAGGCGATCGACACCGTCTTGGATCGTACCGTGGCGTACAAGGTGCTCCCTGATTCGCTACAGGAGAATCCGCAGGCGCTGAAGAACTTCCTTCGCGAAGCCAAGAGTGCCGCCAAGCTCAATCATCCGGGCATCGTCACCGTCTACGACGCCGGTGAGCAAGACGGCGTGTTCTACATTGCGATGGAGTACGTCGACGGAAACACACTCAAGGAAATCATCAAGCACCGCGGAAAGATTTCGCCGGGTGGAATCGTTCACGTGCTCTCGCAGATGTGCGAAGCCCTCGCGTACGCGCACGAGCAAAAGGTCGTGCACCGCGACATCAAGACCGCGAACACGATGTGGACTCGCGACCGGAAGGCGAAGATCATGGACTTCGGGCTCGCGAAGGTGATCGAAGAAGTCCGGAACCACACCACGGTCGTGTCGGGAACACCCTACTACATGAGCCCGGAGCAGACGCTCGGCAAGAACGTCGACCATCGAACGGACATCTATTCGCTCGGAGTCTCCGTGTTCGAGCTCGCCACGGGAACGCTGCCTTTTCGGGAAGGGAACCTTCCCTACCATCACGTGCACACGCCCCCGCCCGATCCTCGGGAGTTCAACGCCGCATTGCCTCCCCTGATCGTGAACATCATCGCGCGCTGCCTCGAAAAAGAACCCGAAAACCGTTACCAGAATGCGCTCGACATCGTGGCGGAACTCAAGGCAGCCCTCGAGGGTGGTGAGTCGAAGACCTGAACGCTGAATCGGGCCCCGCAGCTTCGGGCGCGGTTCGCGTGTCGAGGCGCTCGGCCGAGCGCTGCCTGCCTCCGAGCGGGGTCAGTCGAGGTTTTCGAGTTCGACCGCCACGGCGTTGGCGGCAGCGCGATCCAGGAATTCAATCCCCATCCCGCTGGCGCCCGCGGCGGCATCCCCGAAGTGATTCGACCAGACGACGCGCCCCTCGATCTCGTGAGGAGTTCCCGTCGCCGACAACTGAAAGCGCAGTTTGAGCAGCGAACCGGCGGCCATCGGCGAGTCGGTTTCGACGAACAGGCCGCCCGCGCCCAGGGTGGTGGCCCGCTCGCAGTGCAGTCCCGTATCCGAAAGGTACTCGACCGTGATGCGAACCGTCCGGCGTCGATAACGTCGCTTGGATGCGCCCGAGACGCCGCTCATACCGCTTCCCACCGACGACAGCGGGCTCGCTTCGACGTCGGCCTCACAGCTGGCGCAGCCATGACCGGATTGCCTGTCGGAGCAGTGCGTTGGCTGCCGGTTTCCCGGTCACCCAGGCCGACAGGTCGGCCTTTTCGGGAATCTCTTCGACGCGGTGTTCGGAAGCATCGCGTGCCAACGCGATCAGGGCCGTGCGCAGATCGATTCCGGTCTCATCGACGGCCATGGCCGCCGCGAGAGCGCGCACTTCGCTGCGCCATGCTTCGAAGTCGATCTGCTCGATCCGGTCGATCGAGTCGTCGCTGAGGTGACGCCGGAGTCGGCGTCGAAGCCGCCGCTTGATGGCCGAAGAAACCGCGTTGACGATGCGACCGTCTCCATGGGCGCCTTCCCGCTCGAGCGCGAGCCCCGCGATCAGCACGACGAGGTCGCCCAACTCCTGGGTGGAGAGCGGGAGGAGTGCGGGCGCGGTCAGCCGTCCCTCTGCGGCGAGCGCTTCGGCGTGGAAGGCTGCGATCGGATCGTCGGGCGTCTTGCCTGCACCGGGGTCCGAGGTATCCAGGGCCGTCGCGAGTTCGCTCGCCGACTCGTTGACCAGTTTGCGCAGACTTTCCCAGAGCGGAGTCGCGAGTTCGCAGTTTCCGCTGTAGTGCGGTCTGACGGCCGAGGCTTCGCGGAGTGCTTCGCCGTCTCCGGGCGATGTGATGCCGAGTGCGTGCACGATGCCCATTCCCGTAGCCGTCGCCGCTCGGTTGCCGCGCTCTCGGGCGACGCGCAGGAGAGTGCGCAGCGAACCCGCGTGGCACGGGTTGGCGTTCAGCACCTGCTCGTAATGGGTGAGTGCTTCTCGCCAATCTGCGGGGCGATGACTCAGGAATTCGGCCAGCGAGGCGTGCATCTCGATGCGGTCTGGGCTCAGACGGACACCCTGGCGGTAGGCGGTGATCGCACCTTCCGGATCTTCCAGCGGACCGGCAAGAAGGCGGCCGAGTTGTTGAAGGACCTCGGAGAGTCCCTCGCGATCGTCGCCGCGATGTCCTCGATGGAATTCCCTCAGCGCATCCGCGGCTGCCTGCCATTTGCCGAGCCCGCGCAGCAGCCGGGCCCGCGACAGTGCTGCCTCGACGCAGTCTGGGTCTGCACTGGCTGCGGCTCGGAACGCGTCGGCAGCCTCCTCTTTTTCGCCCAGCTGCTCGAGAACGCGGCCCCGGATCAGCGACAGCACCCGACTCGACCGGGCACCTTCCACGCCGTTGACGGCCATCGATGCGACCTGTAGCGCGTCTTCCGCGCGATCCGACTCCCAGAGGAGTGTCGTCAATGCCTCCCAGGCGCGAAGCTGGCTCGGATCCGAGTCGAGTACATCGCGAAGGTGGATTTCGGCAGTCGCGGTCCGATCTTCCGCGCGCAGTTCCCACTCCGCGGCTCGAAGCAGTCGCTCTGCGCGTTGGGAATGCTCGGTCGCGCCATCCGCCCAGCGCACCAGGCAGGCGATTCCCTCGTCGATGTTTCCGCGTGCCTCCCAGAGTTCGACGAGGGTCCGGTGGGCGTCGTCGAGGTGGGGGTCTTCGCGCAGTGCGGCCTCGAGGTTGTCGACCGCCGCCTCGTGCTGCCCCGCCGCCCACTGCGCTCGCCCGATCACCGAGAGCTGAACCGCCCGGTCGGGATTGGGTCCTTCGATGGAGAGTCGCTGCTCGAGTATGGCTTTCGCGCCCGGCAGGTCTCCCTGTGCGGCGAGCGCTTCGCCATAGCGGGCGAGGATTTCTGGATCTTCTGGCGAGAGTTCGCAAGCCACCGAGAAGCAGCGCACGGCGATGTCCGGATGATCGAGTTCTCGGGCAGCGTTGCCACCTGCGACCGCTGCGGTGAGCTGCTGCTCGCGAGTCAGTCGGCTCGCAGCGGATGCCAGATCGAGGGCCTGCATCGCGGCCGATTCGGAGTCCTGGAATTCTCCGAGTTCATACGCCAGCCGAGCGAGCTGCGCGTGAGCTTCGGCGGCTCCCGGGTCGCGGCGCAGTGCATCGCGAAGTCGTTGAGCGGCCTGTGCGATCGACGAACCCTCGAGCAATTCTGCAGCGCGGATCAATCGCGTACAGGCCTCGCGATCGTCGCAGCGCTCGGCCGCGCTGCAGAGCGCGCTCGCTGCACCCTCGAGATCTCCGGCACGCTCGCGCAGCCCAGCGGCGGTGTCCCATGCCGGCCGATGCTCGGGATCCAGCTCGAGCGCGTGATCAATGCGCGATCGAGCTGCGTCCGCGTGGCCGACTGCGTCGAGGACTTCCGCGAGCCTCACGTGGTCGCTGCAGCCGGCTCCGGATTCGGGGTTGTTGCACCAGAGTTCGAAAGTCGTTGCGAAGGACCGCTGATTGCCCACGCGTTCATAGAGGAGCGCGAGTTTGCGCAGTGTTGCGGGTGGGAGTTCGCTGATGCTGGCAGCGAATTCGTAATTGCGGATCGAGCGGTCGATCTCGTTGGTGTGATCGCGTGCGAGTTCAGCGGCGCGAATCAAGGCCTCGAAGCGGCGATCGGGCGCAGCGTCGCCGAGCATTTCGACCTCGCTCTCGTAGAGATCCAGTGCGCCGCGCCAATCTTCCATTGCCTCGAGCAATTCCTGGAGGGATCGCAGCGATTCGAAATCCTGGGGATCGGCTTCGAGCGCTGCCGCATACGAGCGGCTCGCGCGCGTCGTCGAGTGCAACCGGCGCCAGCAGACGTCGCCAAGCCGGCGCAGCAACGCGGCGCGCCTGGACGGGATGGCCGGCGCAACGTGCTCGAGTTCGTGTTCGAGGGTTTCGGCGACTTCTGCCCAACGCCCGAGGCGTTCGAGGTTGCTTCTCGCTGCCCGCAAGGCGGGTATGCAGAGAGGATCCCGCTTCAACACCTCTCGATAGGCCGTAATTGCGGCGGTCGGCAGATGCAGGCGCTCAGCGCGCAGGCGGCCGAGCCTGAGCCAACCCTCCGGATCCTCCGGCTCGCGTTTCAGGTGCGCTGCGAGCCGTGATTCGAATTCGATCCAATTGCCCTGGATCTCGAGGAGTCGCAACAGCGCGTTGTCTTTTGCCTTCGTCGACTCGCCTTGTAGATACTGATCGTTGCCGGAGTCGGCCAATGCGCGGAAGTGTTGGAGAGCGGCGTCTGGACGTCCGAGTTCCCGTTCGTAGACGCGGGCCAATTCCCGATGTAGTTCGAGTCGGCGGTCGTCGAACACGGGCGCCTCGGGATCGAGGGCCTTCAATTCTTCCTCCGCACAGCTCGCCCAGGAACTCGGATCGTGCGACTTGCGCAGCGCCGATCCGAGTTCGCGCAGCAATTCGCCGTGCTTCGGAGTGCCCTGCGTGGTCTCGGTAATTGCCGTGAGCAGGCGCGCTGCAGCGCGCTTCGGCTCGGCGAGTGTACGCGCATAAAGGCCCGCGAGTTGCTGCAGCAGCGCGATTCGGTCGGCTCCTGTCGCGTTTGCCGCGCGGCGTTCGAGGATCTCGGCGTGCTCCCGCCACCGGCCGAGTTTCTCGTACAGGCGACCGAGGCTGCTCAGGATCTCGGGGTCCGCTGGAGCCACGCGCCGCGCATCTTCGAGAGCGCTGACCGCGCGACCGTCGAGTTCGAGCTGCTGTTCGAAGATGCGTGCGCGCTCCAGATGCAGCCTGCACAGTCGCTCCGGATCGTTGACCAGGGAGATCTGGGCTTGCAGGGCGTGAAGGGTCGCCTCGTGTCGGCCTGCGAGCCGATGGACGTCCGCGATCCGATCGAGGACCGCGTGATCGTTCGGACGCTCGATCCGCAGACGCTCCAGCCAGGGAAGGGTTGCGTCGGGTCCGAGGTGTTCCCAGGCGATTGCGACCGCCTCGTCGTAGAGCCCTCCGCGACGGGCTCCCTCGGTTGCGCTCGCCTGCAGGAATACGCAGTCCAGCACGCCCTCCCATTGTTCGCGAGATGTGAGCAGCGCGCGAAGTTGGTCGAGTGCCCCGGGTTGATTGGGCTCCAGCAGCAGCGCTTCACGAAGGTCGGCGATTGCTGCGTCCGGTCGATCGAGACTCCTGCTGAGCAATCGCGCGCGTCGCACGAGCTGGCCTGCACGCGCCGCCGCAGATTGGGTCTTCGAAAGCTGTGTGTGCAGCAGCTCCAGCAGGACTTCGCCGCTCGCAGGGTCTGACGACTCTTGTTGCAGGGTCTCGGCGATCTCGAGTGCCTTGTCGAGGGAGTCGACCTGCTCGGAGTCGATCTGCAGGATGCGCTGCAGGTGCGCGAGGGCTTCGTGTCGACGCTCCCGTATCGCGCTGAGCAGCTCGGCGAGCTCGACACGAACGGGAACTTCGTCGCGACCCGCGAGGTGCGAGAGCTCGACTTCGAGCAGCCGTATCAGGGGCTCGCGCTCTCCCAGGCGTCGGTAGATTTCGCGCAGGGCTGCTTGCGCGCCGCGGTCATCCGGGCGATCGGTGAGGGCTTCGCGATAGGCGACCGCGGCTTCCTCGTCCCGGTCGATTTCGACCAGTGCCGCTCCGAGTCGTACCGACCAGGCGGCCCGCTCCGAGAGGTCACTGCACGCGTTGGCCGCGCTGTGACAGAGTTCGATCAGATCCTGGCTCCTGGCGACTCGCTGGTAGAGATCCGCGAGAGGCTCGGCGATGATCGGCTGTGGACCGATTTCGGCCAGAGCCGGTACCAACGCGTCGATCGCTCCTTCGACGTCGTTGAGTTGGCTCGCCCGCAGCCCCGCTATCTGGAGACGCAACGAGGTGCGCAGCGACGAGCCTTCGGGACCGCTCTCCGGGCCCTGCTCGAGAACTTCCAGCCGGGCGACGAGCAGGCGAACCACGCCATCGATATTGCCCTTGCGTTTGTAGTGATCGATCAGGAAATCAGCTGCTCGCGAGTGGTTCGAGTCGAGTTCGAGAACGCGCTCGAAGTGTTCCATCGCGCGGTCGCGCTCGTTCAGCGAATCGGCGCAGAGCTGGGCCGCACGGCCGCGGAGAGCGAGTTCGCGATCGGGGCCTGGTCCCGTCGCGATTTCCGCCTCGAGTGCCGTCACGATGTCTTCGAACCGCTCCTCTTCGAGATACAGCTCCGCGAGCATCTGCCAGAGG
>Ga0210102_1000381_pt1 | contig 11868 bp, 9 predicted proteins | sample RushOxbow_ThreeS_4_FD_185563 | JGI IMG/M metagenome (GOLD analysis project Ga0210102, IMG submission 185563) | Wetland microbial communities from San Francisco Bay, California, USA, that impact long-term carbon sequestration -... | ecosystem: Environmental > Aquatic > Marine > Wetlands ...
CCCAGCTACGTGAACGCATTCCCGAGCTCACATCTCTCCTGAGAGAGTGTAGTGACCCAAAGGCGCGCGTCAAAGCAGGTCGCGTAATGGCGTATCTAGCGGCGGAGCTTCGCGAGGGCGGTCTTGCGGTGGAACTGCTGCAGCTGGTTGAATCAATTCCGACCGAGGGAGTAGATGAAGACACACTTGATCAGGTCGCGCTGACGAAGGGCCTGCTATTGTATCTGGCAGGTCAATCACCGAAGAGTCAGGCCCTAGTCAAGGCGACAATCGAACGTCTCAATTCCCGTGGGACTGCCAACTTTGTTGCAGCGCAACTGATCGGCGGATTGGGAACGATTTGCGCGCATGAGGGGAAGTACCACGAGGCAGTTACCCATTTCCTACAAGCGTTCGAGATGACATCTCGCCTTGGGATCGACACAACCATCATTGGCATGGCCGGCAACTTGAGCCTATCGTATGGCCGGCTGGGTATGTATGACAAGCAGTTGTATTGGCTCACACGTGCATCTCGGCCGTGGGGTGCTGAGTTCGGCGGGTTCGTGGAAGTTCAGCTCGCGTATAGTCGTGGCCTGGCGCACGGAATGCGAGGCCGCACGGGCGAGATATCAAGAGCAATCGAGGAGGTTGAAGGTAGAATGAACTGCGTCTTGCCCAACTGGCTTAGACAGGCGTGGCAGCTATGGAAGGCCGATCTCCTCCTGCTTTCGGGAAGGCGGAACGACGCACGGGAAATCGCTCGAGAGTCGCTGGACCGATTTGGCCAGGCCCCGCTGTCAATGTCTTTCACCGGCCTCTGTGATCGCTGGATGGCTTTGGTCAGCGAACACGGCCCAGAACTATCTCAATTTCAGTGCCTTGTCGAACAGCACCGTAGTCAGCTGGAGTTGTTTGACGCTCTGGACCAACTGGAGATTCTGTGTGGCGCCTCAATCGTAGGCATGAGAACGGGAGGGATCGATACTGCATTGTCTGGATTGATTCAGGAGCGCGTAAGCCGATTGCCCCCAGGCGTTACGGCCCTGCTCGGGCGGTTAGGATTCCTACCCGAGGGAAGCGTGGCTTGTCGAATTGGCTAAGCTCGCCCCACTTTCCACAAACCTGCTGAGGGCCAGCTCACCCTCTTGGACCGATTTGGCTCCGTGTCAGGTGTGGCGGAGTGGATGACAGAGCCAGCTATTAGCCGACGGACAGCAACCGACGATACCGCTACTTCCACGAGCTCGGGATCGAATTGGGTGCCTTTGCACTTCTGGAGCTCGGCGATCACGACATCTAGATTCAGCCTCTTTCGATAGGGGCGGTCCGTCGTCATTGCGTCGATCGTATCCGATACAAGAATGATCCTCGATGCGAGCGGTATGCTCTTGCCGGCAAGCCCTTCGGGATATCCCTGACCATCCCATCGCTCATGGTGGTGTCGAACCGAGTCTTGGACGAACCCTCGGAATCTCGAAATAATACCGACCAACTCTGCACTCCGTGTGGAATGCGTCTGCATCAGCGCGGTTTCTTCTGCAGTTAGCCGACCCTCCTTTCTGAGCAGTGGCGCAAACTCCTCGTGAATCTTCCCGACATCGTGAAGGAGCGCCGCCGTTTCAACTTGTTCAATTTCCCTGGCCGAAAGGCCGAGTTCGACAGCGATCGCTCGAGAGAGCTCGCTGACCCTCAGCGAATGCCCAGATGTGTATGGGTCGCGTGCCTCGATTGCCTTGACCATAACCTGGAGCAGCTCTTGTCCGCTGTCTTCGAGTTGATGATAGAGCCCGTACACATGCCGAACGGCAACGATCGGCACAATCACTCCCAAGAGGCCAAGTGAGCCGAAACCAATCCAGGCATCAAACCGGGCATACAGCCAAGCCACAAACACTGCTATGGCGCTGGCAGCGATGTCGTATGCGAGCACCCCGCGCGTGTTCAGGTTCCAAACCTCGCGGAAGGACCGCTCAGAACTCAGCACAATCGCCGTGTTAACAGCGCTGGCGTTGACGACGAAGTAGACAGTTGCGAAGACAAAAAAGACGGCGAGGTCACGCTGGACAGCTGCTGAAGCAAGGGCGCCTTCAGACGCAAGGTATGCCGGTGGGAACTGGCCCCCAAGTGCTTGGTAGGCAATGGCAGCCAGCGATACGGTCAGGATCCTCTGCGAGACGTTGAAAGCGACTTTAATTGGCGGATTGGACCTAAGGACCTCCCCTGCGAAAGTCGAAAGAGCCGCCACGAGCGCGGCCCACCAGCCCCCGAAAAGGAGCGCAGCGGCCATATGGATGATGAAAGAAGTAGAGCCCTTCGCAGCAATTCGCAGGCGGGTGTGCAAGCTTTCCAACAGAGTCGCGACGAACACAAAAGTCGCGAACGGCCACCACCCTGGAAACGGAAGCCGGAAATGCGACACAGCGGCGCCGATCACTCCGGAGCCGACCGCCACCGAGCACACAAAAATCCGGATCCTGAAGTCCTTGGACATAGGAGAGAGGGGGGAATCCCGGCCCATTTGACCTGATTAGCTCCAGGTCGAGCCTTCACTCTTGCCGAACATTCCGGCAAAGAAGTAGGCCACCGTCGCGAGCCAGTCGACTTTCAACATGAGCGTCACCTCCCAGTGAAACAGACTGAACATCGGGAAGGGCAGGTCTCGCTACGACCCACCTGACGCTCCGCTTATCAACTGTCCGCTTGTCTCCGCTGTGCTCGTGCAACACCCACGAAGACCGGGATCCCCTTGCCTCCTTCTTCCTTTCTTTTCGAGGTGTGCCCGCTACTATCCGCACCGCGTCACTGACACGATCCGACCAGAACGGGCACGCCCACGAGTGTGCCCTCCTCTGTATTCCCGTTGATGAATCGGCTCCCCTGCCCTACGCCGGCCGACGCGCCTCCGTCCACCGGTTGGTCGCATCCAGCACGGCGAACACCGCCGCCCGCTCCGCGCTCTCCTTGATCTCCGCCGTCCCGGTGAGGAGCAGGCTCTCCCGCCCGCCTAACCCCTGCACCGCCACGAAGGCGAAGTCGCGGTCGAAGGCCTCCACTATCTTGGCCCCCTCGAGCGCGATCGAGGAATCCGCCAGCAGGCGGTCGATCACCGTCACCGCCGCCTTGGCCGCGCCTTCCACCCGGCTCCGAGGTGTATCGCTCGCCTCCTCCTCCGCGGTCTCGGTGTTCCCCCGGAACGAGAGCGTCACCGAGATCGCGATCCGGTGGGGCCGCTTCCCCGGCGCCACCTGGAGGTTCTCGTACAACACCCCACGCTGGAGGACCTTGTCGCGGACCGCGTCCCGCTCCAGCGCCTCGATCGGCTTCACGTCCGCCGTCTGCGCGATACTGATGCGGCGATGGTCCACCTTGAGGCCGAGCTGGGCCAGCAGCGCGCTCTCGATGTTGCGCACCAGCTGCTTGGGTTGGAGCCCCGCCTGGGCCAGGATGTGCACCTCGCTCACCTCCCCCAGCGGCGTGGTCACCACCCGCGCCGACAGAATGCCCTCCAGGCTGGTGAGCAGGTTCTCCGCCCGGCGCACCCCCCACGGGTCGGGAATGGTGTCATTGCTCCCCGATGGGCGCCCCGCGGCTGTCTGGCCTGGAGGCGGGTTGGGACCGCTGGGCCTCGGACTGTATCCGGTCACGTCATTGCCTTTTCAGTGATATCGTGGACTGGGTCAGGCGACCGCGTTCCGGCCCGCGGCCTTGGCGCGATAGAGCGCGCGGTCGGCCGTGACTAGCAGGTCACCCTCCGAGGTCTGGGCGGGATCGAACTCCGCCAGTCCGATGCTCACCGTAATGAGCCCCGCCGGATACCCCAGGCGGCGCCCCACTCCCTCGATCCCCGCCCGCAGCGCCTCGGCCACCCTGGCGCCCCCCTGGAGATCGGTGCGGGTCAAGATCACCACGAATTCATCACCGCCGTACCGCGCCGCCACGTCGGACGCACGTACCGCGCTCCGGATCTCGTCCGCCACTGCGCGCAGGATGTCGTTCCCCGCCTCGTGGCCGTATTGGTCGTTCACGTCCTTGAAGCGGTCCAGGTCGAGGAACAGGACCGCGAACCCGTCGTTGCTACGCTTCCCCCGCTCCACCTCGAAGGCCAGGCGGTCCCGCAGCACCCGGTACGTGCTGAGTCCCGTCATGGTGTCCACCGCCGCCGCCCGGTGGGCCTCCTCCGCCCGGCGCTCCTGGTACGGCGTGCACTGCCGCATGGACGCCCGGCCCAGCGCGGCCGCCTCGGCGAACCGGCGGCAGGTCTCGAATCCACAGGCCCGACAGTCCCAGGCCCGTCCATTGGGTCCCCGGCCGATCTGCTCCAGGAAGGCCTCGACCACATCCGGGTCGGGCTTGAGCCGCCTGGGCTTGATGGCGAAGGTGGCCCCGACACTCGCGACCACCGCGCTGTCCACCACGGGGAACCGGCTCCGCGGCGCCTCGGTGCTCGACACCAGCTCCCGGCGCCAGTACAGCTCCTCCGGCGGTCCCGACAGGGGATGGTCCAGGACGCCCTCGCTCGAAAGGATGTCCACGAACCCCAAGTCGATCCGATCCACCGCCACTGCCCGCGCGATGGCCGGGAGCGCATCGAGACCCCGGATCTTGCGGAACCGGCGGCTGGCCTGGCGCGCCTCCTCCAGCAGCTCCAGCGGCAGCCCCCCCGCGGTGCTCAGATAGCGCCGCCGCTCCTCCGGGACCCGCTCGAACAGCATGGGCTGCTCCTGCACGTTCACACCCCGCACCCGGAAGATCTGCTCCAGGTCGTGGAACGTTATGGCCGCATCGAGATCGGGAGCGCTCACCGGGGGGCAGACTCCGGCATACGCGATGCGGAGCCCGGGGCCGTAACATGCTCGCAGATATCGCGCCTCTGCTATCGCCGGCATGGTCACCGGCGCCAGGTAGGGCACCAGCTCCGGGTATTGGGTCCGCACCGTGTCCACCACCACCGGGTCGGTAGAGCGGATCAGGGTGCCCCAGGGTTCCTCGGCCCATAGCTTAAGATATTCTGCTGCAACAAGTTCGTCACCGATCACGCCCCGAGTTACGGTCCGGAAGCCGGCGGCGTAGCAGGCGTTGATGACCTGCTCCGGGGTGGCGGGATAGAAATGCGCCGCCGATTCCGGGCTGAGAATCAGGGCGCCGTCGCCCTGGGCGGCAATGGCGAGAGCCCGCCCAATCTCGCCATTTACCTTGACCGCCCCATGGGGGCAGGCCGGCAGGCACTGGCCGCACCGGATGCAGGCCTCGTCCACCACCTGCAGAAGCAGCGGCTCATCTCCCGCCACCGCAACGGCATCGGTGGGACAGACGCGCACGCACGCCAAGCAGGCAACGCACTGCTCTGCGTCGATGACGAAGTTCAAAGTTTCCGGCCCGGGATGGATAGGGGGATATCCACTCGCAATTTGACGGCCACGCTATCGAGTGTCAAGAGGAGTAGATGTGCAAAATACTGAGACAGTACAACTTAGACACTGGCATGAAGAAAAGTTCAGGTGCCTAAACTATTCCAGCCGATAGGCTTTGATCTTCCGGTACAGGGTCCGCTCCCCGATGCCCAGCACTTCGGCGGCCCTCCGCCGGTTGCCCCGGTGCTCCCGTAAAGCCGCCTCGATAGCCGCTTTCTCCACCTCCGCCATGGTCATTCCCGACCGGTACACCACCTGGTGCTCCCCGTCCCGATCGGCCTCGGGCAACACCTCCGCGACAGTGGAATGATCGGCCAGCTCGATGACCTGGACCCGCTGGGGGTGGTCGTCCATCCGGCGCCGCAGTTCCTCTACCTGGATCTTGAGCTCTACCAGGCTCCGGAGGATGAACTCCAGCTCCTGACCCCCGATCCCTCCCGGCAAGGTCCCGGGCGGGTGCAGCCGGACCGGAAGGAACGTCCCCGGCCCCTCCAGGACGTCCTGGGGGATGTCTGAGGCCCGGATCTCCGCGCCCGGTGCCAGCACCACCATGCTCTCGATCAGGTTCCGCAGCTGGCGCACGTTTCCGGGCCAGGGGGCGCCCACCAGCCGCTGCATCGCCTCCGGGGTAATCCCCCGGAAGGTGCGGTCCTGCGCCCGGGCGAACTCCCGGATGAACCGCCGGACCAGGATCGGGATGTCCTCCCGTCGCTCCCGGAGAGGGGCGAGGTAGATGTTCAGGACGTTGAGCCGATAGTACAGGTCGTCACGGAACTCGCCCATCGCCACCGCTTCCCGGAGCGCCCGGTTGGTGGCAGCGATCACCCGGACGTCCACCTTGATCGGCTGGGTGCCACCGACCCGGAAGAAGGTCCGGCTCTCCAGTACCCGGAGCAGCTTGACCTGGGTGGCCGGCGAGATCTCGCCGATTTCGTCCAGGAAGATGGTTCCGGTGTCGGCCAGCTCAAACCGGCCCAGCCGGCGCTCCGCCGCCCCGGTAAAAGCCCCCTTCTCGTGGCCGAACAGCTCCGATTCCAGGAGCGTCTCCGGCAGCGCCGCGCAGTTGACGGTGATGAACGGCTTGCCCCGGCGGGGGGAAAGATCGTGGATCGCCTTCGCCACCAGCTCCTTGCCGGTGCCGCTCTCGCCCTGGATCAGCACCGTGCTGGAGACCGGCGCCATCTGCTCGATCTTGACCAGGACCTCCTGGATCGCGGCGCTCTCGCCGATGATGCCGGTCCGCTCCTGGAGCCGGCGACGCTCGATCAGCCGCCGGGCGGTCTCCACCACCTCGTCGGGCCGCGCCGGCTTCATCATGGTCTCGGTGACGCCGAGCCGGCTGACCCGCTCCGCCCGCTCGGAGTCGGTAGGCTCGAGCAGCGCCAGAGTGGAGGCCTCGTGGTCCCGCGCCAACACGGCCAGGTGCACCGCGGGCGCCTCATACACCCCACCGGTGAGGATGACCAGGTCGGGGCTCTCCCGACGGAGCGCCGCCCGGGCATCGTCGAGGGAGGAAAGCATCGCGGTGCCGAACCCGGCCGCCTCCAGGGCGGCGTTGACCGGCACCGCGGTCTCCAGGTCGTCCATCGTAATCAGGATCTGCGAGGCCATGGGGACAAAATAAGCGATCACTCCGGGTGTGGGCGGGAGGCGTGGCCGAGCCCCGGGGCCCTTTACGCATTACCGAGGCATGACCGTTCCGTCAGCCGCCCGAAGTCCGCATCACTACATTGGTGACGTGACCGACCTCCGAGACCAGCTCCAGCAGACCCTCGGCGAGGCCTACCGGATCGAGCGCGAGCTCAGAGCTGATTGAGCCCGGCTTCGAGACTCTGGGCGTGTGCGGGGGGTGCGGCGAGCGTGACCAGAAGGAGCGCGTAGGGAAGCCTGGGTGGCATGGCACTCATCCGTGTCCGGTACGTTCGCCGCGGACCAGCTCCACGGCGTGCTCCACCAGCGGGTCCAGCACCGCGAGCCCATCCTTCACGCCGCCGGGACTGCCCGGAAGGTTCACCACCAGCGTGCGGCCACGGACCCCCGCGGTGCCGCGGGAGAGGGCGGCACGGGGAAAGCGGGGATACGCGCTCATCCGGATCGCCTCGGCGACGCCGGGCGCTTCCTTGTCCAGCACGCTCCGGGTCGCCTCGGGGGTGACGTCGCGCGGGGTAAGCCCGGTGCCGCCGGTGGTGAGCACCAGGTCCACCTCGCCGGAGTCGGCCCAGCCGGCGATGGCGTGGGCGATCCGCTCCGTCTCGTCGGGCACCAGCGCACGACCTGCCAGCTCGAAGCGCCGCTGCTGGACCCAGGCGGCGATGGCGTCGCCGGAGGTGTCGGCCCGCTCGCCCCGATGACCGGCGTCACTGATCGTCAGGATAGCTATGCGCATTTGAGGCGGACGGACGGACGGACAGGCGGGAGGGCGGAAAGGGCGGAACGTACCGCCGTACCCCCCTTCCGCCTTACCGCCCTTTCCTCGCGCTTCCTTTCGTCCAGAAGGGGAGCTTGACCACTTCGGCCGGGATCCTCTCGCCCCGGCACTCGACCTCGAACCGCGTCCCGGGCTTGGCTGCCGCGGCCGGAAGGTAGGTGGTCCCGATCGCGGTCCCCAGGCTCGGGCTCATGGTGCCGCTCCGGACGATGTCCACCTCGCGGCCGAGGTAGTGCACCGGATAGCCGTGCCGGGGGAACCCGCGCCCGTCCAGCCGGAACCCGATCAGGCGTCGGGTGACGCCGCGCTGCTTCTGGGACCTGAGCGCCTGGTTGCCGGTAAAGGGCGCGCCCTTGTCCAGCTTGACGATCCAGCCGAGCCCCGCCTCGAGCGGGGTGATGGTGTCGTCGATCTCGTTGCCATAGAGGGCGTAGCCCATCTCCAGCCGGAGCGAGTCACGCGCGCCCAGACCCACGGGCGCCGCCCCCGCTCCGGTGAGCGCCTGCCAGAGCGCGACCGTGTCCCGATCGCGGCAGTAGAGCTCGAAGCCGTCCTCCCCGGTGTAGCCGGTGCGGGAGATGAAGCACTGCGCCCCGGCCACCCGGCCTACCGCGAACCGGTAGTAGCCGATGTCGTCGAGCCGGGTCTCGGTCAGCGGCTGCAGCTGCGCCGACGCCCGGGGGCCCTGAAGCGCCAGCAGCCCGACCTCGTCGGAGATGTCCTTGAGCCGGACGTTGGCGCCGCCCTTCTGCGCCACGATGTGCTCCCAGGCCCGCGCGATGTTGGCTGCGTTGACCACGATCATGAGCTTGTCGTCGAACCGGTACACCGTGCAGTCGTCCACGAAGGTGCCCTGGTCGGTCAGGATCGCGGAGTACTGCACCTGGCCGGCGTCGAGCGCGCCCACGTCGTTGCAGGTGATCCGATTGACGAAGGCGTTGCGGTCGGGTCCGGTGATCTCGAACTCGCCCATGTGGCAGACGTCGAATACGCCCGCGCCGGTGCGTACGGCGTGGTGCTCGGACAGGATCCCGGCGGGATATTGCACCGGCATCTCCCACCCGGCGAACGGCACCAGCTTGGCCCCGAGGGAGCGGTGGACGTCGTAGAGCGAGGTGCGGCGGAGGGTCGGGGTCGGGGTCATGTTATCCTGGTTCCGGGTCATGGTGAGGTGAAAGGTGAAGGGTGAGCGGTGAAGGGGATGTCCCCTTCACCGTTCACCCTTCACCTTTCGCCTCCCATCAGAATCGCCATCAGCGCCTTCTGCACGTGGAGCCGGTTCTCGGCCTCGTCCCAGACTCGTGACTGAGGGCCCTCGAGGACTCCCTCGGTCACCTCTTCACCCCGGTGGGCGGGAAGACAGTGGAGGAAGATCGCGTGGGGGTCGGCGCTCCCCATGAGCGCCTCGTCTACCACGTATCCCTGGAACGCCCGCATCCGGACCTCCTGCTCCTCCTCCTGCCCCATCGACGCCCAGACGTCGGTGTTGACTACGTGGGCGCCCCGTACGGCCTCGCGGGGATCGGCGGTCAGCGTAATGCCGGTCAGCTTGCGGTTGCGCTCCAGGATCGTCGAGTCGGGACGATATCCCTCGGGACAGGCGAGACGAAGCGCGAACCCCAGCGCCCCCGCCGCGTTGATCCAGCTGTTGGCCATGTTGTTCCCGTCGCCGATCCAGGCGACCGTCTTTCCTTCCCAGCCGCCCAGGTTCTCCCGCATGGTGAACAGGTCGGCCAGCACCTGGCAGGGATGGAGCAGGTCGGTGAGCCCGTTGATCACCGGGACGGCGCTGAAGCGGGCCAGCTCCTCGGCATCGGCATGATCGTAGGTCCGGATCATGAGGCCGTCGAGGTAGCGGGAGAGCACCCGGGCGGTGTCGCGGATCGGCTCGCCGCGGCCGAGCTGGATGTCGCGCGCCGAGAGGAAGAGCGCGTGGCCTCCGAGCTGGTACGCGCCGACCTCGAACGAGACCCGGGTGCGGGTCGAGCTCTTGGCGAAGATCATCCCCAGGGTCTTGCCGGCGAGAGGGCGCTCCCGATACTCACCCCGTTTCATCCGGGCCGTGAGATCGAAGAGCCGGTGCAGCTCGTCCCGGCTCAGGTCGGGGATGGCGAGGAAGTGGAGCGGGCTCATGGGCTGGGCGGTCGGGGTGCGGGTGTCGAGGTCGGGGGATTGTAGTCACCCCCCTCCCGCGGCGGAAGCCCGACCGCGCGGGCGATCCGGGCGAAGCGGCGATCGCCCCGCAGCCGCTCCAGCCGGGGATCGATGGCCAGATCCACCAGGGATGCGGCACGGTCCGCCAGCGCGACATCGAGCCAGGCGAAGGCGCGGCGTCGGTCCCCCAGGCCGTCCGCCACGAGCGCGAGGTCGAAAGGCGACACGTAGCGCGCCTCCGAGAGCGAGTCCAGCCGCTGAAGCAGCGCGCGGGCCTCGTCCGGCCGACCGGCCAGCGCATGGACCCGGCCCAGGGCCGCGAGCAGCGACGGCGCCTCGGGAGCGAGCGCCAGGCCGGCACGGTATCTCGCCTCGGCCAGGGGATAGTCGCCCCGCCGCTCTGCCAGGAGCCCGAGCAGGAGCGCGGCGGCGTCCGCGAACCGGCCGCCGCGGGTGGAGTCGAGCCGACGGCCGAGGTCCAGCTCCGACTCGGCCTCGGGGAGCAGCCCGGTAAGAAGATAGCAGCGGCCGAGCTGCAGGCGGCTCGTCGGGTCCGCCGGATCGAGCTCCACTGCGCGCCGGCTCCGGGCCAGCGCCGCGTCCGGGCGGCCGGCCACCAGCAGGAGGTGGGCGTACCAACGGTCGGCCGAGGCCAGATTGGGGTTCAGCGCGAGCGCGCGCTGGAACTCGGTCTCCGCCGCGTCCCACTTCCAGTCGTAGAGGAAGCGCACGGCGCCAAGCGCGGCGTGCGCGGTGGGGAGGGTAGGCTCCAGTGCGAGTGCCCGCTCGGCCGCCGAGGTGGCCTGGGGCATCACGTCGCGCGGGGGCGCGGCGCCACCGATGACCTGGCCGAGCCAGGCCTCGGCTAGTCCGCTCCAGGCCTGGGCGAAGCCGGAGTCGAGCGCGATCGCCTCCTGGAAGAGACCCATGGCGCGGGCCAGGGACTCGGGGCCGGCCTGCCTCGCGGCCCGGCGAGCCCGCAGATAGAGGGCGTACGCATCGAGGCTGGCCGTGGGGACGCCGGTCGTGACCGGCTGGGGACGCCGCAGCGCGCCCGCGACTCCCCGCACGATCTCGTGCTCGACGGCGAAGATCTCCCGGGGATCCCGCTCGTAGGTCTCGGACCAGAGATCGAAGCCCTCGCGGACGCTGACCAGGTGCACGGTGACGCGGAGGCGGCCGGCGCCCTGGCGCACGCTTCCCTCCAGCACCGCGCCGGCACCGAGCCGGGTGCCCGCACGCTGGGCATCCTCCACCCGGCCGCCCAGGGCGAAGGAGGACGAGGCGCCCGTGACCTGGAGCCCAGGCACCCGGCCGAGGCCGGAGATCAGCTCCTCGGTCAGTCCGTCGCTCAGGTACTCGTCGGCGGAGTCGGGACTGGCGTTCACCAGAGGCAAGACGGTGATGGAGGTGGGCCGGGCGGGGGCGCCCACCACAGGCCGCGCGGTGGCTGGAGTAATGTACCGGACCCAGATGGTCACCCCCAGCACCGCCAGCAGGGCGAGGGCGAAGAAGCCCCAACGGGGAGAGACCCGCTGGCGCGCCACCACGCGCTCCCCGGTGGTGAGGCCGGCCGAGGTCGGGGTCCCCGCGGCCGACGTGGCCGCGGCGGTGAGCGAGGCGGCGAAGCCCGCCGCCCCCTGCCGGTCATCCGGGCCCGACGCGAGCAGTTGCCCCACCATAAGCTCCACGTCCTCGGGCACGCTTGGGCGGACGGCGCGCAGCGGCGGCGGCGGCGAGCCGACCGGGCGCTCGCCCGCGAGCATCTCGTACAGGACCCGGCCGAGTCCCTGGATGTCGCCGGCCTGGTCGCCGGCGGGCCTCACCTCGGCGAGGGCCCGGGCCAGCCCGAGATCGGCCAGCAGGGCGCCGCTCCGGGTGAGCAGCACGTTC
>Ga0210102_1000382_pt1 | contig 11840 bp, 9 predicted proteins | sample RushOxbow_ThreeS_4_FD_185563 | JGI IMG/M metagenome (GOLD analysis project Ga0210102, IMG submission 185563) | Wetland microbial communities from San Francisco Bay, California, USA, that impact long-term carbon sequestration -... | ecosystem: Environmental > Aquatic > Marine > Wetlands ...
AGGAGCTGATTCTCAGGCATCCCGAGCTCGCGCCGCACTACCAGCTCGAGCTTTCCAAGGACGGGCCGCTCGATCGGCTCGCGGTGCTGGTCGAGACGATTGCGGAGAACGACGGCTGGCCGGAGGCGAAGAAGAACGCGGCCGCGCAAACGCTGCAGCACGACATCAAATCGTTGGTCGGCGTGACCACCGACGTGCGCGTCGTTCCGCTCAACAGCATCGAGCGCTCGATCGGCAAGGCGAAGCGCGTAGTCGACAAGCGGCCGAAGGGATGACGGCGCAACCGGTGAAGCACGACGCACCCGCGCGTGGCCCTTCGCGCACGGCGCTCGAGGCGGCGGCGCGCGTGGTGCACGCGGCGATTGGACCGACGCCGCAGTACTGCTGGCCGCTGCTCAGCCGGCGCGCGGGCGTAGAGGTCTGGGTCAAGCACGAAAACCATACTCCGACCGGCGCGTTCAAGGTTCGCGGCGGCCTGGTGCTGCTCGAGCGCCTGAAGCGCGAGCGCCCCGACTTGCCCGGCGTCGTAAGCGCGACGCGCGGCAATCACGGTCAGAGCCTCGCTTACGCGGGAAAGCGCCTCGGCGTACGCACCGTGATCGTCGTGCCGTACGGCAACAGCCGCGACAAGAACGCGGCGATGCGCGCCTGGGGCGCGGAGCTGATCGAGCATGGACGCGACTTCGACGAGGCGCGCGTGCACGCGGCCAGGCTCGCTTCCGAGCAAGGGCTGGAGTTCGTCGGTCCGTTCATGCCCGACCTCGTCGCCGGAGTCGGCAGCTACGCGATGGAGCTCTACGCCGGCGCGCCCGCGCTGGACGCGGTCTACGCTCCGATCGGCTGCGGCTCGGGGATCTGCGGGCTGATCGCCTGGCGCGACGCGCTCGGCCTTGCCACGCGCGTCATCGGCGTCGTCTCGACGCACGCCGACTGCTATGCGCAATCGTTCGAGGCCGGACGGCCGATCGAAACCGAATCGGCGAACACTTTCGCCGACGGCATGGCGGTGCGCGTGCCGGTGCCCGAAGCGCTCGCGGCGATCCGTGCGGGCGCCGAACGGATCATCCGCGTCACCGACGATGAGGTGAAGGCGGCGATGCGGCACTTCTTCCACGACACCCACAACCTCGTGGAGGGCGCGGGGGCGGCCGCCCTCGCCGCGCTGATGAAGGACCCCGAGCGCAAGGGCGAGCGCTTCGCGGTCATTGCCTCGGGCGGGAATATCGACCGGGAGCTTTATCTAGAAGCCCTGAGGGGATAAAAAGATAAAAAAGGGGTCAGACCCCTGTGGATAAAGTTATCCACCGGGGTCTGACCCCTTTTCCTTTTCGAGCGCCAGCAAGGCCTTCTTCCTGTTGAGCCCGCCGGCGTAGCCGGTGAGGCTGCCGTCGGCGCCGACGACGCGGTGGCAAGGCACGATGATGCCGATCGGGTTGCGGCCGGTTGCGGCGCCCGCGGCGCGCGCGCTGCCGGGAACGCCTGCGCGGCGCGCCAGCTCCCCGTAGCTGATGGTCTCGCCAAAGCCGATGCTCGAGATCGCCTTCCACACCGACTTCTGGAACGCGGTGCCATCCGGCGAGAGCGCGACGTCGAAGTGCCTGCGTTTGCCGGCGAAGTACTCGTCCAGCTCGCGCTTCGCCTGAACCAGCAGCGCATTGCGCGGATCGTGGCGCCAGTCCTTGCTGCGTTCCGGGAAGTGCTTCTGCTTTTCGAAGTACACGCCGGCCAGGCCTGCGTCGTCGGCGACCAGCAGCATGCGCCCCTGCGGGCTGGCATAGATGTCGTAGCAGTGCATGACTACTCCTTCGCAAGTGAATGCCACAGGTGCATCACGGCATATGCGCGCCAGGGCCGCCAGGCTTCGCCGGCGGCGAGCACGCGTTTGGGATCGGATTCGCCGAGCGCTTTCATCACGCCGAGGTCGGTGTGCGGAAACGCATCCGGCCATGCGAGGGCGCGCATTGCGATGTACTGCGCAGTCCATTCGCCCACGCCCGGGAGTGCGCGCAGCCGCTCGAGCGTCGCCTCGATGTCGGCGTTCGGCATCAGCTCGAGCGATCCATCGGCCACCGCGCGTGCGAGCGCGATCACGCTACGCGCCCGCGCCGCGGGCATGCCCAGTTTCGCAACGCGCGCGGGCGAGGTGTCTGCGACGCGCGCGGCGTCAGGAAACACGGTCGTGAGACCTTCGAACGGCGTTTCGACCGGATCGCCGAACGCGGCGGCGAAGCGCCCCGCGAGCGTACGCGCCGCCGGCACCGAGATCAGCTGGCCGAGGATCGCGCGCACCGCGACCTCGAAGCCGTCGAACGCGCCGGGCACGCGCAGTCCCGGACGCGTCTTCGCAAGCGCGCCGAGCGCCTGCCCCACCTCGGCCGGGTGACAGGCGAGATCCGTCAGCGCCTTGATGCGCGAGAGCACCGGAGGGAGGACCTTCGCGAGCGAAGCAGACACGGACACGCGCAGCGCAGGCTTCTTCGGCGACGGACGGACCTCGAGCCAGCCCAGGTGTTCCCGGTTGTCCAGCGCGATCCGCGCGGTGCGCCGGTAAACGCCCTCGCCCACCGTTTCGACGCCCGCGATCGCCCGCGCACCGAGAAACGCGCCCAGCCCGGGCCAGTCGTAGGGCGGCCGGTAGCCGAGCTCGAAATCTAGCGTGTCGCGCGCGGCGGCGCCGGGTGCGATCCGGCGCAGCGCACCGGGCTGCAGACGATACTGCGCCTTGAACAATGCGTTGAAGCGCCGGATGCTGCCGAAGCCGCTCGCAAACGCGATATCGGTCACCAGGAGCGCGGTGTCGGTGAGCAGGCGCTTGGCGAGCAGCAGGCGCTGGGTCTGCGCGAATTCCACCGGCGAGACGCCGAACTCGGCGCGGAACGCGCGGCGCAGATGGCGGTCGGTGATGCCGAGGCGCGTCGCGATCGTCTCGAGGCTGTCGTCCTCGAGTCTGCGGTCCTCGATCAGGCTCGCCGCGGCCTGCGCAAGGCGCGTGGTCGCGTCGATGCTCGCGTTGCCCGGGGCGAGCTCGGGCCGGCAGCGCAGGCAGGGGCGATAGCCCGCCGATTCCGCCGCCGCGGCACTGGGATAGAAGCGGCAGTTCTCGCGGCGGGGCGGCTTCACCGTGCACACCGGCCGGCAGTAGATGCGGGTGGACGACACCGCGACGAAGAAGCGCCCGTCGAAGCGCGCATCGCGCGCGCGCATCGCGCGGTAGCAGGTGTTCGGATCCAGCGTCATGCGCGCAGTATGAGCCCGCGTTTGCAACCTTGCTAGCCGTTTCCGGACATTGCGGCGCCAGGTCCGAAAACGGCTAGCGGGATCGGCGCGGCTGCGGGATCATGGCGGGCATGACAGCCGCCGACAGTGCGCGCCTGGTCGCGCTGGCGGCGATCTGGGGCGCATCGTTCATCTTTCTGCGCGTCGTCGCACCGGTGCTCGGCGCGGCCTGGACCGCGGAGCTGCGCGTGCTGCTCGGTGGCCTCGCGCTGCTCGTGTACTTCCGCGTGATCGGATTCGACCCGGCGCTTCGCCGCCACTGGCGCGCCTGCCTTGCGATCGGCAGCATCAATTCGGCGCTGCCGTTCGCGATGTTCGGCTTTGCGGCGATGCACCTGCCCGCCTCGCTCATGGCGATTCTGAATTCGACTTCGCCGATGTTCGGCATGCTCTTCGGCGCGCTGTTCGCGGCTGAACGCGTCACCGCGGCGAAGCTTGCCGGCCTGGCTGCGGGCGCCCTCGGCGTAGCGCTCGTCGTGAAGCCGGGGGGATTCGACGCCGACCCGATGTTCGGCTGGGCGATTGCCGCAGCGCTCGGCGCCTGCGCCTGCTACGGAATGACCGGCGTCGTCCTCCGGCGCGTCGGCAGGGACGCGCCGCCGCGCGGCGTCGCTGCCGGCAACCAGCTCGCCGCTGCGCTCGTGCTGTTGCCGCTGCTGCCGTTCCTGCCGCCCGCCGGCGCGCCTACCCTGCTCGTCGCAGGCAATGTGCTCGCCCTCGCGCTGCTCGCCAGCGGCGTCGCCTACCTGCTCTACTTCCGCCTGATCGCCGATGTCGGCGCGCTGCGCGCGCTCACCGTGACCTTTCTCATCCCGGTGTTCGGCGCGCTGTGGGGCTGGCTGTTCCTAGGCGAAACGCTGCCGGCCGCGGCCTTCGCCGGCGCGGCGCTGATCGTCGCCGGCACGCTCCTCGTCACCCGCGCCTGATCCTCGATGCCCGGTACCGCACGGATTTGATGCAAAATCCGTGGCTCGTCGAATTCCGGACGCTGCATGACTGCGAATCCGCACTATCCGAACCTCTTTGCGCCGCTCAAGGTCGGAGCGCTCACGCTGCCGAACCGCATCCTGATGGGCTCGATGCACACCGGGCTGGAGAGCGCGCCCGGCGGGCATGCCAAGCTCGCTGCGTTCTACGCCGAGCGCGCGGCCGGCGGCACCGCGCTGCTGGTCACCGGCGCATTCGCACCCAACATGGAAGGTAATCTCAGCCCGGCGCGCGAGACGATGATCGATTCCGCGGACCGCGACGCCCACCGCGTCATCCCGCGCGCGGTGCACGCCGCGGGCGGGCGCATTCTGCTGCAGCTGCTGCACGGCGGGCGCTACAGCAAGCACCCGAACGCGGTCGCGCCTTCGGCGCTGCGCGCGCCGATCAACAAGGTCACCCCGCGTGCGCTGACGACCGAAGAGGTCGAGCGCACGATCGAGGACTTCGTGCGCGGCGCGCTGCTCGGGCGCGAGGCGGGCTACGACGGCGTCGAGATCATGGGCTCGGAGGGCTACCTGATCACGCAGTTCCTCTGCCTGCGCACCAACCAGCGCAGCGACCCCTGGGGCGGCCCGCTCGAGAACCGCATGCGCTTCGCGACCGAGATCGTGCGCCGCACGCGCGAGCGCTGCGGCCGCGATTTCCTCATCCAGTACCGGCTGTCGGTGCTCGATCTGGTCGAAGGCGGGCTGACCGGCGAAGAGGTTGTCGCAGTCGCGCGCGCCATCGAAGCGGCCGGAGCCGATATCCTCAATTCGGGCATCGGATGGCATGAAGCGCGCATCCCGACGATCGCGCACGCGGTGCCGCGCGGCGCGTTCGCCTGGGCGACGCGACGCGTGAAGCAGGCGGTCGGCATCCCGCTCATCGCCTCGAACCGGATCAACGCGCCGGAGCTGGCAGAAGACATCATTGCGCGCGGCGACGCCGACATGGTCTCGCTGGCGCGGCCCATGCTGGCCGATGCCGAGTTCGCCAACAAGGCGAAAGCGGGCGACCGCCTCGGCATCAACATCTGCTTCGCCTGCAACCAGGCCTGCCTCGACCAGATCTTCGTGCGCGGCATCGCCAACTGCCTGGTCAACCCGCGCGCCGGGCGCGAGACCGAGCTGGTCTACACGCCCGCGACGGCGAAAAAGCGCGTCGCCGTGGTCGGCGGCGGACCGGCGGGCCTGTCCTGCGCCGCGGTCGCCGCCGAGCGCGGGCACCAGGTCACGCTGTACGAGCGCGCGGCCGAGCTTGGCGGGCAGTTCAATCTCGCCAAGGTGATCCCGGGCAAGCGCGAGTTCGGCGAGTCGGTCGCCTACTATGCCGAACGGCTGCGCCGCGCCGGCGTGCAGACAGTGCTCGGCAAGACGCCGGGCGAAGCCGAGCTCGCCGGATACGACGAAGTTGTGCTTGCGACCGGCATCGATCCGCGCCGTCCGGACATCGAAGGCATCGATCACCCCAAGGTCGCCGGCTACATCGACGTTCTGAGCGGGCGCGTGAAGCCCGGCGAGCGGGTGGTGATTCTCGGCGCCGGAGGAATCGGATTCGACACCGCGCTTTACCTGGCCGAGAAACATGGCAGGGCGCAAAGCGACCCGGCCGTTTTTGCCGCGCACTGGGGCATCGTCGACGATCCAGCCAGGGTCGGCGGGCTCGCTGCCGAGGCGCCGCATCCGGCCAAGCCGGATCATCGAATCACCATGCTAAAGCGCTCCACCACGCCGTTCGGCGCGACGCTCGGAATGACCACCGGCTGGACGCTGCGCATCGAGCTCGCGCGCGCCGGCGTGCAGATGCTGGGCGGCGTGACCTACAACCGGATCGATGACTCCGGCGTGCACGTCACCCTCGACGGCGCGGAGCGCGTGGTCCCGGCCGACACAGTCATCGTCTGCGCTGGACAGGAGCCGAACCGCGCTCTGGTCAGCGGGCTCGAAGCGCGCGGCAAGAAGCCGCACCTCATCGGCGGCGCCAAGCTTGCCTCCGAGCTCGACGCGAAACGGGCGATGCTCGAGGGCGCGCAACTCGCCGCCGCGTTATAGCAACGGACCCGCGAGAAGGCTCGTCAGCGAATGTCGATCTCCCGCGGCTGCAATGCGGCTGCTTTTGGCCGCGTTGCAGCCGCAGGAGACACATGGGCGCTTAACAGACGACTCGCTTGATCGAGAATGGGGTCAGACCCCTGTGGATAACTCTGGCTATGGCTGTCATGACATGATTCGTTTGACAGAGTTATCCACAGGGGTCTGACCCCATGTTGTCGAATACCGATGCCCGCGCCCTGTTCGAGCGCATCGCGGGCAATATCGAGAAGGTGATCCGGGGGCAAAGCGCCACGGTGCGGAAGCTCCTCGCCGCTTTTGCCTCGGGCGGTCATGTGCTGCTCGAGGACACCCCGGGCACGGGCAAGACGACTCTCGCGAAGAGCCTCGCCGCTTCGGTCGGCGCGCAGTTCACGCGCGTGCAGTTCACGCCGGACCTGCTGCCCTCCGACGTGCTCGGCGTGTCGGTGTTCAACCAGAAGGAGCAAGTGTTCGAGTTCCGTGCCGGACCCGTGTTCACCAGCATCCTGCTCGCCGACGAGATCAACCGCGCCTCTCCGCGCACGCAGTCGGCGCTGCTCGAGGTGATGGCCGAGCAGCAGGCCTCGGTCGACGGGCGCACGCGCCCGATGGACGCGCTTTTTTTCGTCATCGCGACGCAGAATCCGGTCGAGTTCCGCGGCACCTACCCGCTGCCCGAGGCGCAGATGGACCGCTTCGCGATGCGCCTTTCGCTGGGCTACGTGGACGCCGACACCGAGGTCGCGGTGCTCGAGGCGCAGGATCGCGGGCATCCGCTCGCCGGAATCGGCGCTGTAGCGAGCCGCGAGGAGGTGCTTGCCCTGATGTCCCGCGTGCGCCAGGTGCGCCTGGCAACGGAGCTGCGCCACTATATCGTCGAGATCGTTCAGCGCACGCGCAGCGCGCCGCAGGTTTTGCTTGGCTGCGGTCCGCGCGCCTCGCTCGCGCTCGCGCATCTGGCGAAGGCCCTCGCGCTGTTCGACGGAGCCGAGTTCGTGCGCCCGGAGCACGTGCAGGAGCTCGCCGAGACGGTGCTCGCGCATCGCCTGGTGCTCGACCCGCAGGCCAAATTCGCAGGCGCGAGCGCCGCCGCGCTGGTCGCCGACATCGTGCGCGAGGCGAAGGTTCCGGCCTGAACCCGACCGCGTAGCGCGCGATGCGTTTCGTCTACTTCGGGCTACGCTTCTTCAGCGCGATCGACTATCTCCTGCGCCAGCGGCTGACGCCGGTCGGCTGGATCGTGTTTGTCGGCGCCGGCATCGCGGCCGTCGCAGGAATCGACACCAGCCAGACCGCGACCTACCAGGCGTTCACCCTCTTCGCCGCACTGCTCGGCCTCGCGCTCGCGGGCAGCGCCATCTTCCCCGTGCGCGCCACGCTCGAGCGCGAATTGCCGCGCTACCTCACTGCGGGCGAACCCTGCGTCTACCGCGTGACCCTGACCAACCGCGGACGTCGCCCGCTCGCGGGGACCTCGCTCGAGGAGCATTTCCGCGATCCGCGGCCCGCATACGCGGAGTGGCGCGCCACGCGCGAGCCGGGCGAGGAGCGGCGCAACTGGTTTGACCGGGAGATGGGCTACTTCCGCTGGCGCTGGGCGATCGAGCGACGCGTGCCGCACGCGCAATCCGCAGTACTGCTGCCCGCGATCGCGCCAGGCGAGCGCGCCATCGCGCGCCTGACGCTCGAGCCGCGCCGGCGCGGGCGGATCGACCTCGCCGGCCTGACCCTCGGCCGGCCCGATCCGCTCGGGCTGATGCGCAGCCTGCGCCGCGTCGCACTGCCCGCGCACGTGATCGCGCTGCCGCGCCGCTACCGGCTGCCCGAGCTCGTGCTCCCCGGCGCGCGCAAGTTCCAGCAGGGTGGGGTGTCGCTCGCAACTTCGGTCGGCGATTCCGAGGAATTCGTCTCGTTGCGCGACTACCGCCCGGGCGATCCGCTGCAGCGCATCCACTGGAAGAGCTTCGCGCGCACCGGCAAGCCGATCGTCAAGGAGTACCAGGACGAGTTCTTCGAGCGCCACGCGCTGGTGCTCGATACCGGGCGCGCCGCCGGCGAGGACCCGGTGTTCGAGGACGCGGTGGCGCTCGCGGCGTCGTTCGTCTACACGATCGACACGCAGGAGTGCCTGCTCGACCTGCTCTTCGTCGCCGACGAAGTCCACCAGTACACCGCGGGGCGCGGCCAGATGCAGGCCGACCACATGCTCGAGATTCTCGCCGGCGTCGCGCCGCGTCCGCGCGCCTCTTTCGAGGCGCTCGCGCGCGCGGTGCTCGCGCAGCGCTCGCGCCTGTCGAGCTGCATCGTCGTCTGCGTCGACTGGGATGCCGCGCGCGCCGGGCTTCTGCGCACGCTCGCAGCCTCGGGCATGGAAGTTCGCACGCTGCTCGTCTGTGCGAAGGGCGAGATCCCGTCCGATCTGCCCCGAGGCGTGCTCGCGCTGCACCCCGGCAGGATCGAGGAAGGGCTGGCGCGCCTGCGATGACGCTGCCCCCGCTCCTGCTCGGCGCCACGCTCGCCTTCTGGGGACTCGAGGTCGGTCAGCCTGCGCTCGGCATCGCGCTCGGCGTGGCGCTCGAGGCCACCGCGCGCTCGCCCTGGCGCATCGAGCTGCAACCGGCCTCCTACGAAAGGCTCGCTGATCTGTGCACGGTCTTCTTCGTTGGCTTCATCGTGGTGAGTGCAGCGTCGAGCGATTCGCCCGGCGTGTCGCGCAGCATCCTGGCCGGGCTGAAGTACCTGCCCGCCTTCGTCGCGCCGATTGCCGCCGCGCAGCTCATCTCGAGCGTGCGGCGGCTGCGCCTGTCGGCGCTGCTGCGGGCGATGCGCCAGCGCAAGCGCCGCAATCCCGAGGTGAACGATCCGCTGATCGATTTCACCGGACCCTATCTCGCGCTCATCGTGCTCTCAGCAGGGCTCGCCAACGACCGCGGGCCGCTGTACTACGCGGGAATCGTCGTTCTCGCGGCCTGGGCGCTCCTTGCGGTGCGCCCGCGCCATGCGCCGATCGCGCTTTGGGCGAGCCTGGTCGCGTTCGGCGCCGGCGCGGGATACGCGGGACACGTCGGGCTGACGCAGCTGCAGGCACAGGTCGAGAGCTGGATCTCGGACTGGTACCTGAGCGGGATGGACGCCGATCCCTACCGTTCGCGCACCGACATCGGCTCGATCGGCCGCCTCAAGCTGCACGACAGCATCGTCCTGCGCGTCACCGCGAAGCACGCGGACGCTGCCCGCCTCAGGCTCCTGCACCGCGCGAGCTTCAACGACTACCACGGCACGAGCTGGCTCGCGCGCGATGCGCCGCTCGCACCGCTCACGCCCGGTGCGGGAGGCGCGAGCTGGCGCCTCGCGCAGGGCCGCCCGAGCGCGTCGGCGCGGATCGCGATCCGTCTCGAGGACGGCAAGGCGGTACTCGCGCTGCCCGCCGGCACGCTGGAGGTGCTGCAGCTTCCCGCCGAGTCGCTGCAGACGAACGCGCTCGGCACGGTCCGGGCCGAGATCGGAGGCGACTGGGCACAGTACGTGGTCGAGGCGGGCGACGCGATCGGCGACACCGCAGCGCCGAGGCGCGACGACCTGGCGATTCCGGAGTCCGAGCGCGCGGCGATCGAGCGCCTCGCGGCGCGGCTGGGTCTGTCGGATCTCGCGCCTGCGGAGGCGGTGCACCGCGTGCGCGCGCATTTCGCGGCCTACCGCTACGCGACCTTTCGCGAAGCTGCGCCGCCGCAAGGATCGACTGCGCTGCGGGACTTCCTCGAGCGCTCGAAGAGCGGGCACTGCGAATACTTCGCCACCGCGACCGCGCTGCTGTTGCGCGCGGCGGGCGTGCCGACGCGCTACGCCACGGGATTCGCGATGCTCGAGTACAGCGATCTCGAGGAAGCCTACGTGGTGCGTGCGCGTCACGCGCATGCCTGGACGCGCGCCTGGGTGGACGGACAGTGGATCGAGATCGATACCACGCCGCCCGACTGGTTCGGCGTCGAAGAGCGGCAGGCGCCGCTCTGGCAGGGGCTCTCCGACCTGCTGCGCTGGGCGGGATTCCGCTGGTCGCAGCGCGCGCCGTTCGAGGCCGGCCCGGGCGCCTACGCGCTGCTCGCGCTCCTCGTCGCGATCCTCCTCTGGCGCCTGCTGCGCGGGCGGCGCACCGCGCGCGACGCAACGCGTGCCGCCGCAGCGCGCGCATGGCCGGGCGCCGATTCGGCGTTCTACGCGCTCGAGCGTCGTCTCGCCGCGCGCTACGGCGCGCGCGCATCAGGCGAGCCACTCGGCCCATGGATCGTGCGAATCGGCGGCGCGCTCGATCCGCCTGCGCGCGCGGAGCTGCTCGAGGCGCTCGAGCTGCACCAGAAGAGCCGCTTCGATCCCGCCGGAATCGATGCAGCGGGCTTGCGCCGCCTCGGCGCATTGACCGCCGGACTCGAGCGCGCACTGCGCGCTGCCTGAGGGCAGCGGCAGCGAGCCGCTAGAATGTGAGCCGGTCGCAGCGCGCGAGAGGAAAGACTCGGAGATGGGGACGATCGTCGCACTCGGGGGGCAGGTCGGCGGAGCGAAGCTCGCCGACGGCCTGTATCGCCTGCGCAAAAGAAAGCTTACGGTGATCGTCAACACCGGCGATGATTTCGAGCACGTGGGGCTCGCGTTCTCGCCCGATCTCGACACCATGCTCTACATGCTTGCCGGTCTCGAGAACCCGAACGCGGCCTGGGAGCCTCGGGGCGAAACGCACAGGCTGCTCGAGATGCTGCGCATGGTCGGAGGCCCTGACCGCATCCGCCTGGGCGACCAATCGCTCGCGATGCCGATCCTGCGCAGCGAAGGACTCGCTGCCGAGCGCACGCTGTCGGAGATCACGCGCGGCTTCTGCAGGCACCTCGGCATCAAGGCGAACGTGGTGCCGATGAGCGACGACCGCGTGCGCACGCAGCTGCTCACCCACGAAGGCGCGGTCTCGTTCCAGGACTATTTTCTGCAGCTTGCCTGCGAGCCGGTGGTGACCGGCTTTCAGTACGCGAATGCCGCGGAGGCGACCATTCCCGATGCGATCGTCGATGCGCTGCGCGCGCCCGATCTCGAGGCTGTCGTCATCTGCCCCTGCAACCCCTACCACGTCGTGCGTCCGATTCTCGAGATCGGCGGCATGCGCGAGCTGCTGCGCAAGCAGGGTGCGCCGGTGATCGCCGTTTCCCCGATCGTGGGCGGCGGTGCCCTGCAAGGCTCGGCGGCAAAGATGATGCTGGAGCTCGGCCGCGAGCCGCAGGCGCGCAGCGTGGCGATGGAGTTCTACAAGCTGATCGACGGCTTCATCATCGACCAGGTCGACGCCGACCAGGCCGAGGGACTGCGCGCGAGCGGCATCGAGGTGCTGGTGGCGCCGACCGTCATGCGCACGCCGAACGACCGCATCGACCTCGCGGTGCAGGTGATCAAGTTCGCCAGGCAAATTGCCGAAATCAAGGCCGAGGCGTAGGGGTCAGCTCGGGGTCAGACGCCCAGATAAATTCGGGGTCAGACCCC
>Ga0210102_1000383_pt1 | contig 11823 bp, 7 predicted proteins | sample RushOxbow_ThreeS_4_FD_185563 | JGI IMG/M metagenome (GOLD analysis project Ga0210102, IMG submission 185563) | Wetland microbial communities from San Francisco Bay, California, USA, that impact long-term carbon sequestration -... | ecosystem: Environmental > Aquatic > Marine > Wetlands ...
TGCATCGAAATCGAAGGCGAATGTGTCTCTGATCTGCTCGCCGGCATGGCGCTGCAATTTCCCGAATTGGGTTCGCGGGTACTCGACGCTTCCGGGCGCTTGTCACCCCATCTGGTGGTGATCCAGAACGACACGGTACTGCGCGCCAGCGACATCGCGGGAGCCCGGGTTTCTGCTGGCGACGACCTGCGGATCTTTACGGCAGCTTCGGGAGGTTAGTTTCGAGCAGCGCGTCGAACTTCGCGAGTACCTTCTCTTGAAGCTCCGCGAAGAATCCGGGCGAATTGAAGTACGGCAGATCGATCGCGTCCGACTTTTCGAGCACGTCTGCTGGCAGCCGGTAGTCGTCCCGGGTGAAGCCCTGAAGCTTCTCGAGCCGATAGCCGCGCAAGAACGTCCGGAGCACCGCATCCCGAAGATCTTCTCCGGAAACGCTGACATTCGTAGCGATGGCGACGGCTTCTGAAACGTCGGCGGTCGAGAGCCCACTGAATTTGCAGATCCCGACGAGGTCGTCTCGCAGGATGCTCAAGCCGCGTTCGGGGCTGGTGATGGTGTCGACCCAGTAGTCGATACCGGTCTCGCGTTCGTTCACCAACACCAGGTAGGTTCGCATCGACATGTGTCCGCCCGCGAGCGCCCACGGATAACCCGGGTTCGTCTGGGGGAGATAGGCGGGAAATTCCATGCCCTTGCTGTGCATCGCATAATCGGGCTCGCCGACTTCTTCGGACAGCCTCAGCGCCCCCTTGCCCAACTGAGGAAGCTTGCCTTCTCCGATGGACTCGATGGCGTGACGCGTCGCGGCGGCGTCTCCATACGCGAGCCCACCGGCGACGCTGGTGCCCGAACCGGCATTGCGCCGATTGAACTCCATCGCGTACGCGAGCGTGACTCCGCACGAGATGGCGTCGAGTCCGAGCTGATCGGTGAGCTCCACGAGCTCACAGATCGCGTCGACATCGAAGATCCCGATGTTGGACGAGAGGAGAACCAGCGGCTCGTAGTCGAATTTGGCGCGAAATGCACCGCTCTGCTTTTCGTAGAGGTTCTTGTGGCAGCGGATGCCGCAGCGAAAACAGGCTTCTGCCTTGATGATGAAATCCTCGATCTGCTCCACGTTCTTGCGGTAGAGCGGCACCGAGACATCGGTTCCTGTCGGCATGAAGTTGTATTCGGGCATGGCGTGGAAGGGGTTCAGGGCTTCGGCATTCGCCCAGGTTCCGCCCATGCCGCCGGTCTTCGCCTCGCGGAAGCGCCGACTGCCATCGCCCGTGCCCACGACGCTGTTGATCCTCTTCAGTGTCGATGCCGCGGGCTCGAGCTTCTGGTCCGGCGTGTCGGCGATGATCGCCAGCAGGTTCTTCGAGCCCATCACGCCGCCCAGGCCGCCGCGTCCGCAGTAGCGCGCCTTCGCGTCGCCGCTCTTCAGTTGATTCTCCGACGAGAGGGCGATGGCGGCGAACCGCACCGCCTCGTAGTTTTCTCCGGCCGGACCCAACACCGCGAAGTGGGCATCGGGATACGCGCGATGGAGGGCCTGGATCTTCGCGTTGGTGGTCTGCCCGATCAGGGCTGTCGCGTCTTCGAAGGCAAACTCGGCTCCGCCGCCCGTCTGGGAACGCGTGATGTGCAGCGTGGTGGGTGTCGCGCAGCGCCCGCTGAAGATCACCTCATCGACACCCAGGAAGCGAAGCTTGGTGCCGAACTTTCCGCTCCCGGCGCTCCACATCGCCGAGGGGAGGCCGCTGCTCGAGCGCTTGAGGGGTGAGTAGGCGTGGAAGAAGGTGCGAAGGCCGGTCATGAGCGACGTGCCCGAGAGAACGCCGAGATTCATCACGAGCGCGGCATTGGGGCTGTACGGGTCGTCGATCCGGTGGTTTTCGAGGATCTTGAAACCGCGGCCGATGCCGCCGAGCAGATCTTCGACATCTGCACAAGTGACGGTTTCGCTGCGTACGCTGCGCGCTTCGAGGTCGATCCAGTAGCGGTTGAACGACAACTCAGAGATCTTGCGCTCGGCCATTTCACCTCCAGACTGGAACTGATTGGAACCGTCTCCGATCGAGAGGCTAGCAGGATCGTCCCCGATGCGACTGCTCGAAGAACTCGCCGATCGTCGACTGTGCGGCGCGAAGATCGGTCGCGCACGCTCGCAAGATCCGACGGCGAGCGCAGTCGCTCGCCATGCAGCGCCGCCGGTGACGTTGTAGATTCCCGTATATGACGACACCCTCCCAACCTACGCACGTCATCGGAATCTGTGGCGGCGCCGTCGCGGGCTCGGAAGCGGCGAAGTTGTTCGCCGAGCGCGGAGCCCTCGCCATCGTCTTCGAGCAGAACGCCCGCCCGTACGGCAAGATCGAAGACGGTCTGCCCCGCTGGCACGTCAAGCTGCGCGAGAAAGAGTACGCGCGCATCGACGACAACCTGGACAGCGCCGGGGTGCTGTTCGTCCCGCTGACGCGCATCGGAAAGGATCTGTCGTTCTCCGATCTGACGGACGAGATGGGACTGAGCGCGGTGGTCCTCGCCACCGGCGCGTGGCGGGATCGGCCGTTGCCGATCGAGGGCATCGATCGGTTCATCGGCCGCGGGCTGATCTACCAGAACCCCCTCGTCCACTGGTTCAACCACTATCACGAGCCCGGCTTTGCGGGGCCCCAGCTGGAGGTGCCCGACGCTGCCATCGTGGTGGGCGGCGGCCTGGCCTCCGTCGACGTAGCGAAGTTGCTCAACATCGAAGTCGCCTGTCGGGCGCTGCGCGAGCGCGGCATCGAGACAGACCCGGTGACGCTGGAGCACGTGGGGATTGCGGAAACACTCGACGCACACGGGCTGAGCGCCGAGGAGCTGGGGATCAAGGGCTGCACGCTCCATTACCGTCGGCGGATGGCGGATATGCCGCTCGCGAGCGTCAAGAATCCGACGCCGGCCCAACTCGAAAAGCTCGAGGCCACGCGCGTGCGCATCATGCAGAAGGTGATGCGCAAATACCTGGTCCAGCTCGAGGAGTGCTGCGTTCCGGTCGCGCCGATCGAGAGCGGCGGCAGGCTCGCGGGCCTGGTCTTTCGGAGGACCGCCGTCGAAGGCGGGCGACTGCGCGAGCTGGACGGATCCGATTTCGAGGTGCGGGCGCCGCTGGTGGTGAGTTCCATCGGCAGCCTGCCGCAGCTGATCGAAGGGCTCCCGGCCCAACGCGATCTGTATCCGTTCGACTCGGAAGAGCGCGGCGCGCTGCGTGGCGTGGACGGCGTCTTCGGGCTCGGCAACGTGCTCACCGGCAAGGGCAACATTCGCGACAGCCGCGTCAACGCGAGCGTCGTCGCGGAGCGCGTCATCGAGAATCTGCTCGGCGTACCCGACCCACCCGAAAAACCCGACGAGCTGTCCGCCGCCCTCCACGAAGAGTTCCATGCGCGCGCCCAGCCCGTCGTCGATCGCGTCCTGTCGGGCGACAAGCTCCCTCCGGAGCGGGTCGCGCGGATTCTCGAGCGCGTCCGCCAACGCTGGGATGAGGTCGGTTACCCGGGTGACTACCGCGCCTGGATCGCGTCCCGGTAGCTGCCGGCGGCAACGGCGGCCCGCTGCGGGTGACGTTGGCTGCGACGAACCCGTGGCAGCGGTCCGCTCGCAGATCGCGCTGGCGACGCCGCCCATGGTGTGGACGCCTGGGGCTGTGCGCGTGTCGAGAAGATCTCCCGGCGCTGGGGCATATTGTCCCTGCCTGTGACGCCAGTTCTTCCCATGGTTCCAGGCCCTGCTTCGAAGTATCGAATAAACAACGGCTTTTTTCGATGCGTGCGTTGGTTCCGAACTTGCAGGCTGAACTACTACAGGCTTTTCGCTGCCGCCCTTGAACCGATGCGCGGGAATCCAGCATGACCGTAGCCACACGAGAATCCGGGCTGGAGGTGCCTTTCCCAGGCCGACTCACCGCCACCGACGGTACGGGCGCGGTGGTCTGGGTGGAGACACAGATCAGCCAGGGCGCATGCGCGTACCCGATCACGCCCTCGACCAACATGGGCGCACAGTTCGCGCACGCCGCGGCCAACGGCGCGCGCAACCTGTGGGGCGATCCACTGATATTTCTGGAATCCGAAAGCGAGCACTCGTCCGCGTCTGCGGCGGAAGGTTTCGTCCTCGCCGGAGGCCGCGTCAGCAACTTCACGTCCGGCCAGGGCCTGGTGCTGATGAAGGAGGTGCTCTACGTCATCAGCGGAAAGCGCCAGCCGGCCGTATTCAACATCGGAGCGCGCGCGCTCACCAGCCAGGCCCTCAACGTGCACGCGGGACACGATGACGTGATGGCGGTGGCCGACACCGGCTGGGGGATGCTGTTCGCCCGCAACGCGCAGGAATCGGGCGATCTGTGTCTGATCTCCCGACGCTGCGCGGAAGCGACCGAGATTCCCTTCTTCAACGTGCAGGACGGTTTTCTCACCACCCACACCCTCGAGACCTGCCGACTGCCCGAACCCGAGCTGATGAAGCAATACATCGGTCCTCCGAGTGCGCGGGTGCAGACCGTGTTCGACCCGGTTCGCGGCATCATGTCGGGCGTCGTTCAGAACCAGGACGCCTACATGCGCGGCAAGATCGCCCAGCGTTACTACTACGAGCGCATGGTGGAGGTGCTGGAATCGTCGATGCAGGAGTTCCAGGCGCTGACCGGGCGGCGCTATCGGTTGGCGGACGGCTACCGCATGGAGGATGCGGAGTACGCCATCGTGGCGTTGGGCAGCACGGCGGAGACCGCCGAGGTGGTGGTCGACCACCTGCGGGACACCCGCGGTTGGCGTGTCGGCGTGGTACACCCGACGGCGTTTCGCCCGTTTCCGGGCCCGCAGCTGGTGGACCTGCTCAAGAACGTCCAGGCCATGGCGATCATCGAGCGGCTCGATGTGCCTGCGGCGGAGAACAATCCGCTCACGAGCGAGATCAAGGCGGCCTTTGCCGACGCGCTCAGCGGGCGCACCGGCTACCCGACCATTCATCGCATTCCCGGCATCGCCTCCGGTTCCGCCGGTCTCGGCAGCCGGGATGTGCGCCCGTCCGACCTGATCGCAGTTTTCGAGAGACTGCGCGAGCGCCGGCACGAGTACTTCACGCTCAACATCGACCACCCGAGCGCACTCGCGGTCGAGCCGGAGCCGGATGTGCGCGTGCCGGGCTCGTTCAGCATGCGCGGGCACTCGATCGGCGGATTCGGTTCGGTGACCACGAACAAGGCGATCGCCACGTTGTCGCAGGAGCTGTTCGGCGTATATGTGCAGGCCTATCCCAAGTATGGCTCGGAGAAGAAGGGGCTTCCCACCACCTACTATCTCACGCTTGCACCCGAGCCCATCCGCATCCACAGCGAAATGGAGCAGGCGGAATTCCTTCCGATCAACGACATCAACGCCTTGCAGATGGAGGCCGTGTTCAACGGGCTCAGCGACGGCGGGACGGTGTTCGTGCAGTGGCCGGGAACCGACCCGGAGAAGCTCTGGCAACGTGTCCCGCCGATGATCCAGCGGCGTCTGCAGGCCGCGGGCGCGAGGATGTTCTACCTCGACGCCGCGCGCATCGCGCGCGAAGAAGCCAGCCAGCCGGATCTCGAAACCCGCATGCAGGGCATCGTGCTGCTGGGGGTGTTCCTGCGCTGCGCGCCCTTCAGGGAACAGCTCGGCGACGACGACGCGTTGTTCGCTCGCGTGGGGGTCGCCCTGCGCCACTACTTCCCGCGTGTTTCGGATCAGGTGATCGCCGAGAATCTGCGCTGCGTCGAACGCGGCTTTCACGAAGTGCACGAGTTGCCGCAGGAATTGATCGCCTCGGCCGAGGAGGCCTTCCAGAAGAAACACGCCGACCTCACCGTGCGCGACCTGATGCACCACGGGGTGATCGCCTGCGGACCGAACGACCCGTTGGACGGCGTGGTCGAGATCATGCGCAGGGCCCGCGTCTCTGCGATCGTGGTGATCGACGAGCAGAAGCGGATGGAGGGCATCCTCTCCACCACCGATCTCGCGCGCGCCTTCGCGTCCGCACCCGAACGCAGCCAGCTGCCCGAGGTATTCCCCTACCACCTGATGACCCGGGAGGTGCTGGTGACCTGGCCGGACGAACCGCTGATCGACGCGACCGATCGGATGCTGAGCCATTCGGTGCATCGTCTGGTGGTGGTGGAGAGCGAGACCGAGCGCAGCCTGCCGGTGGGTATCTTGTCGCTCACCGACCTCACGCGCGCAGGGATGAGCGATTTCCGGATGGAGGCGAAATGAGCCGGAGCGACCACGACGATTCTGCTGCGATCGATCGGATCCCCAAGCGGCCTGCGATCCGGGTGGAATGGCCGCTCGTCAAGGAACCCGGAGCGGCGCTGGAATCGCACGGTGCGCACTTCTCGTTTCTCGATTTCGAGATCGACCTCGATCGCTACGTCGGGGAATTCAACGAGCAGGTGATCGGCGCCTACGGCCAGGGCGAAGGCGCGGTGTTGCCGGCGGACACCGGCATTGCGCGCTCGCTCGTACCGCCCGGCACGGGCGTCTTTCGCGACTTCTCCCACGTGGCGCCGGCGCTGCCGCGATTCATCGCGGAGCAGTGCGTGGCCTGCATGGAATGCGTGACGGTCTGTCCCGATACCGCGATCCTCGGCCGCATCGCAGAGCCCGACGTGCTCGCGAGCGCGACCGCGAAGCTCGTTACCGCCGAAGAACGCGCGGACTTCGACGCCCAGTGGGTGCGAACCACCAAGTTCTTCGACGTGGTGGAGAAGAAGGGCGAGCGCGGCGGGATGTTCGGCATCCACGTCGACCCCACCAAGTGCAAGGGCTGCGGCGAGTGCGTGGTCGCGTGCGGAAGCCATGCCGCGCTCGAGATGATCGAGAAGAGCGACGAACTGGTCGAGCGCTTCCGCAACCGCCACCGCTTGATCCAGGATCTACCCGAGTCGCCGCAGCGGTTCCTGGCCCGGAAACTACCCGTCGACCTGATGCTCAACGAAGATCGCTGCCTGCTCTACGTGGGCGGCGCCGGTTCGTGCGCGGGCTGCGGCGAGGCGACCGCGATTCGCATGATGCTCGCGGCGACGGGTGACCTGTACGCACGCGAGGACATCGGGATCATCGCCGCCACGGGCTGCAACACCGTCTACGGAGCCACCTATCCCTACAACCCCTATCTGGTGACCTGGAGCAATTCGCTGTTCGAGAACGCACCGGCCGTGGCGATGGGTGTGCGGGTGCGCTGGGATCAGCAGGGCTGGCAGACCAAACGGCTGTGGGTGCTGGGCGGCGACGGCGCGATGTACGACATCGGCTTCCAGTCCCTGAGCCGCATGCTCTGCTCGGGCATGGACATCAAGGTGCTGGTTCTCGATACCCAGGTCTACTCGAACACCGGCGGCCAGGCCAGCACCGCGTCCTTCACCGCCCAGGAAGCCAAGATGTCGCCGTATGGACGCGTGCAGCCCGGCAAGATCGAGCGACGCAAGGAACTCTCCAACATCGCCATCATGCACCCCGAGGTGTATGTGGCCCAGACCTCCACCGCTTACGTGAATCACTTTCAAGGAGTCATTCGCGAGGCCAACGAGTTTCCGGGTCCGGCGTTGGTGAACGTCTTCACCACCTGCCAGCCGGAGCACGGAGTCGGTGACGACATGGCGATCGTGCAGAGCCGACGCGCGGTACAAAGCCGGGCCTTTCCGCTCTTCGTGCACGACCCGCGCAAGGGAGAACGCATGCGCGAGCGGCTGTCGCTGCGCGGCAACCCGTCCGTGAGCGAGGACTGGGCGAAGGATGGCAAGACCGGCGAGCCGTATACCTTCGTCGACTTTGCGCGCACAGAGGGTCGCTTCCGTCGGCAGTTCTCGGCCGATGGCGAACCCTCCGAGCTACTGCTCAGCGCGCAGGCCGATCGCCTGCGCAACTGGCGCCTGCTGCAAGAGCTGGCGGGCCTCCAGAAATAGCGGCAGCGTGAATCATCGAGCAGGCATCGCCCGCTAGACACTCAGTTGATGTCGCTGGAACTCGCGTGTCAATAGGTAAATGAAACTGCGTTTTCGGCAAGGTCCGATAAGCGCCATTCGCTTAAGTTGGCTCGCTTAGGGGAATACTACCCCATGTCGGTGCCGTCGGCCTCGCGAGCGCGTCGGGACGCCGACGCGCTGCAGCTTGTTCGGGTCGTCGCGGAACGGAGTCAATGCGTCCCCGCCGTCTGCGGAGGTATAAAGGCGTGGCACGCCAGCGAATCGGCGACAAACCAGGCGGCGAGACGCGCGCCGCGATTTGCGGGGAGTGCGTCCGACAGATACCATTTTTGCCCTTGATCGTTTGCGCCGATTCGCAAGAGGTCAATGGCTACCGGCACGATTCGCGGCGACCCGCAATCGACCCACAGGAGCCCCCCCGTGATCGCAGCCTCGTGCTTCATGAAGCGTCCGATTTCCAGTCACCCAGCTGATTCACACCTCACCTCAACGCATTGGAGTGCAGCATGACGATGAGCACACCGTCGCGCGTAGCCACGCTGGCGGTATTCCTGCTAGCAACCATCCCGAGCCTCGCGCTCGCGCAATCAAAGCCGAACATCCTCTTCATCGTGTCCGACGACACCGGATACGGTGACCTCGGTCCGTACGGCGGAGGCGAGGGGCGCGGCATGCCGACGCCCAATATCGACCGAATGGCTGCGGAGGGAATGACATTCTTCTCGTTCTACGCGCAGCCGAGCTGTACGCCGGGTCGCGCGGCAATGCAGACCGGCCGCATACCGAACCGCAGCGGTATGACGACGGTGGCATTTCAGGGCCAGGGCGGCGGCCTGCCCGAGGCCGAATGGACGCTCGCTTCGGTGCTCAAGCAGGGCGGCTACCAGACCTATTTCACCGGGAAGTGGCATCTCGGCGAGGACGACTACGCGCTTCCCAACGCGCAGGGCTACGACGAGATGAAGTACGTCGGCCTGTACCACCTCAACGCCTACACCTACGCCGACCCGACCTGGTTCCCCGACATGGACCCGGAGCTCCGGGCGATGTTCCAGAAGGTGACCAAGGGATCGCTGTCGGGCAAGGCCGGCGAGAAGGCGAAGGAGGACTTCAAGATCAACGGGCAGTACGTCGACGAGCCCGGCAAGAGCGTCACGCTTCACGGCGTCACGTACCCCGACGGCGTGGTCGGCATTCCGTTCTTCGACGGCTACGTCGAGAAAGCGGCGATCGAATTTCTCGAGAAGGCGGCAAAGGATCCGAGCAAGCCCTTCTTCATCAACGTCAACTTCATGAAGGTGCACCAGCCGAACCTGCCCGCGCCCGAGTTCGAGCACAAGTCGCTCTCGAAGAGCAAGTACGCCGACTCAGTCGTCGAACTCGACGCGCGCATCGGCCGAATCATGGACGAGCTGCGCAAATTGGGCCTCGATCAGAACACCCTGGTCTTCTACACCACCGACAACGGCGCCTGGCAGGACGTCTATCCCGACGCCGGCTACACGCCCTTCCGCGGCACCAAGGGAACCGTGCGCGAGGGTGGCAATCGCGTGCCCGCGATTGCGGTCATGCCGGACAAGATCAGGCCCGGAAGCAAGAATCACGACATCGTCGGCGGTCTCGACCTGATGGCGACGTTCGCGGGCATGGCGGGGATCGACCTGCCGAAGAAGGACCGCGATGGCAAGCCGATCATTTTCGACAGCTACGACATGTCGCCAGTGCTATTCGGTACCGGCAAGTCAGCGCGCAAGGCCTGGTTCTACTTCACCGAGAACGAACTCTCGCCCGGGGCCGCGCGAGTCGGCAACTACAAGGCCGTCTTCAACATGCGAGGCGACGACGGCCAACCCACGGGCGGCCTCGCCGTCGACTCGAACCTGGGCTGGAAGGGCGCCGAGAAATACGTCGCCACCGTGCCGCAGATCTTCGATCTCTGGCAGGATCCGCAGGAGCGCTACGACATCTTCATGAACAACTACACCGAGCGAACCTGGACGCTGGTCACCATCAATGCGGCAGTCAAGGAACTGGTGAAGACCTACATCCAATATCCACCGCGTAAGCTGCAGAGCGAGGTCTACACTGGTCCGATCACGCTCACGCAATACCAGAGGCTCGAGAGTGTTCGCGACGTGCTCAAGAAAGAGGGGATCCATCTCCCGTTGCCCACTGGAAACTGATATCGACCGGGGACGGGTCGAAGGCGAGCCGTTCAGAGCGAGGGATCTGCCGTGGCCCTTGACCGAGAGGGCACTTCACGGGAGAACGCCCGTGAAGCTCTGCATCCTTCGGCTCGTTTCGGAGTTGCTGCCATGAGATCGTTCCGTCACGTCGCCCTGCTCTGCCTGCTCGCGCTCACAACGGGCATCGCATTCAGTGAGCAGGCCTTCGCTGAGGCCGATCCGCTGCCTTCGTGGAACGAAGGCCCCGTCAAGCGGGCGATCGTCCAGTTCGTGGGCGCGGTGACGAAGGAGGGCGGCCCAGACTACGTGCTGCCTTCCGAGCGGATCGCCACGTTCGACAACGACGGCACGCTCTGGGTCGAGAAGCCCGTCTACACACAGTTGGCATTCGTCGTCGACCGAGTCGAGACGCTCGCGTCCCAGCACCCGGACTGGAAAACGACGCAACCCTTCGCGGCGGTCCTGGAGGGAAACCTGGAGAAGGCGCTGGCGTCGGGTGACAAAGGCCTGCTCGAAATGGTCATGGCCACCCACGCGGGCATGACCGCCGATCGGTTCACCCGCATCGTCACCGACTGGATCCAAACGAGCAAACACCCGAGATTCAAGCGGCTCTACACTGAATGCGTCTACCAACCGCAGCTCGAACTGCTGCAGTACCTGCGCGACAACGGTTTCAAGACGTTCATCGTGTCGGGCGGTGGAGTCGAGTTCATGCGTCCCTGGACGGACGAGGTCTACGGCGTGCCGCCCTGGCAGGTCGTGGGATCCAGCATCGTCACCGAGTTCCAGATCCAGGACGGGAAGCCGGCGCTCGTGCGCCAGCCCAAAGTGAATTTCATCGACGACAAGTCGGGCAAGCCGGTGGGCATCTACCAACACATCGGGATCCGCCCGATCCTCGCGTTCGGAAATTCAGACTCCGATCTGCAGATGATTCAGTACACGAAGGGTGGCGACGGCGCGAGGCTGGCGCTCTTCCTTCACCACACGGACGCCGAGCGCGAGTATGCGTACGATCGCAAGAGTCACATCGGTACACTCGACAAGGTGCTCGACATGGCGCCGGGCCAGGACTGGATCATCGTGGACATGAAGCGTGACTGGAGCGTGGTATTCCCGCGGGACAAGCGGTAGTAACGCGCGCTCGATTCAAGATCGTCGCGCTCGGGAACGGATGAATTCCGTGGCGACACGACGACGCATCTCCCTTGCTGCGGTTGTGCCAACACTCGATCTGCCGCATTGGCCGCTCACGCCGAACAGGCAAGCACCGGTACCCCGCCGATGGTGCTTCAGATCCTCCGGATGTCGCCGAGATCGGTGCCAAGCTGTCGAACCCGGTCTCCGACGTGTGGGCGCTCTTCACCGAGTTCGACCTCTTCTTCTCGGATGGTGACGTCGACCTGAGCGACCCGGAGGTGGGCGCCAAGATGATCGTTCAGGTCAATAGGCAAAAGAAGCTGCGTTTTCGGCAAGGTCCAATAAGCGCCATTCGGTCGAGTTGGCTTGATTAAGGGCAGTGCTGCCCCATGGCGGGTGTCCGTTGGCGGATGGATCGGCAGTTGCGCCAGTCGGGGTGGGAAGCGCTGTTTTCAGACGCGTACCCCGGTTGCGATTCCTACGCCCATTCGCCCGGCGGCGCATCTTCGT
>Ga0210102_1000384_pt1 | contig 11774 bp, 12 predicted proteins | sample RushOxbow_ThreeS_4_FD_185563 | JGI IMG/M metagenome (GOLD analysis project Ga0210102, IMG submission 185563) | Wetland microbial communities from San Francisco Bay, California, USA, that impact long-term carbon sequestration -... | ecosystem: Environmental > Aquatic > Marine > Wetlands ...
TTCACCTTTCACCCTTCACCTTTCACCTTCCTCCCATGGCCATGCGCTTCCGCCTGTCCGATCCCGACATCGGGGAGCTCGAGCTTCCAGATCTCGAGTCGCTGTTGGACGCCCTGGAGTCGGCGCTGGTGGGGCCGGAGACGCCGCTCTTCGACACCGCCCGCCAGAGCTGGCAGCCAGTAGGCCGGCACCCCGAGGTCCGCGCCGCCTGGGCCGAAAGGGCGCGCTATCTCCCGCAAGGCGCCTATCGCCCCGAGCTCCCCGGGCCCGAGCCGGACCCCGACGAGATCACCGAGCAGGAGCAGCGGCGCCAGGCCTGGGAAATGGTAAAGCGCGGCCACCGCCCGCCCCACCGCCCGCCCCGCCGCCCGCGCGCGCCGATCCTGGGAGTGATCTTCGTGATTCTGATACTGGGATTGCTGGCTTGGGGAGTTCTCGCCCTCGCCGGCGGCCTCTCGCGAGTCGCCGGCGCGGTCGTACGTGCGGAGGTAGGGAGATAGCCTCTAGCGTTCCGCCGTTCCGCCGTTCCGCCCGTCCGCCTGTCCGCCTGTCCGCCTTCCCGCCCTCCCCCCCGGCCACCAGTTCCACCGCCCCATCGCCTGCATGAACGCCGGCACCAGCACCATCCGGATCACCGTCGCGTCCAGCAGCACCGCCACCGCCAGCCCGAAGCCAAGGAGCTGCATCGCCAGCACCCGGCCGAAGGCGAAGATCCCGAACACCAGGATCATGATCAGCGCCGCCGAGGTGATCACCGATGCGGTCGCGCTCAACCCCTCCATGGTGGCCTGGGTGTTTCGGCCCGAGCGGTCGTAGGCCTCCTTGATCCGGCTGAGCAGGAACACCTCGTAGTCCATGCTGAGCCCGAACACCACCGCGAACACCAGCACCGGCACTACCACGAAGATCGCCGAGGTGGGCCCGTCCAGGCCGAACAGCCGGGAGCCGACCCCGTGCTGGAACACCAGCACGATGAGCCCGAAGGTGGCGCTCACCGAGAGGGTGTTCATGATGATGGCCTTGATCGGCACCAGCACCGAGCGGAACGCGATCGCCAGCATCACCACGGTGGCGCCCAGGATGAGCGCCACCAGCAGGGGGAAGCGGGCCAGCAGGTCTTCCTGGAAATCGTACGCGGCGGCGGCGTACCCGCCCACCATCACATTCATGTCCCGCATGCTCCGGAGCGGCAGCCTGGCCAGCTCCCGGGCCCGCACGACCATCTCCTGCGCCGAGGTGAGCGAGGTGGTGTCGGCCAGGATCACGTCCATGAGGGTGAGGCGCCGGTCGGCGCTGAGGTAGGCGTCTATGAAGTCGGGGTACTGCTGCCGGGCCGACTCGAGGTCGCTGTAGAGGACCGAGTAGCCCAGGAGTGACTGCCCCGGCTCCAGGTCCACCAGGCTCCGCACCTCCCGCACCCGCGGGTCGGCCCGGAGCGAGTCGCTCAATGTCCTGAGCCCGCGGAGCGACTGGGCCTGGGTCGCGGTACGGCCCTGAGGCAGCGCCACCACGATCCGGATCGGCTGGACGTAGCCGGCCACGCCCATTTCGGTGAGCACGTCGAGCCCGGCGCCGGCCTCGGTGCCGGTGGGCCACCAGTGCCGCGACGGAAGCCCGATCCGGATCCAGAAGACCGGGAGCGTGAGGATGGCGATCACCAGCCCGCCGTATCCCATGGCGCGGAGCGGGTGCCGGCTCAGAGTGCGGGCCCACTTCTCCCACACCTGCGGCGCGTGATACCAGGCCAGCTTCCGGGCCAGCCACTTGGGCCGGTCGATCTCCCGGCCCAGCACGGCGAGCAGGGCGGGGAGGAGGGTGACCGAGAGCAGCACCGCCACCGCCACCACGATGAGGCCGCCCAGCCCGACGCTCCGGGTCTCGATCAGCGGAGTGAAGAGGAGGGCGCCGAACCCGACCACCACCGTGAGCCCCGAGGTGATGACCGCCTCGCCCGCGGTCAGCATCGTCGCCACGGCCGCGTCCCGCCGTCGCAGCCCCCGTCCCAGCTCCTCCCGGAACCGGGTCACCACCAGGAGCGAGTAGTCGATGCCCACGCCCAGCCCGATCATCGTGGTCATGTTGAGCACGAAGACCGACATCGGGGTGATCCGGGTGAGGAGCCCGATGATCGTGAGCGACACCGCGATGGCGAGGACGCCGACCACCAGCGGCAGCGCCGCGGCCACCAGCGCGCCGAACGCCAGCACCAGGACGACCAGGGTGAGGGGGAGCAGCGCCTTCTCCCCCCGCGCGCTGTCCTGGGTCACCACCGTGCGCACATCGAGGTCGAGTGGGGCGCGCCCGGTCACCAGCCCGGAGTACGACCTCCCGTCGGGCATCCGCGCCAGTGTTTCCCTGACCGCGGTGCGTGCCTTCGGCACCAGCGCCCCGGCGCTGTCGCCGGTGGCGAGGTCGAGCGCCACGATGACGAAGGTGGTCCGGCGATCCCGGCTGATGAAGGTGCTGTCGCCGGTGCCGGTGTAGGAGACGATGCCGCGGATGTAGGGCTCGCGGTCCAGGGCCGCGAGAACGGAGTCGAGGACCGCCCGGCCGGGGCCGTCGTCCATGGGACCCGGGCCCTGGAGCGTCACCGCGAAGAACTCGCCGATCGGGCGGGTGAACCGGCTGTTGAGCAGCCCCTCCGCGCGCGAGGCCTCGGTTTCCCGCTCGCTCCCGCCGCGAATGTTGAGCAGCCCGGGCGTCGCCGGCGCCCGCACCGCCGCCACCGCTCCGACCAGGGCCCACACCACGAGTACCGCCCAGCGCCAGCGCACCAGCGCCCTGGCGAATCGCTCCATCGGCTTCAGTGACTCCTCCGGGCCGTCGGACCGCGCGGGACCGCGCGGGCGGCGGTATGTTATGCGTGGTCGAGGCCTTGCGCCAGCGCTCCTGGCGACCTGGCGCGTCCCTTGCCCATATTCACCTGGACCATGCGCCGCTTCGCACTTCCCGTCCTCACTTTCGGACTGTTCGGACTCATCCTGGTCGATAGGGTGGGCGACCTGACTCTGCGTATGGCCCGCCCCGAACCGGCGGTCCAGGGCGCCAGCACCGTCCAGTCAGGGGCAGTGCATCCCGATGCAGGGCAAGGAGATAATCAGCTGGCTGCCACCGCGGGCACGATGGTCGAGACTGACGCGGAGCGGCTGGCCCGGTCGTCCATCCGGGAACGGCTGACCCGGGAGGCGGGCGGGACCTACCTCGATTCGCTCATTCTCAGCACCGACTCGGTGGTGCGGCGCTGGCCCGACAGGTGGAGCCAACCCATTACAGTCCATGTGGAGGAAGGCGAAGTACCGGGCTATTTGCCTCGGATGGGAGACCACGTCCGGGAGGCGTTCGATCGGTGGCAGGCCACCGGCATCGGGCTGCACTTCCGGATGGTGCACGACTCGGCTGGGGCGGACATCGTGGTGCACTGGATCGATCACTTCGACTTCGACCGGGCCGGTCAGACCGACCTGACCTGGGACCAGTCGGGCCGGGTCCGCCGGGCGCTGATCTCGCTCGCGATCAACACCTATACCGGCACCCCTCTGCCCGACGGCGCCCTGCTGTCGGTGGCGGTGCACGAGGCCGGTCACGCGATCGGCCTTCCCCATTCGGCCGACAGCAACGACGTGATGTTCCCCGCCACCCGTACCGGCGTCCTCACCGATCGCGACCGCCGCACGGTCGAGTTGCTTTACCACCTGCCTCCCGGCCCCGTGGCCGAGGCCCCCAGCCACTAGCATGCGCGCGCGGCGACGGGGCTGTCTGCTGGTGATGCTCGCTATGCTCGCCTCGGCCGCTCCGGGGGCCGCCCAGTCCTTCGACCTGGTGGACGACGCGATCCAGGCCGGGATCCGCGACGGGCTCTACCCCGGCGCGGTCGTCCTCATCGGCCGGCGCGACTCCATTCTGTATCACCGAGGCTACGGGCACTTCACCTGGAACCCGGCGTCGCGGGTTCCCGACCCCGACTCGACCTACTGGGACCTGGCCTCGATCACCAAGGTCGTCGCCACAGCCGCCTCGGCGATGCGCCTGGTGGATCAGGGCAGGCTCGACCTCGACGCGCCGGTCCGGCGCTACCTGCCCCGCTTCTCCGGCGGGCTCAAGAACCAGGTCACCGTCCGCATGCTGCTGGACCACACCAGCGGCCTCAAGAGCTACGCGCCGCTCTACCGGAAGGCTCGCGGCAGCCGCACCCGGATGGTGAACCTGCTCTACGCTCAGCCGCTGATCCGCGCGGCGGGAGATTCGGCCGAGTACAGCGATCTCAACGCCATGCTCCTCGGCCTGGTGATCGAGCGCGTCGCGGGGAAGCCGCTGGACCAGGTGGCGAAGCACGAGGTGTGGGAGCCGCTGGAGATGACCCACACTCGCTTCCGGATCCCCGAGAAGCTCAAGCCGCGGACCGTTCCCAGCGGGATCTGGCGGGGCCGGCCGGTGCCGGGCGACGTCAACGACCAGAACGCCGCCGCCTTCGGCGGGGTGGCCGGCCATGCCGGGGTCTTCGCCACCGCCGCGGACCTCGCCCGGTTCGCCCAGGTCTGGCTCAACGACGGGATGGGGCCGTCGGGCCAGTGGGTGACCCCGGGTACGATGCGCACCTTCCTCACCCCGACACCCCACAGCGGCACCCGGCTGCTGGGCTGGGACACGCCCGAGCTCGACGGCGAGGAGCCGAGCATCTTCGGCACCCTCATCAGCAAGGCCGCCTACGGCCACACCGGATACACCGGCACCCAGCTCTGGATCGACCCGGTGAACGACCTGTTCCTCGTCTTCTTCACCAACCGCGCCTTCGACCCCAAGACCCGCGACTCGCTCAAGGGGCTCAAGGCGATCCGCACGTCGCTCTCCGACGCGGCCATCCGCCTGGTGCCGCACGCCTGCGCCCAGGAGCTGGTCTCGAATTGCTGAGCCGCTCCCGGCCGGTTCTCCTGTTCGATGGCAATTGCGGTTTCTGCCGGCGCTGGGTGGGACGACTTCGGCGCTGGGACCGGCGCGGCGCGATCGAGCTGGTGCCGGGTGCCGAGCGCGACCGGCTGCCGGGCATGCCCGCCATCTCCGATGCATCGCTCGACCGGGCGATGCAGCTGGTGACCCCCGATAACCGGATCCACGCCGGCGCCCGGGCATTGCCGGTGCTGCTGCCGTATCTGCCCGGCGGGTGGCTCATCGGGCCGCTGTTCCGGATTCCCGGAATCCAGTCCGCCGCCGACCGGTTGTATGCCTGGATCTCCGCCCGCCGCCACCGGTTCGGCTGCGGGGAGAGCTGCGGGATCTAGCAGCTGCAAATCCCGATCCCGTTTACCGGGATTCGCATTAGATTGCAGCCATGACCGCTCCCACGCCTACCTACCCGGCCCCGAGCCCGGAGACGATCCGGAAGGCCCTCCGGGCCGTCAAGGATCCCGAGCTCAGTCTCAACATCATCGATATCGGGCTGATCTACGACGTCGAGGTGAGCGAGGCCGGCGACGTGATCGTGCGGATGACGCTCACTTCGCCCGGCTGCCCTGCCGGCGGCGAGATCATCGAGGACGTGCGGCGGGTGGTGGGAGACCTCGAAGGGGTGAAGAGCGCGGAGGTCGAGCTGGTGTGGGACCCCTACTGGACGCCTGACCGCATGGACCCGAGGGTGAGGGCGTTCCTCGGATTCTAGGGTCCGCCTTCCCCGCCCTCCTTCAGCGCATCGAGCAACCCCGGCCCCGCAACCCTGCCCTGCCATCTCCTCAGCTCCGGCACCGCCTGGAGCTCTTCGAGCGTCCTGGGGTTGGTCCGCGCGATCGCCTCGAGGGTCCCGTTGGGGCAGAGTACACCGGGTGCGAGGTCGTGCTCCTGGGCCAGCTGGTTGCGCCGGGCTTTGAGCCGCTCCAGCCGGGCCTCGAACGCCAGATCGGACGCCCGGCGAGGCGGCCGCTCGATCCGGGGCAGCTCGCTCTCCGGCAGCTCGATCCCGCGCCGCACCGCGGCCAGGATCTCCTTCCCGCGCCGCTCCGCCTGATCGCCGCTCACGCCCGGGATCGCCTTGAGTCCGGCCAGATCGGCCGGCGGGTTCTTGGCCATCGCCAGCATCGGCTCGTTGTTGAGGATGCGGAAGGTCGCCCGGTCGGCCCGGCGGGCCACGCCTTCGCGCCACTCCCATAGCTCCCGCAGGATCGCCCGCTCTCGTGGCTTCAGTGCCTTCGCGCCCTTCAGCCGGAGCCATCCCGGCTCGGCTCCGTTGGGATCGCTCGCCCGCACCCGGGTGAGCAGCTCGAACTCCTCCCGCGCCCACTCCATCCGGCCCCGCTCCTCCAGCCGGCCGGCCAGGATGTCGCGAAGCTCGGGCAGGTGCCGGGTGTCGGAGGCGGCATACTCCAGCATCTCGGGTGAGAGCGGCCGGGCCGACCAGTCGGCCCGCTGGAAGCGCTTGTCCAGCCGCACGCCGAGGTACTTCTCCAGCAGCGCCGCGAGCCCGATCCCGGGCTCGTTCAGCAGCTGTGCGGCGATCCGGGTGTCGAACAGCGACTCGGCCCGGAAGCCGTACTCCCGGTCCAGCAACCGGAGATCGTAGTCGGCGTCGTGGAAGAGGGTCTCGATCGTGGGGTCGGCCAGCAGCTCGCCGATCGGGTCCAGCGTGCCGATGGCGAGCGGGTCCACCACGGCGGTCTGCCGGCGGGAGGAGACCTGGAGCAGGTACACCCGGTCCTGGTACCGATGGAAGCTCGCCGCCTCGGTGTCCACCGCCACCAGCGGCTCCTCCCGGAGCTCCGCCACCAGCGCCTCGAGCTCCGCCCGGGTCCGGATCAGCCGCACCCGGTCAGTCCGCCTTAGCGACCAGCTCCAGCCCGGCGGCGATCTCGTCGAGTGCCTTGGAGAGGGTCTTGTAGAATTCCGCGTCCGGCTGCGGCGTGCCGCCCATGGCGGCGTCCATCTGGAGCTTCCGCGCCAGCCGGGCCGCGTGACGGATGTAGTCGGTGGGTGGTTTCATGGGATGGGCTTCGTTGCTCTGTTGGGTTTGGTCATTTGCTATCCGCTATCCGCTATCCGCTATCCGCTTGGCTCGCGTTGCGGCCTCGACGCTGTAGTATATCTACCTGGCCCGCGGATAGCGGATAGCGGATAGCGGATAGCGGATAGCGCCACACCGTGACCCCTGAAATCGACCTCCCCGTCTACCCCGACGAGTGCGACGCCTTCGGCCACCTCAACCAGGCGTCGTTCCTCGCTCTGTTCGAGCGCGCCCGGTGGGAGATGCTCATGCGGGGCCCGGGGATGGACGTCTTCAGCCGGGCCGGGGCCTGGCCCGCGGTACGGAAGACGGTGATCGACTATCACGCTGCCGCCTTCCCCGGCGACGTGCTGCGATTCCAGCAGTCGCTCACCCACCTCGGGCGCACCAGTTTCGTCATGCGGCAGACTGCCCGGCGGGTGAAGGACGACGTCCTCATCGCCACCGCCGAGTTCGTCTTCGTCTGCATCGACCGCGCCGGGAAGCCGATCCCGGTCCCGAGCGAGTTCAGTGGGTTCATGGGCGCCCGAGGGAGCCGGCCCGACGACGCTCGGCGGTTCACCGTGAACGGAGTGAACCTCGCGGTCGAGGTGCGCGGCGAAGGGCCGGCGGTCCTCTTCGTGCATGGGTATCCGCTGGACCGTTCGATCTGGTCCCACCAGATCGCCGCGCTCGACGGGTTCCGCCGGATCGCGCCCGACCTCCGGGGCATGGGCGCGTCCGACGCGCCCGACCTGGGGTACAGCATGGAAACCTACGCCGCCGATCTGGCGGCGCTGCTGGACGCGCTGGGGGTGGACGAGATCGTGCTGTGCGGGCTCTCGATGGGCGGCTACATCGCCTTCGAGTTCCTCCGCCGCTGGCGCCGGCGGGTCCGTGGACTGGTGCTGATGGACACCCGGGCGGAGGCCGATTCGGCGGAAGGCCGGCGGGGTAGGGACGCCGCCGCGGCGGACGGCCGCGAGCGGGGGGCGGAGGCGATCGCCGAGGCGATGCTTCCCCGGATCCTGGGCTCGACCACCCGGAGTGGCGCCAGCCTCACGGTGGAGCGGGTGCGGGCGATGATGGCCTCGACCCCCGTGGCCGGGATCGTCGGCGCCCTGACCGCCATGCGGGATCGCCCCGACAGCACGCCGCTCCTTCCCACCCTTGCCGGACTGCCCACTCTGGTCATGGTGGGGGAGGAGGACGTGCTCACCCCGCCCGCCTCTGCCCGCGCCATGGCCGAGGCGATTCCCGGCGCCCGGCTGGTCATGGTGCCCGGGGCCGGGCACCTCTCCCCGGTCGAGCGCCCGGTCGAGACCACCCGGGCCCTGCTCGAGTTCCTGCGATCGCTGCAGTGAAACCTTTTGCCCGGCCCCGGCGTTAGAGCCTGTGACGGGGACATCATGGACCTTCGGTCCCTCTGACCGCCCGTTCCTACCAACGACGACCCCGTGCTCGCGGCCAAGCAGTTCGAGCCCGGGGTCGCTCTCCTTTGGCGCTATCCGCTATCCGCTATCGGCTATCCGATTGCTCCGATGACAAGAGACCCTCCGGTGAGGGCACCGGAGGGTCGTTCGCATCGGAAGTCGCGGATGACGGATGACGGATAGCGGATAGCGGATAGCTATCTCTGCGGTCTGCCCGGCGGATTGTCACTATTGAACACGTCCCGGTTCTTGGCGATGTACGACTGCATGTTGGGCGGCACGTCCTCCTCGGGGAAGATCGCCGTGACCGGGCACTCGGGCTCGCAGGCGCCGCAGTCGATGCACTCGTCGGGGTGGATGTAGAGCATATCCTCTCCCTCGTAGATGCAGTCCACCGGACACACATCCACGCAGGCCCGGTCCTTTACCCCGATGCAGGCCTCGACGATCACGTAAGTCATTGCTGCCGGTCCTCTGAGGGTTGGCGCCAGGATTGTCCCTGTCTTCGCAAAGGTATAGGGGCCTTGGCGGGGAGGCGCAAGGGGCCGTGGTATCTTACGGCGACATGCCTCGCCGGCTTCAGCGTGTCTTCATTTTTCTCCTCTCCTTCGGCCTGTTCCCGGCGCCGCTCGCGGCGCAGGCCTGCCGGTCGCCCCGCACGGCGCTGGTCCTCTCCGGCGGCGGCGCCAGGGGCATCGCCCATATCGGCGTGCTCCGGGTCCTCGACAGCCTGGGGATCCGCCCCGACCTGATCGTGGGCTCCAGCATGGGTGCCGCGATCGGGGCGCTCTACGCCAGCGGGTACTCCGGCCGGGAGCTGGACTCGCTGGCGCGGGTCGCCCCTCTCGCCCGCCTCTTCCGCAGCTACCAGCCCCGGGCGCCCCGCTCGCTCGGCGCGCTCCAGCCCCTGGTGGTGTGGGAACAGGGAGAGCGCCGCTTCCACCTTCAGAGCGCCGCGATCGTCGAGTCCGAGGTGAACGCGCTGGCCAACGTCGCGTTGCTCCAGGGGAACCTGCTCGCCCGGGGCGACTTCGACTCGCTCCCGATTCCCTTCCGCGCGGTCGCCACCGATCTCTCCACCCGCGAGCCGGTGGTGCTGGCGGACGGCGACCTGGCCCAGGCGGTGCGCGCCAGCATCGCGGTGCCCCTGGTCTTCATGCCGGTGGAGCGGGATGGTCGCTACCTCGCGGACGGCGGGCTCTCGGCCAACATCCCGATCGGCGTCGCGCGGGCGGCCGGCGCGGAGCGGGTGATCGTCTCCGATGCCACCGAGCACCTGCCCGAGGAGTTCGATCCCTACTCGCCCCTCCTCGTGGCCGATCGACTGGTCCGGTTCCTCTTCCTCCAGCCCGAGGACTCGCTCGCGCCGGGCGACGAGATGGTCCGGCCGGCGGTCGAGGGGTTCCGCAGCCTCGACTTCTCCCACCGCAGTGTCAGACGGCTGCTGGCACTGGGCCGGGCGGCGGCTGATTCGGCACTGAGCCCGGCCAAGTGCGTCCGGGCGCCGGCCTCGGACTCGGTGCCACCGCTCCCGACCCGGGTCACCGGCATCCTCATCCCCGGCGCCAATACCTCCGAACGACTCGCGCTGGAACGGCTCCTCGGCTTCGGGCACAGCGACAGCCTCGATGTCGCGCTGCTACGCTCCCGGCTGCGGGCCCTCGCGGTCGGCTCCGAGGCGTATCACGCCGTGTGGCTGGGCCCCCACGGGGCGGGGGACTCGGTCGGCTTCGACCTGACCCTCCGCCGGGCGGCGCGGCGGGTCGCCGGCCTCGGGATCGCCTACGACAACGAGCTGGGCGGCCGGATGTGGGCCGGTGGGGTGGACCGCCGTGTGTTCGGGCTCGCGCTGGAAGGAAGCGGCGCGCTCTACTTCGGCGACCTGCGGAACGAGCTGTACGCCGGCTTCCGCCGCAACTACCAGGTCTGGCGCCAGCTCATCGATCCGACCGTGACGGTTAGGCTCGCCACCGAGGACGTCCGCCGCTTCGACTCCGGCGGTAACGAGTTGGACGCGGCCAAGACCCGGGAGGCGATCGGTCTCGCCGGTGTCGAGCGGATCCTGCCCAACGGCTGGGAGCTGGCGGCCGGCGTCGTGGGACACGCCTGGGACGAGCCCGGCCGTCCCCAGCTCTCGACCCTGGGCGCCACCGTCCGGGTGCTCAGAGTCAGCCGGGACAACGGCCGCGTCCTCCACTCCGACGTGGTGTGGACCGGCGCCTACCAGCGCGTGGCGTTCGAGGGGCAGGCAGACGCCCGGCTGGGCGTCGTGCGGGTTACCTCGCGGGCCCGGATCGGCTGGGGCGACGGCCTCCCTCTCCAGCTGGCCTTTCCCCTCGGCGGCGACGACGGCTTCCCCGGTCTCCACATCGGCGAGCGTCGGGGCGACCGGGAGGCGATGCTCGGGGTCGCGCTTTCGACCCCGGTCCTCGGGCCGGTGCTCGCCCGGGTGGAGCTCGCCGCGGGACGGACCGGCATCGCCGGGAGGCTGCTCGACGACTCGGGCTGGGTAGGGGGCGTCCGGGCCGGCCTGGGAGCCGACACGCCGGTGGGACCGGTGCGGTTCGAGTACGGCCAATCGACCGAGGGGCGGGGCGCGCTGTTCGTGAGGCTGGGGAGGTGGTTTTGAGGTGAAAGGTGAAAGGTGAAAGGGGGGACCATGCCGGGGGCAGGTCCCCCTTCCCCTTTCATCCTTCACCTCTTCACCCTCCCCCTACAACGACTCCGAAATCGGCGACACGTAGCTCTCGTCCCTCGGCTCCGGATGGCCGTACCGGCGGGACGGACCGTAGAGCCGGTGCCATTCCTCCCGGAGACAGAACGGGTCGAGCCCGTGGGGCCGGTCGACCGCCAGCACCCCGTCCAGGTGATCGATCTCGTGCTGCAGCAGCTCCGCCCGGTCGCCTTCCAGGTCCTCCTCGTGCCACTCGCCCTTGAAGTCCTGATAGCGCACCCGAATCCGGTACGCCCGGGAAACCCGGACCAACAGGTTGGGGAAGGAGAAGCAGTCGTCCCAGACCTCGAAGTCGTCGGTGCCGATGTCCACGATCTCCGGGTTGATCAGCGGCCAGGGCTTGTCCATCTCGACGTAGATCATCCTGACCGGGGCCCCGATCTGGGGCGCGGCGATGGCCCGGCCCGATCCGAAACGTGACTGCCAGTCCCGGAGCGTCTCCCGCATGTCGTCCATGATGACCCGGACGGCGGTGGACCCGGGGCGTGTGATCGGCTCGCACCGCGCACGGAGGATCGGATCGCCCAGGAGCCGGATACGATGGATGGTCATCGGACTGCGGTCTCCAGCTAGGGGATCGGAGGACAGGGGGCCGGACTGGAACCCAATATGGGAAAGCCTCCCTGACCGGGCCAGAGCACAT
>Ga0210102_1000385_pt1 | contig 11768 bp, 17 predicted proteins | sample RushOxbow_ThreeS_4_FD_185563 | JGI IMG/M metagenome (GOLD analysis project Ga0210102, IMG submission 185563) | Wetland microbial communities from San Francisco Bay, California, USA, that impact long-term carbon sequestration -... | ecosystem: Environmental > Aquatic > Marine > Wetlands ...
CGGGAGTGGGATCAAGGTGATGAGAATACTGGGATCATCCCGGTGAGAAGTGACACCGCCCCGACACGGACGTGCGCGGATACCTCTTCGCGTACGTGGCGTCGTGGTGTCTTTTTATGGCGTACCTGTGGCTCACCCCTGTGATCTGGAAGGTCACTCTGTTCGAGGGGGGTATCCGGGGCCCCACCCGCGGGTTCGGCTTTCAGACGCTTGCTTGGAAAGACATCCGTTCTGCAGAGCGGATGTCATTGGGCTTGCGGTCTCTGGGCATAGGGTTCGACGCTGCCCTGTGCCTTCACGCGACCGGAGGCCCGGGAATTGTGATTACCGAACCGCTCGTTGGCATGCAGGCGTTCAAGGAGCACGTTCGGCGCCTCGCCGGGGAAGATCACCCATTTACCCGCCTCCTCTACGAATGCTGAATGCGCCACGCTCTTTCTCGCCAACGCTCGCTGGAGGCACGCCCCGCCACGCCGCTGAAGCTGACGGCCGCGGGCTTCGCGTGCGCGAGCGATTTCGCTCGATCCTGTCGTGGTAGCATCACGCGCGGCCGCAGCTTAGCGGCCATCCATCAGGCCACGCAGCTCACGCGGGACCAAGCAACTCATGAGCCCATGACCGAGAGCTTCCAGAAGCCGATTGCAGCGCCTCCGACGATCTTTGGGTCCGCGCTTCTACTTGGCATTTTCCTAGATCTGATCTGGTCCGCTCCGATCACTCTGTCAGCGCTGCGATTCCCAATTGGCGCAGCGGGAATCGCTGGTGGAGTCTGGCTGATTCGGATGTCGATGATCGAGATGGATGCGGGTAATACCACATACGACCCGTACGCAATTTCGACCAACCTCGTTACATCAGGTATCTATCGCCATATCCGAAATCCCGGTTACCTGGGGCTTGCGGTCATTGAGCTCGGATTGGCAGGCTTGCTGAACAGCTACTGGATTGTCGGTACTCTTGCTGCTGCTCTCTTGATGACTCACTTTTTCGTGGTTCTCCGCGAAGAGGACAAATTGCGGCGGACCTTTGGGGCGAGTTACGACGACTACGTCGCATCGTCCAGACGCTGGCTCTAGTTGCAGCAGCGACACGTGGTCGAGTCTCGCGTTTGCCGTCGATCGCTGCGCCCGCGCTGGCGGCCACACGGCGGCGCGGATACGTTGGGATGGCCGCGGAGGGAGGTCGCCGTGGCGCGGGTACCTGACCAACAGGGGTCAGGTAGTCGCGCGACACCAACTGCTTGATCGGAGGGAATCATGATCGAGTTCATCGCACACCTGATCTTGTCGGCGGCATTGCTGCTTCTCGTGGCCAACGTCGTTCGAGGAGTCGAAATCAAGAGCTGGGGATCCGCGTTCCTCGGCGCGATCGTCCTTGGACTCGCCAACGCGTTCATCCGGCCGGCGATGATCCTCCTGACCTTGCCTCTCACCGTACTGACGTTTGGACTGTTCCTGTTGGTCGTCAACGCCCTCGTGCTCTGGCTGGTCGCCGGACTCGTTCCCGGTATCCAGATCCGGGGCTTCGGCGCGGCCTTGCTCGGCAGCTTGATGCTCACGCTGCTCAACATCGCCATCGCGGTTCTGGTCGGCCCGGGCTGGCAGGCCGCTTGAGACGGCAAGACCAGCTGGACGTTCGGAGCTGAGGAGTAACTTCATGGACCTGCAATCCCTAGGGAACCTCGGTGAGTTCGTCAGCGGTCTCGCCGTTCTGGCTTCCCTGGTGTACCTCGCCTTTCAGGTTCGTCAGAACACCCAGTCCCTGCGCACCGAGAATTACGCGCGCGCGCTGGAAAGGGTTGCTGTGATGCAGGCTCAGCTGAGTCGAGACGGAGATCTCGCCGAGATCTTCAGCAAGGGTGTATCCGACGTATCGAAGCTCACTCCCCCGCAGCGGATCCAGCTCACCTGGTCCCTCTACGAGGCGTTTGGATCCTTCGAGTTCATGTTCCACGCCTCGCGCACGCGTGCGCTGCCCGAGGAGGTCTGGGAGCGCTGGTCGGCCGCCGTCGCCTGGTGGCTCACCTTCCCGGGCGTCAGGATCTGGTGGGATGCTCGACCGACGCCCTTCACGGCGAGCTTCACCGCGTTCGTCGAAGCCACTCTGGAGAACAATCCCTCGGACGCAGCAGCCTCCCAGAAGTGGCGTGAATTCGTATCGGCGAGCGCTCCGAGCTTCGAGATTCGTTCGCCTTCCGCCTGATCCGCACTCCGGGGACTTCCAACGTGATTACCAATCCGAACTCGGGAACCAACGTGCACGAGATCTCCGAAGGGATCTACCGCATCAATACGCCCATTGAGATCGCGGGCGCGGGAGGGTTCTCGTTCAACCAGTACCTCGTCGTCGATGACGAGCCATTGCTCTTCCACACGGGTCTGCGAAAGATGTTCGCCCTCGTACACGAGGCCGTGGCGAGCGTCCTGCCGGTCGACCGCTTGCGCCATATCGCTTTTTCCCATGTGGAAGCCGACGAGTGCGGCTCCCTCAACGAATGGCTCGCCGCTGCGCCGCAGTCCGCCCCGCTCTGCGGAAGCATCGCCGCGATGGTGTCGATCAACGACCTCGCCGATCGGGCGCCCCGCGCCATGGCCGATGGAGAAGTGCTATCTCTCGGCACGCACGCCGTACGCTGGATCGATGCACCGCATCTGCCTCACGCGTGGGAGTGCGGATTCCTGTTGGAGGAACGTACCGACACGCTCCTATGTGGAGACCTCTTCACCCAGGGTGGTGCCGGACATCCGGCCGTGACGGAATCCGACATCCTCGGACCCAGCGAGGCGTTCCGTGGCGCGATGGACTATTTCTCGCATACGCGCGACGCGCGCGCGATGCTGGAAAAACTGGCGTCGAACGAACCGACGACTCTCGCCTGCATGCACGGCAGCGCCTGGTGCGGCGATGGCGCAAAGCTGCTGCGCGCGCTCGGGGATTCCCTCTGCGCATGAGTCTGGGTTCGCTCGGCGCTGAGGCTGGATCGACAACCTGAAATCACCCGGAGGGATCCATGGATCTCGTTCAAGAGTTCACTCTGACCGCCGCGCTGAAACCGCCGCTCGCGATCGGTGAGGGTCCGATCGGCACGCGCATGTACTACGACGTGATGCACGGCGAGATCGTCGGAGACCGGCTGCGCGGAAGACTCCTCGGCGGCGGCGAGTGGGCGTTGATCGGACCGGATGGCTACCTGAGAATCGACGTGCGGCTGCAGGCCGAGACCCATGACGGAGCCCATCTCTACATCCAGTACACCGGTCTGCTCGAGTTGAACCAAGCGGTTCAGAGTGCGCTCGCGCGCGGCGCAGGCACGGACTTCGGCGACCAGTACTTCTTCACGAACCCGCGCATCGAAACCGGCGATGGGCGCTACGCGTGGGTGAACCGCACGTTCTTCGTCGGCGAGGGCCACCTGCTGCCGGAGCTCGGTGTCGAGTATCGGGTCTGGCGACCCGCGTAACCCGCGCCTGCCGCGAGCCCGGACCGCAGCGCAATGCGTTGCCCGGCGACGGACTGCGCGAGCCACCGCCGCCGCGCTGGACCCCGTGGTACAATACCCCGGCGAGCGCACCCGCTTGGCGACGAATGCTCCTGATCGGCGCCGGTGATTGCCGTATCCGGCGCGGCGGAGCGACACGAAGCAAGGCCAGATGGAGTTCTAGGAGGTCGAAATGTCGGAACACCGAGCGACGATCAGCTGGAATCGAGGCCCTGGCGATTTTTCGTACGATACGTACACGCGGGATCACAGCTGGGAATTCGAGAATGGCCTCAAGGTCGAGGCGTCGGCGGCACCCGAATTTCGCGGATCGGCCGAATATGTCGATCCTGAATCGGCATACGTGGCCGCGCTATCGAGCTGCCACATGCTCACATTCCTCGCGATCGCCTCTCGCAAGCGGTACGTGGTGGATTCCTATACCGATTCGGCCGTGGGTTATCTCGAGAAGAACGCGAACGGAAAATTCGCCGTGACGCGCGCCGTTTTGCGCCCGAAGGCCTCGTTTGCGGAAGGGGCCGGCCCGTCGAGCGAACTACTCGAGCGGCTACACGACTTGACGCACAGCGAGTGTTTCATTGCGAATTCCGTGCACACGTCGATCTCCATAGAGATCGGATGACGCGACTGCAGACCCGACGGCGAGCACTACGCGTTCCGGGATCGATCGAATCGCTCGCGGTGGCGCGAGCGAACGAGCGCGCGAACGAGCGAGTGAAATCGCGTCGCGATCGATGTGCGGCTACCGGTGCGCCTTCGCCACGAGCCTGGAGCTCGGATCGTCGATATAAACAGAATATTGTAGATCGCGACATGCGACTCATCCGATCAGCGCATGCTACGATCTGACGCCCAGGATCTCCGCCCCGACGCTAACGGTTAGCGCTGTTCGGTGCGGCGGATCGCCCGGACCCCGGGCCTGTTTGGAGTGAACGTGATGGACAACGCGAGTGGGACTCATTCCGGATCCGCCAATGCCGGTGGCTCTGGTTCGGGCTTTGGCCGGATCGTCCAATGGGTCGTCCGAAATCCATTTCGAACCGCCCAGTTCGTGTTCTTCCTGCTGATCGCCATCATCATCCTCCAAAACCTGGAATCGACTTCGATCGACGTCCTCTTCTGGTCGATCGCCGCCTTGCCCAAGCTGGTGCTGATTTTTCTCTCCATGGCCGTAGGCGCGGTCGCCTGGGAAATGGCGCGCAGATTCTTCCGTTGAGTCGCGGAAATGTGGAACCTGAGCGAATCCGAAATCCTCCTCACGATTTCCGAGCTTTCGGTTGCGTTTGCGGGCTTCGCGAGCCTCGCGAGCATCCTCGGGCAACGCTTCAGCAAGGACGACCCGCGTTTGGACGCGGGCCGGCTCCTGAACATGCTCACCGTGAGCCTCGCGATCACCGTGCTCGCCCTCGTGCCTCTGCTGCCGATGCTGCTCGAATGGTCTCCGCGTTGGGCGTGGGGTGCGTCGGGCGCCGTGGGTCTGGCGGGCATGGCGTCGCTCAGCCCAAGCATCCTGCGACGCGCCCGCACGATGAGGCAGTACCCGGGGTTCAACGCATCGGCCTACGTCGCGAATTACACGCTTTTTTTCTGCGCCATCCTCGGCTTCTCGAGCAGCGTCTTCGGGATTCCGTCCGCCAATCCCTTTCTGGCGTATTTTGGCGGCATCGTCGCACTGTTGACCTCGTGCGCGATCTTGTTCTTCCGGGTCATCGCGTCTTTGCTCCAGACGGACGTCCGCGATACCGCGTGACCGACTTCCGGCGTCTACAGGGTCCGACTGGCGGTCGGGGCGAGCCGTGCCAGACGTCTCGAACCACGCACGAAATCGAAACGCGGGAAGGGGCGCCGATGGTCGAGGCGTTCGTGACGGCCGCGCCTCTCCAGGTCCGCTACCACAGCCGGCTCCCGATCGTCGTCTACGCGCCCAGCGGATACGGGGTCCGCTACCGGATCTGGCGCGCGTCCGAAACGACCCACACCGCAAAAGAGGGCTAGCTGCGCGTTGGCCTCCGGCCAAAGCTTCCGCGGCGTCGCACGAACCCGTTCCGGGTTCGCGCTCCTAGCCGGCGAATCCCGAGGATTCGCGCGCGGCGCCTGGAACCGGCCCGTCTAGCGCGCGTCCGGATCGTTGACGGAGCCAAAAAGTCGAGTTAGCTTGAGTATCTATTCGAGCGATCCGATCGGAGATCTCCGTGCACGTCACCGTGGCCTGTACCCAGATGCCCTGCAGCTGGGATATCGAAGCCAATGTCGCGAGAGCCGAGGCGCTGGTCCACGAGGCGGCAGACCGGGGCGCACAGATCATCCTGCTTCAGGAGCTGTTCGAAACGCCGTACTTCTGCATCGACCAACAGAACAAGCACTTCGACCTCGCGCATCCGATCGACGAGCAGCCCACGATCCAACGCATGCAGAAGATCGCCCGGGAGCGCGAATTGGTGCTGCCGGTGTCCTTCTTCGAGCGGGCGGGCCTCGCGTACTACAACGCGGTTGCCATCGTCGACGCCGACGGCAGCATCGCGGGCCACTACCGAAAGAGCCACATCCCGGACTTTCCCGCCTACGAGGAGAAGTTCTACTTCAGTCCGGGTGACACGGGATTCCAGGCCTTCGACACGCGCTATGCGCGCATCGGGGTCGGCATCTGCTGGGACCAGTGGTTCCCAGAAGCCGCGCGCGCGATGGTGCTCAAGGGAGCGGAGATCCTGTTCTATCCCACGGCGATCGGCAGCGAGATCGAAACGCCGGACCTCGACAGCAGGGATCACTGGCAGACCGTGATGCGCGGCCACGCCGCCGCCAACGTCGTGCCCGTGATCGCGTCGAATCGGATCGGCAAGGAGTCGAGCCATGCGGTCGAGATGGAGTTCTACGGCTCGTCGTTCATCACCGACCACACGGGCGCCATCGCAAAGAGCGCGGACCGGGTCACCGAATGCGTTCTCGAGGCGACGATCGACCTCGAAGCGGTGCGCCTCTATCGGCGCTCGTGGGGTGTGTTCCGGGACCGAAGACCCGATCTCTACGGTTCACTCCTGACGCTCGACGGACAACATACGCCCCCCACCCGCTGATCGAATGCAGATTGCAAACTTTCGGCCATTCTTCGTCTTCTCGGTGATCGGCACGGTCAGCTTCCTGCCGCTCCTGGTGCTGCCTGCGATGGTCGGCGTACTCGTGGACGAGGCCGCGTTGTCGGAATCGTTCGCGGGATGGGCAGCATCGGCGAACTTCTTCGGGATATCCCTCGTGGCGGGCCTCTTGTCGTTCCGGATGCATCGGGTAGACCTGCGCAGGCTGGCCACCGTCAGTTTGGCGATCGCGCTGCTCGCGGACGCGATCTCCGCCTGCGTTGCAGCGCCCACCGCGGGCTTCCTGCTGATCCGGTTCGTCACCGGATCGGCGACGGGTGCCGCGCAGATCGCGGCACTGTCCGCGGTTGCGCGCCTCGAGGGCGCCGAACGCGGTTTCGGCATGGTGGTCACCCTGCAGTTCGTCGCCGCTGCACTCGGGTGTTACGTCCTGCCCGTTTTCTCGTCCGAACTCGGCGCATCGGGGATGTTCCTGTCGTTTGCGGCCTGCGATCTGCTGGCGCTCGCGCTCGTGAGGCACCTGCCCGGAAGCGCGATCGACTCGTGGACGGGCGCGGAGCGAAGATCCGAGCGAAGCGTCCTGCTCGCCGCCGTCACGCTGCTGGCACTGCTCGGATACGGCCTGTTCGAAGCGGCCAACACCGCGCAGTACACCTACCTCGGAAGGCTCGGCGTCGCACTGGCGTTCTCGGAACGAGAGATCGGCACCGCACTCATGATCGCCTCGCTCGCGGGCATCCCCGGAGCCTTCGCGATCATCGTGGTCGGCAAGCGATTTGGAACGATCGGCCCGCTCGCGCTCGGCATCGGCATTGCGATCATCGGGCTCGTGATCCTGATCGCGAGCGGGAAATTCGCCTGGTACCTGATCGCGGGAACCTGCCTCGGGTTTTCGTGGGCGTTCTGCCTGCCCTTCATCCAGAGCCTGATGGCCTCGCTGGATCCCAACGGCAGCGCCGTCGCGGCGGGCTCGTCGGCCGCGACGATCGGCGTCGCGATCGGCCCTGGACTCGCCGCGAGCGTGGTGGAAGTCGGTCGCTACGAGCGCGTCTTCATGGTCGCGGTCGCGCTCTTGATCGTCTCCCTGGCCGGCTTCTTCATCTCGATCGGCAAGGTCCATACCAATGAGCCAGAGGTGCAATCGTGAGCGACACCAAGACGAGACCCGACCCGCGCGACCGCGGCTTCTACATGCCCGGTGAGTGGACGAAACACAGCTGCTGCTGGATGGCGTGGCCCTGCCGAAACGGCCTGTGGGCCAACACGCACGGAACGCAGCAAGCCTACGCGGACGTCGCCAGTGCGATTGCCCGCTTCGAGCCGGTCAAGATGCTCGCCCCGCCTCACAAGCTCGAATCGGTGCGCGCGTTGTTGAGCGATGCCGTCGAAATCCTCGAGATGCCGATCGACGACTCCTGGACGCGGGACTCGGGACCCAACTTTCTCGTCAACGACGCAGGCGAACTCGCGGGATCGACCTGGGAGTTCAACGCCTGGGGGGGAAAATACGATCCCTACGACCAGGATGCACTGATGGGATCGCGCATCCTCGCGCTTGCGGGCGTTCGGGAATACCCGTCCAGTCTCGTCGCCGAAGGCGGAGGCGTCACGGTGGATGGAGAGGGAACGGTCATCACGACCGAGACCTGTTTTCTCAATCCCAACCGGAACCCGAACTGGACCCGCGCGGAAGTCGAAGCGGAGCTCTGCCGCACGCTCGGTGCCGAGAAGGTGATCTGGATCCCGGGCGATCCGGCCGACCAGGAGACCGATGGGCACGTCGACGGAATCGCCGCATTCATCGAGCCGGGTCGGGTGCTCGTGGAAGTCAATGCGGACACCACCGATCCGCATCACGAGATCGGGCAGATCAATGCCGCGGCGCTGAAAGGCCAACGGGACGCGAGAGGGCGCGAGCTGCAGCTCGAATTCATCCAGGAGGGCGTCTACCACCCCGGGGTGTGGAACGGCGGATGTAGTTCCTACGTGAACTCCTACCTCGCGAACGGTGCCGTGATCGTCCCGGGTTACGGCTACGAACACGACGGCGCCGCGGTCGAGACCTATCGCAAACTGTATCCGCAACGAGAGATCGTCCAGGTGCAGATCCACGATGTTGCGGTCGGAGGCGGCGGCGTACACTGCATCACGCAACAGCAACCCGCGCCGATCGCATAGAACACGTGTCCAACCGGCAGAAGATCGGTCTTCGAAAGGCGCCATTGGCGACGCGAAAGCGCGGTCGAGAGCGCCGCAAGCAGTTGTTGCAGGCCGCCCACGAGTTGCTGAACACGCGGCCGGTCGAAGACATCTCGTTTCGCGACATCGCCGACGAAGCGGGCGTCCCCGAAGGCTCGGCGTATCACTTCTTTGCAAACCGCTTCGATTTGTTTTCCGCGCTCGCCGAGGAACTCAGCGCGCAATTCATCGAAGCCCACCGACGCGCGGTACCGCCATCGCGGCGCAAGACCTGGCAGGCGCTCGCCGAGCACCTGATCGACGTCGGCGCGAGCGTCTACGCGAAAAATCCGCCTGCGCGCCAGTTGTTGATCAGCGGCAAGACGCCGCACGAAGTCAAGCAAGCCGATCGACTCAACGACCGGGCAGTCGGCAACGTGATGTACGACGTGTTCGCCAGATACTTCGAACTCCCCGACACGGATGAAATGCGCAATGCGTTCTACTACTTCATCGAAATCACGGACTTGATCTTCACACTGTCGGTGATCGAACACGGCGAGATCACGCGCGCAATGCTCGCGGAAGCCAAGCGCGCGGGAATCGGATACCTGGGAACCTACCTCGGGTAGGGCGTTCGCACGCGGTCGCGACGCGTACCCACGATCGAACCCTCGATTTACCTCGGGTAGGGCGTTCGCACGCGGTCGCGACGCGTACCCACGATCGAACCCTCAATTCGCACAGTCGATACACGTCCTCGTATACGGCAGTGCCTCCAGCCGCTTCGGCGTGATCGCGACGCCGCAATTCGCGCAGAGCGGGTAGGTGCCCTCTCGAATCCGGATCAGCGCAGCTCGAATCTCTTCGATCTCGACCCTCTCGGCCGCGCTGAGGTGTTCGAGCACCTCCTCGTTCTGCTTCTCCGTCGCCCGATCCTGCCAATCATTCGAACCGGGTTTGCGCAGGTCGGATTCGATTTTCGAAACCCTCGCAGTCAGCTTCGAGAGTCGACCTTCCAGCGATCGTCTTGCGGCTTCCAGATCCATTTCGCGTCTCCCCGCGGTATTCGGTCATCCGACGGCTCGAACGAGGCAACCCGGGTTCGAGGGGTCAGATCGATTTTCACCCATCGATTCGCGCGCTTCAATCGCGGCAATCCTCGGAAATCCGGCTCCCGACGCCGACGAGTGCGCGATCGAGGTTCTGCGCCACGCCAATCGCAACGACAGCCCTTGCTGCGGAGAATCGACACACCGCGGACCTTCTATCCCCGGCTCGGCCGGCCTTCGGCCCAGTCGACACGCGGTCGTCTGCGCGCCGTGCTGGCCTATGTTCCCGACTTCGGTCACCGCCGGTTGCGGGGTGCCGAAAACTCGGGTCGTCGCCACTTCATGGGTAACACGTTCGTCATCGAGCCCGCCAGCGAGGATGGGCACCTGTCCGAGATCCAGCAACTCGCCCACGCGATCTGGCGAGAGCACTATCCGGGGATCATTTCGCCCGCCCAGATCGAATATATGCTGCGGGAGGGTTACAACCTCGAAACGCTTCGCTGGGAAGTCTCGCAAGGCGCGATTCGGTACGACCGGGCGATGGCCGGCGGTGCGCTGATCGGTTTCTCGGCCCATGGACCGGGTTCCGACGCCGGCGCGCTGGTGCTACACAAACTCTATGTCGGCGCCGCACAGCGCGGCCGGGGCTGCGCGCGGAAGCTCGTCGAATCGGCAGCGGAGCGCGCGAGCGCCAGCGCGCTCGGGCGCATCGTCTTGCGGGTGAACAAGCGCAATCGCGTCGCCATCGATGCGTACGAAAGAATGGGGTTCTCCAACTGCGGGTCGATCATCACGGATATCGGCGGCGGATTTCAGATGGACGACTACTGGATGCAGCTCGTGCTCTGACACGAACGCGATGCCGGGCCGAGGTGTCTCGGATCGCGAGATTCGCAACCAGGGGCCGAGGACGCTCGTGGTATTCTTCGGCCTCGATCGCGAGCGCGGCGGATTGACGATGCGTATCCATAGCTTCGGTCCCATCTCCAACCCGGCGAGCCGTTTGCTGATCCTCGGTTCGATGCCCGGCAAGGCGTCGCTGCGCGCGGGGCAGTACTACGCGCATCCGCAGAACGCATTCTGGAAGATGCTCGGCGAGCTGCTCGGATTCGACCAGGCGACCCCGTACGAAGCTCGAATCGCGTGCCTGCGCGAACGCGGCATCGCACTCTGGGACGTCCTGCGTTCGTGTGTGCGCGAGACGAGCCTCGACTCGGACATCGACGAGGCTTCGATCATCGTGAACCCATTCGAACAGTTCCTGGAGGTCCATCCCGCGATCCAGACCATCTGTTTCAATGGCGCGAAGGCCGAGGCGTCGTGGCGGAGGCACGTGCTTCCGAAGCTGCTGCCGGCACGGCCCATCGCGTACCACCGCCTTCCCTCGACGAGCCCCGCCAACGCGTCGATCCGCTACGCGGACAAGATCGACGCCTGGAAGCGTGCACTCGACGCCCTGCCAGCGTGTGGGCGGAAAGCGGACCCGCGAAGCGGGGCGGCCTGCGCCGCAAGTGAACCCGGAGGGTTCACCCACCAGGAGGAGCGAACGTGATCTCTCGCGTTCCCGACCGCCGTCGCGGCGGCCGCGGGTAACCGTGCAACCCGACTGGCGGCGCGCCGCCAAGACTGGTGATGCCGAGCGACTCCTGGAACTCCTCGAGGACGGCGCCGAAGTCGATGCGCTCGACCGATACGGCCAGACCGCTTTGATGCTCGCGGCGCGCAATGGATTCTTCGACGCCGTGGCCGTCCTGATCGACGCCGACGCGGACCTCGATCACACTTCCAAGTACAACCTATCGGCCCTCATGCTCGCGACCATCAACGATCACCTCGACATCGTCGAGCAGCTCGTAGCAGCGGGTGCCGACCTCGAAATCGCGGGATCGGGCGCGTCGCGCTACGCGGGAAAGACGGCCCTCGAGATCGCGCTGGATACGGCTC
>Ga0210102_1000386_pt1 | contig 11753 bp, 10 predicted proteins | sample RushOxbow_ThreeS_4_FD_185563 | JGI IMG/M metagenome (GOLD analysis project Ga0210102, IMG submission 185563) | Wetland microbial communities from San Francisco Bay, California, USA, that impact long-term carbon sequestration -... | ecosystem: Environmental > Aquatic > Marine > Wetlands ...
AGGCCTGGTGCTCACCATCGGCTACCTGATCATCGAGGCGGAGACCGTCGAGCTGTCCACCGCCGACGGGCGTGCCTTCCCGGCCACGGTCATCGGCTACGACAACACGAGCGGCTTCGGCCTGCTCAAGGCATTGCGCCCGCTGCCGGTGAAGCCGATTCAGTTCGGGCAGTCCGCGAAGATTGCGGAGCGCGAGATGGTGCTGATCGTGGGCTTCGACGGTGTGGCGCCGGCCTACGTCGTTTCGCGCCGTCCGTTCGTGGGCTACTGGGAATACCTGCTCGACGAAGCGATCTACACCGCCCCGGCCACGGTCAACTGGAGCGGCGCCGCGTTGTTGAGCCGCGAAGGGAGACTCCTCGGCATCGGCTCGCTGGTGGTGGGCGACGCCATGGGATCGCGCACGTCGGTGCCGGGCAACATGTTCGTGCCGATCGACCTGCTGAAGCCGATGTTGGGCGACCTCATCGCCACCGGACGGGCGTCCGGCAAGCCGCGCCCGTGGCTCGGCATCAACACCCAGGAAGTGCAGGGCAACGTGATCGTCACGCGCGTCTCGCCCGAGAGCCCCGCGGAGCAGGCCAGCCTGAGGACCGGTGACATCATCGTCGGCATGGGCGGCCAGGCAATCAAAGGCCAGGCCGATTTCTATACCCGGATCTGGTCGCATGGAGAGGCGGGGGTGGAAATTCCGCTCGAAGTGCTGCGCGGCGGACGTGTCGAAAGCTTCTCTGTCAAGTCGGTCGACCGCGAGCAGTACCTGCGGCCCAAGCCCACCTACTAGAATATTCCCATCCCGGCCACGCCGGTCGCGAGATCCATCTGCTCGACGAGCTTCTTGCCGACGAGATTGCGCAGCGTCTCGGTCGTGCCGCCGCCGAGGCTGCCGTAGCGCGCGCCGCGGAAGAAGCGCGAGACCGGGAACTCGTCGGTGAAGCCGTAGCCGCCGTGCACCTGGATCGCCTCGGACGTCACGCGGATGCTCATCTCGTTGCAGTAGATCTTGGCCATCGCGGCGAGCGCGGGATCGGGGAAGCGGTCGCCGCTCACCGCGGCGCGATAGAGTAACCCGCGCGCCGCTTCGATTTCGATCAACATGTCGGCGGCCTTCCAGCGCAATCCCTGGAATTCTCCGATCTTCCGGCCGAAGGCGGAGCGTTCGCGCATGTAGCGGACGGCTTCTTCCAGCGCGCCTTCGGCAAGTCCCAGGCAGATCGCGGGATTGAGGCAGCGTTGGGTATTGAACGCCGAGAGCAGCCGCTTCATCCCGTCGTCGCGGACGACCAGGTTCTCGAGCGGCAGCTCGACGTTGTCGAAGACCACCTCGGACAGGTACTCGCCGCCCATCGTGTGGAAGCTCGACTTGACGGTCATGCCCTTCGCGCCGCCCGGCACCAGCACGCAGCCGATGCCCTTCGCGCCGGGCACCTTGTTGACGCGGGTGAACACGACCAGCATCTCGGCGATATCGGCGCGCGAGATCAGCGTCTTCACGCCGTTCACGATGAGGCGGTCGCCCCGGACCTCGGTATTGGTGGCGTAATTCGGCACGTCGGTGCCGGCGTCGGGCTCGGTCATGCAGATGGCAAGAAATGCCTCGCCGGCGGCAACCCGCGGCAGGATGCGGCGCTTGATCGACTCCGGCGCATAGGTGGCGATGACGCGCGTCTGCACCCCGAGCTCGCCGAGAGCCGCCATCGCGGTCACGTAGCACACCTTGCCGATCTCCTCGAGGACCAGCACCGTGTCGAGGATGCCGAGGCTGGAGCCGCCGTACTCCTGCGGCACCGCCATGCCGAGCACGCCGATCCCGGCGAGGGTCTTCATGTTCTCCGCCGGCCAGGTCCCGTCGAGATACTTGATCGCGCGCGCCTTGAACTCCTTCTGGCACACGCGCCGCACCGCGTCCACGAGCGCGCGCTGCTCTTCGCTGATCCTGAAATCCATCGTCCTAGATTAACGACCTATTTGACGCTGCTCAAGCCCGTATCCTAGACTGCGGACTCCGCTCAGCGTTCATCCCCTTTGACGAGGCGCTCATGGATCAGCCGAAAGCCGCAGCGACGATCACCGGACAGGAGCATTGGACGAATAAAGGCGACGTCCGGCTCTTCCTGTGGGAAAAGCGCGCTGCCGGCGCGAAGACGCCGCGGGGAACGGTCCTGTTCGTGCACGGCTCCTCGATGGGCTCGCAACCGACGTTCGACCTGCAGGTTCCGGGGCGTCCCCATTCCTCTGCGATGGATTACTTCGCCGGGCTCGGCTTCGACACCTGGTGCATGGACATGGAGGGCTACGGCCGCTCGGACAAGAAGCGCGACATCAACTGCGACATCGCCAACGGCGCCGACGATCTCGCGGCGGGGACCGAATACATCATGAAGACGCGCGGGACGCCGTCCTTTCTGACGTACGGCATCTCGTCGGGCGCCCTGCGCGCGGCGCTCCTCGCGCAGCGCCATCCGGAGCGGGTGAAGCGGCTCGCGCTCGACGCCTTCGTCTGGACCGGCGAAGGCAGCCCGACGCTCGCCGAGCGGCGCAAGAAGCTCCCCGAGTTCCAGGCGAAGAACCGCCGCCCGATCGACCGCGCCTTCGTGCGCAGCATCTTCAACCGCGACCACCCGGGCTGCGCCGAGGAAAAGGTGATCGAGGCGTTTGCCGATCACATCCTCAAGCTCGACGATTCGGTGCCGACCGGCACCTACGTGGACATGTGCACGAAGCTGCCGGTGGTGGATCCGGCGAAGATCCCGGTGCCGACGCTCATCATGCGCGGGCAGTTCGACGGCATCGCGGGGTTCGACGACCTGACGGAATTCTTCAAGCGGCTCCCCAACCCCGACAAGCAGTTCACCGTGATGGCCGGCATCTCGCACGCGAGCTTTCACCAGATCAATTACCTGATGGTCTATCACATCCTGTACTCGTTTTTCACCCAGCCCGGGCCGATCTATCGCGGCTGAGGCCGCGCGAGCTGTGAAGCTGGTTTCACCACTCTAACCGGAGGAAGCAATGAAGAAAGGCTGTTTGCTGCAAGTTGCGGCCGTCGTTTCTGGGCTCGCGCTCGGAGGCGCGGCTCTTGCGCAGTCCTGGCCGGCTAAGCCGGTGCGCGTCATCGTGCCCTTTGCGCCGGGCGGCGGTACCGATATCCAGGCGCGGCTGCTGGCGAAGAACTTCCACGAGAGCATGGGACAGACGTTCGTGGTGGAAAACCGCGCCGGCGCCGGAGGGCTCATCGGCGCCGAGCTCGCCGTGCGCGCGCCGGCGGACGGCTACACGATCCTGTTCACGACCGCGTCGCTGGCGGTCAATGTGACGCTCTACGGCAAGCGGGTGAAGTTCGATCCCCTCAAAGACCTGACGCCGGTAAGCTGGATTTCCTCCACACCGCTTGTGCTGGTGGCACATCCGAGCGTGCCGGTGAAGTCGGTGAAGGAGTTGATTGCACTCGCGAAGCGCAGCGGCAACATGACCGCCGCCTCGAACGGCGCGGGCACCACAAGCCACCTTTCTGTCGAGATGCTGACGCAGGCGACTGGTATCAAAGCCGTGCACATCCCGTACAAGGGAGGCGGACCCTCCATGGTCTCGGTGATAAGCGGCGAGACCGACTTCCTCTTCGCGACGGGGCCAGTCGCCGCGCCCCAGATCAAGGCTGGCAAGGTGAGGGGGCTGGCGGTCACGACGCCGAAGCGATCCTCCGCGTTCCCGGACTTGCCGACCATGAATACGGCGATCCCGGGTTTCGAGTCCGACAACTGGTACGCCATGTTCTTCCCGGCCGGCACGCCAGCGGATATCGTCAGCCGCCTCAATTCCGAAATCGCGAAAGCGCTCAAGGCCCGGAACATGCGGGAGTTCATGCCGCGTGAAGCCCTCGATCCCGTGGCGAGTACTCCGGCGGAGCTCGGCGCCCTGCTCAAGCGCGAGATCACGCGCTACGCAAAAGTGATCAAGGCCGGCGACATCAGGGTCGAATAGCCGCGCGACGCGCGCCAGCCTGGCAATCGAACGGGGCCTGCGGGCCCCGTTTCTGTTGGCGGTCACTGCCGGGGCTACATTCTAAGTAAATGAATTAGAAGTATTTTTTCTATTGGAACGGCAAGAGTTGCAATTGAGTCCAACCAGTGGAACTATGCTCTTGCAGTAACAACATTCCAATAACACGAGGAGGCTTCTCATGCATAAGTTCAATGCGTTGTGTCGTCTCTGTACCGCAATCACTGCGGCAGTCTTGACGTTGGGTGCGGTTGCGGCGCATGCGGCGTGGCCGGAGAGAATCGTGCGCGTGATCGTGCCCTTCGGAACTGGCGGGGGCACCGATATCCAGGCGCGCCTGCTTTCCGACAATCTGCGCAGAATCACCGGGCAGAGTTTCATCGTGGAGAACCGCAGCGGCGCGGGCGGCCTTATCGGTGCGGAGCTGGTGGTGAACGGGAACGCCGATGGCTACACGCTTCTGTTCACGACAGCGACATTGGCGATCAACACGACGCTTTATTCGAAGAGGCTCAAGTTCAATACCAGGAATGACTTGATACCGTCCACCCTGGTGTCGAACGCCCCCAACGTGCTTTGCATCCACCCGAGCGTGCCTGCGAAATCGGTGAAGGAGCTGATCGCTCTTGCGAAGAGGACGCCCGAGGGGTTGAATAGCGGCGTCAACACCCCGGGCAGCACCAGCCATCTTGCCGCGGAAATGCTGGCGCAGCTGGCACGGATCAAGACGGAGATCATCGCTTACACCGGCGGCGGCCCGGCGATGGCCGGTCTGGTCACGGGCGACATCGACCTCTTGTTCGCCACGGGTCCGGTCGCGGCGGCTGCGTTGAAGACCGGCCGCGTGCGCTGTCTGGCGGTGACGACTGCGGAAAAGAACCCGTCGTTCCCGGATCTGCCGGCAATCAAATCCATTGTTCCCGGTCTGGAAATCGGCAACTGGTATGCGATGTTCTTCCCGAAGGGCTCGCCGGCGGAGGCGGTCAACGGGCTGAGCAAGTTCATCAAGCAGGCGCTGGACGACCCGAAAATCAAGGGGTTCTATGCGCGGGAAGGGCTGGAGCCTGTCGGCAGCTCGCCTGAGGAATTGCGCCAGCAGCTCGAGCAGGACATCGTGAAATACGCCAAGGTTATCAAGTCGCGAAATATTCCGCTGCGGTAAGCAGCGTCTCCCGCGCGCGGCGTCATTCGCCGCCCGCGAACGCAGACGGCGCCCTCCATCGAAGGAGGGCGCTTTTTATTGCGGCTTGCGCACGGTTACTCGGCGTCGGGCTGCTGAACGGGCGCGGCGCGCCGGAACGCCTCGAGCGCCTGGCAGTTCTTCTCGATCCTCAGCAGGGTGGGGTAGGGCGAGACGTCGCACTTGAAGCGGTAGGCGTTGGCGAGCTGCGGTACCAGACAGCAGTCGGCGAAGCCGGGCGCGTCGCCGTGGCAGAAGCAGCCCGTCTCGCGGTCGCCGGCGAGGCTCGTTTCGAGCGCTCCCAGTCCCTCAGCGATCCAGTGGCGGTACCACGTCTGTTTCGCGTCGTCGCCGAGACCCATCGGGCCGGTCAGGTAGTTCAGCACCCTCAGGTTATTCAGCGGATGGAGATCGCAGGCGACGGCGAGCGCCAGCGCGCGCACCCGCGCCCGCGCTGCCGGATCCTTCGGCAGGAGCGGCGTCTGCGGATGGACTTCATCCAGGTACTCGATGATGGCAAGCGACTGCGTGAGCACGCGCCCGCCATCCTCCAGCACCGGCACCAGGGCCTGGGGATTGAGCTTGCGGTAGCCGGGGGCGCGCTGCTCGCCGCCGCCACGCGTGAGGTGTACCGGAACGGTTTCGTAGGAGAGACCCTTGAGATTCAACGCAATGCGGACGCGGTAAGCGGCGGAGCTGCGGAAATAGCTGTAAAGCTTCAAGGGAGCGTGAGTCGTGAATGGTGAGTGGACTTCTACTTCCTTGAATCCGCCCGCCTTTGCTTCTCTTGGCGTCTTGGCGGTTCAGTTCTCACAGGGCGCCTGCTCGCGCCACAGGCCGAGGGCCTTCTGCGCCGGCCGGTCGGAGAAGCTGAACAGCACGGCATCGCCCTCCGCTTCGTGCTGCACCTTGCCCCACGACGGCGCGACGAAGACGTCCTGCGCCTCCCACTCGAACGTCTTGCCGTCGATGCGGGTGCGACCGCGGCCCTCGACCGCGCAATACACGGTGCCGTCGGTCGACCGGTACGGCTGGCCGCGAAAGCCCTTCGGCAGCAGCTGCACGAACGCGCCGATGGTGGGCATCGGGTAGCCGCCGGTCGCGGGATTGGAGTACTGGAGCTTCAGGCCGTGGCACGGATGCCAGTCGTTCCCGCGGCGCAACTGCTCGAGCGCTTCGCGGGTGCGGGCGTAGGGATAGCAGAATACCGGCGTCGTAAGCGACTGCGGCGCGTATCCGATCGGCAGCAGGTTTGATCCATAGCGCGCTTGCGAATCACCTTCCTTGCGCAGAACCGGCTGGGTCGCCTCCGGATAGCGCTCCATGAATCCCGCGTCGAAGTACGCCACCATCGGCACGTCGAGGCCGTCGAGCCACACGACCGGGTCGGCCCCCGGGTTGCCATGGTCGTGCCAGGTCCATGAGGGCGTGATGATGAAATCGCCGGGATGCATCGTCACGCGCTCCCCGTCCACCGCGGTATACGCCCCGGTGCCCTCGACGATGAAGCGCAAGGCGGTCTGGCTGTGGCGGTGGCTCGGCGCGATCTCGCCGGGCAGGATCAGCTGCAGCCCGGCGTAGAGCGTGTGCGTAATGGCGGAGGCGCCGCGCAGGCCGGGATTCTCGAGGACAAGCACGCGCCGCTCCGCTTCCGCCGCCGATATCAGCTCGCCCGCTTCCATGACGTAGGAGCGGACGTCGCGGTACTTCCACAGCGCGGGAACGCAGGGCGTCGCGGGCTTTGGCGGAACCAGCGCGCCGAGCACTTCCCACAGCGGCGTCATGTCGTGACGCGCAATGCGGTCGTAGAACTCGCGGCGCTTCGGGTTTTGCGCGGGGACGGTGGACATGGCTGCTTCTATTATGCCTTGGCTTTTGCGCCGAGGGATTTCCTATCGTAACCGGCGACCCTGTCCTCGATTTTCCCATATACTTCACCGCTTTGACGCCGCCAGCCCGCATGAAAACCGCACCTTCCAACGTCCGTCCCGCTCCCGACAAAGTGCTCGTCCAGATCGCCGATTACGTCGAGCGCTACCCGGTGAAAAGCGCTCTCGCGCTCGAGACTGCGCGGCTTGCGCTGATCGACAGCCTGGGCTGCGGCTTCGAGGCGCTTGCCTATCCCGCCTGCACCAAGCTGCTCGGCCCGCTGGTGCCGGGCACCGTCGTTCCTAACGGCGCGCGCGTGCCGGGCACGTCCCACGCGCTGGACCCCGAGCGCGCGACGTTCAACATCGGGATGCTCGTGCGCTGGCTCGATTTCAACGACGCGTTCTACGGCGCGACGGTGATCCATCCTTCCGACACCTTCTCCGGCATCCTGGCGGTCGCCGATTGGCTGTCGCGAACGCGGGTGGCACAGGGGAAGCAACCGCTCGCCATGCGCGAGGTGCTGGAGTCGGCGGTCAAGAGCTACGAAATCATGGGCGGGCTCGCGCTCGAGAACGGGTTCACCGCAGCCGGGCTCGACCACACCATCCTGGTGAAGATCGCTACTACGCCGGTCGTGACGAAGCTGCTCGGCGGCTCGCACGGCGAGATCGTCGACGCCCTCTCGCAGGCGTGGGTGGACGGGCATGCGCTCGCGACCTTCCGAAGAAAACCGAACACCGGCCCGCGCAAGTCGTGGGCGGCGGGCGACGCGGCAAGCCGCGGCGTGCGCATCGCGCTGATGACCGTGAAAGGCGAGATCGGCTGCCCCTCGGCGCTCACCGCGAAGACGTGGGGCTTCTACCATGTGCTGTTCAAGGACAAACCGTTCCGGTTCCAGCGCCCCTTCGGCACCTACGTCATGGAGAACGTGCTGTTCAAGATCCCCTATCCCACGGCGTTCCACGGCCAGAGCGGCGTGGAGGCTGCGATCCGGCTGCATCCGCTGGTCAGGGACCGGCTGGACGAGGTGCAGCGCATCGAGGTGCGATGCCACAACTCGAGCATGGTGATCCTCGACAAGTCCGGGCCGCTGCACAACCCCGCGGACCGCGATCACTGCATGCAGTACATGATGGCAATAGGCTTGATTTGCGGCACCCTGACCGCGGAGCACTACGAGGACCACATCGCCGCCGACCCGCGCATCGACGCGCTGCGCGCCAAGATGAGATTGAGGGAATCGGCGCAGTACGAGCGCGAGTATCACGATCCCGCGAAGCGCACCAACGCCAACTCGATCCAGGTCTTCTTCAAGGACGGCACGAAGACGCCGCTCTCCGAGGTGCTGTATCCCCTCGGACACCGCCGCCGCCGCAAGGAGGGCGTTCCCGTGCTGGTGGAAAAGTTCGAGAAGAACGTCGCGCGCGTTTTCGCCCCCAAGCAGCGCGACGCCATCCTGCGCGTCTGTCTCGATCCGAAGCGGCTGGAGGCGATGGCGGTGAACGAGTTCATGGACCTGCTGACGATTTGAACGGAGAGAGCATGAGCCATACGGAACAGCGCAAGCGGCTGCGCGCGGTATTTGCCGGGACGAAGTGCCTGTCTCCGGCGAGCGTGTACGATGCGCTTTCGGCGCGCGTCGCCGAGTCCGTCGGCTACGAGATCGGCATGCTGGCGGGCTCGGTGGCGTCGAACACGACGCTCGCCGCACCCGATCTCATCGTGCTGACCCTGACCGAGTTCGCCGACCAGGTCCGGCGCATCATGCGCGCAGCCAGGATTTCCCTGATCGTGGACGCGGACCACGGCTACGGCAACGCGTTGAACGTCATGCGCACGGTCGAGGAGCTCGAGCACGCCGGGGTGTCCGCCATGAGCATCGAGGATACGATGTTGCCGGCCCGCTTCGCGCAGCCCGAGGGCGCCGACGAGCTGATCTCGCTCGAGGAGATGGTCGGCAAGCTCAAGGCCGCGGTTGCCGCGCGCCGCGACCCTGCGACGATGCTGCTCGGGCGCACGGCCGCCCTGAAGGTGGAGGGGACCGAGGGCGCCGTGAAGCGCGCAAGAGCATTCGCGGCGTGCGGCGTGGATGCGATCTTCCTGGTCGGCGTCGAGGCGGCGGACCAGGTCAAGGCGGTCCACGACGCGGCGCGGCTCCCCGTCATGGTCGGATCGGCGCCGGCGGCGATCAGGCGTGAGGACTTCGCGGCCGCGGGCGCGCGCGTCCTGCTCCAGGGGCACCAGCCCCTGCCGGCCGCGGTGAAGGCACTGAAGGAGGTCTACACCCATCTCTACAATGGCGGCGCGCCGGCCGACCTCAGGGACAGGATCGCCTCGGCGAAGGAAATGGACGCGCTGGTGAGCGCCGAAGCCTACAAAAGGCGGCAGCGTGACTATTTGCACTGAGACAAACTTCAGTTGCCGGTTTGACGCTGTCATGGCAAATTGTGTGCAGGAACACTGGCGCTGCCGCTTGAAGCGCTTGAATCGAGCTGAATGGGGGCCATCACATGACTGGGTTGCTGGATCTCGCGATTAATTTCGGACTCGCGGCCCTCGTCCTGGCGTGGACGGTTCACGGGTTCCTCGAAATCCGGATGCAAGGGCTGCGCACCCGGTCCGTCATCAAGTGCGCCCTGGCGGTTGCCATCTATGCGGTGCTCGTGGGCGCCTGGTCCTACATGTACGTGACCACCAAGGACCTGGTTGCCAGAATGGATGCGTTCCCCGCAGTGTCCATAACAGGGGAATGGGGACGTGATCTTCCTTCGGACAAGCGCACCGAGTACACGCGCATCCTCGCGAGCTCCGTGTTCGTGAACTCCGGCAAATTCATTCAGTTCATCGACCAGGACGGCTCCCTGAAACCGTACTCACCAACGATAGCTGACGTGAAGCAGCGCGACTCCTGGCTGCAGAACAAACTCGAATCCACTGCCGACGCCCAGGCCTTCAAGCAGTTCGCGCTGGTATGGCTGACCGTCGTCCCGCTGGGCCTCGTGGTGGCTTTCTTCTGGCCGGGCGGGATTCAGGCCCGGCGCTCCAGTCCCTCGACGAAACGAAGCACGCAGTAGCCGGACCGCGCGAGAGGGGCAACCACTATCGAACGCAAGGAGCTGGGAATCGCCGTGATCGGCGCCGGCCGCATCGGCGGGCTGCGCGCGCGACTGGCGGCGGAGCACCCCGCCGTCAGGTTCATGGCGGTTTCCGACGCGGAGCCGGCGCGGGCGCGCGACCTGGCGAAGAAAACCGGCGCCCAGTTCCATTCGGGCGACAACGCCGCGGTCATTTCCCGTCCCGAGGTCAATGCCGTCATCGTTTCCTCCAGCGAGGGCGCGCACCTCGAGCCGCTCATCCAGGCGATCGAGCTCGGCAAGCCGGTGCTGGTGGAAAAGCCGATCGCGCTGACGCTCCCCGATGCCGACCGTGTCATCCGCGCGGCCGACAAGGCGGGCGTCAGCGTGCGCGTCGGTTACAGCCGTCGCTACAAGGAACGCTACCTGATCGCCAAGGAGCAGATCGTGCAGGGTCGCCTCGGTAGGCTCGTCGGCGGCGCCGCGCGCGTCTTCAACCTGCGCTCGCAGGCGACAGCGATCCTCAAACGCAACCCGCACGCGACCCCGGTGGTGGACGCACTCACCTATTACGTCGACCTCATGAACTGGATGCTCGAAGGCACGCGGGTGAAGGAAGTCTTCGCGCGGGGACAGAAAGGGGTGCTGAAGGATGCCGGCTTCGACACCGAGGACCTGAGCTACGCGATCCTGACCTATGCCGACGGCGCGGTGGTGAACCTCGGCATCGCCTACTCGCTGCCGGACCAGTACCCCGCCCGCGGCCACGCGGCGCGGGTCGAGGTGCTGGGCACCGGCGGCGTGATGATCCTCGACGACGACCACACCGACCAGATCATGTACAGCGAAAAAGGCGTGCCGCACGTCTATCTGCCCGACAAGGCCGTCAACATGGTGTTCCTCCAGAGCGGCACCCCGGGCGACTGGGCGCTGGGAGATTTCTGGGGGCCGGTTGCGAACGAGACGCGGGCCTGGCTCGATCATCTCGCGGTCGGCAAGCCGTGCGCGCTGGCCACGGCCCGCGAGGCGCGCGCGACTCTCGAAGTCACGCTTGCGATCGAGCACTCGGCAGCAAGCGGCAGGCCCGTCAGCCTGCCGCTTGCCGAATAGTCGATCTGACATCATCCGTCACCTGCTACTATTGCGGCCCCTGGGGCGCTCTTCTCTTTCGTCCACATCGTGATCGAAGTCAATGAGCGGATCGAGGTGCCGTCGGCGCCGCGAACGGTCTGGAGCGTGCTGTCGGATCCGCACGAGGTCGTCGGCTGCGTGCCGGGCGCGGCGCTCGGTGAGCAGCAGGAGGACGGATCGTTCGAGGCGACCCTCACCGTCAAATTCGGGCCCGCCAAGGTGGCGTTTCGCGCCCGGGTCGCGCTCGAGTTCGACGCAGCCGAGATGTCCGGGCGCGTTCTTGCGAGAGGCAAGGACGACAAGGGTGGGACGCGCATCCGCTCCAACATGACCTTCAAGGTCGAGGAACGCGCGGAACCGGCGGGCTCGGTGATCCCGATCTCGGCTCAGGTCGAGATCGCCGGGAAGCTTGCCTCGCTGGTGGAGAGCGGCGCGAACCTCGTGGTCAAGCGCATGACCAGGGAATTCACGGAGCGGCTCGCGGCGCGCTGCGCCGC
>Ga0210102_1000387_pt1 | contig 11752 bp, 10 predicted proteins | sample RushOxbow_ThreeS_4_FD_185563 | JGI IMG/M metagenome (GOLD analysis project Ga0210102, IMG submission 185563) | Wetland microbial communities from San Francisco Bay, California, USA, that impact long-term carbon sequestration -... | ecosystem: Environmental > Aquatic > Marine > Wetlands ...
GCATTCAGCAATGGCTCAATACGTCTACACCATGCGCCGGGTCGGCAAGACCGTGCCGCCCAAGCGCGCTATCCTCAAGGACATCTCGCTCTCGTTCTTCCCCGGCGCCAAGATCGGCGTGCTGGGCCTGAACGGCTCCGGCAAGTCGAGCCTGCTCAGGATCATGGCGGGCGAGGACACCCAGTTCGACGGCGAGGCCGAGCCGATGCCCAACATGCGCATCGGCTTTCTGCCGCAGGAGCCCGAGCTCGATCCCGACAAGAGCGTGCGCGAGACGGTCGAGGAAGGCCTGGGCGAGATCGCCGAGGCGAAGAGGAAGCTCGAGGCGATCTACGCCGCGTACTCGGAGCCCGACGCCGATTTCGACAAACTCGCGGCGGAACAAGCCAAATACGAAGCTGTGGTCGCGGCGGCGGGCGGCGGCGATTCGGAGCACCTGCTCGAGATCGCGGCCGACGCGCTGCGCCTGCCGCCGTGGGACGCGAAGATACGGCCGCTCTCGGGCGGCGAGAAGCGCCGGGTCGCGCTGTGCCGGCTCCTCCTCTCCAAGCCCGACATGCTGCTCCTCGACGAGCCGACCAACCATCTCGATGCGGAGAGCGTCGAGTGGCTCGAGCAGTTCCTCACCAAGTTTCCCGGCACCGTGATCGCGGTCACGCACGACCGCTACTTCCTCGACAACGCCGCGGAATGGATCCTCGAGCTCGACCGCGGGCACGGCATTCCCTGGAAGGGCAACTACAGCTCGTGGCTCGAGCAGAAGGAAGAGCGGCTCAAGCAGGAGGAGGCGGCCGAGAGCGCGCGCCAGAGGGCGATCGAGAAGGAGCTCGAGTGGGTGCGCCAGAACCCGAAAGGGCGGCAGGCCAAGGCCAAGGCGCGGCTCGCGCGCTTCGAGGAGCTCTCCTCGCACGAATACCAGAAGAGGAACGAGACGCAGGAGATCTTCATCCCGGTCGCCGACCGCCTGGGCGATTCGGTGATCGCGTTCGAGGGCGTGAGCAAGGGTTACGGCGACCGGCTGCTGATCGAGGATTTGAGCTTTGCGGTACCGCCGGGGGCGATCGTTGGCATCATCGGGCCCAACGGCGCGGGCAAGACAACACTGTTCCGGATGATCACGGGGAAGGAGAAGCCCGGCAAAGGCAAGATCACGGTCGGAAAGACGGTGAAATGGGCGGTCGTCGACCAGTCACGCGAATCGCTGGAAGGCGACAAGACCGTGTTCGAGTTCCTGACCGATGGCGCGGATATCATCAAGGTCGGCAAGTTCGACATGCCTTCACGCGCCTACGTCGGCCGCTTCAACTTCAAGGGCGCCGACCAGCAGAAGAAGGTCGGCACGCTCTCGGGCGGGGAGCGCGGGCGGCTTCATCTCGCGAAGCAGCTCTCGGCCGGCGCGAACGTGCTCCTGCTCGATGAGCCGTCGAACGACCTCGACGTCGAGACGCTGCGCGCGCTGGAGGAGGCGCTGCTCGAATTCGCGGGCAGCGTCCTCGTGATCTCGCACGACCGCTGGTTCCTCGACCGCATCGCGACACACATCCTCGCCTTCGAGGGCGACTCCAAGGTGGTGTTCTTCCCCGGCAACTACCACGAGTACGAAGCGGACAAGACGCGCCGCCTCGGCGCGGAGGCGGCAAGGCCGAAGCGCATACGCTTCAAGCCTCTGAAATAACCGTAAGCCGGGATGGCGGACGGGAAGCGGGGGCGGGAAAGAGTCAGGACTTGCCGGGGTATGCCAGCGGCAATTCCCGGCGCTTCGAGAGCGTGAGCAGCGCCTCGTACACGATCTTCAATCCGGTCTCGAGCGATTTCTCCCGGCGCCTGACGATACCGAGATGGCGCATCAGGACCGGCTGCAGGGGCCGCACCTGCGTCCTCCCGTATACGAGGATTCCCTTCTTGCGCTCGAGAGGCAGAATCCCGACTCCGATGCCGGCGGCCACGAGCGTCTTGATAGCCTCGGTGTTGCCGAGCTCCATGATCGGCCTCAATTCGATTCCCGCCGCCTCAAACCAGCCGGCGATGATCTTGTACGTCTGGCTGGGCCGCTGGTTGAGAATCAGGTTGCGCACGGCCAGATACTGCGGGGTGACCTGTTTCGGCAGATTGCGCTCCCCCCCGGGAAAGAAAGCCATCATGGGATCCTCCCGCAACGGCTTGACCTCGATCGCGGGATGCTCTTTGACCGGCATCGTGACCACGCCGATATCGAGTTCGTTGGCGAGAATCCGCGATACGACGTTCTCGGTAGTGCCCACCGTGATGGCGACCTCGAGGTCAGGATGTTCGCGGCGCAGCGTCACGAGCACGGGGGGCAGGAGATACGTGCAGACGGCGACCGAAGTGCCAAGGCGCGCGCGTCCCAGCCACCCGTCGCGATGGCGGCGCATCGCGGCGAGCGCCTGCTCGGCATCCTGCGCGAGACGCCGCGCGTGCTCGATCAGTTCCTCGCCCGCGGGGGTCGCGTAGGCGCGCTTGCCCATGCGCTCGACCAGCCGCACGCCGATACGCTTCTCGAGTTCGCGAATCTGCAGGCTCACCGCGGGCTGGGTGAGTTGAAGCTTTTGCGCGGCGGCGGAGAAGCTGCCGAGCGCCACGACTTCCCTCAAGGCTTGCAGCTGGTCGAGATTGAGGTTGCGCACGCGCTGATCAAAGACCGGCTTATGGAAATCATGATAACAATTAATTGGACTAATTCATACGAGCGGTCCAGCATTCGCGCTTTGTTATTCGTGCTTCCCGTCGCGACCGAGGGACGGGATGAGCGGGAGAACGTGAATTGAGAAGAGCCGGCGCTCGCCAGCACGTGCCGCGTCCCGTGTTACTACTTTCTTGTTTTCGGATCTGGCCAGGCGCGCATCGCCGCCGCGGCCGTAGCCAGCAGACTCTTGCGAGAGGCCCCGTCACGCGCCTGGAGCGACATGCCCTGCAGCACGGTGACGTAGAACCTGGCGAGCGCGCGGCCATCGGTGCCGGCGGGAAGCTCTCCTTCCTCGATGCCGCGCTCGATCCGCGCCCTGAGCGCCGCCTCCGACGAGGCCCGGAGGTCCGCCAGAGAGGACTGCAGATGGTCGGACGCGGCGGTGCAGGTCGTCGCCGCCGCGACCATCATGCAACCCGGGGGATGGCTGCGGTTGGTGAACTCGTGGGCGGCTTTCTCGAGCAGGCGCTCGACGGCGCGGTGCGCCGTCGGCTCCCCGCGCAATATGTCGTTGGCCGCGCCGCCGGGCCCGCATCCGTAGCGCTCGACAGCCTCGAGAAACAGCCGTTCCTTGTCCCCGAACGCGGCGTAAAGGCTTGGCGGGTTGATATCCATGGCCTGGGTCAGGTCATTGATCGACGTCGCTTCATAGCCCTGGCGCCAGAACACCCGCATCGCGCGCTCGAGCGCCGCGTCGCGGTCGAAGGACCGGGGACGTCCGCGCGGCTTACCTGCCTTGGTAGTGGGGCTTTTCATAGTGATCGATACTAAAACACTTGACAGCTCCGCGCAAGCGGACTAAAGTGCGCCGCTATTTCTGTATCAGTCGCTATTGAAATGACCTGATCGGAATCTAAGGGAGCTACGCCATGACATCCGTACCGTTTCGCGCCAGCCGCCGGCTGATCGCTACCGTCGCGTCGGTCATCGTCGTGACAGCCGCATCCATCGGCATCTTCGGTTTGCCGGCCTCCAGCACCAAGGCGAGTGGGGCGCCCGGCGGGCCCCAGGCTATGCCGGTTCCGGTTGCGACCGTCGTGCAAAGCGACGTGGTGACATGGGACGAGTTCTCCGGACGCCTCGAGGCCGTCGAGCGCGTCGACATCCGCTCCCGGGTCGCGGGCGCGGTGCAGTCGGTACATTTCGTCGAAGGCGCACTGGTGAAGCGGGGCGACCTGCTGGTGACGATCGATCCGGCGCCCTATGCAGCGGAGGTCGACCGCGCGCAAGCCCAGGTGGCTGCGGCGCAGGCGCGCCTCAGCTACGCGAGGATCGAACGCGAGCGCGCGGAGCGGCTGTGGGGAGAGCGCTTCATCGCCCGGACCCAGGTCGACGCACGCGTGAACGCCGAGCAGGAAGCCGATGCGAACGTGCGCGCTGCCCAGGCGGCGCTGCAGTCCGCGCGCCTCAACCTCGGCTACACCAGGGTGCTGGCACCCGTCGCGGGCCGCGTTGGCAAGCTCGAGATCACCGTCGGCAACCTCGTCCCCGCCGGGCCGGGGGCGCCGGTGCTGACCACGCTCGTCTCGGTCGATCCGATCTACGCCAGCTTCGAGGCCGACGAGCACGTTGTGCTGCGCGCCCTGAAGGAAGGGACGCGCGACGTTCCGGTTGAAGCGGAAACGGTGACGAACGGCGGCACGCAACTCCGCGGCCGTCTGCAGCTCATCGATAACCAGGTCAATACCCGTAGTGGCACGGTGCGCGTGCGCGCGGTGTTCGACAATAAGGACGGCAGCCTGATACCGGGCCAGTTCGTGAAGCTGCGCATGGGGCGGGCCAAGGCCGAGCCCGCGGTCCTGGTGAGCGAGCGCGCGGTGGGGACCGACCAGAATAAGAGGTTCGTCCTCGTGGTCGGGCCTGACGATAAGGCCGCCTATCGCGAGGTCACGCTCGGCGGCACCGCGAACGGGCAGCGGATCGTCACCTCCGGGCTCGAGGCGGGCGAGCGCATCGTGATCAACGGCCTCCAGCGCGTGCGGCCAGGAATGCTGATCGCGCCGCAGGCCGCGGGGACATCATGAACCTTTCGCGTTTCTTCATCGACCGCCCGATCTTCGCGGGCGTCCTGTCGGTCCTCATCCTCCTCGCCGGACTGATTTCGCTCGGGCTGCTGCCGATCGCGGAATACCCCGAGGTCGTGCCGCCCTCGGTCGTGGTGCGCGCAAATTATCCTGGCGCGAGCCCCAGGGTGATCGCCGAGACCGTCGCTACACCACTGGAAGAGCAGATCAACGGCGTCGAAAACATGCTCTACATGTCGAGCCAGGCGACCACTGACGGCCGCATGACGCTTACCGTCACCTTCAGGATCGGCACGAACCCGGACCTTGCCCAGCAGCTGGTGCAGAACCGGGTGCAGCAGGCCGAGCCGCGCCTGCCCGAGGAGGTGCGCCGCCTTGGCGTCACCACCGTGAAGAGTGCCGTCGATCTCACCATGGTGGTGCACCTCGTATCGCCGAACGAGCGCTACGACATGACCTACCTGCGCAACTACGGGGTGCTCAACGTCAAGGACCGCCTGGCGCGCATCGAGGGCGTAGGCCAGGTGCTGATGTGGGGCAGCGGCGACTACGCGATGCGCGTGTGGCTCGATCCAAGCAAGGTCGCCGAGCGGAATCTCTCGGCCGGCGACGTCGTGCGCGCCATACGCCAGGAGAACGTGCAGGCGGCGGCCGGCATTGTTGGCGGCTCGCCCAGCTCCGGGAAGATCGACCTGCAGCTCTCGATCAATGCGCAGGGCCGGCTGCAAAGCGAGGAAGAGTTCGGCGACATTATCGTAAAGAGCGAAGGCGGTGCCGTCACCCGCTTGCGCGACGTGGCGCGCATCGAGCTGGGCGCCTCCGAATACGCGCTGCGCTCGCTGCTCGACAACAAGCCCGCGGTGGCGATCGGCATCTTCGCCGCGCCCAACTCCAATGCAATCCAGATCTCGGACAGCGTGCGCCGCACGATGGCCGAAATCAAGAAGACCATGCCGGAAGGCGCGGACTACGAAATCGTCTACGACCCGACCCAGTTCGTGCGCGCCTCGATCAAGGCCGTAGTGCGCACGCTGCTGGAGGCCACCGCGCTGGTAGTGCTGGTGGTGATCCTCTTCCTGCAGACCTGGCGGGCCTCCATCATCCCGCTGGTGGCGGTACCGGTGTCGATCGTCGGCACCTTCTCGTTGCTGTATCTGTTCGGATACTCGATCAACGCGCTCTCGCTCTTCGGCCTCGTGCTGGCGATCGGGATCGTCGTGGACGACGCGATCGTGGTGGTGGAGAACGTCGAGCGCAATATCGCCGCAGGGCTGAGCCCGCGCGAGGCGACCTACCAGGCGATGAAGGAGGTGACCAACCCGATCATTGCCATCGCGCTGGTGCTGGTAGCGGTGTTCGTGCCGCTCGCCTTCATCAGCGGCCTGTCGGGCCAGTTCTACAAGCAGTTTGCGATGACTATCGCGATCTCGACCGTGATCTCGGCGATCAACTCGCTCACGCTTTCACCCGCGCTGGCGGCATTGCTCCTCAAACCTCACACAGGCGGGAAGAAGAACTGGTTCTTCCGCGGCTTCGACAAGTACTTCGGTGCGGCCGCGAACTCCTATGCCCGCGGCGTCGGCGGGGTGCTCTCGCGCAAGGCGCTCATGATGGGTGTCTATGTCGCTCTCCTCGTGGTGACAGGAGTGCTTTTCAAAGCCGTTCCGAGCGGCTTCGTGCCAGAGCAGGACAAGCAATACCTGATCGGTTTCGCGCAACTTCCCGACGGCGCGACGCTCGACCGTACCGAGGATGTGATGCGGCGCATGGGCGAGATCATGTTGAAGCAACCCGGCGTCGAGAACGCGGTCGGATTCCCAGGGCTTTCGATCAACGGCTTCACCAACAGCTCGAACTCCGGCATCGTGTTCGCTGCGCTCAAGAATTTCGATGAGCGCAAGCACTCCTCGTTGAGCGGCGGCGCGATCGCGGGCCAGCTGAACCGGCAGTTCGCCCAGATCCAGGACGCCTTCATCGTCATATTTCCGCCGCCGCCGGTGCAGGGGCTGGGCACGACTGGCGGCTTTAAGCTGCAGATCGAGGACCGGGCGTCCCTCGGCTACGAGGCGCTCGACCAGGCGACGAAGAGCTTCCTGGCCAAGGCCTACCAGGTGCCGGAGCTCGCGGGCCTGTTCTCGACCTACCAGGTGAACGTGCCGCAGCTCTACGCGGACATTGACCGCACCCGGGCGCGCCAGCTCGGCGTGCCGGTGACTGAAGTGTTCGACACGATGCAGATATATCTGGGCAGCCTGTACGTGAACGACTTCAACAAGTTCGGTCGCACCTACTCCGTGCGCGTGCAGGCCGACGCGCCGTACCGCGCGCGTGCCGAGGACATCGGGCTGCTCAAGGTGCGCTCGAACACCGGCGAGATGGTGCCGCTCTCGGCTCTCATGAACGTGCGGCCGGCCGCGGGACCGGAGCGGGCGATGCGCTACAACGGCTTCCTTGCGGCCGACATCAGTGGCCGCCCCGCCCCCGGCTACTCCTCGGGCCAGGCACAGGACGCGATCAAGCGCATCGCTGCCGAGACCCTGCCGCCGGGCATCGACTACGAATGGACCGAGATCACCTACCAGGAGATTCTCTCAGGCAACTCGGCGAGCTGGGTCTATCCGCTCGCCATCTTCCTGGTGTTCCTGGTGCTCGCGGCGCTCTACGAGAGCCTGGCGCTGCCGATCGCGATCATCCTCATCGTGCCGATGAGCCTGGGCGCCGCGCTGACCGGCGTCTGGCTCACCGACGGCGACAACAACATCTTCACGCAGATCGGCTTCATGGTGCTGGTGGGTCTCGCGGCGAAGAACGCCATCCTGATCGTGGAGTTCGCGCGCGAGCTGGAATTCGCCGGGCGCACGCCGGTGCAGGCCGCGATCGAGGCAAGCCGGCTGCGACTGCGGCCGATCATCATGACCTCGATCGCCTTCATCATGGGCGTGGTGCCGCTCGCCTTCTCGGTCGGCGCCGGCGCCGAGATGCGCCAGGCGATGGGCATCACGGTGTTCGCCGGGATGATCGGGGTCACCGCCTTCGGCATCTTCCTCACGCCCGTGTTCTACGTGCTGCTGCGCGCCGCGACCGGCAACCGGCCGCTCAAGCGCCACGGCGAGATTCCGCACGACGTCGAAGCGTTCGCGGGGGGCGGCGCGTTGCAGGCAAGTCCTGCCGCGCCGCTCGGCAAACGCGAGATCGCATAAAAATCTGGGATCCATCGTTCACCTCGTCTGCAAAGATGTGGAGTCGTGGGCTTAGGCGTACCCGTCTGCCCGGTAAACGGGACTTGTCGATGCGATGTCGATACGCGACATTGCCATTCGACTATGGGTTGAACACCGGTTGACCGGAACCGCCCTAACCCACTGACTATCAAGGAGATACGGATATGCGATTCATGATTATCGTTAAGGCGACGAAGGACTCGGAAGCAGGCGTAATGCCGGAGGAGAAGCTCATTTCGGACATGGCGACCTACCACGAGGAGCTCAAGAAAGCCGGCATGCTGCTCGATGGCTCGGGACTTCAGCCGAGCTCGAAGGGCTGGCGCATAAAGTACTCCAAGGGGAAGCGCACCGTGGTGGACGGGCCCTTCACCGAGACTAAAGAGCTTGTCGCCGGCTACACGCTCATCCAAGCGAAGTCGCGTGAAGAGGCGCTCGAGTGGACGAAGCGCTTCCCCAATCCCGCGATCGCCGGCAAGGATGGCGAGATCGAGGTGCGGCAGCTGTTCGAGCTGGAGGACTTCGAACCCGCGCTCGGCATGAAATCCGGGGTGGTCGAGCGCTTCCGCGAGATGGGCATCGGCGGGAAGAAGTAGCAACTCATTGCGACTGGAAAAGGACCAGAGCCATGCAGATGATCACCCCGTTCCTGTGGTTCGACAACCAGGCTGAAGAAGCGGCGAATTTCTACGTTTCGATCTTCAAGAATTCGAAGATCGTGAGTGTCGCCCGCTACGGAGACGAGGCCGCAAAGGCCAGCGGGAGGCCTAAGGGATCGGTCATGACCGTCGCTTTCGAGCTCGACGGGCAGCATTTCACGGCGCTGAATGGCGGCCCGGCATTCAAGTTCACAGAAGCCATTTCGTTCGTGGCGCACTGCAAGACGCAGGATGAAGTGGACCAATTGTGGGAAAAGCTCGCCCAGGACGGAGAACAGTCACGCTGCGGCTGGCTCAAGGACAAGTACGGCGTGTCGTGGCAGGTCGTCCCCGATGTCCTTATCAAGCTGTTGCAGGACAAGGACCCCGCGAAATCCAGGAGAGTCATGCAGGCGATGCTGCAAATGTCCAGGATCGATATCAAGAACCTGGAGCGGGCGCACGCCGGAAATTAAGCCGGAAAGAGGAGAGGACCCATGTTCAAGATCTTCGGCATCATCGTCGCCATCGCCGTCGCCAGCGTGCTCCTGTTTGCCGCGAACAAGCCCGATTTCTTCCGCGTCGAGCGCCGGGCGAGTATCCAGGCGCCGCCGGAGAAAATCTTTCCGCTCATCAACGACCTGCGCGCGTTCAACACCTGGAACCCCTTCGAGAAGAAGGACCCGAATCTCAAGGGGCGCTACAGCGGCCCCTCCAGCGGTCGAGGAGCAGCGTATGCTTTCGACGGAAACAAGGACGTGGGCAAGGGCAGCCTCGAGATTCTGGAGTCAGCGCTTCCTTCGAAGGTCACGATGAGGCTCGCCATGGTCGAGCCGTTCGAGGTCCGGAACACGGTCGAGTTCACGCTCGTGCCCAACGGCGGCGCGACCAACGTCACCTGGGCCATGCAGGGCCCCGCGCCGTTCATTGCAAAAGTCATCCATGTCTTCATCGACATGGACAAGATGGTGGGCCAGGACTTCGAAGCGGGGCTTGCCAGTCTCAAGCTGATCGCAGAAAAGTAGCCAGTCCGGAGCTGTCTCAAAATCGAAATCAGGAGAGCGCAACATGCCCAACGTCAAGCCGGTCCCCGACGGGATGCACACCGTCACGCCGCACCTGGTGTGCGCCGGCGCGGCCGATGCCATCGAGTTCTATAAGAAAGCGTTCAATGCCGTGGAAGGGGGACGGCTGCCGGGCCCCAACGGAAGGCTCATGCACGCGTGGATCCGGATCGAGGGTTCGGTCGTGATGCTGGTCGACGAAATGCCGGAGTGGGGCGCGCTGGGGCCGAAGTCCCTCAAGGGCTCGCCAGTCACGATCCATCTCTACGTGGATAACGTCGACGCGTTCGTCAAGCGCGCGGTCGCTGCGGGGGCGAGAATCACGATGCCGGTCGCGGACCAGTTCTGGGGCGACCGCTACGGCAAGCTCGAGGATCCGTTCGGCCATCACTGGTCGGTCGCCACCCATCTCCGCGAGGTGAGCCCGGAGGAAATGCAGCAGGCGATGCGGAAGATGGGCGGTTGACCGCCGGCTGCGACCGCGGATATTGCCAGGGTCGAGGCGTAACCTAGAGGAGAAGCGATGAAACGTAAAGCCGGCAAAGCAACGGCGCGGAAGAGACGCACCGGATCGCGCGCACAACGCACGCTGATTCTGGTTGCCACGCGCAAGGGCGCATGGATATACCACGGGGACGCGGCGCGCAGTGCCTGGCGGGCCGACGGCCCGCATTTTCTCGGCCATAACATGAGCCACGTCGTGCTCGATCCGCGCGACGGCAGAACGCTGCTCGCGGCGGCGAAGACCGGCCATCTCGGGCCGACGGTCTTCCGCTCGACCGACCTCGGCAAGAGCTGGAAGGAGGCCGCGCGCCCGCCCGCCTTCGCCAAGGCCGCCGACGGCACCGGCCGCTCGGTGAATCACACGTTCTGGCTCGTACCCGGACGCGCGCAGGACCGCGACGTCTGGTATGCGGGGACTTCGCCGCAGGGCCTCTTCCGCTCCGCGGACGGCGGCGTGACCTGGGAGCCGTTCTCCATCATCAACGACGATCCGCAGATTCGCGAATGGATGGGCACCGTGCAGGACGGTACGCCGGACGGGCCGAAGCTGCACTCGATCATCGTCGATCCGCGCGACGGCAGGCATTTCTACATTGCGATGTCGGGCGGGGGCGTGCACGAGTCGGTGGACGCCGGCCGCACCTGGAAAACGCTCATCAAGGGGATGGACGTGGTGGAAGGATTCGGCTTCGATCCGTTGAAACCGACGTTCCACGACCCGCATTGCGTCCGGATGTGCCCGACCAACCCGGATCGCCTCTACCAGCAGAACCACTGCGGCATCTACCGCCTCGACCGGCCCTCCGATACCTGGGTGCGCATCGGCAGGAGCATGCCGAAGCAGGTCGGCGACATCGGTTTCCCGCTGGTGGTGCATCCGCGCAATGCCGACACGGCGTGGGTGTTCCCGATGGACGGCACGCAGGTCTGGCCGCGCACGAGTCCCGACGGCAAGCCCGCGGCCTACGTTACGCGCAACGCAGGGCAAACATGGCAGCGGCTCGACGCCGGCCTGCCCAAGAGCCAGGCGTGGTGGACCGTCAAGCGCCAGTGCATGGCGGTGGACGCCGGCGATCCCGTCGCGCTCTACGTCGGCAACAGCGGGGGCGAGCTGTGGACGGGCCGCGACGAAGGCAAGCGCTGGTTGCGGATCGCGCAGCACCTGCCCGAGATCTACGCGGTGGAGACGGCGCAGCTGTAGCCATGGCCGCGGCGCGATGAAAGTCATGATCCCCAGCTCACTGCGTTCCTACACAGAACGCGGAGAGACCGACGCGAGCGGCGCGACGCTCGCCGCGGCCCTCGACGACCTGGAGCGCCAGTACCCGGGGATCCGCTTCCGCATGATCGACGAGCAGGACCGCATCCGCCGCCACATCCGCATCTTCGTCAACGGCGAGCAGGCGCGCGATCTCGCACAGCCGCTCAACGGGACCGACGAGGTCATCATCGTCCAGGCGCTCTCGGGCGGCTGACCCGGTAAGGAGGATTGTCATGAAGTACCTGTTGCTGTGCTGCTTCAACGAGAATCAGTGGGATGCGATTCCGGAGCCGCAGCGCGACGCGATCATGCGCGACTACGGCGCGCTGATTGAGA
>Ga0210102_1000388_pt1 | contig 11733 bp, 8 predicted proteins | sample RushOxbow_ThreeS_4_FD_185563 | JGI IMG/M metagenome (GOLD analysis project Ga0210102, IMG submission 185563) | Wetland microbial communities from San Francisco Bay, California, USA, that impact long-term carbon sequestration -... | ecosystem: Environmental > Aquatic > Marine > Wetlands ...
CAGCGGCACCGTCGACCTCCGCGCCTGGTGGCGGCTGCCGCCTGCCGGGCGCGATGACGGCGTGCTGCCCCGCACGCCCGGCGAATGGGAAGAGGCGGTGGACGCCAAGGTGCGCGAGTGCGTGACCCGGCAGCTGGTCAGCGATGTGCCACTGGGCGCCTTTCTGTCCGGAGGAGTCGACAGCTCGCTGGTCGTGTCGGCGATGGGAGCGGCCCACACCTTCAGTATCGGCTTCGAGGATCCCAGCTACAACGAGGTGGCCTGGTCCCGGCGGGTCGCTGAACGGCTGGGCGTCACCCACTCGGTGGAGGTGATCCGCCCGGACGTGGTCGGCCTGTTCCACCACCTGATGCCGTTTCTCGATGATCCGATCGGCGACTTCTCGATTTTCCCGACCTATCTCGTCTCCCGCCTGGCTCGGACCCAGGTCACTGTGGTGCTCTCGGGTGACGGCGGTGACGAGGTGTTCGGTGGCTACGAGACCTACGCGGCCCAGGAAAGGGCGCGGGCATGGCAACGGATCCCCGGCGTCATCCGGCGGGGGGCCCTCGAACCCATCATCGGTGGCCTCCGGCCCCGTCCGGTCAAGAAGGGGTTGGTGAACAAGGCCAAACGCTTCGTGGAGGGGCTGGCTTACGACGAGCGACTGGGGCATGCCCGGTGGCGGCTCTTCGTCGGGTCGGCGCTGCGCCGGGAGCTGTTCGCTGCCCCGGCGCACCAGGCCCTGGGGACGCCGGTCGAGGCCCACATTCTTGAGCTGGCCGCCGAGGCCGGCGACCGCCCGGCGGTGGACCGGGCGCTGTACGTGGACCTGAAGAGCTACCTGAGCGACAACTGCCTGGTGAAGATCGACCGGATGGCGATGGCGTGCTCGCTGGAGGGCCGGGTGCCGCTGCTCGATCCCGAGCTGGTGGAGCTGGCCTTTCGGATGCCCCCCCGTCTGAAGGTGCAGGGTGGCCGTACCAAGGTACTGCTCAAGCGGGTCGCCGCTCGCCACGTGCCCAAGGAGTGCGTGTACCGGCCGAAGCAGGGGTTCAGTATCCCGATCAAGAACTGGCTGGGCCGGGAGCTGCGCCCGCTGACGGATGAGCTGCTCTCCTCCGACCGGCTCCGGCGAGAAGGGCTGTTCCGGGTGGAGACGGTGGAGCGGCTACGCCGGGAGCACGATGCGGGGCGCGCCAATCACAGCCACGTGCTCTGGTCGCTACTGGTCTTCCAGGACTGGCGCACCCGCTGGCGGGTCTGAGCCGCGGCAGGCGGACCCGTCACGACCGATATCAGGACATTCGCGGTGCACCGGTATCGGCTTCCGACTTCTGGGGCTCCCGGTTCACCGAAACGCTCATCCCGGTCAGCTGTTCCGGGGGGATCCGGTTGAAGCAGGTCCGGATCTTTCCCACCGGGCTTCGCTCCAGGTCCTCCAGCCCGCAACACCGCACCTCGATCTGCATGTCGGCGCCGAGCTGCTCCTGCATGGCGCGGGAAATCTCCCGTGTGTCGTCCGGCTCGCGATAGTCCTTCGTTCTCACGATCCGCAACTCGACCCGGCCGGCCTCGTACTGGACGATTTGGCTGTAGAGAACGTGTGGCAGCAGCTTGAGCACCGAATGCGCCAGCATTCCCGGAATGACCGCTCCTCTCCGGGTGACCAGGTTATCCGTCTGGCGGCCCTCGATCCGATCCACCACGGGCAAGACCTGGCCGCAGGAACAGGACGCCGCCGCCCAGACCCCGATGTCCCCGGTGCGGTAGCGGATCAACGGCATCGCGCGGTTGTGGAGCGTAGTGACGGTGATCATTCCGGGCACCCCCGGACCGACCGGCTTCCCCTGCTCGTCCACGATCTCGTGGAAGCCGTAGTCCTGCTGGGCGTGCAGCCGCCCGGCCTCGCATTCCAGGATCGACGCCGCCCGCTCCCAGTGGGTGTAGTGGTTATAGAGCCGCGCACCGAAAAAGCTCTCGATCTCCTGGCGCTGAAAATCGTGGAGCATCTCCGACCCGCTGATGATCATGGGAATGTGCAGCTCCAGTCCCTGCTCCCGCAGGAGCCGGCAGAACAGGTACATCGCCGAGGGATGTCCCCGCATGAACCGGGGACGGTAGCGCAGGAGCAGATCCCGAAAGAAGCCCGCAGAATCGGCGTTGATGCGGGCCGCGGAGAGTTCGAGAGCCCGAATGGGGCGGTTGTAGCGCCAGCCGGCCCCGTGCGAAAGCCCCTTCATGACGGCGTGGCGCTGCCCCAGGCGGTAGTAGCCCCCGCTTCCCCAGGCCCGCCAGAACAGCGCGAAGGCCGCGGCGTTCACATCCCGGTCCAGCAGGATCCTGAGCTGAAGCCCGGTCGATCCCGAGGTCCTGGCCCACACCCCGCCGGCCGCCTCCGCCGAGCTGGAAATGAGGGAATCGGGTTGCTCGCAGATCGTTTCCTTGGTCAGGGTGGGAATGCCGGTCCACACGGCCGGATCATCGGTCTGCTCCGGCCGAATGCCATGCCGATCGAAGAGCTGGCGATAATGCGGCACGGTCCGGTACGCGTGGCGCACGATGTCCATCCGCCGCTCCCGTATCCACTCGTCCAGCCGGGCAGACGGCCAGGTCGGCGCCTGCCGCATCAGCCGGCGGTAGCTCAGGATCTTCAGGGGGTAGGCGTAATCGCGGATTCGAAAGCGCATGGGTTTTCCCGATGAGGGCTCTCAATGCGTCGGGGCAGGGCCCCGCTGCTGCATCGCCGACCACACCCGCTGGAAGCCTTCCACCACCCCAACGGAGGGATCGAAGCCGAAATCGCGGCGCGCCCGGGCGATGTCGAAGGCGTTCCGGTTGGTGAAGAATGCAAGCGTGCGGCGGGAGATCGGCGGCGAGACCCCGGCCAGACGGCCGGCCAGCTCCGCGGCCAGCCCAGCGGTGTACCCCAGAGCCAGCGGCACCCGCACGCGCGTCTTGCCTCCGGTGACCTGCTCGGCCGCACCCACCAGCTCCCGCGCGGTCAGGAAGGTCGGCCCTGCGAGAATGTAGGTCTGCCCGAAGGTCCGGGGCTGCAGCAGGAGTCGCTCGATACCCAGAACATAATCATCGATGTAGATCGGGTGCCGCTGATTGCGGCCGGCGCCGAACATAATGAAGCGGCCCCGGGCCACCGCGCCCAGGATGCGTTCGGTCCGCGGGTCGCCGGCACCATACACCCAGGCAGGCCGCACGATGGTGACCCCCATCGGCGGCGCCTCTGCGAGGAACCCTCGCACTTCGGCCTCACCGGCGGCCTTGGTGGTCTCGTACAGGCTCTCCGGCGCCAGGGGGGCGTCCTCGTCCCCCGGCACTTCGGCGAGCGAGCCGTGCACGCCGACGCTGCTGGTGTGCACGAAATGCCTGACTCCGGCGTCCCGAGCACCCTGGAGCAGCGGCCGCAGGCTCCTGACGTTGGTGTCCCAGTACACCTGCTCCGGGAGGTTCACCTGGAGATGCGCGCTCGCGAGGTGGACCACGACCTCCACGCCTGGCAGCGCGGGGCGCCACTGCTCCGGCACCCGGATGTCCGCAGTTGTGAAGCTGACCCCCGGCGGAGGTGGGCCTGCGGGTGCCGTAAGGTCCATCGCCGTTACCTCCCATCCCCCCCGGGCCAGATGGCGGACCAGGGAGCGGCCGATGAACCCCTGTGCGCCGGTGACCAGCGCCCTCATGGCGGCGTCATCGGGTGGGTTTCTCCCCTACCACCGCGACAGCGTAGCCGGTGGAGAACGGCGCGAACAGTACGTCGAGTGCGGTGACCGCCCGGCAGAACGGATAGATGGCGCCGTACAGGCGGAGCGTCTTCTCGACCTTCCGCACCTGATCCGCCGTCGAGGGGGCGATCGGGCCGTGGGCCTCGTGCTCCCCGGCCGCTCGCTTCCGGCTGAGCAACTTGACGTAAGCCAGGTTGATCCCCAGCTCGACCATCTCGGTCGGAAGCTGGGAATAGCTGCCCGAGGCTCCCGGCCGGAAGCCCGCGTCGGTGAGCATCCGGCGGTGCTCGTCGATGGTGTAGCCGACCCGCACGTGCCCGTAGGTGTCCTTGGTCATGCCGACCCGGTCCTTGAGCCGGACCGCCAGCTTGCGGAGGTCGCCGTTCGGGGTGGTGACGATCACCCGGCCGCCGGGACGAACGACGCGGAAGAGCTCGCGATTGAGGGGCGCTGTCTCGACCAGGTGCTCGTGCACGTCGATCACCACCACCGCGTCGAAGGCGCCGTCCGGAAAGTCCAGACGTTCCGGCAGGCAGTGTACCACCGGCTCGCCCAGGAACTGCTGCATCTCCGGAATCGCCGCGGCCTCACATTCGCCCCAGGTCCAGCATCCGCCGAGCCGACGGAGAACGTAGTTCATCGCCCCGTTGTTGTCGCCGTTGGTGAGCAGCAGCAGCCGGTCCGAGGCCTGCGGCCGGCCCAGCAGACGGCTGAGCAGGGCCACCTTCTGCTTCTTCTTGAGCGTCTTGTCGAACAGCCGCAGCTGCCAGGGGCGCTCGGTCCGCGGGAGGGCGGCGCTCTGGGTCACGAGAATTCCTTTCAGCTCGAGGGAGCGGTCGTGGTGGCGCGGAGCGCGGCATCCGTGGCGTCCACCTCCGCCTCATGCCGGTCGGGGGTCCAACCCAGGGTGGACCCCATCAGGTCGGCGCAGCGGCGCAGCGCTTGCCGGCCCGGGTGGCCTCCGGCGGCGAGGGCGGTGCGTCGCAGCACGACGTCGCTCAGGTGCTGGGCCATCTCCCGCTCGACGCCGTGCATGACCTCCGCCGCGATGACCGGGGAGCCCGGAGCCAGCTGACGACCCAGCGCGGGGTCGCGCCGGACGTACGCCAGCACCTCCCTGAAGCCGGTCCCGTAGGTCGCGACCAGATGGTTCATCGCCGCCGCCGTCACACCCGTCGCCGGGCGGGTCGCTGCCTCGGCCTGGAAGCGCCCGACGTGCTCGATCTCGCCGCCCGGCAAGGGGCCTTCCGGGGGGCGCCGGTGCGGGGCCCCCGGTCGCAGCCGCGCCTCGACCAGATCCACGGCCCGCACCGCCACTCGCCCGGAGGTGGTCCACTTCACCCCGACGATCGAAACGAGCCCCTTGGCCCCCTCCCTTGCGTGATCGTAGAGCCGCGAGTGCTTGACCAGCTGGACCTCCCCGCGCTCGGCCCGCGGCGTCTCCGGGAGCATCCCGCCCAGAATGCCCAGCACGTCGCCCGCCGACAGCCTGACCGAGGGAATGGCCTCGTTGACCTCGCCCAGGAACAGCTCGACGTCCGCCTCGGTGATCCGAAAGTCCTCCTGCTCGCCGTCGAAGGGCAGGTGCCGGGTCCCGATCAGGGAGTAGGGTCCCCAGGGGACGACGAAGAACATCCGGGTCCCCTTGTTGATCAGGGCGTCGCGATCGGTGAACGCAATCGGCACGGTGAAGGCGATGGCGTGGTCGCCGAAGAGACGGCGGGTGACCAGGTTCATCGCCTTCGAGGGGTGGAATCGCGTCCGGTTGCGAGCGCCCGGAATCCCCTGCAGCAAACGATCCACCCAGGGGCCGGCCGCGTTGACGACGGTCCGCGCGCGTATCCCGAACCCCTCGCCGGTCACTCGGTCCTCCACCTCGAGCCCACGCACCTCCCCCTCCCGAAGGAGGAGTCCGGTGCACGCCGCGTAATTGCAGCAGACGGCACCGGCCGCGACGGCGGCATGCAGGTAGGCCAGGGCGAGGCGCTCGGTGTTTTCGACCTGACAGTCGTACCAGATGGCGCCGCCGGTCAAGCCCTTCCGGTCCACGTCGGGGATCAGCCGACACACCTCGTCCCGGCCGATTACCCGGCCGGGCGGAATTCGCCGGTCCGGCGCGACCCCGGCACTGCGATCGTAGCCGATGAGGTCGTTCAGCAACAACGCCGTGCGCAGGACCTCCCGGCTGCGAAGCCCGTGGCCGTAGGTCGGCAGAACGAAGGGGAGGGGCCGGACCAGGTGAGGGGCGAGGCGCAGCAGTCGCGCCCGCTCCCGGATCGACTCGCGCATCCTGCGCAGGTCGCCGTGCTGGAGGTAGCGCAGTCCGCCGTGAACGATCTTGAGGCTGTTCGACGACGTCTCGCCCACGAAGTCTGCCCGCTCCACCAGGCAGGCGGAGAGGCCGCGGCGCGCCGCCTCGTAGAGGGCACAAATGCCGTGGATGCCGCCCCCCACCACGGCCACGTCAAAGGTGGAGCGGGTGAGCGCAGCGGGGTCGCGCCTCACGCCGAGCCCCGCCGGCGCTTCAGGCGCTGCATGGCGATCTGATGGCGCACGAAGGGCACGAGCCGCTCGGGCGAGCCGAACGGCGTGATGCGGGAGGCGGGATCGCGCAGCGCCGCCTTGATTCCCTGGGCGGGCCGGCCGAGATCGACAGCGGCCTCGAGTCGAAAGCCGTAGCTCCCGGCGCGGCTCACCTGGCCGGGAAAGGGCAGCGGGTCGGTACCGGGAAGCACCCGTATGCCACGGCCTTCGGCCTGGGCAAAATGCCGTGGCGTGGTCCAGAAGAAGGGGCGCCCCGAGCCGTCTCCCAGAAAGAACCCGTCGCCGGGGCGCGCCGCCGCCACCAGCGCGCTCAGCAGCCGCCCCCGGGAGAAAAGCCACTTTCCGGCGCCCCAGGGGACCACCCGGAGTGCTCCGAGCCGCTCACCTTCCGCCAGGACCTCCCGAATCGGCCGGCCATCGGGGACGTTCGACCTGGTCCCGAGGAGGAGCACCTCCAGCCCCTCGCGCGCCACCACCTGCCGCCCGGCGATCAGCAGCAGGCGCCGGGTCCCGCCGCGCGCCAGCAGTGCATCGGGCTCGGGGGTCGCTTCGATGCTCCACGCCCCCAGCCGCGGGACGGGTTGGCCCCCCTCGCCGAGGGCAGTGGACGTCAGGCGGCCGAACCAATTGGCCCCGGCGGACTCGGTGAACATGAGCACGGGCAAATCGCTCTCCCATCCATACCGCCGCCCGGCCCGCTCGAAGTTTCGGTGAGCATGGTCCAGGAACGCATCGGGGGAGAAGCAATCGTGCAGGTGGACGTGCGCGTCGATCAAAAGAGTCGGTTGCCCCTGGGTCTCATCCTGCAAGGCATTCTCCCGTGTCGTGGCGCCGTCGCCCGGCTCCCCCGACATCTGCGGCGCGGGGTGCTCCCCTCACGGCGCGGTGACCGGCGCTGAGGCCGGCAGGCGTACGTGGTGCAGGGTGATGTAGAACGCCGCGGCCGCCCGGATCGTCCATGCCAGGCCAACCCCGTAGATGACCCCGGCCAGCCCCCAGCGCGCGCCGAACATCGAGGCCGGCACGGCAATGGCCACTGCCACCCACCCCATCAGGTTCACCAGCGTCAGCTCCCGCACATCGGCCAGGGCCGTGACTGTGGCCTTGCCGAAGGAGTTGAGAATCTTGGCAACCCCGGCGCAGATCGCGGCCAGGACAAGCGATCCGGTCAGGTGGTATTTCCCGGCCAGGAACCAGCGCTCGATCAGGGGGGTCACGAACCAGATCACCGCGGAGCCCACCAGCACGATTCCGCCGACCAAGCGTGCCTCCTGGGTGATCAGCCGGCGGCGAGCCCGCACGCTGGGCGCCGCCCGGAGCCGAGGCAGGAGAGAGTAGCCCACTCCCATCTGGAGCACCCGGAAAAGCGACCCGGCAATGGCGGCGAGCACCCCGTAGGTTGCGAGGTCCTGGAGCTGGAGCACGTGCGGGATCATCAGGCGGTCCATCTGGACCAGGATCAAGCCCGAGGCCGCGAGCCCCAGGAAGGCCAGGCCCTCGCCCCAGGGGAGCCTGCCCGAGTGGCGCCGCTCGCTCTCCTGCTCGCGGAAGATGCGGACCCAACCGCACGCCGCGGCGGCGGTGAAGCCGGCGCTCACTATGAGCAATGGGAGCCAGGCCTCCGAGCCGCGCGCCGCCGCCACGACCAGAGCGGCCAGCAGCAGCACGAGGTTGGGACTCTGGATCAGGCCCAGCGACATGCCGAAACGCTGCTGGTTCTGAAACCAGGCGCCGGCCACGATCATGGCTCCACCGGCGATGGTGGAGGCCATCAGTATGGCTAGCAGCGGTCGAGTCACGTCATAGGCGGTCGCCGCAACTGCGGCCAGGGCCAGGGCCACCAGCGTGCCCGCCCCGATCACCCGGGCCAGAAGCCCTGGGCCCGCGACGAGCCGGTGTCGGATGACGATCCCGTCCAATCCCAGGGGCGCGATCGAGATGGCCAGGTTCACTAAGGCCGTCACCAGAGTGAATATGGCGTATTCTACCGGCGGCAGAACCCGCGCGAGGATCAGGTTGGCCCCGGCGAACCCGGTCCCTGCCGCCCCGTACACCATCAAGGTTCGAATCGTCGGGGAGCTCAACAGCCGCTTCACGCCCTTGCCCCGATCCTCGTGCCGCGTGTCATCCGTCCGCGCCAGTCCAGCCTGTGGTCGCGGCCGGACCAGGGAAGGGTCTTCATCATCGAGCACCTGGGTGTGGGTTTCGGCCCGGAGAACCGGCACGGCGACTGCGCTGCCTTTGGCTGCGTGACGCAGGGGCGCCAAGGCGGGCGCTGAAGGATGCCCCGGCAGCCCGCGGCGCCGCAAGGCCGCACGTAGGGTTCGAACGGGCCTGTCAGCAACGCTCGTTCCGCCCCCGGGCTGGAGGCTATCGCATTAGCTAAGGCGTTGATCCGTCGGTTCTTACGAGTTGCCACGGCCCGCCAGCGCCGGTTCCCTCACGGCGCTCGGATCCCCCTCCGTTGCGCGGTCGCTACAGGTGGTTCGAAAGCCCCGCGGTTATCGTGCCGCGGGACTCATGCTGCCGGCCGGCAGTGAGCGGGACAGCCAGGTCACTATCTCTCTCGCCATCCCGTCGGCCACGCCGCGATCATAGAAATGGAGGCCCAGCGCGCGAGCGGTGTTCGCGTAATGGTTGGATCGCGGAATCGTCAGGTAGGCTTTCGGCTCGATGATGCGGTCGAAATACTCACGCAGGTATCTCCTGTCCTCCGGGCTTTCCAGCTCGCCATCCAGGAGCAGGACCGGTTTGTGCTCAGGCTCCGACAGGGTCGCCACGTGCTGCTCGATGGTCCGCCGTCGTCGCGCCTCCAGCCACAGGTCCCGGGTGTACCACGCCGGGAAGTCGGTTCCGTAGACGAGCCGCCTGGTCTGGCGCGCCCGTTGCCAGAAACGCTCGTTATCCGCCTCGTCCCACAGGCGCTCGGAGTCCCTTCTAGGCGGGCCGATCGCCACGATCCCCTCAACGGACGGCTTTTCCAGGCCGACCGTGAACGCCGCCTTGCATCCTGCGGAGTGGCAGATCACGAAAAGGGAAGCCCGATCGACGCCCGGGAGGGTCTCCAGAAAGGCGAGCGCCGCGCTGGCGTCGAGATCCTGGTCGACCGCCTCGACTGTGCCCAGGCGGAACGGGTCGTCCGACTCGCCGTACCCTCCGAAGTCGATGGACAGAACCGCGAAGCCCCGCTCTCGGAGGCGCGTGGCCAGCACCCGGTACACGGGCAGCTTCCTGCCCCAGGGAGTGTTGCCGTGTAACAAGAGAATGCCGGGGTGGTTCCCGGAGTCCCGAGGAAGATCGAGACTACCCGTCAATCGAAGGCCGTCCGGGCGGCGGATATCCACCGTGCGGTCGGGCTCGCACCGACAGACGGCCATGCTGCGCGCGGGCACGAGCGAGAGCCAGCTCCCGAGCCTGCCCCGGCCGCCCGTCGGTGTCTCCGTCGGGATGAGGATCAAGAGCCCACATCCGGCGGCCAGGACGACTATGGACGCCACGACGCCCACCACAGGCGAGCGCCATGCACCTCCGGTTGCTCTGCCGGACTGGACGACCGATTGGTCGCTCATATCGGTCCGCTGCCTTGAGCCAGGCCCTTGCCGCCGGTGAGTGGTTTCATCGTGCGAGCGGGTGCAGGCTCCACTGTGGTCACTCCCCGCCTGGCAGGAAGGGTTCTTGGGGTAGGAGGCAGAAATATACCCGAGTCTGACCTCACCGTCGCGCACCATCCGGACGGGCCACCGCTCGCCCATGTTCCTTTCCCTGTCCGCGCGCGCAAAGAGCGCCGCGTGGCACCTCGGGTGTCCGAAGCTCCCGTCTCGGTCCCCAACGGCTATCTTTGAGCTCAATCATCGGGTCACGCCACGAGGAGCCACATGGGTATCGCAGCCACCACCTCCCAGTTCACCGGGGTCGACTTCCTGAGCCTCGACAGCCTGCTGAGCGAGGAGGAACGGGCGGTGCGGGATACCGTCCGAACCTGGGTGGAGGAGAACCTGATCCCGGTGATCGGGGAGGCGTACATCGAGGGCCGTTTCCCCAAGCAGCTCATCCCCGGGATGGCCGAACTCGGTCTCTTGGGTGCCAATCTGCCGGAGGAGTACGGGTGCGCCGGGCTCAACAATGTCGCCTACGGCCTCATCATGCAGGAGCTGGAGCGGGGCGACTCCGGGATCCGCTCCTTCGCCTCGGTGCAGGGCGCGCTGGTGATGTACCCGATCTACAGCTTCGGCTCCGACGAGCAGAAGAAGAAGTGGCTCCCGCTCCTCGCCAGCGGCCAGGAGATCGGCTGCTTCGGGCTGACCGAGCCGGACTACGGGTCGAATCCGGGCGGGATGATCACGACCGCGAGGGAGACCCGGGACGGTTGGGTGCTGAACGGTACCAAGATGTGGATCACCAACGGTTCCCAGGCCACCGTCGCCGTCGTCTGGGCCAAGACCGGAGCCCTGGACGATACCAAGTCCATCCGGGGCTTCATCGTGCCGACCGACACCCGGGGATACACCGCCAAGGACCAGAAGGGGAAGCTGTCCCTCCGGGCGAGCGATACCAGCGAGATCCATCTGCAGGACGTGCAGCTCCCCAGGGACGCGATCCTGCCCCGGTCGTCGGGGCTCAAGAGCCCCCTCATGTGCCTGACCCAGGCGCGCTACGGGATCGCCTGGGGCGCTATCGGCGCGGCGATGGCCTGCTACGACGAGGCGCGGCGCTACGCGGCCAGCCGGGTGATGTTCGACAAGCCGATCGCCGCCACCCAGATCCAGCAGGTCCGGCTGGTCGAGATGCTGACCGAGATCACCAAGGCCCAGTTCATGACCCTGCAGCTCGGGCGGCTCAAGGACGCTGGGACCATGACCCCGGATCAGGTGTCGCTGTGCAAGCGGAACAACGTCGACATGGCATGCGAGTGTGCCCGGGAGGCCCGCCGCCTGCTGGGCGCCAACGGGATCCTGGCCGAGTACCACTCGATGCGGCATATGGCCAACCTGGAGTCGGTCTACACCTACGAGGGTACCCACGACATGCATTCGCTCATCGTGGGCCAGGCGATCACCGGGATCAGCGCGTTCTCCTGAGCGGGCCCGCCCGGGCTTCCGCGAGGCCGCCGGCGAGGTGACAACCGGCGGCCTCCTGCGTATCTACCAACCGTGAGCCTCTCCAACCGTCCACCGGTGACCGTCCCGTCGGCACCTCCGAGCTCGGCCGAGGAACTGTGCCGCGAGTGGTATCAGGCGCACGGGGCCGCGGTGTACGGCTATTTCCGATTCCATGTGCCCGAAATCGAGGTGGCGGAGGATCTCACGGCCGAGACCTTTCTCAAGCTGGTCCGGTCGGCCGGGCGGTTCGATCCGGCGCGGGCGTCGCCCCGGACCTGGATCCTGGCGGTCGCGCGCAACGTCCTGCGGGACTGGGGGCGCCGGCAGCGGCTGCGGCAGTACGTCGCGCTCGGCAACCTCCACGACCTGGTCAG
>Ga0210102_1000389_pt1 | contig 11729 bp, 8 predicted proteins | sample RushOxbow_ThreeS_4_FD_185563 | JGI IMG/M metagenome (GOLD analysis project Ga0210102, IMG submission 185563) | Wetland microbial communities from San Francisco Bay, California, USA, that impact long-term carbon sequestration -... | ecosystem: Environmental > Aquatic > Marine > Wetlands ...
CTGGAAGGGCGGCGAGGAGAGGCGGCTGGTCATCGTCAATCTCTCCGACGCCCCAGCCCAGGGACTGCTGCGGGTACCGTGGGACGAGCTGCCGGGGCATGACTGGCAGCTCGCCGAGCTGCTCGGCACGGAGACTTTCGAGCGCATTTCCCATCTGCGCTCGCGGATTCGGCTCCACCAGGGCGATCTCCTGGACCAGAGTTCGCTGGTGAGCGCGCTTCGCGCGGCTCGGCCTGCCGAGGTCTACAACCTCGCCGCTCAATCCTTCGTTCCCACGAGTTGGGTGCAGCCCTCGCTCACGGGGGAATTCACCGCAATCGGTGTCACGCGAATGCTCGACGCCATTCGACACGTCGATCCCGAGATCCGGCTCTACCAGGCGTCGAGTTCAGAGATGTTCGGCAAAGCGCGAGAGGTGCCACAGAACGAGGTGACTTCCTTCTACCCGCGTAGCCCATACGCGGTCGCGAAGGTGTACGGCCATTGGATCACGGTCAATTACCGCGAAAGCTACGGCCTGTTTGCGGTATCCGGAATCTTGTTCAATCACGAATCGCCGAGGCGCGGCCGCGAATTCGTCACCCGAAAAATCTCCGAGACTGTCGCCCGGATCAAGCTCGGCCTGGATGACGAGTTGCTCCTGGGAAGCCTCGACGCGAGAAGGGATTGGGGTTATGCGCCAGAGTACGTCGATGCGATGTGGCGCATGCTGCAGCAGAGCGAGCCGGCAGACTATGTGATCGGTACGGGCGTCCAGCACACGGTGCGGCAGTGTGTGGACATCGCGTTCGGCCACGTGGGTCTCGACCCGGCCGATTTCGTCCGTGTCGATCCAGATCTGATGCGGCCGGCCGAAGTGGACGTCCTATGCGCGGATGCGACCAAGGCTCGCGAGGCGCTGGACTGGACAGCCAAGACGGATTTCAATCAGCTCGTTCGCATCATGGTCGAGGCGGATCTGGAGCGGCAAGAACGCTCGACCGGACGACGGCGCGATCGGGGAGCATCGCGATGAGCCGGTCAGAGCGAGTTCTGGTAACCGGCGCGGCGGGCTTCATCGGTTCCAGCCTGGTCGACCGACTCGTCGCGGAGGGGCGCGAAGTAGTTGGTCTCGATTCCTTCGACCCGTTCTACCCTGAAGAGCAGAAGCAGCGGAATCTCGTCTCGGCGCTCCGCTCCTCTACATTCCAGCTCGTTCGCGGCGACATCCGAAATGCGGACACCGTCGCGTCGCTGTTTTCCGAGACACGATTCGATTCGGTGGTACACCTGGCTGCGCTCGCTGGTGTACGTCCGAGCCTCGCACGTCCAGCGGTGTGCGCCGACGTCAACGTCAACGGAACCAGCGTGGTGCTCGAGGCGGCCGTGAGTCACGGGAAACCTCGCGTGATCTTTGCCTCGTCGTCCTCGGTCTACGGTGAGAGGGAGGACGGGCCCTTCCGCGAGACGGACCCCGTGGAACACCCGATATCGCCCTACGCGGCGACCAAGCGAGCTGGCGAACTCGTTGCGCACGCGTTTCACCACGCCCACGATCTCTCGGTCACCTGCGCGCGGATCTTCACCGCCTACGGCCCCCGTCAACGACCGGACCTCGCGATTCGGAAATTTGCGGAGCGGATGTTGGCCGGAATGCCGATCCCGGTGTTCGGCGACGGACATAGTTTGCGTGACTTCACCTACATCGACGATCTGGTCGATGGACTCGTGAAGGCGATCGACTGCGATCTGGGTTTCGCGATCTTGAACTTCGGTGCCGGGGGGAGGGTTACGCTGCTCGAAGTGATCGAACTGCTCGAAAAGGCACTGAAGGTCCCGGCCGAGATCGAGTGGCTTCCCGCCCAGACCGGAGACGTCCCCCGCACGTGGTCGGACAATCGCGCGGCCCGCGACGCGCTCGGGTTCGAACCGCAGGTTTCGCTCGAAGAGGGGATAGGGCGCTTCGTCGAATGGCTCGGAGATCCGCGGTGAGTGCGGAGTCGAACGAGCGTCTCGCTCTCGTGACGGGTGGCGCCGGATTCATCGGTGGACATCTGGTGGCGGGTCTGCTGGGGGCCGGCTGGTCGGTCCGCGTCATCGACGACCTGTCGACGGGATCCGAGCAGAATCTGGCGCAAGCGATGGACCGGATCGAATTTACGCGAGGCGACATCCGAGACGCCAATGCGCTCGAGGGCGTCATGAGCGGCGTCGAGGTGGTCTTTCATCAGGCCGCGATGGCGTCGGTGCCGCGGAGCGTCGCGATGCCGCTCTTGACCAACAGCATCAATGTGGACGGAACGCTGTTGGTGCTGGAGACTGCTCGTCAATCCGGCGTGCGGCGCGTCGTGTACGCCGCCTCGTCCTCGGCTTATGGAGAGACCGAGGTGTTGCCGAAGGTCGAAACGCTTCCCGCAACGCCGCTTTCCCCCTACGCGCTCCAGAAATACACCGGAGAGGTGTACTGCCGCCTCTACAGCGATCTCTACGGCCTCGAAACCGTGGCGCTGCGTTATTTCAATATCTTCGGTCCGAGGCAGGATCCGGAGAGTGATTACGCGGCCGTGATTCCGCTGTTCGTCACGGCAGCGCTCGCGGAAAAACGCCCCGTGATCTACGGCGACGGCGAACAGACTCGCGATTTCACCTACGTCGAGAATGCCGTCCAGGCGAATCTGCTCGCGGCCGACGCCGATCGAGCTTCCGGTGCAGTGATCAACATTGCCGCGGGCAAACGAACCTCACTCAACGAACTCTGGCAGGACATTCGGAACCTGGTCGGCACCGACGTCGAACCGCGTTACGCCCCCCCCCGAGAGGGCGATGTCCGGGAGAGCGTTGCGGATCTGGCGTTGGCTTCGGAATTACTGGGTTACGATCCGGCTATTGGCCTAGATGAGGGGCTGGCTCGAACGATCGCGAGCTTCCGCTCGCAGAGGGCTCGGGGGCGGAGCTGAAACGATGAATGTATGCATGATCGGAACCGGCTATGTCGGGTTGGTGAGCGGCGCGTGCTTCGCGGAATTCGGCGTGCAGGTCGTGTGCTCGGACAACGACGAGGCGAAGATCGCCTCGCTTCAGGGCGGGACCATCCCGATCTACGAGCCCGGCCTCGAGGGGCTCGTGGAGCGCAACGTTCGCGAGGGGCGGCTCTCGTTCACGACCGACACCCAGGCGGCGGTCAGGTCGTCTCTGGTCGTATTCATCGCGGTTTCGACGCCGTCTCGCGTAGATGGTTCGACGGACTTGACGACGGTCGAGGCTGTGGCCCGCGAAATCGGTCGTGCGATCGAAGGCTACAAGGTGATCGTGACCAAGAGCACGGTTCCAGTCGGAACTTCCGAGAAGGTGAAGGGCTGGATCGAAGAGGAGCTCGCGGCGGAAGGGCGTAGCGTCAGGTTCAGCATCGCGTCGAATCCGGAGTTTCTCCGCGAGGGCGCCGCGATCGGAGACTTCATGCGGCCGGATCGCGTGGTGATCGGCACCGAGGATGTCGAGGCTACCGCGATCCTGAGCGACCTCTACCGACCGCTGTATTTGATCGAGGCGCCTGTGTTGATGACGGACATCCCGACGGCCGAATTGACGAAGTACGCCGCGAACGCGTTTCTCGCGACGAAGATCTCCTTCATCAACGAAATCGCGAATCTCTGCGAGAAGGTCGGAGCCGACGTTCACGCGATCGCGCGCGGGATCGGACTCGATCGGCGGATCGGCCCGAAGTTCCTCCACCCCGGTCCGGGCTTTGGCGGTTCGTGTTTTCCGAAGGACACGCGATCCATCGCGCACTTCGCGCGCGAAGAGGCCGGCCAGGAACTCGAGATCATCGAAAGTGTGATTCGCGTCAACGAGCGCCAGCGCGAACGAATGGTCGAAAAGATCGTCGCCGCGCTCGACGGTGATATCGATGGGCGAACGATCGGCATCCTGGGTCTTTCCTTCAAACCCGAGACCGACGACATGCGAGACGCGCCGTCCGTGGACATCATCCGCGGGCTCGAGAAGCGAGGCGCGCGAGTTCGGGCCTACGATCCGCAGGCGATGCGCGAGGCTTCGAAGCTCCTGCCCGACCTCACCACGTGCAGGGATGCCTACGAAGCGTGCCGCGGCGCCGACGCACTCGTCTTGATCACGGAGTGGAATCAGTTCCGAATGCTGGATCTCGCGCGCATCAAGTCGCTCCTGCGACAGCCGGTGATCGTCGACCTGCGCAACATCTACGAGCCCCGACCCATGCGCGAGGCCGGCTTCCGGTACTTCTGCGTGGGCCGCAGATGACGCGACTCGGGGACTCGCTCCACGCGGTGATTCTCGCCGGTGGCGCGGGTGAGCGGTTCTGGCCGGCCTCGCGTCAGGCCTTCCCGAAACCGTTCCTGAAAGTGATCGAAGGCGAGAGCCTGCTGGCCTCCACGCTGGCCCGGGCCCGCTCCTTTGCGGATCCCGGGCGCATCTGGATCGTCGCGGGTCGCGAGCACGCGAGGGCCGTGCGGGTCGAGACCGCGCTTCCGCCTCGTCGCGTACTGCTGGAGCCCATGCGTCGCAACACCGCGATGGCAATCGCCTACGCGGCCGCACGGATCCGGTCCGAGGATCCCGATGCGGTGATGGTGGTGCTGGCAGCGGATCACGTGATCCCGGACGGGCGCGCGTTTCGAACGGCGATTCGCAAGGCCGCCCGCGCCGCGCTCGAGGCCGATGTCCTGGTCACGCTGGGGATCGCGCCGAAGCGACCCGATGTCGGCCTCGGGTACATCCAGCGCGGTCCCGCGGCCGGTCCGAACGCGCCGGGGCTTTACCGGGTGCGTCGTTTTGTCGAGAAGCCCTCCGAGAAGACGGCTCGGCGCTACCTTGGGAGTGGAGAGTATTTCTGGAATGCCGGCATATTCGCATGGTCGGTGCGCGCGATCCTCGATGAACTCGAGGACCACGTACCCGACCTCCACCGCGCGCTACGTCCACTGCTCGCGTCGCGGCGACGGCCGAGCGCGGCGCAGCTGCGTAGGATCTACCGGCGCGCGCCGTCGATCTCGATCGACGTCGGAGTCCTTGAGCGCAGTCGGCGCGTGTGGACACTGCCGGTCCACTTCCACTGGAACGACGTCGGGACCTGGGCGTCACTCGCGGAGGAACTGGGCGTGAAGCCCGGGCGCTCGAGATCCGTCGCGGGCCCGCTTTTTGAATGCGATTCGGGCGCGAATCTCGTCTGGAGCGAACATCGCGCGATCGCGCTGCTGGGGGTCGAGGGCTTCGCGGTGATCGATACCCCGGATGCTCTACTCGTCGCGCGACTCGAGCAGAGTTCCGACGTGCGGAAGCTGGTGGCCCGGTTGAAATCCAGCGGTCGCAGCGAAATCACGTGAGTTCGCCAAACCGGGAGGTCGACGGAAAATTCCATGGCTCAACTCCAGAAACCTGAAGCGATCGCGTCGCTGCGCGCGATACCGATGTTCTCGAGCGTATCGGACGAAGCTCTCGAGTCGATCGCATCGCTCTTGATCGAGCGGAACTTTCCGAAGCACAAGACGATCGTCGAGGAGGGGGCGCCCGGCGACTACATGTACATCATCGTCGAAGGGCGCGTGAAGGTCACCAAGCTGTCTGGCGATGGGCGCGAGAAGATCCTGGAGCTGCTCGGAGTCGGTGACTTCTTCGGCGAGATGTCTCTGTTCGACGACGCGCCGCGCTCGGCCAGCGTAAAGGGCCTGTCCCAGGTCCGGATCCTCGCGCTCGCGCGCAACGATTTCCTGCGCCTCCTCGCCCGAAGCCCGGATCTCGCGCTCTCCGTGATCCAGGAGCTGACGCGTCGGCTTCGACAGGTCGACGAGCAGGCGAGTTCGCTGTCCTTTCAGCGGGTCAAGGAACGCACAATGGGGTTGTTGGTCCGCCTGGCCAAGGAACAACCCGGTCGGGCGGGCCGCAGCAGGACGCCGGTGCTCACCCATCAACAGATCGCCGACATGATCGGAACCTCGCGAGAGACCGTTACCCGTGCCATCAAGGGCCTCAAGGAAGACGGCTGGCTCGAGCAGGACGGCAAGCACTACCTCGTCCCGGTGGAGGATTGAGGTCAGGCACCACCCGAAGCGGGCCGATAACGGGATGTGGCGAACCATCCTGATATCGCGCAGTGGATCCTCGCGTCGATGAGTTCCGGCGTCGTCGCGATCGACGACCGCGGCGACGTGGCGATGCTCAATCCCGGCGCGCAGTCCATTCTCGGCTGTCCCGAAGGCGAGCCCAGTGACAGCTTCGGCAAGCCGTGCCTCGAAGTGCTCCGGCTCCAGCCGACGGTCGCGCACTTGCTGTTGGAGACGCTGGACGGGCGTGCTGCGCTCTCTCGCGCCGAACTCGTGCTCAACGCTGTCCGCGGCGAACGCGAGAGCACGATCGGGTTCACGCTGACGCCGGTCCGGAATCCCCACGCTCGGGTTTGCGGGGCGGCGATCATCTTTCGCGACCTGACGCCCTTCGAGCGAATGGGCGAGCAGGCGCGACTGCACGAGCGGCTCACCGCGTTGGGCCAGATGGCGGCTGGCCTCGCCCACGAGATCCGAAATCCGCTCGCGGGGATGGAGGTCGTGACGGGATTGTTGAAGCGGCGCCTGGCCGACCGGGAAGAGGAGTGTTCGCTCGTCGCGCAGCTCCAGAGCGAGGCCCGCTCGCTCGCTCGAACGGTCGAAGACTGTCTGGAATTCGTGCGTCCGATCTCCCCCGAGCGCGGCCCTGTCGATCTCGAAGTGCTCGTGAGCGAATCGCTCGAAATCGCTCTCAATCGGTCTCCGTTCTCCGGCGCCATCGAGTGCGCGTTCGACGATGGGCTTCCGCGGCTGAACGCCGACGGCGACCAGCTTCGAGCCGTCGTCACCAACCTGATTCTGAACGCCCTGGAGGCGATGGACGGGATGGGAGAAGACGGCGAGAAGCGGCTCGTCGTCGGATTGAACCACGTCGTCGCCCCAACTGCCGATCGATCCGTTCGCGTGGGAGTCGATGGGCGAGAGCGGTCGGGTGCTGCGAGGCGCGAGGAGATCGTGATCACGGTATCGGACACGGGTCCCGGGGTGCCGAACGCGATGAAGGAGAAGATCTTCTATCCGTTCTTCACCACCAAACGGAGCGGATCGGGGGTCGGTCTCGCGACAGCACAGAAGATTGCCGCGGCTCACGGCGGCGTACTCGAAGTCGACACGGAGGCGGATCGGGGCTGTTCGTTTCGGCTGCGCATTCCGTTCGAGGAAGACAAGCCGTGACTTCGGATTCGGCCCGCATTCTCGTCGTCGAAGACAACGATACCCTGCGAAGTGGTATCACTTCGGCACTCCGCGAACGCTGGGGCGACGTTCGCGAGGTGTCGACCGGTGATGATGCAATCGAGTGTATTTCCGATTCGCAATCCGATGTCTTCGACGTCATCGTTACCGATCTGCGGCTGCCGGGCTGCGACGGCGTTTCCGTGCTTCGCGCTGCTCGCGAAAGGGATCCCGGAACCAGCGTGCTGGTGATGACGGCCTACGGGTCCATCGAAACGGCGGTCGAGGCGATGCGATCGGGGGCCTTCGACTTCGTCCAGAAACCGCTGGACCTCGACCAACTCGAACTCCGCGTGGCGCGCGGGGTCGATCACCGGCGGTTGCTCTGCGAGGTGACCGAGCTTCGCGCCGAGCAGGCTGCGCGCCAAGCGAGCGAGCAGATCATCGGCCACAGTCCCGCGCTCCGGGGTGCACTGGACCTTGCGACGCGGGTGGCGCCGACGCGTTCGACGGTGCTGATCACCGGCGAGACCGGGACCGGCAAGGAATTGATCGCGGGATTGATTCACCGGGCGTCTCCGCGGGCCGAAGGGCCGCTCGTCAAGGTGAATTGCGCCGCGCTGCCCGAGACGCTTCTGGAGTCCGAACTCTTCGGCCATGAGCGCGGCGCGTTTACCGGGGCCGACCGCCAACGCATCGGCCGATTCGAAGAGGCAAACGGCGGCACGCTCTTTCTCGATGAGGTGGGTGATACTTCGCGCGCCACGCAGGCGAAGCTGCTACGCGTGCTTCAGGAACAGCGATTCCACCGGCTGGGCGGCAGCAAATTGCTGCGAACCGACGCACGCATCATCTCGGCCACGAACCACGATCTCGCCGCGCGGATCGCGGAAGGTGCATTCCGCGAAGACCTCTATTTCCGCCTCAACGTGATCCGGATCCACCTTCCGCCGCTGCGCGAGCGCCCCGACGACCTCGTCGATCTCGCCCACCATTTTCTCCGCGAACTCAGCGCCGAAATGCGTCAATCGATCCGTGGTTTCACGGAGGCGGCGCTCGTGAAAATCCGAAATCACGATTGGCCGGGGAACGTTCGAGAGCTGCACAACACGCTCGAGCGAGCCGTCTTGATGGCCGAGGGTCCGCGAATCGACGCGGACGATCTCTCGATCCTGGGGGGCCGAAACCCGGCCGGCGACCGCGGCTGGCGCCACGAACTCCCCGCCGAGGGAATCTCACTACGAGACGTCGAGCGGGAACTCGTCGTCGAAGCGCTGGAACGAACCGGATACGTTCAGAAGCACGCCGCCGAGTTGATCGGGGTGAGTCGGCGCAAACTCAATTACATGATCCAGAGGATGGGGATCACGCATCCGGCCTGGCGCCGAAATCGGGACTCGGACAGCGCTTCCGGGCAGACTGCGCGGCGCGCTCCCGAGGACCCCGATACCCCTTGATTCTTCATCGTTTTGTCCGAACCTTAGGCGCCTGAGCAGAGTCTCAAAACGAACTGCAGCCATCAACAACGCCCCGGTTAGCAAGAGGTGGTCGAATGCAACGCATGGTCAAACGGATCTCGGTTCTCGCAGTTTGTTGTCTCGTGGTGGGGGCGTGTCAGGACGACGGAGAGAAAATCGAGGCACACCTGACTCGCGGCTCCGACTACCTCAAATCCCAGGACTACCCCGCGGCGATCATCGAGTACAAGAACGTGCTGCAGATCGATCCGAACAATCCAGCCGCCCACTGGGGACTCGCGAAGGGATACCTGGCCGACCAGCAACTCCAGGCGGGGTTCTGGGAACTCCGCGAAACCGTTCGCCTGGATCCGGAAAACAACGACGCGCGCGCGCAGCTTTCCCAGCTATTGCTGCTGGGCGGCGACCCGGACGAGGCGCTGGTACAGGCCGAAGAGCTGATCAGTCGCGGCGGAGAGCGCGGGCATCTTCACCGCGCGCAAGCCCTCGATCGACTCGAGCGAGTGGACGAGGCGCGAGAGGAGTACGAACTGGCCATTGCGGCGGCACCGGAGGACAGCGGACCGGTAGCGAGCTACGCGCAGGCCCTGAGCCGGCGCGGAGATCGAGAGGCGGCCGAGCGCTACTTCCGGAAGCTGGTCGAGATGGCCCCCAGCGTCTCGAGTCATACGTCGCTCGCGGCCTTTCTCGCTCAGGATGAATCCCGGGACGAGGAGACCGAGCAGCTCTTCTTGAAGGCGACCCGCCTCCCCGACGCCACGCCCGACGAGCAGATCCTCGTCCATCAAAACGTGGCGAGTTTCTATTTTCAGCGCGAACGCTTCGACGAAGCCACCGAGTATCTCGAGCGGGTGATCCCGAACGTCGAGAAATCCGTACCGCTGATCTACATGCTCGCGCGACTGCACCTCGCCCAGGGCAACACCGACAAAGCCGACGCCTTGATCGAGAAGGCGACCCAAATCGACCCCTCCGACCCCGCCCCCTTCCTGACCCTCTCGGGGCACCTGGGTCGAAAGGGCGACGTGGCCGGAGCCCTCGCGGCGGCGGAGAAGGGCCTCGAAATCGATCCGGATTCCCAGGAAGCAAAGCTTCGCGTGGCGGAAATCAAGATCGACGTCGGCTATCGCGACGGTGACGAAGCGATGGTCCAAAGCGGCCAGCAGATGGTCGAAGAGGTGCTGGCCGCCGGAGCCCCGAGCGCCAGCGCGCTGATGGTGATGGCGAAGATCAACCTCGCCCAACAGAAAGTCGACGAGGCGATCGAAGGCATGCGGGCGGCGCTCGAACTCGACCCCGCCAACGCCCAGGCGCATTTCATCCTCGGCACGGCGCTTTCCTTGAAGGGCGAGGGAGCGGCGGCGCGGACCGAACTCGCGCGCGCACTCGAGATCGACCCCGGCCAGCTCGAGGCGCGCCGGATCCTGGCTCGGGTCCATGCGTCGCTCGGCGAGCACGAGTACGCGGTCGAAGAAGCGCGCCGCTATCTGACCGCGGTGCCCGATTCGACACAGACGCGGATCCTCTTGGCCCAGAGCCTCGTGATCCTGCGCCGGATGGACGCGGCGATCAACGAACTCAACGCGATCCCCGAGAGCGCGCGCAACGCCGATGTTCTCTACGCGCTCGGACGCGTCCATCTCGGCATGGGCCACGATCGAGAAGCCCGCGAGTACCTGATCCAGGCGACTGAGTTGATGCCGACCCATCACGACATCTTGCGCAACCTCGTGCGGCTCGATCAGAAGGAGAATCGGTTGGCCGAATCGGTGGCCCGCGTCGAGGCTGCGGTGCAGGCAGAACCCGAAATCGCGAAGTTGCGCACGCTCTCGGGACTCGTCGCGCTGCTCGACAAGCGACCCGACGACGCCGAGGCGGCGTTTCGAAAGGCGATCGAACTCGACCCGACGGACGCGGCCGGATACGAACAGCTGGCCCGACTCTACGCGAAGACCGGTCGGCTCAATGAGGCGGTCACCACCTACGAGACCGCCATCAAGGCGCGTCCCGAGGATCCGAATCTGCACTATTTCCTGGGAACCCTGTACGCGTTCGGCGGTGCGCAGGACAAGGCGATCGAGCGCTATGAGGACGCGATCAAGTACGGCCCGGATCTCGCCTACCCGAAGAACGATCTCGCCTATATCTACGCCGAATCCGGCGAAAACCTCGACCGCGCCCTGGACCTCGCACAAGACGCCAAGGCCGCGCTGCCCGACACCGCGACCGTGGCGGACACGCTCGGCTGGGTGCTCTACAAGCGCGGGATCTGGTCCGCGGCGATCAGTTATTTGAAGGAAGCCGTCGCGAATTCCGACGGCGACATCTCGGTGTCGGGCATCAGCCTGCACCACCTCGCCCAGGCGTACGAGGCGAACGGCGATCCCGAAAAGGCGCGAGAGGCCCTGCGGCGTGCGATTGCCGCGCTCGAAGAACAGGCCGAGGAGACCCGGGCGAGCGGAGAGCCGGTTCGCCCCGAGCCCTCGTGGGCGACCGAAGCGCGGGTGATGCTGGCCCGGCTAGAAAGCGACGGCTGATCCCAAACTCGAGAGCGACGGCGGATCCCAAACTCGAGAGCGACGGCGGATCCCAAACTCGAGAGCGACGGCGGATCCCAAACCGCCGCGGGCTTCGATCTCAAGCCTCCCGGCCGCGCGGTCGATACGGGCACGTCTACGTGCGCCGCGTGGCCGATCCGCGAGGGCAGCCCCGCGGGGATGCCGCCCAGCGCGGCCCGCGACGCGACGTCGTCGTTTGGAGGGATGCGATGAAAACCGGACTGGTCACGATCTTCGCGGTGGGGATTTCCGCTGCGCTCACTGCGGGGAACCTGTACGCGAGCGATACCTCGATCCTGAACGCGGGCGCGCTGCAGACCGCCGATAGTCTGGCGGATGCCGAGACCGAGGCGCCCGCGCCGCCCGTCGCCGATCCGGCGGCGGCCGACGAGAGCGCGGACACCGAGACGACGAGCGCGGTCGATCCCGCGGATCCCGCCGTAGCGGCGAGCGCGATGGATGCC
>Ga0210102_1000390_pt1 | contig 11727 bp, 11 predicted proteins | sample RushOxbow_ThreeS_4_FD_185563 | JGI IMG/M metagenome (GOLD analysis project Ga0210102, IMG submission 185563) | Wetland microbial communities from San Francisco Bay, California, USA, that impact long-term carbon sequestration -... | ecosystem: Environmental > Aquatic > Marine > Wetlands ...
CAGGTCATCACGCGCGCCTCCATCGAGAACGCGCTGCGCGTCCTGCTGGCGATCGGTGGCTCGACCAACGCGATCATTCACCTCACCGCGATCGCGGGCCGCGTCGGTGTCGCGCTGTCGCTCGAGCGACTCAACGTGCTGTCGGACTCCACGCCGGTGCTCGTCAATCTCAAGCCGACGGGCGAGCACTACATGTCGGATCTGTACGCTGCGGGCGGTCTTTCCGCCGTCCTGCGCGAGCTCAAGCCGCTGCTCGCGCTCGATGCGCTTACCGTGACCGGGGAAACGATCGGCGAACGGCTGGCGCGGGAAGAAGCCGAGGGCGCGACCTGGGTAGACCGCAGCGTGGTACGGCCTCTGCACGATCCGATCGAGCCGGTCGGCGGACTGGTCGCGCTGTTCGGTTCGCTCGCGCCGAACGGTGCGATCCTGAAGCGCTCGGCGGCCGACCCGGCGCTGTTCGAGCGGGAGGGGCGCGCGGTGGTGTTCGGTTCGCTAGACGATCTCGCGGCGCGCATCGACTCGCCCGATCTCGAGGTCCGGCCGGAGGACTTCCTCGTGCTGCAGAACGCCGGTCCCAAATCGGGCTACGCGATGCCCGAGGCGGGCTACCTGCCGATCCCGGCGAAGCTTGCGCGCGCCGGGGTCAAGGACATGGTGCGCATCTCGGACGCGCGCATGAGCGGCACCGCCTACGGCACGATCGTGCTGCACGTCTCGCCGGAAGCGGCGGTCTGCGGCCCGCTCGCGCTGGTGCGCAATGGCGATCGCATCCGGCTTTCGGTGCGCGAGCGGAGCATCGATCTGCTGGTGGAGGCCGCGGCGCTGGCGCGCCGCAAGGCCGCATGGAAATCGCCCGTCCAACGACCGGCGCGCGGCTACGCGCGGCTCTACGCGGATCACGTGCTGCAGGCCGAGCAGGGCTGCGATTTCGACTTTTTGCGCCGCGATGGCGCATAGCACGCGGCTTCACCGCCTGGCGAGGCCTCGACTTCGGACGACACGCTGACCAAGGCGTCGCCTCGCCCGCGCTTCCCTACTTCGTTGTCTTCTTGCTCTCCGTCTTGCTCTCGGCTGCCGGTTTTGCCGGTTCGCCGTAGTCGTACTTCAGTTCGAACTTGCCGTCCGGGAAGTACTCCAGGGTTGCCGAGGTCCAGCGGCGCTCCTTCTCCGTAGGCAGATTCGTGTTCAGCGACCAGACGTTCTCGAACACCGCCTTTCGGTCGCAGACCGGTACGGCCTTGCCGATCGGGTCGTCGCCAGGCGCCACATACAGGCATTGCACTTCGAAGTCGCGCACGCCCTCTTTATGGCGCACTTCGGCGACGACGATCCAGGCGCGGTTCCACTTGGCGGGAAGGCCGCCGGAAAAGGCACCGAAAACCGCCTGCAGCACTTTGGGATCGGGCGGCTTCGGCTTGTCCGCGCTCGACTTGCTCTGCGCACGACCCGCGCCGGGCAGCGCGACGAGGGCAGCGACCAGCGCCACCTCGATCAAATTTCGCTTCATGAGAACGACTCCGGAGACAGGTTCGAATTCTAGCCCGACGCGCATTGCCTGTCGGGCGCAGGCTGAATAGCATGCGCATACTATGGACCCGTCGGGGCGCAAGAGGTTGCATGCCGTGCCCCGGCAGCCGATAGGTCGCCATGCCCAAGCTCGAGGAATTGCTCGCTCTGGCGCTGCGCCGCGCCCGCAAGGGCGATTGGCACGGTGCGCACGAAATCGTCCAGCAGCACGAGGGGGAGCCGCGCGCCGACTGGATCCATGCGGTGCTGCATCGTGTCGAGGGCGATCTCGGCAATGCGCGTTACTGGTATCGTCGCTGCGGCCGAGCGCTGCCGAAAGACGAGTCAGCCGAGGCCGAATTCGCGCGCATCGCCGAGGCCCTAAACGCAAAGCGCAGGCGAGCCGCGGCACGCGCGCGCGGATCCGCGGAATGAAGCGCGCATTCAGTGTCCCCGCCCGCCGCGCGCACGCCTGATTTCGACGGGCGCCTGTCGGTGGTGGTCCCGGTGCGGGACGAAGCCGGCAGCGTCGCCGCGCTGGTCGCCGAGATCGACGCTGCGCTGGCCGGTCTGACGGCCTACGAGATCATCTACGTAGACGACGGCAGCCGCGACGCGACTCCGCAAGCGCTGCAGCGCGCGCAGCAGGCGCATGCGCGGCTGCGCGTGCTGCGCCACGCCGAATCCTGCGGCCAGAGTGCGGCGATTCGCAGCGGCGTCGCGGCAGCGCGCTTTCCCTGGGTGGCGACGCTCGACGGCGACGGCCAGAACGAACCGGCGGACATTCCGCGTCTGCTCGAGCAACTCGCGCCGGGGCGGCGCGAGCCCGGGCTCGAGCTGGTCGCGGGCTGGCGCGCCGAACGCCGCGACAGCTGGCTGCGTCGCCTGTCCTCGCGCGTGGCCAACGCGGTGCGTGGAACCCTGCTCGGGGACCGCACGCCGGACACGGGCTGCGGACTCAAGCTGTTCGGGCGCGAGTTCTTTCTGCGGCTGCCGTGGTTCGACCACATGCACCGCTTCCTGCCGGCGCTGGTGCTGCGCGAAGGCGCCGTGGTGCGCTCGGTCGTCGTGCGTCATCGCGAGCGCAAGTCCGGGCGCTCGAAATACGGCGTGCACAATCGCCTCTGGGTCGGCATCGTCGATCTGTTCGGCGTCATGTGGCTGATGCGGCGTGCGCGCCGCCCGGTCATCGTTACCAAGGATCCTCCCGATGAGACTGTTTAACGTCGACGTGATCTGGCTTGCGGTGGGCCTGTTCGGACAGGCGATGTTCTCCGCGCGATTCCTGGTGCAGTGGATCGCAAGCGAGCTGCAGCGCCGCAGCGTCATTCCGCTGCTGTTCTGGTATTTCAGCCTGGGCGGCGGGGCGACGCTGCTCGTGTATGCGATCCACCGCGAAGACCCGGTGTTCATTCTCGGGCAGGGGGCGGGCCTGTTCATCTACGCGCGCAACCTCTGGCTGATCCGCGCTGCGCGGCACCGCGCCGAGGCCGAGGGCGCGCAACCCGGGAAATGAGCGTCGAACGGCGCTCCCTCGCGCTCGCGGCAGCGCTCGTTGCGCTGCTCGCGGCAGCGGCGATGGCGCGCCCGTTTCTGCCCGTGGACGAGACGCGCTATCTTGCGGTCGCCTGGGAGATGTGGCAGCGCGACAGTCCGCTGGTTCCGTACCTGAACGGCGAGCCGTATCCGCACAAGCCGCCGCTGCTGTTCTGGCTGCTGCATGCCGGCTGGTTCCTGTTCGGCATTCACGACCTCTGGGCGCGGGTGGTGCCCCTGCTGGGCGCGCTCGCCAGCCTCGCGCTCGTCGCTGCGCTGGCGCGTGCGCTGTGGCCGCAGCGCCCTGCGGTGGCCGCGGCCGCGCCGCTCGCGCTTGCGCCGATGCCGCTGTGGACCTACTTCACGGGCGCCGTGATGTTCGACATGCTGCTCGCGGCCTGCGCGCTGCTCGCCTGGCTCGGCCTGGCGTTGGCCTGGCGCGGCGCGCCCAGGGGAGGCTTCGCGCTTGCCGCGCTCGGCATCGGGCTCGGGCTTCTCAGCAAGGGGCCCGTGATCCTGCTCCACGTGCTTCCGGTCGCGGTGCTTGCGCCGTTGTGGATGCGCGAGGCCCGTCCTGCCTGGGGCCGCTGGGCGCTCCGCACTTTGCTCGCGCTGGCCGGCGGCGCCCTGCTCGTTCTTGCCTGGGCGCTACCCGCAGCGGCGGTCGGCGGCGAGGCGTACGGGCGGGCGATCTTCTGGGGCCAGACCGCGGGGCGCATGGCGCAGTCGTTCGCGCATCGCGAGCCGTTCTGGTTCTACCTTCCGTTCCTGCCATTGCTCGGCGCGCCCTGGGTGTTCTGGCCGCGGCTGTGGCGCGCGGCGCGCGCCGCGGGAACACCCGGATCGGGCGAGCGCTTCTGCCTGCTGCAGATCGGCTTCGCGCTGGCCGCCTTTTCGATGATCAGCGGCAAGCAGGTGCAGTATCTCCTGCCGGAGCTCGCGCTGGTCGCGCTGCTCGCGGCGCGCTGGGCGGAGGGTGCGCCGCGGCTCGTGCACATTGCGCTCGGCGTGGTCGCGCTCTGCGTGGCGCTCCAGCTCGGCGCCGCGGCGCTGCTGCGCCCCACCCACGACGTCGCGCCGCTCGCCGAACGGGTCGCAGCGCTCGAACGCCGCGGCGTCCCGCTGGCGAATGAAGGCAAGTACCACGGGCAGTTCCACTACTACGGCAGGCTGACGCGTCCGCTCGAGGTGATCGAAGGCAACGAGATCGACGCCTGGCTCGCGCGCAATCCGCAAGGCCGGGCGGTGGTGTATTTTCGCGAGCAGCACTACGCCGGGCCGGGGCGCGTCGAGTATCAGCGGCCCTACCGCGGCCAGCAGGCGGCGATCGTCGCGCCGCCCTGAGCGCGCACTGCCGGCGCTCGGCGTGGCCCCTGCCGCTGGCGTTAAGCTTCATCTGTCTTGGGCGATGGGCAAATCGAAGGAGTTCTCATGAAGCAGTTCCGCATCGAGTTGGCGACCTACAAGGCCGGGCATTTCCAGTGGCAGGTGGCGGGCAAGGTGGCCACCATCACCCTCAACCGTCCCGAGCGCAAGAATCCGCTCACCTTCGAGTCCTACGCCGAGCTGCGCGACCTGTTCCGGCAGCTGCCGTACGCGCAGGACGTGAAGTCGGTCGTGGTCACCGGCGCGGGCGGCAACTTCTGCTCCGGCGGTGACGTGCACGAGATCATCGGTCCGCTCGTCGCGCTGCAGAAGGCGGACGACATGGGCGGATTGCTCGAGTTCACGCGCATGACCGGTGACCTGGTCAAGGCGATGCGCGCCTGTCCGCAGCCGATCGTCGCCGCGGTGGACGGCATCTGCGCCGGCGCGGGCGCGATCATCGCGATGGCTTCGGACCTGCGCCTGGGCACGGCGGCGAGCAAAGTGGCGTTCCTCTTCGTCCGGGTCGGACTCGCGGGCGCCGACATGGGGGCGTGCAACATCCTGCCGCGCATCGTCGGCGCGGGGCGCGCGGCCGAGCTGCTCTACACGGGGCGGGCGATGGACGGGACGGAAGCCGAGCGCTGGGGCTTCTACAACCGGCTGTGCGATCCCGGCAAGCTGCTGGCCGAGGCGCAGGCGCTCGCCACGTCGCTCGCCGAGGGCCCGACCTTCGCGCATGCGATGACCAAGAAATGCATCCACCAGGAGTGGAGCATGGGCGTGGACGAGTCGATCGAGGCCGAAGCCCAGGCGCAGGCGATCTGCATGCAGACCAGGGACTACGAGCGCGCTTACAACGCCTTCGTCGCCAAGCAACGGCCGGTCTTCGAAGGGGACTAGGCGAAAGCTCCCGCCGGTGAACCGTTTCGCGCATACCCGCTGGCCGTTTTTCGAGCCGCAGCATGCGGCGCTTGCGGTCGAGGCCGATGCCTGGGCGGCGCGCCTGGACTGGGCGCACGAGGAGGACTCTTCGGCGCCGCGCGGCGCCGAGGCCGACGCGACCTGCCGGCGGCTGGTGCGCGAGCTCGGCGGCGCGGGCTATCTCAGGCACTGCGTGCCCGGCGGCGACCGCTTCGACGTGCGCGCGATCGCATTGCTGCGAGAAGTGTTCGCCTATCACGCGGGACTCGCCGACTTCGCCTTTGTCATGCAGGGCCTCGGCAGCGGGCCGATCGCGCTCGCCGGGACCCAGGCGCAGCGTGCTGCGCACCTGCCGCGCGTAGCCGCTGGCGCGGCGATCGCGGCGTTCGCGCTTTCCGAGCCCGATGCCGGATCCGATGTCGCGGCGCTCGCGACCACCGCGCGTCGCGACGGCGATGGCTGGGTGCTGAACGGCGCCAAGACCTGGATCTCGAACGGCGGCATCGCGGATCTTTACGTCGTGTTCGCGAAAAGCGAACAGGCGCCCGGCACGCGTGCCATTTCCGCCTTCGTCGTCGAGGCGGGCACGCCGGGGCTCGATGCGAGCGAGCGCATCGCGATCATCGCGCCGCATCCGATGGCGACCGTGCGCTTAGCCGATTGCCGGATTCCGGCGGCCAACCTGCTCGGCCAGCCCGGCGAGGGCTTCAAGCTGGCGATGCGCAACCTCGACGTGTTCCGCACCACGGTCGGTGCCGCCGCGCTCGGCTTTGCGCGCCGCGCGCTAGACGAAGCGCTCGGTCGTGCCCAGTCGCGGCGCATGTTCGGTCAGATGCTGGCCGACTTTCAACTCTCCCAGGCGAGGCTCGCGGAAATGGCGACCGGAATCGAGGCCGGCGCGCTGCTGACCTACCGCGCGGCATGGGCGCGCGATACGCAGGGCGCGCGCGTTACGCGCGAAGCTGCGATGGCGAAGATGTTCGCCACCGAGACTGCGCAGCAGGTGGTCGACGCAGCGGTGCAGCTGTTCGGCGGGCTCGGCGTGGCGAGCGGCCACCCGGTCGAGCGTCTTTACCGCGAGGTGCGCGCGCTGCGCATCTACGAGGGTGCGACCGAGGTGCAGAAGCTGATCATCGCGCGCGAGCTGCTGCAGGGCCGTGGCGCGGCGGCGTCCTGAGGCCGGCGGCATGAGTCCCAGCGCCCACGTCGACAGCTTCGCCCGCGACAACCTGCCGCCGGAGCACCAGTGGCCGGAGCTGCTGTTCGAGCTGCCCGAGCTGAAGTATTCCTCGCGCATGAACTGCGCCGCCGAGCTGGTGGACCGTCACCTCGGCGCGGGGCGCGGCGCGCGCATCGCGCTGCACGCGCCCGACGGCGCATGCAGCTATCTGCAGCTCGCTGCGCAGGCCAATCGCATCGCGCATGTTCTGGTCGGCGAGATGGGCCTGGTGCCCGGCAACCGGGTGCTGCTGCGCGGACCGAACAACCCGATGATGGCGGCCTGCTGGTTCGCGGTGATGAAAGCGGGCGGCGTCTGCGTGGCGACGATGCCGCTTCTGCGCGCGCGGGAGCTGACCGACATCGTCAACAAGGCGCAAGTGACGCACGCGCTGTGCGACAAGCGCCTCGAGGCGGAGCTGAAGGCCGCGGTTCCGGCCTGCCCGACGCTGAAGTCGGTCCGCTACTGGTACGACGACGCGCCGGATGCGCTCGACCGGCTCGTGCTGCGGCAGCCCGAGGCCTTCGAGACGGTCGACACCGCGGCCGACGACGTTGCGCTGATCGCCTTCACCTCCGGGACGACCGGCAAGCCGAAAGGCACGATGCACTTCCACCGCGACGTGATCGCGATGTGCGACCTGTTTCCTCGTTCCTGCCTCGGGGTGCGCGCCGACGACGTGTTCTGCGGCACGCCGCCGCTCGCCTTCACCTTCGGCCTGGGCGGGATGCTCGCCTTTCCGCTGCGCGCCGGCGCCTCGACCGTGCTGGTCGAAAAGCTGTCGCCCGAATCGATGTCCGAGACGATCGAGCGCTTTCGCGCCAGCGTGCTGTTCACCTCGCCGGTCATGCTGCGGGCGATGGCGGCACTCGCGCCGAAGTACGATTTTTCGAGCCTCAGGATCTGCGTCTCGGCGGGCGAGGCGCTGCCCGACGCGACGCGGCAGCTGTTCACGCAGGCGACCGGCGTCGAGATCCTCGACGGACTCGGCTCGACCGAGATGATCCACATCTTCATCTCGCACACGGTGGAGCGCCTGCGGCGCGGTGCGACCGGCTACGCGATCCCCGGCTATCGCGCAACGGTGCTGGACGAGGAAGGGCGGCCCTGTCGTCCCGGGGAAATCGGCCGGCTGGCGGTCAAGGGGCCGACCGGCTGCCGCTATCTCGCCGACGAGCGGCAGAAGAACTACGTGCAGAACGGCTGGAACATCACCGGCGACGCCTACCGCATGGACGCGGAGGGCTACTTCTACTACGAGGCGCGCACCGACGACATGATCATTTCCGCGGGCTACAACATCGCGGGGCCGGAAGTGGAGGGCGCGCTGCTCAGCCATCCGGCGGTTGCCGAGTGCGGCGTCATCGGCGCGCCGGACCCCGAGCGCGGCACCATCGTCAAGGCGTTCGTCGTGCTCAAGCCCGGCCATTCGGGCGATGCGGCGATGGCCGAGACGCTGCAAAGCCATGTCAAGAACACGATCGCGCCCTACAAGTACCCGCGCCGCATCGAGTTCGTGGACGCGCTGCCGCGCACCGAAACCGGCAAGCTGCAGCGCTTCCGGCTGAGGTCCGCCTGAACCCACGCGAGTCAGCCTGCGCAGAGCGACGCATCCGATGAAGATCCGGTGCATCGGCGGCGGGCCGGCCGCGCTCTACTTCAGCCTGCTCGCCAAGAAGGCACACCCCGACTGGGACGTGCGCCTGTTCGAGCGCAACCCGGCGAACGTGACCTGGGGCTTCGGCGTGGTGTTCTCGGACGAGACGATGGAAAGCTTCCGCGAGGCCGACGCGCCCTCGTACCAGGCGATTAGCGACGCCTTCGTGCACTGGGACGACATCCACATCTTCTTCAAGGGCGAGAAGTTCGTCTCCACCGGGCACGGCTTCGCCGGCATGCAGCGCCTGCGGCTGCTGCAGATCATCGAAGCGCGGGCGCGCGAGCTTGGCGTGGAGATCCGGCACGACACGGACATCACCAGCCTCGCGCAGTTCCGCGACGCCGACCTGATCGTCGCCGCAGACGGCATCAACTCGTTTATCCGCCGCCAGTTCGCGGCCGAGTTCGGCGCCGATGTGGTGCAGCGGCCGAACAAGTTCGTCTGGCTCGGCTCGACCAGGCGCTTCGATGCCTTCACCTTCTACTTCAAGCGCAATGCGCACGGCCTGTGGCGCGCGCATTGCTACCAGTACATGCCCGGCACCTCGACCTTCATCATCGAGTGCACCGAGGCGACCTGGCAGCGTGCCGCGCTCGCCGATGCCACCGAGGCCGACACCATCGCCTACTGCGAGCGGCTCTTCGCCGAGGAGCTCGAGGGCGCGAAGCTCATCTCCAACATGTCGCTGTGGCGCAATTTCCCGCGCGTGCGCAACCGCAGGTACTTTCACGACAACATCGTGCTGCTCGGCGATGCGCTGCACACGGCGCATTTTTCGATCGGCTCGGGCACCAAGCTCGCGATGGAGGACGGCATCGCGCTCGCGAACGCGCTCGAGCGCGGCGCGACGCTCGCCTCGGCGCTCGCCGCGTACCAGGCCGAGCGCGAGCCGGTGGTCGACAGCCTGCAGCGGGCCGCGCAGGTCTCGATGGAGTGGTTCGAGGAGACCGAGCGCTACGCCGAGCGCATGGCGCCGCTGCAGTTCGCCTATTCCCTGCTCACCCGCAGCCTGCGCATCAATCACGACAACCTGCGCCGGCGCGATGCGGCCTTCGTCGAGCAGGCCGAGGCCTGGGTCGCCGGCCAGGCGTACGCCGCAGCGGGGCGGCCGCGGCCCGAGGGGAAAACCCCGCCGCCGATCTTCACGCCGTTGCGGCTGCGCGACCTGATCCTGGAGAACCGCATCGTCGTCTCGCCGATGTGCCAGTACTCGGCACTGGACGGGCTGGTGAGCGACTGGCACCTCGTGCACCTCGGCAGCCGTGCGATCGGCGGCGCCGGGCTGGTGATGACCGAGATGACCTGCGTGAGCCCGCAGGCGCGCATCACACCCGGCTGCGCGGGAATCTGGAACGATGCGCAGCTCGCAGCCTGGCAGCGCATAGTGGAATTCATTCACGGCCATACGCGGGCTAAGGTCGGCTTGCAGATCGGGCACGCCGGGCGCAAGGGATCGACCAAGCTGCTGTGGCAGGGAATGGATGAACCTCTGCCCGAGGGCAACTGGGAGGTGATCGCGCCCTCGGCCATCGCCTACCAGGCGTTCTGCCACCGGCCGCGCGAGATGACGCGCGCCGACATGGAAACGGTGATCTCCGACCACGCCGCGGCGGCGCGGCGCGCCGCGGCGGCGGGCTTCGACCTGCTCGAGCTGCACATGGCGCACGGCTATCTGCTGTCGACCTTCCTTTCGCCGCTCAGCAACCGGCGCCGCGACGCTTACGGCGGGTCGATCGAGAACCGCATGCGCTTTCCGCTCGAAGTCCTCGCCGCGGTGCGCGCGGCCTGGCCGGAGGCAAAGCCGCTGTCGGTGCGCATCTCGGCGACCGACTGGAAGCTCGGGGGATTCTCCGATGCGGACGGCCTCGCGCTCGTCGCAGCGCTGAAGCGCGCCGGCTGCGACATCGTCGATGTGTCGACCGGTCAGGTGGTCGGCGATCAGCAGCCGCAGTACGGCCGCCTCTGGCAGCTGCCGTTCTCGACCCGGCTGCGCCTGGAGGGCGGGCTGCCGACCATGGCGATCGGCAACATCCAGTCCTTCGGCGACGCCAACGCGATCATCGCCGGCGGGCGTGCGGATCTGTGCGTGCTCGCGCGCATGCATCTCGCCGATCCCTACTGGACGCGGCATGCCGCCTACGAATACGGCTGGCCGCTCGACTGGCCGAACCAGTACCAATCGGTCAGCCTGCCGTACACCCCGCGCTGGAGCTGAGCGCCGCGCGGGCCGCTATCATTCGCGCATGCCGAATCGCAAGCGTTGCGCCTGGGCGAAGAATCCGCGCGCAGTGGCCTATCACGATCGCGAGTGGGGCGTGCCGCTGCGCTCGGATCGAAGGCTGTTCGAATTTCTGGTTCTCGAGGGCGCCCAGGCGGGCCTTTCCTGGGATACGGTGCTGGCCAAGCGTGCGCGTTATCGCGCGGTGTTCGACCGTTTCGATCCGAGCAAGGTCGCGCGCTACGGTGCGCGCAAGAAGGCGCAGCTCCTCGCGGACCCGGGCATCATCCGCAATCGGGCGAAGATCGACGCGGCGGTCGTAAACGCACGATGCTTTCTCGCCGTGCGCAAGGAATTCGGCAGCTTTTCACGCTATGTCTGGGGATTCGTCGGCGGCCGGCCGGTTCAGAACGGCTGGCGGCACAGGCGGCAGGTGCCTGCGCGCAGCCCCGTGTCCGACCTGCTGGCGAAGGATCTGAAGCGGCGCGGCTTCAAGTTCGTAGGAACCACGATCATGTATGCGTTCATGCAGGCGGTGGGCATGGTGAACGACCACACGCGCGAGTGCTTTCGCCACCGCGCGCTGCGCAGGCGATGAGAGCGCTCGTCGCCGCTTCGCTGCTGCTCGCCCCGCTGCGGGCGCTCGCCTTCGACGTGGACGGTGTGGCGCTCGGCGCGAGCGAAGCCGAGATCCGCAGCATCTTCCCGAGCGCATACTGCAAGCCGCTCGAATGGAAAAGCCCGGCCGCGGATCGGCGCTGCGACGATGCGCTGATCTCCTTTGTCGGGACGGATGCGCGGGTCACGTTTTTCCTGCGCGGCGACGCCGTGCAGGGCTTCAACGTCCGCTTCGCGGCGAAAGAACAGCCGCGCGTGGCGGCGGCACTGAAGTCGCGCTGGGGGCCGCCCACGGCCGAGACCCGCGACCTGATCCCGCGCAAGGAACGCTCCGCGGACGAAGTCTACAGGATGACGTGGGACAAGGCCGACGAGCACGCGACGCTGATCTGGCGCCCCGAGCACAAGCGTTGCTCGCTGATGGTTTCACGCGGCGACTTCGCGGAGGAAATCTACCGGGTGCACTGAAATGGTGTCAGGAACCTTTTACGGGGCGCGACTCGACTCTTCCCCTGGCAAGAGGCCGGCGTGAAAAAGGTTCCCGACGCCTTTTATGCTTTGTCGCTTTGCATGCCCGCCGCGAGGCACATCGCACCGAACAGGGCGTAGCCGAGCGCCACCTGGGGCGACATCGCCCAGCCGAGCTGCGTGCCGTGGATGAAGCCGAAGAACGCGAGC
>Ga0210102_1000391_pt1 | contig 11724 bp, 8 predicted proteins | sample RushOxbow_ThreeS_4_FD_185563 | JGI IMG/M metagenome (GOLD analysis project Ga0210102, IMG submission 185563) | Wetland microbial communities from San Francisco Bay, California, USA, that impact long-term carbon sequestration -... | ecosystem: Environmental > Aquatic > Marine > Wetlands ...
GCGACGATCGGGGCCGGGATCTTCGCGACCACGGGGACCGCCATCGTGGGCGACGCGCTGCGCCCGGGCGCCGGCCCCGCGATCGTGATCTCCTTCCTCCTGACGGCGGTCACCTGCGGCTTCGCCGCGCTCTGTTACGCCGAGTTCGCGGCGATGGTCCCGATCTCCGGCTCGGCGTACACCTACGCGTACGCCTCGCTGGGCGAGCTGGTGGCGTGGATCATCGGTTGGGACCTGATCGTGGAGTACGCCGTGGGCAACATCGGGGTCGCGATCGGCTGGTCGGGCTACTTCCGCGAGCTGCTCACTCATTTCGGGGTCTCGCTCCCGGCCTGGCTCTCGACCGACTGGCGATCGGCCCACATGGCGGCGGACGCGGTCGCCGCGGGAGCGACCGACCCGACCAACCAGTACCTGGCCTCCGCCATCAGCACCGCGCCCCACGTCTTCGGCATCCCGATCATCGCCAACCTTCCCGCCTTTCTCATCGTCGCCGCGATCACCGTGATCCTGGTGATCGGTATCCGGGAGTCCGCCACCTCGAACAACGCGATGGTGCTGCTCAAGATCGGCATCATCCTCTTCTTCGTGGCGGTGGGGGTGACCCTGATCAAGCCGGAAAACTGGAACAATCCGGCGCTAGGCGGGTTCGCTCCCAACGGGTTCGCCGGGATCAGCGCCGGGGCGGCGATCATCTTCTTCAGCTACATCGGGTTCGATGCCACCTCCACGGCTGCTGAGGAGGCCCGTGACCCGGCGCGGGACATGCCGTTCGGGATCATCATGAGTCTGATCGTGTGCACGGTGCTCTACGTCGTGCTGGCGGCGGTGATGACCGGGATGGCGCCGTGGAACACGCTGGGCACCCCCGAGCCCATGGTGACCGCACTGGCGATGGCCGAGGGGTCGCCCAGGCTGCTCACGCTCTCGCGCCTCATCGTGTCGCTCGGCGCGGTGATCGCGATGAGCAGCGTGCTCCTGGTGTTCCAGCTCGGCCAGCCGCGGATCTTCATGTCCATGGCGCGAGACGGCCTGCTCCCGCCGTTCTTCGCCCGGATTCACCCGCGGTTCAAGACCCCCTACGTCGGCAGCATCATCACCGGGCTCTTCGTGGCGACCTTCGCGGCCTTCGCCAACATCGCCGAGGTGGTGGACCTCACCAACATCGGCACCCTCTTCGCCTTCGTGCTGGTCTCGGCCGGCGTGATCGTGCTCCGGCGCAAGGAGCCCGACCGGGTGCGGCCGTTCCGGGCTCCCTGGGTGCCGCTCACCCCGATCCTGTCGATCCTGAGCTGCGTCTATCTCATGCTGCACCTGCCGAGGATCACCTGGATCCGATTCGGGATCTGGCTCGCGCTGGGGTTGATCATCTACTTCAGCTACAGCATCCGGCACAGCCGGCTGGGCGCGCGGGCGGAGGCGGAGGGCCGCAGAGCGGCATGAGGGGTAAGGCGGTAGGGCGGAACGGCGGAACGGCGGCAGGTCGCTCCGAATGAACGCGACCCCCCGGTGTCCTGGACATCGGAGGGTCGGCCATTATCGCGTTCCGCCGTTCCGCCGTTCCGCCGCCGCCGTTCCGCCGCCGCCGTTCCGCCGCCGCCGTTCCGCCCTACCGCCGCCCCAGCGCCCTCGCCACCCGCAACGCGCCGACCACCGGGTCCACCGGGTCCTCGATCGGCCGGAGCCCGCTCTCCTCGCGCAGCCGGGCAAGGACGCTTCGGCGGAGCGGTTGGTCGCTGGTCAGAAGCCCGCCGGTGAGGGCCACCCCGACCGGGGAGTCCATCTCCAGGAGGGGAAGCAGGCAGATAGCGAGCTGGCTCAGCTCCCGCGCGGCGTAGTCCGCGATCCCCTGGGCCAGCGGGTCTCCCTCCGCGGCTACCTCGAGCACGCCGGGGGCGAGTGCCGCGATCTCGGCGGGCGATGCGCCCGCGGCCCAGCGGACCAGCGCGTCGAAGTCGCTGCTTCGGGTCGTTGCCAGCACCCGCTCGGTGAGCGCGGTGCGGGGGCTCCGGCCATCGTGGGCCCGGCTCACCGCCCCCAGGGCGGCGCGGCCGATGGCATAGCCGCTCCCCTCGTCGCCCATCTGCCAGCCGTAGCCGCCGATTCTGCGATGATGCCCCTGGCGGTCGCGCCCGACCGCGATGCTGCCGGTGCCGGCGCTCACGACCATGCCCGGTCCGTGCTCGAAGGCTCCCTCGAGCGCGATCTCGATGTCGGTGGTGACCACGACGGTGTCGGCCAGCGTCTCGGCCCGGAGTGCCTTCCGCAGTTCGCTCCGCTCGGGGTCTCGGCCCGCGCCCGCCGCGCCCACCACCAGGATGTCGCCGCCGAGCCGGCCGATGCCGGAGAGCGCCCGGCGCACGACCTCGGCGATGACCCCCGCCGAGGCCAGCGCCCGGCCGGGACGGACCGCAGCGCCGGGTCCTTCGGCCCGCACCCGGACCTCCTCTCCGCCGTCGGAGACTCCGACTGCCGTCTTGCTCCCTCCCACGTCGGCACCGATCAAGATGGGCATACGTGCTCTTTGCTGCGGATGAAGCTGCTCGTGATCCTCATCGAAGCGAGGAGTCCGCCGGACGACTCGAGTGAAGATAGCTCAGGCCTACCCCGGTGCCGAAGGTGAGGAGGGTGCCGAGCGGGACGTACCAGGGCCAGGCGAGCCGTCCCACAGGCTCGAGCCACCCCACGCCAGCATAGTCCGCGAGGCGGCGGGCGAATACCACCACGAGCATCACGCCCACCGTCACCAGCACCGCGCCGACGACATCCCGGCCCCGGGCCCGGGGCCAGCGGGCCGCGAGCAGATAGGTGCCCAGCAGGGCGCCGTAGGTGATGGAAGCGATCGAGAGCGCCAGGACCACCACGGGCGTGTCGGTGCCCGAAGCGTATGCGTAGAAGAAGAGCGAGGCGCCGATCAGCCCGACGCCCCAGACCAGCGAGAACGCCCGGCCCACCCGCAGCAGGTGAGCCGGTTCCCGCCGCCCGGTCCAGCCGGCGTACAGGTCATGCGTCATCGAGGAAGCGAGCGCGTTGATCGACGAGCTGATCGTGCTCATCGCCGCCGCCAGGATCCCGGCGATGAGCAGGCCGGCCAGTCCAGTGGGAAGGTGCGTGAGAATGAATCGGGGAAAGATCTCGTCCGCCTTCACCGACTCCGGGGCGAGCCCCGCCGCCCAGATAGCGGAGCCGACCAGGAGGAAGAGGAGGAACTGAAGGATCACGACCGCACCGGAACCCACCAGTGCGATCCGGGCGTCCCGCAGGCTGCGGGTGGCGAGCAGCCGCTGCACGATGAGGTGGTCGGTGCCGTGCGAGGCGGCGGAGAGGAGCGCTCCGCCCACCATCCCGCCGAGGAAGGTGTAGGTCTCGGCGAGGTTGAGGGCAGGATCGATCACTCGCAGCTTGCCCGCGGCATGAGCGGCCGTGAGCGCCGCCTCGGCTCCACCCGCCAGGTCCCAGGCGATGAACAGCGCCGCCACTCCCCCGGCGAGGTACACGGTCAGCTGGACCACGTCGGCCCAGACCACGGCCTTCAGCCCGCCGAACCAGGTGTACACCAGCGTTATCACCCCCATCGCCAGGATGGCGGTCGGCACGGTCCATCCCGTCACCAGGGCGAGCGGAATGGCGCCGGCGAAGATCCGGACCCCGTCGCCCAGAAACCGGGTGGTGAGGAATACCACCGACACCAGCCGCCGGGTCCCCCTGCCGAAACGGCTCTCGAGCCGCGCATAGGCAGTCTCCTGCTCTCCCTTGAAGTAGCCCGGCAGCAACCAGGCGGCGACCGCCGCACGTCCCACGAAGTAACCGAAGGTGAGCTGGAGGAAGACCAGGCTGCCCCGGGCGGCCACACCCGGAATCGAGATCACCGTGAGCGCGGAGGTCTCGGTGGCGACGATGGAGAGGAGGACGGCCCAGGCGGGAAGGTTGCGGGCGCCGAGGAAGTAGTCGCCCGCGGTCTCCTGGCGTCGGGTCGCCCACAATCCGATGCCGAGGGTGGCACCGAAGTAGAGGACGATGACGGCGAGGTCGAGGCGGGTCAGACGTCGACCTCGGGTGAGCGAGCCGGAAGAGGGTGAAGGGTGAAGGGTGGAAGGTGAAAGGGGTGGCCGAGCGAGCTTACGGCCGCCCTGTCACCCCTTTCACCTTTCACTTTTCACCTTTCACCGCCGTTAGGCCGTGAAGCTGCTACCGCACCCGCATCCGCCGGTCGCGCTGGGATTGTGGAAGGTGAAGCCGGAGCCCTGCATCGAGCTCACGTAGTCGATGGTGACCCCGCTGAGATACTGGGCGCTGAACCCGTCCACGAACACCCGAACCCCGGTGATTTGGTTCACCAGGTCGTCCTCCAGTGGGCGCTCTTCGATGTTCAGGCTGTACTTGAACCCCGAGCAGCCGCCCGGCAGCACGCTGACGCGGAGGCCGGCAGTCTCGGCCGGGACCTGCTCCTGGGCGATGAACTTCCGGACCTCTTCGGCAGCCCGGTCGGTCAGGGTGAGGACGAACCCCGCCGAGGGGGCCTGCTGCTCAATGCTCATGACTCGCTCCTTGCACATGGGTCCGGGGGCGCAATCGGGCCGCCGGTGCCGGTCTGGGTTCAAAGCTAGACGGCGCGCTCGGCCCTGTCAACGCTCGCGGCGAGCCTCTCGTCTGCCCGTAAGTTACGTTGTATCAACAAGAAAGCCACTATGGCGAGGGCCCCGTAGGCGACCCCTGCCGCAAGCCTCAGGGTGACCAGGGCACCGACGGCGAAGACCCCGGCGTACACGGCTGTGACCCCGGCGACCCAGTTCACCCAGGACAAGGCACCTCCGGGGATGCGGTCGGCCCCGAACCCCAGCCGGGCGCTCACCGCCCGCCAGCCGGGACCTCCAGGCCTCACCTGGCGGTAGAACCGGTCCAGGGTGGCGTCCGATTCGGGGGCGGTGAGGAAGGTGACCGCAAGCCAGACCGCCGTAGTCACGGCGACGGTTACCAACATGGTGAAGGCGTAATCGCCCGAGGCGGTGTCGCTCAGGTCGTGGCCCGATACCTGGAGCAGCACCGAGGTGACGAGGGACGCGGTCATGGCGCTGATCTCCGACCACGCGTTCACCCGCCACCAGTACCAGCGGAGGATCAACACCAGCCCGGTGCCCGCGCCGAGACCGATCAGCAGCTTCCACCCCTGTTCCACGCTGGTCAGCAAGGCCATGACCACCAGGGAAAGCACCATCAGGACTCCGGTGGCGAAGCGGGAGGCGAGCACCTGCGCCCGCGGGCCGGCGCCGGGGCGGATGAAGCGGAGATACACGTCGTTCACCAGATACGACGCGCCCCAGTTCAGGTGGGTGCTGACGGTGCTCATGTACGCGGCGGCGAAGGCCGCGAGCATGAGGCCCTTGAACGGGGACGGGAGCACGTCCACCATCACCCGCACATAGCCCTCCTCCGGATTGGCCAGACCGGGATAGCGCAGCGCCCCCACCAACCCTACCAGGATCCAGGGCCAGGGGCGCAGGGCATAGTGGGCGATGTTGAACCAGAGCGTGGCCAGCAGCCCGTGGCGCTCGTCCCGCGCGGACAGAATCCGCTGCGCCACGTATCCGCCCCCGCCCGGCTCCGCGCCCGGATACCAGGCGGCCCACCACTGGACGCCGAGGAAGACCAGCAGCGTAGAGAGGGGAAGCCAGGCCTCGTGCGTCGGGGGAATGACGCCGAAGGCGTTGTGCGCCGAGCCGTAGTGGGCGGAAGCCTGGGTGACCAGCGAGTCGATCCCGCCCACCCACTGGACCGCGAGCACCGCGAGGAGGATGCTTCCGGCCATCGCCACGCAGAACTGGAATGCATCGGTGACGATCACTCCCCAGAGCCCGGAGAGCACGCTGTAGACGGCGGTGATCGCGAACAAGGTGATCGCGCCGGTCCACGGGTTCACGTCCAGGGTGATCTGGAGGATGGTCACCATGGCCCGGGTGACCCAGCCCAGGATGATCAGGTTGACCGGCAGCGCGAGGTACAGCGCGCGGAAGCCGCGCAGCACCGCCGCCGGCCGGCCCCCGTAGCGGAGCTCGGCGAACTCCACGTCGGTGAGCACTCCGGCCCGCCGCCACAGCCGGGCGAAGAAGAACACCGTGAGGATTCCCGAGAGCGCCCCGTTCCACCACAGCCAGTTGCCCGCCACGCCGTACTTCGCGACCAGACCCGCCACCGCCAGCGGGGTGTCCGCGGCGAAGGTGGTTGCGACCATCGAGGTCCCGGCGAGCCACCACGGCAGCGAGCGGCCGGAGACGAAGTAGTCGGCCAGCGAGCGGCCGGCCCGCCGGGTGTAGGCCAGGCCGATGGCGGCGGACACCAGGAAGTACACCGCGACCACGAGCCAGTCGGAGAAGAAGAGCGTCATGACGCGTCCGGGTGGGGAGGGTGCGGTTCAGGGGATCCGGCGCTGGAGACCCCAGCCGCGCGGGTAGCGGGGAGGAATCGCGATGGGGAGCCGCCCGGTGATCGGCGCTGCGCCGGCGAGTGCCCGGCCGACCGCCGCCTCGATCACCGGATTGGAGCGCCACCCGATCAGGTACGATCCCACCTCGGGAAGGGCCGAGATGAGATAGGGGTTGCCCAGCGACACCAGCACGGTGGGACCGACCGTCGCCGAGGCGCTGATCAGGATGCGGAGGGGCGCCGGGAGCCCGATGCTGCCGCGGCCCGCGGTCGGCCGGTCGGCGGTGGCGATCACCGCCACCTGGTTCGACGCGATCGCCACGTAGGCGCTGTCGTAGCTGGCGGGGCCGCTCGCCGGCCACAACCGGATCAGCCTGACGGGAAAGCCCTCCGCCCTGAGCTGAGCCGCCAGTACCAGCCCCATGCCCCGATTCTCCTCTTCCGCGTAGGTGACCAGCGCCAGCGGCGGGTGCGCGGCCCGGAGCCCGTGGATGGTGCCGCCCACGTCCTTCACCATGACGATGGAACGCTCCGCCATGTCGCGAGCGGTCGCCTGGAACCGGGCCGTCCCCACCACCGTGGGGATGCTGTCGAGCGGCACCGTCCGGCGGCGGAAGAGCCCCAGCTCCCGCTTCATCGCGAGCACCCGGCGGACCGAGCTGTCCAGCCGCTCCCGGGTGATCTCACCCCGGGCGACGGCGGCCGTCATGGCATCGATCGCCGCGGCGGGATCGGCCGGCTGGAGCAGCAGGTCCGCGCCGGCGAGGAACGCGCGCACCCCCGCCTCCGAGCCGTAGGTGGCCGCCACCCCGCTCATGTTGAGCGCGTCGGTCACCACCAGCCCGCCGAAGTGGAGCGAGTCGCGGAGAATGCCGGTGAGCACCTCGGGCACGACCGTTCCGGGCCGGAGCCGCCCGCGGTCGATCCCCGGCAGAGCGATGTGGGCCGACATCACCACCTTTACGCCGGCCGCGATGGCGGCCCGGAAGGGCACCAGCTCCACCGAGTCCAGCCGGGCCCAGTCGGAGCCGATGACCGGGAGCGCCAGGTGGGAATCGGTACCGGTGTCGCCGTGGCCGGGAAAGTGCTTTGCCGTCGCCAGCATGCCGTGATCCTGGATCCCCCGGATCTCCGCCGCGGCAAGCCGGCCGACTTCCGCCGGGTCTTCCCCGAACGAGCGGACGTTGATGATGGGGTTCTCGGGGTTGTTGTTCACGTCCGCCACCGGCGCGAAGGCGAGGTGAATGCCGATGGCGCGGCCCTCCAGCGCGGTGATGCGTCCCATCTCGTAGGCGAGGCTGTCGCTCCCCGTGGCGCCCACGCCCATATTGGGTGGCAGAAAGGTGCCGCCGTTGAGGCGGATGCTGGTGCCGCCCTCGAGATCGGAGGCGATCAGCAGGGGAAGCCGCGAGCGCTGCTGCAGCCGGTTGAGCTTGGCCGCGATGTCGAGCGGGGAGCCCACCGACACGATCAGGCCTCCCACGTGCAGCGAGTCCACCCACCGCTGCATCCGCTCGAAGGCGGTATCGTCGTAGGCGGCGTAGGCCCCGGGGATCCAGGGCATCACCAGCTGCGCGATCTTGTCCCGGACCGAGAGAGTGCCGAGCAGCATGTCCGGCGTCGGCTCCACGACCACGTCGGGGGGAAAGGCGGCCGGATGTGGCGGGGCCACCGGCGGGCGGGCGGCCGGTGCGCAGGCGCAGAGCGACACCATCACGAGCGCGAGGAGTTTGGGGTGCACAGATCTCTCGTCCTGCTGGGAAGCTGGGGCTGGGCGCTCGCGTGCGCGGCGCCCTCGCCTTCGGCGGAACCGGCGGTGCCCGGCGTGGTGCGGCCCGGCATCGAGGTGCTGCTCGCCGACAGCCTGGGACTGGTCCGCGACCGGCGGGTCGGTCTGGTGACCAACCAGGCCGGTGTGGATGCGGACGGAATCAGCGACGTGGTGCGGCTCAGGACGGCCGGAGTCCGGCTGGTGGCGCTGTTCAGCCCCGAGCACGGGTTCCGCGGGGCGGCCGACCCCGGCGCCGCAGTCGCGTCGTCGGTCGATTCGGCCACCGGACTCCCAATCTATAGTCTTTACGGTCGGACTTCCGCCCCCACCCCCGCCATGCTGCGCGGCATCGAAGTCTTGCTGGTGGACCTGCAGGACGCCGGCGCCCGCTACTACACCTATCTCTTCACCACGGTAGAAGTGATGCGGGCGGCGGCGGAGGAAAGTATCCCGGTGGTGGTGCTGGACCGGCCCGACCCGATCGGCGGCCTGGTCCAGGGCAACGTGCTGGAGCCCGCCCACATCAGCCCGGTGGGTCGGCTGGAGATCCCGATGCGGCACGGGATGACGCTGGGAGAGCTGGCGCGCCTGGCCCGGATGGACCTGGGTCTCGGGACCGACTTGACCGTGGTGCCGGTCGAGGGCTGGCGCCGCAGCATGGCGATGGACCAGACCGGCCTGGTGTTCGTTCCGCCGAGCCCCAACCTGCGCACGGTCGAGAGCCTCTTCCATTATCCGGGGCTCTGTCTGTTCGAGGGCACCAACCTGTCGGTGGCACGTGGCTCGGACGCGCCGTTCGAGCAGATCGGCGCGCCCTGGCTCGACACCAGCGCGGTGCTCCAACGGGTCCGCCGGGCCGGGCTCCCTGGAGTGAGCTACGCCGGGGTCACCTTCCGGCCGGTCCGCCCGGGCGACGGGAAGTACCCCGATGCGCTCGTGGCCGGGATCCGCCTCCGGGTCACCGACCGGGCGACCTACGACCCGACGGCAACGGCGGTCCAGCTGCTCTCGGCGATCCGGACCTGGCACCACGCCGAGTTCGCCTGGATTCCGGCCCACTTCGACCGGCTGGCCGGCGGGCCGGTGCTGCGGGAGGCGCTGGACGCGGGGGCTGAGCCGGCCGACATCGTGCGGAGCTGGGAGCCCGCCCGGCGCCGCTTCCTGGAGCGTCGCAAACCCGCCCTGCTCTACCCGGAATAGCGTCCTCCCGCACTCCCGCCTCCCGCCTTCCCGCCTTTCCCTAACCGGTTCTGGCGGTTATCCTTTCGCCCGGCAATCGGTCGGGTGTCCGAGCCCGGCATCGAGGGGCCCCAGAGAGGCTAGGAGCGAGGCGTGAAGCTGCTGGGCGCGCTGGAGAAGCCCTTCTATTGGGCGGTCAACCCACTGGTGCAGTCGCTGATCCGGGCCGGCGTGCGCCCCAACACGATCACCACGATCGGGACCGGACTGGTGCTGGTCTCCGCGCTGGCCTATGGCCTCGGCCATGTCCGGATCGGCGGCCTGCTTCTGCTGTTGAGCGGGGTGGCCGACACGCTGGACGGGCAGGTGGCCCGGGGGCGCGCCATGGTCACCCGGTTCGGGGCGTTCTACGACTCCACCCTCGACCGGGTGGGCGACGGAGCCACTTTCATCGGGATCGGGGCCTTCCTGCTCACGGCGCCCGACGTGGCCTACCGGACCGGCGCCGTGATCGCGTGCATGGTGGCGGTGCTGGCGTCGCTGCTGGTCTCCTACGCGCGGGCCCGGGCGGAGGGGCTCGGGCTCGAGTGCAAGGTGGGGATCGCCCAGCGGGCCGAGCGGATCCTCGGCCTGGGTGTGGCGTCGCTGGTGGTGGGGGCCGGGCCCAAGGCGCTGGTGCTGGAGGGGATCGTGGCGGTGCTCGCCGTGGCCTCGATCGTCACGGTGGTTCAGCGATTCGTCTACGTGGCCCGCACCGCCGACGGCGTGAAAGAGCCGGCGCGGCCGGTTGAGCGGCCCGCGCTGGATACTCTCGCGAAAGGACGTTAGCAGTGGCCGAACAGACCGCCCGGCGGATCGCGCCGGCCGAGGGGAAGCTGGGTGTGCTCTGCGTCGGGCTCGGCGCGGTGGCGACGACCTTCATCGCCGGGGTGGAGAACGTTCGGCGGGGGGCCGCCCAGCCGATCGGGTCGCTCACCCAGATGGGCACCATCCGGCTGGGCAAGCGGACCGAGGGGCGCGCCCCGCTGATCCGCGAGTTCGTTCCCCTGGCTGCGCTCCCGGACCTGGTCTTCGGCGCCTGGGACCCGGTCCCGGACGACGCCTACACCGCCGCCGTGAAGGCCGGGGTGCTGGACCGGCACGAACACCTGGAGCCGATCGCCGACTTCCTCAAGGGCATCAAGCCGACCCCGGCGGTGTTCGACCAGCAGTACGTGAAGCGGCTGGAGGGCAAGAACGTCAAGACCGGCCGGACCAAGCGGGATCTCGCCGAGGCGCTGCGCCAGGACATCCGCGACTTCAAGAGCCGGCACGGGTGCAGCCGACTGGTGATGGTCTGGTGCGCCTCGACCGAGATCTTCCTCAGCCCGGGCCCCGCCCACTGGACCCTGGAAGCGTTCGAGCGGGCGATGGAGGGCAACGATCCCTCGATTGCTCCATCGATGCTCTACGCCTGGGCCGCGCTGATGGAGGGCGTGCCGTTCGCCAACGGTGCCCCCAACCTCACCTGCGACTTCCCGGCGATGGAGCAATTGGCCCGGAGCAGGGGCGTTCCGATCGGCGGCAAGGACTTCAAGACCGGCCAGACCATGGTGAAGACCGTGCTCTCGCCGATGTTCAAGGCCCGGATGCTAGGTGTCTCCGGCTGGTACTCCACCAACATCCTGGGCAACCGGGACGGTGAGGTCCTGGACGATCCGGAGAGCTTCAAGACCAAGGAAGAGTCGAAGCTCGGCGTGCTGGAGTACATCCTCCAGCCGCAGCTGTATCCCGAGCTGTACGGCAAGCTCTACCACAAGGTGCGGATCAACTACTATCCGCCCCGGGGCGACAACAAGGAAGGCTGGGACAACATCGACATCTTCGGGTGGCTGGGCTACCCGATGCAGATCAAGGTCGATTTCCTCTGCCGCGATTCCATTCTCGCCGCCCCGCTGGTGCTCGACCTGGCCCTGTTCTTCGACCTGGCCCAGCGGGCCGGGCTGTCCGGGATCCAGGAGTGGCTCTCCTTCTACTTCAAGAGCCCGCAGGTCGCCCCGGGGTTGTACCCCGAGCACGACCTGTTCATCCAGCAGACCAAGCTCAAGAACACCCTGCGCTACTTGATGGGCGAGGAGCAGATCACCCATCTGGGGATCGAGTACTACCAGAATGACTGACCGTGAACTGCGTGAAGGGTGAAAAGTGAAAGGTGAAAAGGGAGGCCCGGGGTGCAGGGCAGTTCCCTTTCACCCTTCACCTTTCACCCTTCACACTTTTCCAAACCGAGGCCGTACCACCCGATGAGATACTTCCACCGCTCGCATCTCCCGCCCGAGACCGTGCTGGACCGGGCCGCCGGGTTCTTCGGCACC
>Ga0210102_1000392_pt1 | contig 11720 bp, 8 predicted proteins | sample RushOxbow_ThreeS_4_FD_185563 | JGI IMG/M metagenome (GOLD analysis project Ga0210102, IMG submission 185563) | Wetland microbial communities from San Francisco Bay, California, USA, that impact long-term carbon sequestration -... | ecosystem: Environmental > Aquatic > Marine > Wetlands ...
CCAGGGGCCGATCCACAAGGTGGGCGAATTGCGGCCACGCTCTTCGCCCTTCACCCCTATCTGATCGGCGACAAATTGATTCGAAATGCGAACGCGGAGTTCGCAGCGCTGTGCTTGTTGCCGTTCGCGCTGCTGGGATTGTTGCAGCTCTGGCGTGAGCCGCGTCGCGGCGCACTCGTCGTCGCGGGCGCGCTCGCGGCGTCGATCCTCACCCACAACCTGACCGCGCTGACCTGTCTGGCGCTGCTGTTGGCAGGAACGCTCTGGCTTTACGGCTGGCGCGTTTCGGCACGCATCCAGCTGGCGCTGGCGTCGGGCGTTGCGATTGGCCTGCTCATCGCCGCTTTCGTCTGGTTGCCGGCCCTGACGCTTCGCGATGCCGTCCAGATCGACGAATTGACGCGCGGGAAGTTCGACTTCCACGGCCAGTGGAAGTCCTTCAGTGCATTCTTCGGTTACGCGGACTTCTTCAGCGCTGGCGTGCTGACGCCAGTCGCATTCGCTCTTGCGGCGTGGGCAGCCGTTCGACGCCCTGGCGGCGCGTTTGCGGGGCGACGCTGCTTGATCGGGCTGCTGGTGGCTGCGCTGATCTTCCTCGGATTGCAATTTCGCGCGTCGACACCTGCCTGGGAGGCGATTCCCTGGCTGCGCTTCGTGCAGTTCCCGTGGCGCTTCATGGGCCCACTCGCGCTCGTCACCGCGGTTGCCGCGGGAATCGCGCTGGTTCCGATTCTTTCAGCGCGTACCCGTCGCGTTCGCGCGGGCGTCGAGTTGGTCCTGTTTGCGCTCTGTGTCGCCAACGCCTGGCCGCGGTTGGCCAGCTATCAGTCCCTGTCCGACCTGCAGGCGAAAACGATCGAGAAGGCGCTTCAGCCCGAGAGGCTGCGTACAGGCGCGCTCAACGTCAGCGTTCTGGACGAGTACCTGCCGCGGAATGCCAACGCGGCGGTGTGGCGGCGGGAGGCGCGGGTAGGGGGTCGAACCGTGCTCAGCGTCGAGCCGGAAGTGCCGATCGAGGCGCTCGAAGAGCGGGGTTCACGAATCTCGCTGCGCATCGAGGCGCCTGAGGGTGCGCGACTGCGCGTCGCGCGCTGGTATTTTCCGGGTTGGGAGGCCGAGCTCGACGGCGTTTCGATCCCGATCGAGCCCAATCGTGTGGGTGGCATCGACGTGCGGATCCCGGCGCCCGGCGGAATCTTCGAATTGGCGCACCGCCCCCCTCGCGCACGCCGGATCGGTCTGGCGCTGTCCGGCCTGGGCGCCGGCCTCTGGCTGGCACTGTATTTCGTCCAGCGCAAACCGCGCAACGCCGACTGAGGTGTCGCCATCCTGTTCGGGCGTTCTCACCCATCGCCGCGCTCGCTTCCAGCGAGTCCGGAGATCGGATGGCGAGGGTCGTCTAGCGGGAGCGCGCAGCGCCAGTCGGGTTCAGCGCCTTCCTCGCGTTCTCGAGGTTTTTCGCCGCAGGCGCGAAACCCGGATCTGCGCGCAGTGCATCCTCATACGCCTCGATCGCCTCTTCGACCTTTCCCAGCGCGCGCAGCGTGTCGCCGAGGATGTTGTGGGCAGCCGCAAAGCCGGGTGACGCCGCGATTGCCAGCCGAAAGTGGGCAATCGCCTCGCCCAGCTTCCGTTGCCGGGTGAGCGTCACGCCGAGGTTGTACTGCGCGTGTGGGTGCCTGGGGTCGAGCGCGATTGCGCGGCGATAGGTCGTCTCGGCTTCTCCGAGCCGCCCGAGATTGAAATACGCGTTGCCCAGATCGGTCAAGGCGTCCGGTCTATTGGCCAAGGCGCGGCTCTCGAGGGCCTCGAGAAAGTGCGGGATCGCCTCTTCGAACGCTCCGCGAAAACCGAGCGCTTTCGCGAGGTTGCTGTGCGCCTCCGGCTTTCCGGGGTCGAGCTCGATTGCGCGGCGGAAGCTGGCCATCGCAGAGTCATACTCCCCCTTCATTTGAAAAGCGATGCCTAGATTGGTGTAGGCGTGCGCGTCTCGGGGATTGAGACCCAACGCCGTCTTGCTGGTGTCGATCGCGGCGTCGTACTCCCCGTTGGAAATCAGCGCGCCGCCCAGATTGGCCAGTATACGCAGCGAAGTGGGATCCGTTTCGAGCGCGATCCGGTAGTTTCGGATCGCCGCGTCGAGGTTGCCGAGCGCCCGGTATTCATTGGCGAGGTTGTAGCGGATCTTTGGATTCTTCGGGATGACTGCGAGGGTGTGCTCGAAGAGCGAAACCGAATCCCGCCAGTAGCCCACCTGCTGCCACGAAATCACGGCGAGGGTCGCGGTGACCGCAGCCGCAGCGACCCACAACGCGCGAGCCGGTGCGGGGCGCGAAGTTCGCAAGCGTTCGACACCCTCGGAGCCCGCCCAGGCCACCGCCGTGAAGAGACCGATTGCGGGTACGTATGCGTAGCGGTCTGCGAGCGCCTGGTGTCCCGCCTGTACCAGGCCAATCGTCGGCACGAGGGTTCCGAGGAACCACAGCCAACCCACCGTCAGATAGCGCCGACGCAAAGCCACGGTCGCGAGAAGCGTCAACACGAGCAACAGCACCGCCGCCCCTGCGATCTGCCAGGCTGCGAGCGGAACACCGCCCAACTCGGGCAGATAGGGATGTGGGTAGTGGATCCCGAGATCCGAAGGCCAGACGATCTTGCCCAGGTAGCGCGCATAGGCGACGACGGCATTTGCGCCGCGTTGGAGCAGACTGAGTGTCGCGGTCGCAGCCACCGCGTGATCCTGGGCGCGCAACGTCGCGACACTTGCCGCTACGGAAATGGCCAACAACGGCAGTTTTTCGACGATCAGAAAGCCGACCGGTCGCGTTGCAAAGGCGGATGCGCGGTTTCCGGCCGTCGATTTTCCCCAGCGGATGCGATCGAGTGGCCAGTAATCGAGCAGGAGCAGCACGAGGGGCAGCGTTACGAGCATCGGCTTCGCGAGCAGCCCCAAAGCGAGCAGTAGCGCCACTCCGAGATAACGCGTGACGGATGGCCGCCTCGCGTAGCGCGCATACCCCCAGAGCGAGAGCATCCAGAAGGCCGTGCTCAGGACGTTCTTGCGTTCGGAGATCCAGGCGACCGATTCGACATTCAGCGGGTGGACGGCGAACAGCATCGCCACGCTTGCGCTGGGCCAGCGTGCTCCGGTCATCGACAAGAGCGCGCCGAACAAAAGAACGGAATTGAGCGCGTGGAGCGCAACGCTCATCAGGTGGTGTCCGCCAAGATCGTCACCAAAGAGCGTACGGTCGAGCATGTGGGAAGCCAGCGTCAGCGGGATGTAATTCGAGATGGTCGGCGTCGTGAACGCCCAGCCCAACCCCTCGAGGCTCAGCCCTTTCTCGAGGTGGGTGTTGCTGGCAAGGTATTCCGGGTCGTCGAATCCGACCGCGCCGAAGCTGAAGGACTGCGCGTAGATCGCGACCGTTGCCCCGACCAGGGCCAGTGCAATGGCGAGGTTCTTCAGCAGGTCGCCGTGATCTCTACCTACTCGCAACGCGGATCCTCCGATGGTGCTGTCTGAAAGCTCGGTTTGCGGGGGATCCGTATGCCATCGGATCTTCAGAGGCGCTCGGGTCGTTCTTCTTGGAGAGGACTCTCGCTTCAATTTGCGCCAGGTCGCGCTGCGGAGATTCTCTGCGTTCCTGTGTTCCCATGTCAAGCGCCGATCTGTTCCCGGCGTTCAGAATTGCGCGGAGGATCGTGCCACCCGGAGTGCAGCGCAGCCTTCTCGAGAGGGGGCGGAGGGGCCCGGTGAGCGGAGTCGGGCTCGGCTGGCCGTCCATTCCAGGTTGGCCGTCCATTCCAGGTTGGCCGTCCATTCCAGAATGGGCGTCCATTCCAGAATGGGCGTCCATTCCAGAATGGGCGTCCCATTGCCTCGATCGGCCGGGGCAGGCCGGATGTCACTGATCAGGGTACGGCAGTGTCTCCTGCGGCTGCGGCGGTTTCTCAGAGCAGCCTGGCTGACCTGATTCGGCATCCCTGTATTTTCCGGGTGTATACTGAACCCTTTTCGGGGCTCGCACGTACTATGTAGCGAGATCGCTGAAACGAAGGTCACGCGCTCTGGGGCGAAGGGCGAAATGAATCGGCTATTGAAGACCCTGTTCGGGTTCATGATCGTCGGTGCACTGGCCGTCGGTGCCTATAGCTGGATGCGGGGACGGGAGCAGGGAACGGGCGGCATCGAACTGATTCCGGTGGTCCGTGGTTCGATCGTCGAGAAGGCGGTAGCCGTTGGCCAGATCGAGCCGCGCATCAAATTCAGCGTCAAGTCGAAATTGCCGGGCATCGTCAGTCGCACGTTGGTTGATGTTGGCGACGTCGTCGAAATTGGCGATCCGTTGTTCGACATCGCACCGGATCCGACACCGGGTGAGCTCGTGGAGGCGATCCGGCGCGTCGATGCGGCGCGCTCGGCCTACAAGCGCGCGGAGGCCGATTGGCAGCGCTCGGTCGAACTCGCCCAGCAGGGAATCCTCTCGGGCGACCAACTCGACGCCAAGCGAGAATACTTCGAACTCGCCAGGATCGAACTGTCCAGTGCACGCCACAGTCAGCAGCTGATCCGCGAAGGACGTATCGATGGTGGCGGCAAGGGCATGGAGTCGATCATCCGGGCACCCGCGCGCGGCATCGTGCTGGAGCGCCTGGTCGATCCAGGCGATCCCGTCGTTCCCCTGACCTCCTATCAGGAGGGAACGGAGCTGGCGACGGTGGCCGACATGTCCGATCTGATCTTTACGGGCACCGTCGACGAGATCGACGTCGGTAAGCTGAGCGTCGACGTCGTCGCGCGGCTCAAGATCGGCGCGCTACCCGGGAAGGTCGTGACGGGCAAGCTCAGTCGCATCGCGCCCCAGGCGACCGAGAAAGACGGGGCTCGACTGTTCCAGGTCGAGATCGAACTCGACCCGGTTTCCGAAATCGTGCTGCGCGCCGGCTACTCGGCAAACGCCGATCTCGTCATCCGGGAGAAGACCGACATCTTGATGATCCCCGAACGGCTCGTTCTGTTCGAAGACGATGGCGCCAGGAAGTTCGTCGAGATACCCGGTGAGACCGCGGATGCGGAACCGATCAAGATCGAGATCGAGACCGGACTTTCCGACGGCCTGAACATCGAAGTCATTTCAGGGTTGGAGGAAGACAGTCAGATCGTCCAGCGGCCTCCGAGAGACGTGCTGAGCTAGGCGGCCGTCCGCGGTCTGTTGGAGGATCGGTTGGCGAGCGGGGTGGGCAGCGCCGCACGGGGTCGTGCGGCGCCGGCCGCATGACTTCGGGGCGTGCTCAATGGCCTTACTCGACACACTGCGGCAGCTCTTCCGGGATCTGCGATCGCAAAGACTGCGCACCGTCCTGACGACCTTCGGAATCGTCTGGGGCACGATTTCGATCAGCCTGCTGCTCGCCTTCGGCGAGGGGCTACACCGCCAGATGACCCTCAACGCGGCCGGACTCGGCAAGGCAATCGTCGTCGCCTGGCCCGCGGCCACTTCGATCCCCTTCGAGGGCCTCGGGCGGGGGCGGCCCTTGGAACTCGATGAAAGCGACATGCTGCTGCTGAAGCGGCACGCCCGCGAGATCGGCGACATCAGCAGCGAATACGCGGACAGCCTGATCCTGCAGCAGGGCCCCAAGCGGATCTCGGTCGACGTCTCGGGAGTCCATCCTTCCTTCGGTTACATGCGCAACGCAATCCCGCAGTCGGGCGGGCGTTTCCTGAATCCGATCGACTACGAGATGAAGCGCAGGGTGGCATTTCTCGGCAATGAGTTGGCGGAGACGTTGTTCGGAGAATCGGATCCGGTGGGGCAGGTCGTCCGAATCCATGCATCGCCCTTTACGATCGTCGGCGTGATGCAGCCGAAGGTCCAGCAGTCGTCGTACAGCTGGCGGGACAAGGACATGGTGATGATTCCCGCGACGACGATGCAGGCGTTGACGGGCGCGAAACACCTCGAAAATTTCATCTACACCGCGCGCGACGTCAGCCGGACGACGCAGGCCAGCGACGAGGTCCGTTCCATCCTGGCCCGGAAGCACCGCTTCGATCCGCGGGACAAGGAGGCGGTCGATCTCTGGGACACCAGCCAGCAGGCGCAGTTCCTCGACACTTTCATGCTGGCTTTCCGATTGTTCGTCGGCATCGTCGGCGTGCTGACTCTGGTCGTCGGCGGGATCGGGGTGAGCAACATCATGAACGTGGTGGTCGAGGAGAGGACCCGCGAGATCGGTATCAAGATGGCGCTCGGCGCGAGGCCAGGCTCGGTGTTGCGACAGTTCCTGCTCGAAACCCTGATCATTACCGGTGTCGGTGGTGTGTTGGGTCTCGCGATCGCCTTCGCGATCTGCAGCTTCGTGCCCGCTCTGGGATTCACCGAGTTCATCGGTGACCCAACCGTATCGCCGATGGTCGCAGGAGTGACGACCCTGATGTTGGGGCTGATCGGCGGGATCGCCGGATTCTTTCCCGCCCGCTCGGCGGCCGCGATGGATCCCGTCATCGCGATGAAGGCCTGAGGACGCCGAATCGTGTTCCGTAGTCTGCTGCTCGTGTTTCGACTCTTCCTGCGCTCGTCACGGGTGCAGAAGAAGCGGGCGATCCTGACCATCGCCGCGATCGCCTGGGGGTCGCTGTCGCTGTTGTTGCTGCTTGCGTTCGGCGAGGGTTTGAAGCGGCAGCTGCTCGTCGCCCGTTCGGGGCTCGGTCGCAACATCGCGGTCCTGTGGCCCGGTGAGACGACCCGGCCCTGGAACGGGTTGCCGGCTGGGCGCCCGATCCAGCCGCGCATCGAGGACATCGAATTGATCTCGCAGCGCGTCGCGGATCTCTATGCGGTGAGCGGCGAGACGCGCTCGTGGCAAAGCGTTTACCGCTACGGAACGACTACCGTCAACCGGCGGCTCACGGGTGCCAGCCTCGCCTACGGCGAAATTCGCAATCACGTCGCACGCTCGGGAGGCCGTTTTCTCGACCCCCTCGACGAACGGCTGCGCCGTCGGGTGATCTTTCTGGGCGATGAATTGGCAGCAGACTTGTTCGGCGAACAGGAGCCGATCGGGCGGATGATCGAGGTGGATGACGTTCCCTACAGCGTCGTCGGTGTCATGATCGACAAGCTGCAGAACAACGCGTATGGAGGACCCGATGCTTCTCACGGCGTCATCCCGATCACGACCTTCGAAGCGCAATACGGCGAAAGAGAATTGGAAAACATCGTCGTCAAGGCGCAGCGGCCGGATCGGATGCCTGCAGTGCTCAAGGGAGTGCGGGAGACGCTGGGCGCCAAGTATCGCTTCGATCCCGAGGACGAACGGGTGTTCGCTACCTGGGACACGGTCGAAGGGGGTGCGTTGATGGACAAGATCACGCTGGGCGTTCAGCTGTTTCTCGGGCTCATCGGGGCGCTGACCCTTCTCGTCGGCGGCATTGGCGTGGCCAACATCATGTACGCGGTGGTCACGGAGCGGACGACGGAGATCGGCGTGAAGATGGCGCTCGGGGCGCGCCCGGGGTGGATCACCGGACCACTGGTGCTCGAGGCGTTGACGTACACGCTGATCGGCGGCGCGTTGGGTCTGATCATGGCCACGGGGTTGGTCATGATCCTCGAGCTGGTTCCGACTGAAGGGAATGAGGCATCGGAGATGTTGGGAAAGCCGACCCTGTCGCTACCGATCGCGATTGCCAACGCGGCGATATTGGGAACGATCGGATTGCTGGCTGGTTATTTTCCCGCGCGGCGCGCGGCGCTGGTCGATCCGGCGGAGACCCTGCGATATGAGTGAACGCGGGTTCGAGCTTCGATCACCCGCCCAGGGCGGAGATGACGTCATCCGCATGGAGCGCATCCGCAAGGTCTACGACACGGGCAAGATCCAGATCGAGGCGTTGAAGGGGGTGGATCTGCAAGTGTGCGCCGGAGAGTTCGTCGCGATCGTCGGCCCGTCGGGTTCGGGCAAATCCACGTTGATGAACCTGATCGGATGTCTGGACACGCCAACGTCGGGAACCTACGAGCTCCGCGGCGAATCGGTCGCCGGGATGAACAAGGAGCAGTTGGCAACGATCCGCAATCGCCGGGTGGGTTTCGTCTTTCAGAGCTTCAACCTATTGCCACAGATCTCGGCCTTCGAGAATGTCGAGCTGCCCTTGCTGTTCGGCGGTCATTCGACGCGCGCCCGACGAGAGAGAGTGGCCGAGTTGCTGGAACGGGTCGGCCTCGCCGACCGTATGGAGCACAAACCCACCGAACTCAGCGGCGGACAGATGCAGCGCGTCGCGATCGCTCGAGCGGTCGCGATGGGGCCCGACATCCTGCTGGCCGACGAACCGACGGGGAACCTCGATTCCTCATCGGGCCAGGACATCATGAGCCTCTTCTCCGACCTCTGGTCCAGGGGCCACACGATCATCGTGATCACCCACGACTCGGCCCTGGCCAAACGCGCGGAGCGCCAGATCGAAATTCGCGACGGCAAAATCAACTAGCGGGATCCGAAGAATGGGGGGAGATCCCTGGCTGCCCCGGACACCTTCGCGACCCCGACTCGACCCCTCACGAGTATCGGGCGGAGGGCGGCGAGCTGCTAACTCCCCCCTTGAACTTCGCTATCGTCCCGCGGCAGGGCCGTTAGCTCAGTTGGTAGAGCACCGGGCTTTTAACCCGAGGGTCCAGGGTTCGAGTCCCTGGCGGCCCACCAAGGTTTCGCGGAGTTGCGCGACCCGCTCGTCTGCTTCGATTTCTGCAGGGGCAGCATGGTGCTGCCCGTTGCCGAATTCCGCAAGCGACAGATCGCGCTCTTCGCTCTTCAACCCATGTGAATAGACGCGAAGTGTGATCGCCGGCTCTGCGTGCCCGAGTGGATCCGCTATCCAGCGATCGTTCTTGTCAGCCTCGAGAGCCATTGAGTCGCAAGTGTGTCGGATCGCGTGAAGCTCGGGGGGACGAATGCCAGCCGTGGGAGAGCTGACGCTCGTCGAAACGGTTCACGGTCGCGAGCGTGCGATCCTGATGCGCAGGGAGCAGATAGAGCGCTTGAGATTGAAACACGGAAAGAAAGGGAACATTTTCTGGATTGCAGGATCTTCCTAAAACTGCGTATTGTCTCGTGACATGTCGCTGTGAAAAGCACGGAATGCGGAAACGATGGTGACGGGGGATGCCATGCGCTTGCCGGGTCTGTGGATTCTCGCTGTATTCGCCGGATTGCTCTCGATCGTTGAGCCGGCCTCCGCCCAGATGGCGGCCCAAGATACCGATCAGGATGGGTACGCTGACGAAATCGACGACTGCCCCGCGGTCTACAACCCCTTTCAGAACGGCGTCTGCATTGATGACGGGCGGCTCCAGTCCTTGCAGGACACGCTGTCGTCCCCACCCACCTTCTTCTACGACGTTGACTTCGGAACGCCCCCGCACGCCGTTGGAAGGCCGCCAGTGGTGGACTCCTTCCGTCCGGCTCCACGCAAGGCCCCCTCTAGCATCAATTTCGGAACCCCAACCGTGGTGGCGGCGGAGGGCGTGATGGATCAACAGCCGCTCCGATTCGGCAGCGGAATGGGCAGGATCCCCGTCTATGACCAGGTTGGATTCGGCATTCAGGGTTCCGGCTTCGATGGCCAGCTTTCGCACTATCACTTCGAGCTGACGGTAATGCTGGTCTCGGACTATCAGGACAAGCCGTCTCCGTTCACGATCCTATTCGACACGCCGAGCGCGGACCAGATCAGGCTCTTGAGCAATGGCGTAATCAGTGCGATCAACGTTGGGGCGAGCCTCGTGGAGACGGAGATCGGTCGATGGGAGCCCGGTGTTCCGCTACGCGTCGTCGTCGACATCGAGCGGAACCAGGAAGATCTGCGCAATTCACACTGGACGATTGCACTCGATGGCGAAGAAGTCCTCAGCGCTCCATTGAGGATCAATCTCGACTTTGGCATGACCGCGCTGAGAGTCAGCGCCAGACAGTTCGTGGTTGCGGCAATCGACGATGTCATCGTAACCGACAGCCCGATCCGCTTCGTCGACATCGACATCAAACCCGAAAGCGATCCGAATCCGCTCAATCCGTCGCTCGCGGGGATCCTCCCGGTGGTGATCCTGGGCTCGGATCGCTTCGACGTGGCGGATGTGGATGCAACCACGCTGGCCTTCGGACGCAGTGGTGCGTCTCTCGCCCATCTTCGGGGACCCCACCCTCAGGACGTGAACGACGACGGTGTCACGAATCTCCTGATGCACTACCGGGTTGAAGATGCCGGGATCGAGTTCGGTGACATGCAGGTCTGTGTCACGGGTGAGACGCTGGGCGGCGCGCCCTTCAAAGGTTGCGATGCCATCCGAACGGTCCCCGACATGGATGGAGACGATCTGCCCGACGTCGAAGAGGCCGCCATTGGCACCGACGCCCTGAATCCGGATACCGATGGCGACGGTTTCGACGATGGCCAGGAGGTGCTCGTGATGGGCACCCACCCGCTGAATTCGTTGGATCCGGCACCTTTGCGCGGGCGAAACCGAAGGGGCATGCGGCGCTATTAGCGCTCGAGTGCATGATGGACCCATATCTGGGTCACCCTCCGAAGGATGCTCTCCCACGAGAGACCGAGGATGGAATCGAGCGGGGCCCGGTTTGGCGACTCCGGGCTTCCCGCTTCTGATACGCCTATCAGTGCTGAGCATGAGCAGCAGCGACGTCATCCCGCGCACTGGGAGGCCGGGCGCCCCGTCAGTCCGGCAAGAAGAAGCGCTTGACATCGGAACGCGGGGAGAAGGAGAATCGAAGTAGCGCAGACGGAAATGGCGCGCAGATTGGGCGCGCGCTGTGAGGACGGAGGACTCATGCGAACACTTCTCCCGATCTTCTTCATTACAGTGTTGCTGATGCCCGGCATTGCGAGCGCATTGTTCCACCTCTGGGACATCACCGAGGTGTATTCGAACGACGATGGGAGTGTCCAGTTCATTGAATTCGCCACAAATACGAATTCCCAGGACGAACTCCTGGGCCATACGCTGGAGTCCGACCTCGTGACCTTCACGTTTCCCACAGACCTCGATCCGGACGCGATGGGAAATGGAAACAACGCGACCGCGAATCAGCACATGCTCGTGGCGACGCCAGCCTTCGCAAGTCAACCGGGTGCCGTGACGCCCGACTTTGTGCTCGATGGCCCAGAGTTCTTCGACTTCGTGCAGGATTTCATCGACTTCGCGGGCGTCAATTCCTTCGGGTGGGCGTCTGGCGAACTCCCGACCGATGGAATCGACTCGCTCCACGAGCCTTTCGGCAGCAATGTCCGGACCGTCGATATCAATTCACCGACGAACTTTGCGGGCGAGGTCGGCGAGTTGCCCGAGGCCTCCGGGGGGCTGATGCTCGGACTCGGTGCGTGCGTGCTCGCGCTACTGCGGAGGGTGAGCGAAAGAGGGTGAGGATTGGAATGTCCCACATCTGGGTCACCCTTCCGAGGACTTCATCCCGCGAGCGACCATCCCAGTAAAAGTTTTTCGACCCTGCGCACGTCGCGGTGGAGATCTCGCATCAGCTCTAGAGGGAGATGAACCATCTTGCGCGGTCCCACGGCTCGCAGCTTCGAGGCGCGGGATCCGGAGATCATTGTGGATCGCGAGCGCCAGCAGAGGACGGCCGCGCGGTCCGCTTTCGGAGCAGGTAATAAAGCGTCGACAGCGCGAGGAGCGCCGCCA
>Ga0210102_1000393_pt1 | contig 11720 bp, 9 predicted proteins | sample RushOxbow_ThreeS_4_FD_185563 | JGI IMG/M metagenome (GOLD analysis project Ga0210102, IMG submission 185563) | Wetland microbial communities from San Francisco Bay, California, USA, that impact long-term carbon sequestration -... | ecosystem: Environmental > Aquatic > Marine > Wetlands ...
GGATCGGGACGTCCACCAGGCGAACGCGACCGCGGCCATCGTTCACGACCTGCTTCAAGCATCCTCCTGCCGGTCCCGGCCTTCACCGGCCGGAAGCCATTCGATGTGAGTCGTGAGCTCGAGCGGCGCGTCGTCCTCGATCTTTATCCGCAATACCGGAGCCTCCAGTCGGATCCCGTAGCGCGGCGCCACCCAGCCCCGCTCGATCTCCATCGGAGCACTACAGCGGATCCGGAGTGCGCCCTCGCCCAGCGTCACCAGAACCTCTGCCGGCCCCCGCCTCTCCACTACCGCCAGCGGGCTGAGATGGAGGAAGCCCTCGGCCAGGTGCCGTCCAGACCCGAGCAGCGAGTCCACGATGGTCCACCGCCGAGGGGCCCGCTCGAAGCGGACGCTGCGCCGGTGCACGACCCCCCGAGGCAGCCGGGCATATCCGCGGTGCTCCGCCGTCCAGCGATCTTCCTCGGGCGTAGTCACCCACTCCAGGACCCTGGGCGCGGTGCGGTCCTCGACCACATGCCAGAGCCCGGCGAACTCGGCGATCTCCCGGCCGTCCACCCGCACAGTGTTGTGCGCGGCCGTGGCGGCGAAGGCTCGATGCGCGGCGGGATCCGAGGTGTAGAGGTAGGTCCCGCTATCCACGATGAAGGCGCCGCCTGGCGCGTACAGCTCGAAGCCCAGGGTGTCATTGTGCCCATGACCGGCGTCGCCGTCGAAGCCGATCTCGCCCGCGTCGAGGAAGGTATGACAGTCCGGGCCGCGCATCACGTAGTACCCGCCCTGAGGAAACGCCCTAGTCGAGGGCTCGGCCGAGTCCGAAGCCAGTCGATCGAACGTCTCCAGGCCGGCCGGCCCGAGCAGCCAGAGCAGGTCCACGTGTCCGTCGGGGACCGCCCGCTTGAGGGTGCTCCGCCGGCAGATGACGCTGCCGACGGCCAGCGCGTGCCGGTGATCGGTCGGCGGGTCGGCCGGGCTGAACCGAAACACCCGGCTGTCGTCGGCGTCGCTGACCAGCGGGGTGGAGCCGTCCGGGCGGGTGTAGGCGGCCACGAACTCGAACATCGGCTCGAGTCGTTCGCCGAACCCGGGCGAGAAGCCCGGACCCATGGCCTCGGCATCGAGCAGAGCCACGTACAGGCACTCGAGAACCAGCCGATGATAGCTGACCGACTTTTCGTAGTCTACTCCGTCGGGATGCACCTGCCGCCGGATCTCGCGCTCGAGAATACGCCGGCCCCGCGCGGCCCAGGCCCGGCCGGTGCGGGTGTCGCCGAAGAAGGCGCCCATGACGAGCAGGCCCATACCGTTGGACAGGTAGTGGTTGTTGAGGCGGCGCTGGTACTCGAGGTTCCAGCGCACCACCTCCCCGTGACGCCAGAGGCTCGCCAGCACCCGCTCCCAGAACCGCCCACTCAGCCGGGGCGAGCCGTGGAACCAGCCGAATCCCCGGATCCAGTTCGCGGCCCGGATAGACAGCTCCATCGGGACGGCCCAGTTGATCCCGAGTCCGGGAGGGTTGGCATCCAGCCAGCTCTTCAGCAGCTCCCCGAACACCTCCGCATAACGCTCGTTCCCCGTGACCCAGTAGGCCTGGCCGAGCCAGGCGATGAAGTGGAAGCGACTGAGCTCCCACGGCACCTTCACGTCGGAGGGCTCGTCCAGGTTGGTGTAGTCGAGACGCCAGGCCGGATCGCGCGGCCAGGTCCGGCCGCTCTTGAAGTCGCGGTGCCAGTCGATCGCGGCCCCCAGCGCCACGGGACCGGAGCCGAGGACGTCGAACTCGTGGCGACAGGTCTGGTCGGCGGCCGCGAGAACAGCCTCGATCACGGAAGGCCACCGGCCGAGGGCAGCCACATACTCGGCGCGCCGGACTCGGGCCAGGGGGTACCGGGCCGCGTACCCGGCCGCGAACCGGGCGAGGAAGTCGCGCTCGCCACCATAGGGAAAGCGCGAGCGGAAGGCCTCCGGGGTGAACTCCGGCAGACCGCCGCGGTGGCGCCAGCGCCAGACCGGCCGCTCCAGCAGGCGGGGCCGAACGGCCCCCAGGTACACCCCCAAGTCCGGCATGCTAGCGGGCCAGCAGCCGGGCGTAAGCCTCCAGCAGGCGAGCCGCCTCGGTCTCCCAGTTGTAGATCCGTTCCACCGCGCGTCGGGCATTCTCCCCCATGCTGCGCCGGCGCTCGGGACAGCCGGCGAGCCTCTCCAGCGCCGCGGCGATCGCCGCGGGGTCCTCCGGGTCCACACAGAGACCGCAGTCGTTGCCCTCGACCACCTCGCGCCACAGCGGGAAGTCGGAGACGACCACGGGCAGGCCGCAGGCCATGTACTCGAACAGCTTGGTCGGCCCGGCATTCATGTTGTTCGGCTCCGGCAGGAAACAGACGATTCCGGCATCGGCCCGGGCCAGCTCCTGCGGCAGTACCTCGTACGGTACCCAGCCGCGATAGTCCACCCGGGCGAACCCGGGAAGGGCCCGTACCTGATGCTCCAGCGCCTCGGGCCAGAATCGGCCGAAGATGACCAGCCGGGCGTGAACGCCCGAGTTCATCCGGCCCATCGCCTCCACCATCTCGACGGCGCCCCGGCCGGCGGTCAGGCCGCCGGTGTAGACCACCATGAAGTCACTACCCGAGCGGGGCGGCGGCTCGACCCGGGGGAAGGCGGCGCGGCTGGGATAGTTGCGCACCAGGAGCGTCCGGGGATGGCCCCGAAACGAGTCCTCGATGTCGTCGCGGGCGAGGATGACGAGGTCGAAGGCGCGCGCAGCCGCCTTCTCGACCAGGCCCACTACCAGTGCGAGGGGCCCCCGAACCCAGCCGGCCAGGTAGGTCTTTCCTCGGATGCTCTTGGGAACGTCCTCGTGGACGTCGTAGATCACCCGCTTGCCCATCAGCTTGAGCACCAGGCCGACGGGAATCAGCTCCGGATCGTGAAAGTGATAGACGTCGGCCCGCAGGCGCAGCGCCTCCCGCAGAATCCGGACCTGGGCCCGGACCATACGCTCCACCCGCCCCCGCACCGGTGGAAGCGGCCGGATGCGCACCCCGTCCACGGTCTCCGCCCGCTCGTGCGGGACGACGAAGGTGACGTCGTACCCGCCCTGGGCCAGCGCGCGGGCCTGCTTCTGGAAGATTCGGGTATCGAAGGCGGCGTGGACCGACGAGAGGATCGCGACCGAAGGCATCGGCGGCATCACTCCTCGGCCAGCCACCGGGCCGGGCGGCTGGTGGAGACGCGGAGAATCTCCTGAAGCAGGCGGATCAGCCCCATCATCGCGAAGATCACCACGATGCCTCCCGAGAGCAGCGCCTGGGTGATCGAGCCGGTATTGATCCGCCATGCGGCCCACAGCATGTACGCGTACGCGGCCAGGGTGACGACGGTCTTGGGGCGCCGGGTCAGCACCACCTGCAGCCCTTGCGTCAGCATGCCCACCAGAACGCCGCCGGCGAGCACCCCGACGACGCCGAAGTCCGCGTGAAGGTACCCGAGGAAGGGGGCCGGGGCTGATCCCGACTCGAGCCCGCCGGGGAACATGTACTGGAAGACGTAGGCGGCGATGTCGAACTCGGGGTCGCCCAGGACCCAGTTCAGCCGCCCGATGGTCCGTCCGTGCAGGTAGGGCAGCACGTCGGGAACCACCTCGAAGTAGTAATAGAGGATTTCCGCGGGCAGATAGAACAGCCGGTGAAGGATGCCCCTGGCGATCAGCCAGGGACTCACGCCGAGACCGCTGAGTGACTGCGCCAGGACGAAGACCGGGAACAGAAACACTCCGGCGATCCCGAAGAACACCGTGCGGGCCCTCACCCGACCGCCGGAATAGAGGTAAAGGAAGAGCACCGCCACGAGCGCGATCACCGCGACCGGCATCTTGGCGATGGTGAGCGCCGCGTACACCAGCCCCACGACGGCGGTGACGGCGAAGAGCACCAGCCAGATCCGCCGGCGGGTCACCAGCCAGTGCCCCAGGGCGACCGCGATCACGAACGGATAGATGACCCGGCGAAGCACGTCATAGGCATACAGGAACGGCGAGTCGAGCAGCTTGAACGATTCCTCGCGCAAAAGCACGAGCTCGGCGGCACCGCCGGGGCTCCGAATCAGATAGAGCAGCGGTACCACCGGGGTCTCGATCAGGTACCCGGCGCTGAGCGCGAGGCACACCGCCAGGATCAGGCCGAACGCGCCGACGACCTGCGGGCCCCGTTCGCCCGGATCGACCGGCGCCGCGAAGAACGCCTGCACCTCGCGCTTCGAGAGCCGGGTGGCGACGTTGACCAGGGCCATGCCAGCCGGCAGGGTAATCAGGGCGCTGAGGACCGCGAACAGGTAGGGCCCGACGTACCGGGTATGCTTGTCCGCCGCCACGAAGAAGGCGGGCACCACGGTACCGACGATGTAGGAGACGTACCAGACGCCCGAGGTCGTGAGGCGCCTGGGATCGAGCCCGGCCACGTGGTGCACCAGGAACGCGGAGCCGATGACGACGACGACTCCCGCCACCAGCACCGGCGCCGGGCTCAGCCGGGCCACGAGGACCACGGCCGCCACCAGCATCCCCCAGGCCAGCACCCAGGGCCATCTCACCGGCCGAGCCCCAGGGTGCGCAGTCGCTGCTCGATCTCGAGGACCCACCGCACTCGCGCTCGGCGCAGAACTGCCAGGTAGCCCGCCAGGAGGGCCAGACTCCAACCCAGACCGGCCGCGAGCAGCGGCAGGCCGTGGAGCTCTTCCCGCAGCCACTGCCGGGTTCCGATGGCGAGCAGGCCGGCGACGAGGTTCGCCCCCACTGCCAGCCCTGCCGCCAAGTGTCCGGCGCCGAGCCCGAGCGTCCGCCAGACGTAGCGCACGCTCAGCCCCCCGAGGGCCACGAACCCGACGGCCCCGGCCACCGCCAGCCCGAACACCCCCAGGCCACCCAGACCCAGGGCCAGCGACAGCACCACGGTCACAGCGCAGGCCACCAGCATGCTCTGCGTGTTCACCGCCCGCTCTTCCAGGCCGTCGATCACCGAGCGCAGGAGGGCGTAGCAGAGGTAAGGGACGACCGCCAGCATCAGGATGCGCACCAGCGGCACCGCTTCCTCGTAGCCGGGACCCAGCCAGATGGTGGTGATCTCCTCCGACCACAGCGCGAGCTGGCAGCAGGCGAAGAGCCCGAGGTGCAGGGCCATCGCCACGACGTCCTCCACCCGATCCCGGAGGAAGCCGACCTGGTTGTTCGCGCGGAGCGAGGCGACCCGCGGAAGGGCTACCAGTCCGAAGGCGGCCGTGCCGCCTTCGACCACCCGGAGGAGTGACTGGCCTGCCACCAGGTATCCCGCCTGCCGAAGATCACCAACGTATGGCGCGAGGAAGGGGCCGACCGCCAGCATCCCGCCGAACGCGATGCCGCCGGGCAGCCGCGGCACGCCGTAGCGCAACAGCTCTCCGAGCCGGGCCCGGACGTCGGGCCACCGCACCCGAGCCCTCGCGGCGCGGAGCAGCCACCCGGCAACCTGCACCAGAGCGGTCAGGGCTACGACGCCGGTGAGCAGGACCACGAGGCTCGCGCTGCCCTTCCGCGCCCAGGTCGCGGCGACAACGGCGGGCCCCAATCCCATGACCCAGAGCTGCCACACGTTGGCGCGGCGCATCCGCCCCGTCCCCCGGAAGGTCGCGTACACGGTCGAGTATGCCGTCATCCCCAGGAGGAGCACCAGCGTCGCCTGGAGCACGGGGACGTACACGTCCCCCGAGAGGAGGACCCGCGCCCAGAAGCCGGGCACGACCAGGCCGAGGACCACGATGAGCAGGTTGGGGACGAAGGCGTAGAGCACGCCGGCGCAGATGCAGGCCAGGCGCTCGCGCTCCGACCGCGTGATCGCCAGGGTCCGCGCGACCGCCACACCCACGGGGATCGTGGAGAACGCCGTGATCGCGGACAGCAGCCGCCGGGAGAGCGCGTAAGCACCGAACTCCACCGGGCCGAGCCCCGAGGCCATCCACCCGGTGACGGCGATCAGCGAGGCCATGACGATCGCCGAGGTGATCGCCGTGAGAACGAGATCCTCGATGAACGGCCGCGGACGCATGCGTGCCGCGGTCCGGGTCGCGCTCACAATCCCTCCCGCACCCGCGCCGCCAGCGCCGGGCCCAAGCCGCCGACCGCCTGCCGGCGGGCGAGCACCACCGCCACGGTCCCCGCGAGGATCGCAATGTCAGTACGCCAGGACTGCCGCCGCTGGTACAACCGCGCCAGAGCCAGCTTTCTGGGCAGCAGCACCCGCTGGTAGAACCCCGGGTCGGCGGCATGGCGCCGGACCACCGACTCCTCGTCCTCGAACACCAGGGACGCCCAATCGGTGATTCCGGGTCGGAGCCCGGCGATCGCGCGGTAGTCGCGTGCCCGCGCGGCCACGTATACCGGGACCTCGGGCCGCGGTCCCACCAGGCTCATGTCGCCCCGGAGCACGTTCCAGAGCTGGGGAAGCTCATCCAGCTTGGCCCGGCGGAGTCGCGCGCCCAGCCGGGTGACACGAGGGTCCCCCGAGCCGGTCACGAGTGGCCCCGGCCCCGGCCGCATGGTGCGGAACTTGAGGATCTCGAACGGCCGCCCGCCCCGTCCCATCCGGCTCTGGCGGAACAGCACGGGAGGTCCGTCCATCGCCAGGACCAGGCCAGCACAGAGCAATCCCGCGGGGAGCGCGAGGGGAGCGAGCAGGGTTGTCACGAGAAGATCGAAGGCGCGCTTGCCACCCTGCGCCCACCAACGGGACGCGGCCACCTAGCGGCGATGCCCCTCGATCACGTCGGCAACGGCATCGATGACCGACTCCACATCCTCCACGCTCATCCGGGAGTAGATCGGCAACGAGACCAGCCGGGGGAACTCGGCCTCCGCGACCGGGAAGTCGGCACGATCGTAGCCGTAGCGCTCGGCGTAGAAGGGCTGGGTATGAAGGGGAATGAAATGGACGCTGGTTCCGATCTGGCGATCGCGCAGCGCCTGGATGAAGCGGGCCCGGTCGATCCTCAGCGCCTCGAGCCGGAGCCGGATCGGGTACAGGTGCCAGGCGTGACTCACCCGGGAGCTCACCGTCGGGGGCTCGACCTCCGGCATCGTCGCGAACGCGGCGGTGTATCGCGCGGCGATCGCCGCCCGGCCCTCCCGCATCTGGTGGAGCCGCCGGAGCTGCACCCGCCCGAGGGCGGCCGCGATATCGGTCAGGTTGTACTTGTAGCCGGCTTCGACCACGTCGTAGGCCCAGCTCCCGGCGGCCGCATAGCGCTTCCAAGCATCCCGGCTGATTCCATGCAAGCCCATCAGCCGCACTCTGTCGGCGAGGGCATCGTCGTCGGTGGTGAGCATCCCGCCTTCGGCCGTCGTGAGCGTCTTGGTGGCGTAGAAGCTGAACGCCGTGGGATTGCCCATGGCTCCGACCTGCACCCCGTCCAGGGTGGCCGGGAGCGCGTGGGCGGCGTCGTCCACCAGGAAGAGCCCGTGCTCCTCCGCGATCGCGCACAGCGCCACCATGTCGCAGGGGTGACCACCGAAGTGGACGGGCACCAGGCCCCGAAGCCGCCCGCCGCTCTCCCGATGGCGCCACCCGTCCGCCCGGCGGACGTACTCCCGCGCGATCACTTCCCGAACCCGCGCGGGGTCGAGATTCAAGTCGGCCTGGCCGACATCCACGAAGCGCGTCCGCGCGCCCAGGTACTCGACCACCTCCCCGGTCGCCGTGAAGGTGATCGTGCTGGTGAGGACTTCGTCACCCGCCGAAATCCCGGCGCCCTCGAGTGCTAGATGCAGGGCGGCGGTGCAGGAGTTGAGCGCCACCGCGTGCTTGACGCCAAGCGCGCGAGCGAATTCCTCCTCGAAGGCCTGGACCTCGGGGCCCGTCGTGATCCACCCTCCCCGAAGCACGCGCACGACGGCCTCTACCTCCTCGTCCCCCAGATCGGGCTTAGCGAAGGGTAGGTAACTCGTCCGTGCAGACCGCTGGGTCACCGCCGTGATGGGTTGAGTAGACGCCATAAGCTCAAGTCCTTCAAGATATTGGCACGTTAGACCTGGTGCCAGTGGCCGCCAGCGCCGCCACGATCCGCTCCCCTGCCTTGCCATCCCACCCCTCCGGCACCCGGGTGCCCGGCGGGGCGCGGCCCGACCGTAGCGCATCCCGCACCGCGGCGACTACCCCGGCCGTGCTGAGCGGCCAGGGCGCCATGCGGTTGGTGCCCTCGGTGACCGTAACCGGGCGCTCGGTCTGCTCCCGCAGGGTTACGCAGGGCACGCCCAGGGCGGTGGTCTCCTCCTGCAGGCCGCCTGAATCGGTGAGCACGGCCGCGGCACCGTCGGTGAGCGACAGCATCTCGGTGTAGCCCAGCGGCTCGCAGATCCGCAGTCCGGCGGCGAGATGGCCCAGGCCGAACCGATCGATGTTGCGGCCGGTGCGAGGGTGCAGTGGCAGCACTACCGGCATGGACCGGCTCACCTCGACCAGCGCCTCGAGCACGGCGCGTAGCGTGGCCGAGTCATCCACATTGGAGGGACGGTGCAGTGTGGAGGCGACATAGCCCCCGCTCCGGAGGCCAAACCGGCCCGGCTGGTTCAGCGCGCGAGCGGCGGGCAGGTGCGCCAGCAGGGTGTCGATCATGACGTTCCCCACGAAGACCACGCGCTCCGGAGGGATTCCCTCCGCCACCAGGTTGGGCAGCGCATCGCGCGAGGGAGTCAGCAGCAGGTCGGAGATCCGGTCGGTCAGCACCCGGTTCACCTCCTCCGGCATCCGCCAGTCTCGGCTCCGGAGTCCCGACTCCACGTGCGCGATCCGGCAGCCCAGCTCTTCCTTGAGCTTGACCGCCACGAGGGCGCAGGCGAGCGTCGAGTTGACGTCTCCCACCACGACCACCCAGTCCGGGCAGGCTTCCCGTAGCACCGGCTCGAACGCGGTCATCACCCGCGCCGTCTGCTCGGCGTGGCTGCCGGAGCCCACGTTGAGATGGTAGTCGGGCCGGGGGAGTCCGAGGTCGAGGAAGAACGCCTCGGACATCTGGCTGTCGTAGTGCTGGCCAGTGTGGACCAGGATGCCGGCATGATCCGCGGCGCGGAGCGCGGCCAGCACCGGGGCGACCTTCATGAAATTTGGCCGCGCGCCGGCCACGAGCAGCACCCGCAGGCTCACGCCGGCTCGCTTCCGGCGGCCCGGCGGATCAGTCCGGCTGGCATGATCAGTACTCCAGCGGCAGCGCCACCCGCCGCCCATCTCGCGCCGACAGGTAGGTGGCGATCAGGATCTCGAGTGAGTGGAGCCCCTCGCGGCCGTCGGTATCGGGCTGGGCCTCGCCCCGAATGGACTGGATCACGTTGTCGTAGTACAACGGGTGGCCGAACCCGTAGACCGAGGTGGTCTCGTAGCTGGCCTGTTCCACCCTGGCGTCATCCGGGTCCTGGTCGGCGAACTCCCAGTGCTCGATCTTGTTGACCGCGACGCCGCCCACCCGCACGGTCCCCTTCTCCCCGATGATGGTGATGGAGCCCTCGAGGTTCTTGGGATAGGTCAGCATGGTGACGTTCATGGAGCCCAGGGCGCCGGTGCGCCAGCGGATGTTCACCACCCCGGTGTCTTCCACCTGGATGTTGCGGGCCAGGGTTGCGGTGTAGGCCTGTACGCTCTCCACCGGCCCGATCAGCCAGTCGAGCAGGTCCACGTAGTGGCTCGCCTGGTTCATGAACGCGCCGCCGTCGAACTCCCAGGTCCCCCGCCAGGGCGCGCTGTCGTAGTACGACTGCGGCCGGGTCCAGAAGACGTTGATGTTGACCATGTAGATCCGGCCGAAGCGATGCTTCTCCACCGCGCGCTTGAGGAGCTGGAGAGTGGCGTTGCGCCGGTTCTGCTTCACCACGAACAGGTGGACCCCGGCCTGGTCGCAGGCGTGGACCATCAGCTTGCCGTCCTGCCACCGGGTCGCCATCGGCTTTTCCGTCATCACGTGGCGTCCCGCCGCGGCGACCTGGACCGCCTGGTCCGCGTGGATCCCGCTGGGAGTAGCCAGGATCACCAGGTCGGCGTTGGTGCCGGCCAGCATCGCATCGAGGGCGCGGAAGCCGGGCGCCCCCGTCCGCGCCTCGGCCCGGGCCAGCGCCTCCGGGTCGACGTCGCACACCCCGACCAGCTCGGCGCGCTCGGCGTGCTTGTCCAGGGCGTCGAAATGGTTGCTCGCGATCCGCCCGCACCCCGCGAGGGCGAACCGGATGCGGCGGTCCCGGATGAACGGCTTGGTGATGAACATGGTTGGGGGCAAAATGTAAGTGGGCTAGCGGCTATCGGCTATCGGCAATCCGCTATCCGCTGGCCCCGGAAACGAGCCTCCCCTGTGCTGCGGAGCAGGCAGGTAGCGGATAGCGGATAGCGGATAGCGGATAGCGGATAGCCGATAGCGGCCTCTGGCGCAATCCGCCGGCGATCGCTATCTTGTGAAAGGTTTCACAAGATCCGGCTTTCCCGCCCGCTTCCGGGACGGGCCGCCTTTGGTGTCCCCTTGATCGGGACTCCCGCGTTCGATTGCAAGGAGACCTCCCCATGGCGACTGCGACTTCCCCGGTGTCCACCAAGGTCTCGTATCCCGCCGAGGCGGTCAGCAAGCTGTTCGCGCCGCCCGACCTCGAGGTCCCGGCGGACAAGCTGCGCCGGCTCCTTCAGGAAGCGCGGGACAAGAAGAGCTATCTCCATTCCGCCGGCGCGTACGATGCCTTCACCGCGGCGATCATGACGCGGATCGGGTTCACCAGCTTGTACGGCTCCGGCTGGCAGCTCGCCGCTACCAAGAGCATGTATCCCGATATCGGGATCTATCAGTCCCACCAGATGGTCGAACTGGTGCTCGAGCTCAAGAAGGGGATCGAGGGCGCCCGCAACACCCATTGGTACGACCACGACGGCAAGGAGCTGATCGGCGCGCCGCCGGCGTACGTGGACATGGAGGCCGGCTTCGGCGGCCCGACCCAGACCTTCACCCTCGCGACCGAGCTGATCCGGGTAGGGGCGGGCGGCGTACACCTGGAGAACCAGGACCCCTCCAACCGCACCTGCGGCCACATCGTGAACGTGGGCAAGGCCAAGCGGAACAAGGTGCTGGTGCCGCGCAAGCAGTGGATCGCCAAGCTCAAGGCGATCAAGGCCGCGGCGGAGGCGACCGGGGTCAACATCGTCATCATCGCCCGGACCGACTCGATCGATGGCGCTCTCCCCGATCAGGAGCCGGGTGGGGTGAAGATGGCGGTCGAGGATGCCTGGGAGGCGGCGGAGCTGGGCGTGGACGTGATCTGGCCCGAGTTCAACAACACCGAGATCGACCAGCCCCAGGAGTTCTCCGAAGGGGTGCGGAAGCACTACCCCAACCAGATGCTGGGCTTCAACCTCTCGCCTTCGCTCTATTGGGGAAAGGCGAAGCAGGGCGGCAAGCTGATCACCAACCAGCAGCTCGCCAACCTCGGCTTCATCCTGCAGTTCTCGACCCTCTTCAACTTCCGGACGGCCGGCATGGCGCTGGAGAAGGGACTGCGGAAGTTCCACAAGAGCGGCATCGATGCCCTGGCGGACCTCCAGATCGAGGAGGACGCCATGGATCCGCCGCCGATCACCAAGATGCACCAGAAGTTCGCCGGCATGAACCGGTGGCTGATCCTGGAGCAGGTACTGAGCGGGGAGAAGTAGGGCGGTTGGACGGTACGGCGG
>Ga0210102_1000395_pt1 | contig 11658 bp, 10 predicted proteins | sample RushOxbow_ThreeS_4_FD_185563 | JGI IMG/M metagenome (GOLD analysis project Ga0210102, IMG submission 185563) | Wetland microbial communities from San Francisco Bay, California, USA, that impact long-term carbon sequestration -... | ecosystem: Environmental > Aquatic > Marine > Wetlands ...
GTCGGCGATCAGCTCCAGGGTGCGAGCCTGAGTCCGGAGCGACGCGGTGGAGCGCAGCAGCCGGAGCTGATCCAGAAGCCCCTTCAACGCCTCGACCGCTGGCCCTTTCGCTCCCGGAAGTGCCTCTTCCAGACCAGCCAGCGCCTCCCCGGGTTCGCCCCAGCGGGCGTGGAGCTCGGCCTCGATTCGCCGGGCCATGAAATCGGGGTCGGCGGCGAGCGTACCCAGGATCGCCGGCCGAGCCGGCTCCGGTGCCTGCGCCAGCCCGGCGACGGCCGTTGCCCGGTAGCCCGGCAGCCGCCGCACGGCCGCGAGCCATTCCCGGGCGGCGGTGACGTAATCGGCGTCGGCCAGCGCGAGCTGCGCCAGCTCCGCCGCCAGCGCGTCGGGCCGTCCCAGCCGCTCGCGGCCTTCGCCATAGGCCTCGCGCGCGCCGTTGCGGTCTCTCCGCGCCAGTGCGGCCGCCCCCCAGTCGCGGTAGGGTGCATCGTCGCCCGGGGCGTTCCGGGCCCAGCGCTCCGCCAGCGCGCGGATACTGTCGGGCTGATCGGCGGCGGCCCAGGCGCGGATCGCCACCCCGTAGATCGCCGGATTGGCCGGATCGGACGCCAGGGCTGCTCTCGTCTGAGGCAGGATGTCAACGCTCCGGTTGAGCGGCAGGAGCACGCGCTCCAGCCCGAGCAGCGCGGCGACGTCGCCAGGATCGGTGGCCAGCACCGTGCGATACGCCGCCGCCGCGCCGGCATAGTCGCCCCGCCGCTCCAGCTCGAAGGCCCGGGGCACACCAGTCTGCTGCGCACCCACACGGGGCGCCGTGGCGGCCAGGAGAATCACGATGGTCAGGCGCACGCTCACCTCGCCTCCGGCTCGGACAGGCGCCGGAAGTAATCCACCACCAGGCGGCGCTCCTCGGGCGAGAACCGCTGCAGCTCCTCCCAGGTCGGGACCCGGAGGCGGTCGCCGTCCGACTCCAGCCGGGCTCGAAGGGCGGGCGGCAGTCGGATGCTGTCGTCGGTCGCCGTGGTGCTCTGACGCTCCTTGCGCTCGTCCTCTTCCCTTCCCTGGAGCGTGCGACCGGCGTCGAGCATCCGCCGGAAAAGCCGCTCCTGCCGCTCCACTATCCGACGGTCGAGCCGGCCGCTTTCCAGCCGGCGGGCCAGGTCCTCCGCCTCGTCGGCCAGCTCCGCCGCTCCTGGAATCTCGCCCTGGCCCCGGATCCGCTGAAGCTCCTCCGCCAGTGCCCGCTGGCGGGCGGCGAGCTGGCGGAGCTGCTCCCGGATGGCGCTGGAGCCCGCCATGGGCAGCAGTCCGGCCGACTGCTGGCCCAGGCCGCCCTGCTGCTGTGCCAGTTGCGCCATGCGCTCCATCGCCTCGGCCAGGCCCGAGCCCGACTGCGAGCCGGACACATCTCCGCGGGCCCGCATCAGTTGATAGGCCGCGGCATTGAGCGCGTCCACGGCACCGCCGGCCTGCTCCGCCGCCTCTCGCGGGTTCGCCGCCGCAGAGGAGATCGCTTCCCGGGTCTTCTCCATCCGCTGCTGCGCGCTGCCGAGCGCCTGCCCGATCTGCGGCGGCACCAGCGCGTTCCTGCCGGCCACCCGGCGCACCTGCTCCAGCAGCCGCCGTACCCCTTCCTCGATCGCCCCCTGCTCCGCCCGCATCCCGGCCCCGGCGTCGGCGCCGGACCGGAGCGCCTCCTGCACGGCGAGCTGACGCTCCGCCAGACGGCTGGTCTCGGCCAGCGCCTGGTCGATCCCCTGGGTCACCTCCTGGCGCCACTCCGATTGCAGCTGCCGCCGCTCCTGGTCCAGCTGGTCGCCCAGCGGCTCCAGCATGGCGGCGGCGCGGTCGCCTTGCACCTTCGCCTGCCGCCGCCGCCCCTGCTGGGCCGACGAGGCCGCCTGCGCCATCTGTCCCGCCGCCGCTCGTGCCTGCTCGGCGCCACCCTGGATGCGCTGCTGACGCGACTGGTCCTCCACCTCGCCGGCGACACGCCGCAACGCGGCCGCGAGCGAATCGGCACGGCCCGCGAGCTCGCGCTCGCCCGAGGCGGCGCGCGCACTGTCCTCCGAGGGGATCCGCTGGTTCCAGCTCCGCTGGTCCCGCGCGAGCTCGCGGGTCTCCTGGGTCAGGTTGGCCAGGTCCCCTTCCAGGGCCGCACGCCTGAACAGCTCCCGGCTCCGCTCCAGCGCCTCGCGCAGCTCCTGCTGCGCCTCCGCCAGCCGCTCCAGCGCGTCGCGCGCCAGATCCGGGTCGAGATCCTTGAGCGCCTGCTGCAGCGCGGCCAAGCGCTCCCGCAGCTCGGGCGTCAGGGCCCGCTCCAGCTGCTGCCCGATCTCCTGGAGCTGCCGCTGCCAGGCGGAGTCGGTAAGCCCAACCGCCTCCGCGCTCTTGCGCAGCGCCTCGAGCGACTCCTTCAGCGCTTCCGCCTGGCGGATCAGCTCCTGCTGATTCTGGGCGACCGTCTCGGCCCGCTTGGATTGCTCGAACGACAACGACTCGCGCGCGCGGTCGCCACCCTGCCGGTCGCGGGGACGCTCGGCCGCCAGGTCCTCGGTCTGCCGCTCGAGCCGGCGGCTCGCTTCGGCGATGGAATCGAGCCGGCTACCCACGTCCTCCGCCGCCGCCCGCTGCGCCGCCCGCACCTCGCTCATCGTGGGGAGGCGCAGCACGAACTCCCTCGACCGGCCGGTCTGCCGCCCGGGGGCATTGTCGGTCGCGAGCGCGAAATAGCGAACGGTGTCGCCCGGGAGCAGTCCGCGGCGGTTGAGATCGAGGGTGTAGGTGAGGATGGCCCGATCGGGATCTTCCGGCGGGACCTCCAACTTCTCCCGCTGCGGCGGATTCGCGATCCCCAGGCGGCTGATCCGTCGGCTCTCGATCTCGACGTGGGTGATTCCGTGGTCGTCCCGGGCGTCCACCACCAGCCCTACCTTGAGGCTGAGCGGAGCCAGAGTGTCGGATCCGGGGACGGGCACCTCGACCACCGGAGCGCTATCCGCCACCAGCCGGATCGGCAGGCGCACGGTGTCGCCGACAAGCGGAGCGCGGCTCACGGTGGCGAGATCGAGCCGATACTCTCCATCGCCGCGGGGCACGAAGCTGCCCGCGAAGCGGGTACCCTCGATCGTGAGCGGCTCACGCCGGGAGCCCGCGACCCACTCAGCGGCGGCGAGCGCCGCGGTCGCTTCGCCCCTGGTCTCCAGCCGGGTGCCGGCCGGCAACACGATAGTGTCGCCCCCGGCGGGCAGCGCCTCCGCTTCCATGCCGAGATAGCCGGGATAATGCGCGATTACCGACAACGAGCCCAGGAAGACCGGGGGTCGCACCCGGACCAGGATCGTGTCCGAGGTCCGGCTGCCGCTGGTGACGCGGGCGTAGAGGTCGCTCTGGAGCGCGCCGCTCGACACCACGGTCCGTCCCAGGGTGTCGAGACGAACCCCGCGCGCCCGCCAGGGCTCCCCCGGGGCCCGGAGCCACACGGTGGCGGTCCTCCGGCCGGTCGCCTCGACCCGGAGGCCCACCGAATCGCCCCGGTCCACCAGCCCTCTGTCGGCTTTGATCCGCACCGGTGCGACGGTAGCGCTCCAGGCCCGCCCGGGGTGCCAGAGCGCCGCTGCGGTTCCCCGGCGCGGACCGGCGGACCCCAGCGCGGCGAGGCCGGTCAGCAGGAGCATCGCCCCGGCGGCGCCCAGCGCGCGCACCGGCCGCGCCAGCGGCTCCAGTGCCGCAGGTCCCCCGCGGTCCAGCTCAGCGGCCTGCGCCCGGTCGGCAAGGGTGAGGAGGGACTCGCTGGTACCCGGCGCCACGCGGTCGAGCAGCCCGGTGAGCACGCCATGGCGCGAGGCACCGGTTTCCTCCAGCTTGCCGGCCACCCGCCGGACCGAGAGCGCCCGGAGCCCGGACCAGCCGGCCGTGGCGGCCAATCCCAGTCCGAGCAGGGCGATGACCCAGGCGGCGAGAACCCACCAGGGAGCGGTGATGATGCCCAGCCGTACGCTCCAGGCCGCGAGCCCCAGGAGCAGTGCGGCCGCGCCGAGCGCGATCCCGGCCCACCCCGCGCCGGCGCGAAGCCGGAGCGGGCGGGAAAGGCGCTGAAGCGCCTCGCGGGTCGCGATAGCCGTCACCCGCCGTACCCTGCGGCGTAGGCGAAGAGATTGACCCCCATGCGAAGGGCGGCCTCCCGCTTTTCCGGAGGATCGTGGTGCACCTCGGGATCCTCCCAGCCGTCGCCCAGATCGCTCTGATACGAGTAGTAGACCGCCAGCCGGCCGTCGATGAAGATCCCGAACCCCTGGGCCGGTTTCCCGTCATGCTGGTGAATCTTGGGAATTCCCTTGGGGAACTCGTAGATCAGGTGATACACCGGATGATCCAGCGGCACCTCCACCAATGGGCGTCCGGGCCAGACCCGGGCCAGCTCCCGGCGGACCGACGCGTCCATGCCGTAGTTGTCGTCGGCGTGGAGAAACCCGCCCTGCTCCAGGTAACGCCGCAGGACCGCCAGGTCGGCATCGCTGAGATGCACGTTGCCGTGCCCGGTCATGTAGATGTACGGGACGTTCCAGAGGTCGTCGTCGCTCAGGGTGACGACGCGCTCTTCGGCGGCCACCCGGAGGCCGGTCCGGGTCCGCAATGCCGCCAGCAGGTTCGGGAGGCTGGATGGGTTGGCGTACCAGTCGCCGCCCCCGTCGTAGTGCAGCCGACCGATGGTCATCAGCGCGGCGGGCTCCCGCGCCGGGGCGGAGGGCCCCTGGGCGGCAGCCGAAGCGGCGATCACCAGGCCGGCGGAGGCGAGCGCGGCACGCAGCATCTATGGCAACCCCGTGACCAGGCGATAGGCGTCGTTGCGGGAAAGGCCGTGCGTCTCGGTGAGTCGCCGCGCGACCTCGCGGCGGGAGAGCCCCTCGGCCAGGAGCACCGCGGCCTGCTCCGCCGCCTCCTTGGACCGGTCTTCCTCCGGCGGTGGTGATCCGGTGCCCTCCAGCACCAGGGTCAACTCCCCCTTTGGTGCGTGCTCCTTATAATAATCCGCGAGCTCGCCCAGAGTGCCCCCCCGGAACTCCTCATGGACCTTGGTGAGCTCCCTCGCCACGACGGCCCGGCGGCCTGCCCCCGCGACCCGGGCGAGATCTCCCAGCAGTGCCGCGATCCGGGTTGGCGCCTCGAAGAAGACGACGCTCCACTCCTCGGCCGCCGCACGGGCCAGGAGCCGCTGGCGCTCCCCGCCCTTGCGGGGCAGGAATCCCAGGAAGAGATAGCGATCCGCCGTCAGCCCGGCCGCGGAGAGCGCGGTCGCCACGGCCGAAGGGCCGGGAATCGGCACCACGTCGAACCCGGCGTCGCGGGCGGCGGATACCAGGTCGGCGCCCGGGTCGCTCACCCCGGGTGTCCCTGCATCGGTGACGAGCGCCACGTCCCGGCCTTCCCCCAGGATCTCCAGCAGGGCGTCGAGTCGACGCTCCCGGGAATGGGCGTGGAAGCTGAGCAGGGTCGGAGCGGCACCGAGGTGACTCAGCAATCCCCGAGTCCTCCGGGTGTCCTCCGCCGCCACCACGGGCACCTGGCGCAAGACCTCGGCGGCCCGGGAGGACAGGTCGCTGAGGTTGCCGAGCGGGGTGGCGACGATATAGAGAGAAGCCATTCGCAAGCGGGACGGCCGGACAGCGGGGGGGAGCGCCCCAGGGAATATCCGATAATAAACTCAAGGGGCGGGTGCGGCCTTGGCCGCGCCCGCCCCATCCTCGTCCGCCCCGCCGCCCCGCTTACGCCAGATGCTGCTTGATCTTCCCTTCCAGGGTCGCCTTGGGCACCGCCCCGACCACGGTGTCCACGTGCTTGCCGTTCTTGAAGAAGAGAATGCTGGGAATGGAGCGCACGTTGAACCGCATGGCGGTGCGCTGATTCGCATCCACGTCCACCTTGGCGACCTTGGCCCGCCCGACGTACTCCCCCGCCAGCTGCTCCAGAACCGGCGACACGATCTGGCAAGGGCCGCACCAGGAAGCCCAGAAATCGACCAGGACCAGCCCCCCAGTCTGCTCGATCTCGCTGGCGAACGAGGCGTCGGTGACGTGGATGGTTGGGGTGTTCGTCGCGGCCATGATGTTATTCTCCTGTAGTTTGAACCCGCTCATACCAAATCCGGGAGTCCCGCGTGGCGGAAAGCCCCCGTATTGCTCACGTCGGCATCGCGGTACCCGACCTCGACGCCGCTCTCGCCTTCTACCGCGACGTCCTCGGGCTCGAGCCCCATCCACCGGAGACCGCCGACGGGGCGACCATCCTCGCCCTGCCTTTCGGAGACTCGGAGGTGGAGCTGCTTGCCCCACGGGATCCCGATGGTCCGATCGCCAAATTCCTGGCCCGGCGCGGGGCCGGCATCCATCACATCTGCTACCGGGTACCCGACCTCGACGCCGCGCTCGACGCATGCCGCCGGGCGGGTTACCGCCTCATCGATGAGGTACCACGCACCGGCGCCGGCGGAAGCCGCATCGCCTTCGTGCACCCGAAGGCGACCGCTGGCATCCTGCTCGAACTGACCGAGTAAGATAACAGCCGACCCGGAGGAAGGTTCCCGATTCGGTTAGGGGCTGGTGGCGGTCGTGTCCTGCTCGTTCCCCGGCAGGCAGGGGCGGGCCGGGTTGCCGGCGGCCGTGAGGTCCACCTGGTTCACCAGCCACGACCCGTCGGCGATCTGGATCACCGTGAAAGGCACCAGCTTGGTGCAGAGCTGTCGGCGCAGCTCGACCTGCACTTGGTGTCGGTTGGGGCCGCCGTCCGGCGTATCGCTGACGATGGTGTGGCCTTCGTTCCGGAGGAACGCCTGCATCACCACGATGCGGCGCTCGTAATCGGATGGCTGGCGGGTCTTGGCCGCCGGGCCTCCGGTGCTGCCCCAGAGCGTCGCCATCCTGGCCAGGTTGCTGTCGGCCACGGCCTGCATGAATTGATCGACCGCCGCCCGGGCCGAGCTCACCGGGGCAACGGGGGTAGTGGTGGTGGTACTCGCGCCGCCGCAGGCGGCCACCGTGGCCGCGAGCAGCAGCAGCGACCCGATCAGAGCACCCGTCCCACGTCGCTTGATCACAAGTATGTCACCTGGATTATGTTAGCGTGCGAAGTTAAACCGCTCCCCATCCCCGGGCAATGACGCCGATTCGGCTCTACATCAACATCGACCACGTGGCGACGGTTCGTCAGGCGCGACGAACCGACGAGCCCGACCCGGTCGAGGCGGCCGCGCTCTGCGAGGCCGGTGGCGCCGACGGCATCACCGTGCACCTGCGGGAAGATCGCCGCCACATCCAGGACCACGATGTGGAGCGGCTCGCCCCGGCGGTGCGGGTGCTCAACCTCGAGCTTGCCACCAGTGCCGAAATCGTCTCTCTGGCCTGCCGGCTGCGGGTCTACCAGGCCACGCTCGTGCCCGAGCGGCGGGAGGAGATCACCACCGAGGGTGGCCTCGATCTGACCCGACCGAATCCCCGGTTCCGGGAGGCGATCCGCCGGCTGGGGGAGGCCGGGATCCGGGTGAGCCTCTTCGTGGACCCGGATCCGGCGACGCTGGATGCCGCGAAGGATCTGGGCGTGCCCGCGGTCGAGCTCCACACCGGACGCTACGCCAATACCTGGCGGGAGGGCGACACCGCGCTGGACGAGCTCCGCCGCGCGGCCCGCCACGCCGCCGGCATGGGGCTGTGCGTGCACGCCGGGCACGGGCTCACCTACCGGAACGTCACGCCGGTGGCGGCCATTCCCGAGATCGAGGAGCTCAACATCGGGCACAGCGTGGTCAGCCGGGCGGTGATGGCCGGCATGCGCCGGGCGGTCGAAGAGATGGGACGGTTGGTGAAGGGGGCGCGACGCTGATACCTTCTCTCGGTCTATGACCAACCCATCGGCCAGCGCCGACTTCTTCGCGCTCGAGGCCGGCGAGACCCTCGATCGGCTGGAGAAGCTGGTCGCGGGCGAGGGGCCGCCTCCGGGGGAGGCTTTCCTCCGCGCCAGTCGGGTGCTCCGGGGCGCCGCCCTGATGGCCTCCCAGCAGCCGATCGCGCGGGCGGCGGCGGGGCTCGAGGCCTTCGCCCGCGCGCTGCGCGACGGGCAGCGCCAGTGGGACCCCGCAGCCCGGGAGCAGGTCGCCCAGGCGGTCGAGGAATTCCGGCTCCTGGTGCGACGGGTGCGGGAGTGGAGCGAGAGCGACACCGCCCGGGCCAGTCGCCTGGCCACTGGACTCGAGTCCCTCGCAGGGCGCCCCGGCGGCGGTCCCGGCGTGCCGCGGGACGACCGCCGCACCATCGACTCCGGAGTCCGGGCCTTCGTCGCCCGCGAGGGTGCGCTCATCGCGAGCGCCCTCGACCGCGCGGCCCGTGCCCTGGAGGCCGCGCCGGGCGACCGCGAGGCTCTCTACGCGGTGATCCGCCGGATGCAATCGCTGCGCGGGCTCGCGGAGCTGGGCGAGCTCTCACCCCTGCCCGAGATCCTCGACGGCATCGAGCTCGCCGTGGGCGACCTCACCCGGCTCTTCGCCCCGCCACCGGGGGTCTCGGAGGTGATGGCCGCGGCGGCGGAGGCGCTCACCCGGATCGCCCGGGACGTGGTCGGGCAGGGACATCCCGATCCGGAGGCACCGGAGGCCCGGCGGTTCACCGACCTGCTGCTCCGTGCCTTCGCGGTCGAGCGCGACGTGGTCTCCATCGAGACGCTCTATTTCGACGACGACGATGCCCCGTCTACGCCGCCGGTAGCCCAGCCCCAGTTCGCGGTCCCCGCGCCGTTGGGCCCGCTCGAGCTGGTGAGTCACGGTGAGCACCTCTGTCAGATCGCCGACCTTATCGCCTCCTCCCGGTCCGCCACCGAGCGCGACCTCCGGCTGTACCAGCTCCTGGGCGCGCTCCGCGCTGCTGCGGCTCCCGGACCGGACCCGGTGGCGGCGGCGCTCGCGGTGTTCGCGCGCTCGGCCCGGGAGGCGCTCGCGGCCGGGATGGCCACGCAGGCGAGCGAGACGCTGGCGAGCGGGCTGCGCGACGCCGGTGAGCTGCTCCGCTCGGTGGCCGACGCCCAGGACCGGATGCAGGTCTCCCGTCGGGTGCTCGATGTCGCGTTCCGGCTCGACCTGGTCCGCACCGGCACGTCTGGCGAGGGCGGCGCGGTAGAAGGCGACGTCGTGCCGATCGAGTCCCTCGGCTATGACGAGATCGCGGAACCTCGGCCGGAGGGGGAGATCGTCCCGATCGAGGACCTGGCCCCGGATACGGGGCTGGAGGCGAGCTTCCGCACGCTGGCGAAGCTGGAGCGGGAGCGGGGTGCCCAGACGCCCTCCCTGGCGGCGTTCCTGGCGGCCACTCCCGCTCCCGCGCCCGAGCTCGAGGCCGTGGCGATCGAAAGCCTCTGCTACCGGGGTCGCGCCGCGTTGGAGCGGGCCGACGCGGTGCGCCGCACCCTCGCGGCGGAAATGGCCCGCGGGCCCGAGCTGGCCACGATCCGACCCCTGATCCAAGAGCTCCTCGACCTGCTGCCGCTCGCGCTTGCCGACGCCTGAGCTGGAAGGGCCGCCCCCCGCCCGGCGGCTGATCGCGACCCTGGCCGGCATCGCCGTCGCCGCCGGCCTCCTGGTCTGGTCGCTTCGCGGCGTCCACCTGGAGCAGGTGGCCCGCCAGATCCGCGAAGCCCGGCCCTGGCCCCTTTTCCTTTCGGTTGTGATCGCGACCCTCACCTTCCCGATCCGGATGGTGCGCTGGCGTCTCCTCCTGCGCGACGAATCCGGCGGCCCGCTCCCGGCGGCCCCGCTCTGGCACGCGGTCGCGATCGGCTTCATGGCCAACAATATCCTGCCCTTCCGCGCGGGGGAGCTGGTGCGCGTCTTCGCGGCCACCCGGCTCTCCGGAGCGCGGTTCAGCGCCACCATCTCCTCGGTGGCGGTGGAGCGGATCTTCGACGGGCTCACGGTGGTGGCGCTCCTGGCCCTGGGGCTGCTCACGTCGAACCTGCCGCCCGGAGTGGCGGTGAGCGGCGTGTCGCTGGCGCGGGCCGCCCAGATCGCCGGGGTGATCTCCCTCGCCGCGCTGGCCGGGGCCCTGCTGGTGGTCGCCTTCCCGCTCGCGGCCGAGCGGCTCATTCGCCTGGTCCTCCCCGCCGGCCGCCTCGCCGACCGTCTGGTCGGCCTCATCGAAGGAGTGCGGCACGGGCTCGCCGTGCTCCGCTCACCGGCGCTGCTGGCCGGGGTGATCGTCTGGTCGCTGGTCCTCTGGCTCACCAATGCCCTGGCGTTCCACGTCGCGTTCGCCGCCTTCGGAATCCCCGTGGGCTTCGCCGGCGCGCTCCTCCTCCAGGGGATCCTCGTCATCGGCATCTCGGTGCAGCTCACGCCCGGGTTCGTGGGCCAATTCGAGGCTGCGATCGTGGCGGCGCTCGCACTCTTCGGGGTTTCCAACCAGCTCGCCTCGTCCTACGCCATCACCTTTCATGGCACCACCTTCCTGCCGATCATCCTGCTCGGCGCGTGGTCGTTGGCCCGGACCCCGGTGGCGTTGAGCGACCTGCGAGGCCGCCAGGCCACGTGACCGGACCGGTCGTCCAGCTCGCCGCGCACGCCAAGGTGAATCTGCTCCTGCGGGTTCTCGCCCGGGAGGCGGAGGGCTATCACGCGATCGAGACGCTCTTCTGTCTGGTGGATCTGGCGGACTCGCTTCGGGCGGAGCGCAGGGATGGCGATGCGGTGACCATCGAGGTGGAAGGCGAGGAGACCGGCCCGGCGGAGGAGAACCTCGCGCTCCGCGCGGCCCGCATGGTGCTCGATTCGGTGCAGCGCCGCTTCGGGGTTCACCTCAGGCTCACCAAGCGGATCCCGGTCCGCGCCGGTCTGGGAGGCGGCTCGGCCGACGGCGCGGCGGCGCTGCTGGCGGTGAATCGACTGGCCGGCGACGCCATCCCCCGCCACGAGCTACTCCAGTTCGCCGCCCGCCTGGGAAGCGACGTGCCCTTCTTCCTGAGCGGCGCACCGTTCGCGCTCGGCTGGGGCCGCGGCGAGCGCATGCTGCGGCTGCCCGCCCTCCCCGCGGCGCCGGCCCTCCTGGTGACCCCGCCCGTCGCGGTTTCGACCGGCGAGGCATACGCCTGGGCGGATGCCTCGCGTCAGCCGGCCGGCCGGCGGGGCGCGCTCGCCCTCGATCTGGAAGCGCTCTCGCGGTGGGGCGACATCGGTCGGATGGCAGGGAACGACTTCGAGTCGCCGGTGTTCGCCCGCCACCCCGAGATCCGGGCGGCGTTCGAGGCCCTGGCCGGCACCCGGCCGCTGCTGTGCCGGATGAGCGGATCGGGTTCCACCCTCTTCGCCATCTATCGCTCGGCCCGCGACCGGGACGACGCCCGCATGATGCTGGGCCGAAAGCACGGGACGCTCACCCCGGTCCACACTCTCGCCTACCCGCCGGCCGGTCCCGCCCCTCCGGCCAGCTGAGACCCGCTGCTAGCACCGATGTTGCTGTTTACCCTCGCTCTCGCGCGGATTACGTTCTAGCCGACTGGCCCTTCGTCCAATGGCAGGACAGCGGACTTTGGATCCGTTAATCCAGGTTCGAATCCTGGAGGGCCAACTCGGGTATGAAAGCACCGCCGCCGGACCTCTCGGTCCGGCGGCGGTGTCCGTGTCTG
>Ga0210102_1000396_pt1 | contig 11649 bp, 10 predicted proteins | sample RushOxbow_ThreeS_4_FD_185563 | JGI IMG/M metagenome (GOLD analysis project Ga0210102, IMG submission 185563) | Wetland microbial communities from San Francisco Bay, California, USA, that impact long-term carbon sequestration -... | ecosystem: Environmental > Aquatic > Marine > Wetlands ...
CGCGCGTTCAATTCGTCCGGGAAGCCATGTGGATAGTCGGCCGCACGCGAAAAGCGGGCGAAGGTCCCGTACAGAATCAGCTGCGCGACACGCTCGGGGTAGGTCGCGGCGAACAGCATCGCCATCGGACCGCCTTCGGACACGCCCCAGATCGCAGCGCGCTGCCAGCCGGCCGCATCTAGCACCGCGCGCACGTCGTCCATGCGCTCCTCGAAGGTCGGCGGGTCAGGAACCGGGTCGGACAGGCCCGTGCCGCGCCGGTCGAGCAGGATCACGCGCGCGAACTGCGCGAGCTTCCGCGCGAACTCGGCGAACTCGGGCAGGGTCCAGATGTTCTCGACGTTGGAAGCCCAGCCGGGGATGAAGACGAGGTCGACGCCGCCTTCGCCGAAGACCTGGTAGGCGATGTTCAACGCGCCGCTCTTCGCATAGCGGGTGTCGATGCGGCCGGGGTCGAGCATGCGATGCATTAGAGCACGACGCGCGACTCGGATGCGCCGTGGCCTTTAGTCCATGTCCAGCGGCCACACCGGGCGGCGCACCTTCTCGAAGGGAAACTTCTTCGGATCGGGCGAAGTGATGCCGGCGGCATCGACGACGATCACCTCGCGCGCGATCGGCTCGAACGCCGCGCGGAAATGGTGCGCGGATTTCACCGCGACCACGCGCCGCGCGGCCGGATCGATGCCCTGCGAGGCGAAGAACTGCCGGTCGTAGACCTGGAAGCGGTTCGACGCGACGACTACGTCGACGCCGCCACTGCGCAGCACCGCCGTCGGCCCCATCGACACCGCGAGGCCGCGCTGCATCGGCCCCTCGTAGACGAGGCTGCCGTCGGACAGCGAGACCACGCGGGCGACGACGTCGAACCCCGGCGAGAGCGCTGCGTCGTGCTTGCCACCGAGGCGCACCCGGATCTCGGCGCCCTTGCCTGCGCGGTGCGCGATCGCCGCAACTTCGGGATCTGCGATCGTCGCGAACGCCGCGTTCTCGATGCGCGCCTCGATCATCGCACGCAGCAGCGCGCTCGAGTCGCCGTAGCTGCCGCCGCCCGGGTTGTCGCTGAAATCGGCAAGCACGATCGGCCGGCCGTCGGAATCGCTGCGCGCGCAGCTGCGAATCGCGGCCTCGGCCGGGAGCAGCGCAATCGATTTTTCGCGCCGCGTCTCCCAGACGAATGCCATCATCTGCTCGGCGATCGCCGCGGCGCGCGCCGCCGCGCCGTCGACCTTGGCGTCGTACGTCACTGCGATCGAGGGACCGACGTCGCGGATGTCGGCCCAGGGAAAGCCGGCCTGCACGTTGACCACCAGAATGCCGGGCTCGCGCATATGCTCGGCGGCGCGCTCGAGCAGGGCGACCATCGGCCCGGCCTGGCTGCGACCGTGGTCCGCGCCGTCGAGCTGCGGCCCGCGGCGCACGAGCGTCTGCGGCCGGATCTCGCCGCGCAGCGCGCGCGCCAGCAGCGACGCCGCTTCGATGCCGCGCGCACCCATGTCGATATGCGGGTAACTGCGGTAGGTGACGAATGCGCTCGCGTGCCGCGCCATGGCGTCGGTGACGTTCGCGTGCAGGTCGAGGGTAGACACGACCGGCAGGCCGGGTCCGACACGCTGGCGGATCTCGTCAAGCAGCTCGCCCTCCCCGTCCTCGGTGGTTTGCGTCACCATCGCCCCGTGCAGCGCGAGAAGGACGCCGTCGAACGGGCCGTCGCGCTCGAGCGCATTCAGGACGGCCGCCTTGAGATGCGTCCAGCACGCGGCGGTCAGTCGGCCCGAAGGCGTGGCATCCGCCGCGACCGCACATGTCGTCCGCCAGCCCTCGCGCTCGGCAACCTCGAGAAAGCCGCCGAGTTCGCTGTTCGTTCCGCGCACCGCCGGCGCGATGGCCGTACCGTAGCGCAGCATGCGCTTGGCGTAGGCGTCCAGATCGGTCGAGAGCTGCGAGAACGTGTTGGTCTCGTGTTTCGCCTGCGCAATGAGGATGCGAGCGGCCATGAATGTTCCCGGCGGTGTTCGGCGCCCGATTACAGCACGCGCGGCAATCCCCGCCGCGGACTTGCACCGGGTGCATAATGCGCGTAAATTATGCGCATCTTTGACCCGCATCACGGACCCATGGGCCGACGTGAATCGATCGCCGGGAAGCGTCCGGCGAACGTCACCATCAGCGCGACGCTGCTTGCGCGCGCCAAGGCGCTCAAGATCAACCTTTCGCAGGCGCTCGAAGCGCGTCTCGATCAGCTCGTGCGCGAGGAGGAAGCCAAGCGCTGGCTCGAGGAAAACCGCAAGGCAATCGAGGCCTACAACGCACGCGTAGAGCGCGAGGGACTCTGGAGCGAAGGCCTGCGGGCGTTTTGATGGCGCGTTTCGACGTCCGCGCGAACCTGTACAAGGCTTCGCGCGCGCGCGTTCCGCTGCTGCTCGAGGTTCAGGCCGACCTTCTCGCTATGCTGAGCACGCGTCTGGTGGTGCCGCTTGTTCCGTCCGCGGAATTCGGGCCGCCGGCGGCGCGGCTGAATCCGGTGTTTCGCCTCGGAGCGCGGAACTACGTCATGGATACGGCAGCGATGGCGGCGGTACCGGCCAAAGTGCTGGGCGCGAAGCACGCCAGCCTCGCCGGAAGCTCGGCCGAGATCCTTGACGCGATCGATTTTCTGATTTCCGGCGCCTGAGCGCTCAGTTCCGTCTGAACGCTCGACGCGCTTGGCGACGGGCGCAAAGACCCGGCGCGCAGCCGCTCAGAGGCCATCGCGCCGAAGCTGCACTCATGGGGCACGTGCCGCCGGCGCCAGGGCACGGGCACCTATAATCGGCGCGCCATGCCCGCAGGCGCCAACGGCCTCTCCGACGCGAAGGACGCCCAGCTGCGCGAGGACCGGCGCCTGCTCGGAAGATTGCTCGGCGAGGTGATCGCGGCGCAGGTGAGCGACACGATGCTCGAGCGGATCGAGACCATCCGCCAGACCGCGGTCAATTTCCGGCGCAGCGAGGACGATCCCGCGGCGGACACGAAACGCGTCAGGGCGGAGCTCGTGGCCCTGCTCGATGCGCTCGACATCGAGCAGACGCTGCACGTCGTGCGCGCGTTCAGCTACTTCTCGCATCTGCTCAACATCGCGGAGGATGCGCAGCAGCATCGCCGCCGCCGGGCGCACGCGGAGATCGGCGCGCCGCCGCGTCCGGGAAGTTTCGCGCACGCGCTGGCGCAGGTTCGGCGCGCGGGCGTCACGCCGGAGGTTCTGCGTGCCTGGTTCAGGCGTGCCCAGGTCAGCCCGGTGCTCACGGCTCACCCGACCGAAGTTCAACGCCAGAGCGTTCTGGACTGCGAGCGCGAGATCGCGCGCCTGATCGCATTGCCGCAGGACGCGGCGCGCGACGCGGCGCTGCAGCGCGAAGTGTTGCGCTTGTGGCTCACGTCGATGCTGCGACTGGCGAAGCTCGAGGTGACGGACGAGATCAAGAACGCTCTGGCGTACTTCGACATGACCTTCTTCGACGTGGTGCCCGAGGTGTATGCCGATCTGGAGGCCGCGCTCGCGGCGCAATTCGGAATGGACGCCGGCTATTCGCTTCCGCCCTTCCTCTCGATCGGCAGCTGGATCGGCGGCGACCGCGACGGCAATCCCTTCGTCACGGCGGAAGTGCTCGCGCACGCGCTCTCCGAGCAGGCGCGCCGGGTATTCGCGCTCTACCTCGAGCGCGTCGACGCGCTCGGCAAGGCGCTCTCGCTGTCCACCCGCATCAAGGCGGCGCCGGCGGAAATTGTTGCCCTGGCCGATTCCTCCGGAGACGACTCGCCCTATCGCAGCGACGAACCCTACCGCCGCGCCTTCAGCGCGATCTACGCGCGCCTCGCGGCGAGCGCCCTGGCGCTGACCGGCCTGCAGGCGCGTCCCGAACCGATGCTCGCGCGCGCCGCGTATCCCGTGCCCGATGCGTTCGCCGCGGACCTGGACGCCATCGCGCGCGGCCTGGAGCTGCAGGGCGCCGGCCTTCTCGCTCAGGGCGCGCTGCGCGACCTGCGCCGCCTGGTGAGCGTGTTCGGCTTTCATCTCGCGCCGATCGATCTGCGCCAGGATGCCGGCGAGCACCAGCGGGCGGTTGCCGAGCTGCTCGCGCGCGCGGGCGTCACGGCGGACTACGGTGGTCTAGACGAAGCCGCGCGCCTCGCGCTCCTCGCGCAGGAGCTCCGCAGCCCGCGGCCGCTGCGTTCGCCGCACCTCGATTACTCTCCGGCCACGCGCAGCGAGCTCGCGATCTTCGCCAGCGCGGCCGATGGGCTGAGGCGCTTCGGTCCGCGCGCAGTGCCGCACACGGTGATCTCGCACTGCACCTCGGTGTCCGACCTGCTCGAAGTCGGCGTGCTGCTGCGCGAGGCGGGGCTGCTGCACCCGAACGAGCGGCCCCGGCTCGACCTCGACATCATCCCGCTGTTCGAATCGATCGCCGATCTCGAGCGCGCACACGAGGTGCTCGACGCCGCGCTGCGCCAGCCGGTCTACCGCGCCTGGATCGGCGCGCGCGGCGATTCGCAGGAAGTGATGCTCGGCTACTCCGACAGCAACAAGGACGGCGGCTTCCTGACCTCGAGCTGGTCGCTGCACAAGGCCTCGGGCGCGCTGCTCGAAGTCGCGCGGCGCCACGGCGTGCGACTGCGCCTGTTTCACGGTCGCGGCGGCACCATCGGCCGGGGCGGCGGCCCGAGCCACGACGCCATCCTCGCGCAGCCCGCGGGCAGCGTAGACGGCGCGCTGCGCATGACCGAGCAGGGCGAGGTCATCGCGAGCAAGTACGCAGACCCGGAAACCGGCCGGCGCACTCTCGAGATCCTGGTGGCTTCGGTGATCGAGGCGAGCCTCGCCGAGCGCCCCCGCAGCGAGGCCGAGCGGGAACAGGACGCGCAGGTGATGGAATCGCTCTCGGCGCTCGCCCTGCGCGCCTACCGCGCGCTGGTGCGCGAAACCCCGGGGTTCCTCGAGTACTTCCGCGCCTCGACGCCGATCGCGGAGATCGCTGACCTGAACATCGGCAGCCGACCGGCGGCGCGCGGGGGATCGGCGCGCTTCGAGGACCTGCGGGACCTGCGCGCGATTCCCTGGGTGTTCAGCTGGAGCCAGTGCCGGGTCATGCTGCCGGGCTGGTACGGCTTCGGTTCCGCCGTCGAAGGCTGGGTCGAGCGCGAGGGCCGGCCGCTCGAAGTGCTGCGCGCGATGCACGAACGCTGGCCGTTTTTCCGCACCCTGCTCTCGAACATCGACATGGTGCTCGCCAAGACCGATCTCGGCATCGCCTCGCGCTATGCCGAGCTGGTCCCGGATGCGGCGCTGCGCGCGCGCGTGTTCGGCCTGATCTCCTCCGAGTGGCAGCGCACGCGCACGTGGCTGCGCGCGATCACCGGGCGCAGCGAGTTTCTCGAGGACAATCCGACGCTCGCGCGCTCGATCCGAAACCGCTTTCCCTACCTGGATCCGCTCAACCACCTGCAGATCGAGCTGATCGAACGCTATCGCGCGGGGGACACGGACGAGCGTACCAAGCGCGCCATCCATCTGACGATCAACGGGGTCGCTGCCGGCCTGCGCAACAGCGGTTAGGCGGCGGAGCGGGCGTCGACGCGCGCGCACGGCCGAAATTTGACATCGCTCAAAGTGGCACCGTGCGTGCTCGTGCCAAAACTCCTGTTGCAGCGCAATAACGGTTTAAGAATGGGCGAAGCCCGCCGACGCGCCAGCGCCAACTGGACAACACCGCGATTACTCCGGACACTCACGGGGTCGCGTGCGAAGTACTCGGACGACGGCGTATTCACAGGAGAGGAGGAGCATCATGATCGATCGTAGACAGTTCGTATGCGTCGCTGCGGCATTCGCCGCCGGCCTGGTCGCGGTTCCGGGATTTGCTGCCGATCCGGTACGCGTCGCTTTCATCGACCCGCTCTCGGGCCCGTTCGCCGCGGTCGGCGCGAGCGGTCTGAAGCAGTTCCAGTTCGTCGCCAACGACATCAACAGGGCGGGCGGCGTGCTGGGCGGCAGGAAGATCGAGGTCATCGGCTTCGACAACAAGATTTCGCCCAAGGAAAGCCTGATCCAGCTCAAGCGGGTGGTCGGCGACGGCATTCAGTTCATCGTGCAGGGCAACTCGTCGGGAGTCGCCAACGCGCTCATCGACGCAGTGGCGAAGCACAACGAGCGCGAACCCGACAAGCGCGTGCTTTACCTGAACTATTCCGCGGTCGATCCCAGCCTGACGAACGAGAAGTGCAGCTACTGGCACTTTCGCTTCGACGCGAATGCGGACATGAAGATGAACGCGCTGACCGACGTGATCAACTTCGACAAGAAAATGAAGTCGATCTACATCATCGGGCAGGACTATTCCTTCGGCAAGGCAGTCGCCGCGGCCGCGGTGCGCGATCTCGAACTGAAGCGGCCGGACATCAAGATCGTCGGCAACGAGCTTCATCCGATCGGCAAGGTGAAGGACTTTTCGCCCTACATCGCCAAGATCAAGGCCTCCGGCGCGCAGGCGGTGATCACCGGGAACTGGGGCGCGGACATGCTCGGCCTCGCCAAGGCGGCAAACGATGCCGGCCTGGAAGTCCCGTTCTATACCTACTATGCGGCCGCCAACGGGATCACCAAGGCGATCGGCGCGGGTGGCGTCGGCAAAGTGCGTCTGGTCGGCGAAGGTCCCGGCAACGGCCCGTACAACGCCGCGACGGGCGACCTCATCAAGCGGTTCAAGGCCAAGTATCCGGATGAAGACGTCACGCAGCCGCGCATCGTCAATACCCTGTATATGCTCGCGGCGGCGATCAACAAGGCCAAGAGCACCGAGCCTGCGAAGGTGGCGGCCGCGCTGGAGGGCATGAGCTATACCACCATCTGGGGCGACATCGTGACGATGCGCGCTTCGGACCACCAGCTGCAGATGCCGATCCGTATCTTCGTGCACACGAACAAGAACCTCCAGTCGGACCTCGACAACTCGGGCTACGGCCTGCTGACCGAGTCGACGGTCAGCGCGCATGTGTCGTCGACGCCGACGACCTGCAAGATGCAGCGCCCCTAATCGCCCGCAGGCGCGCTTCGGAAACCGACGTCCGGCTGCCCGCGAGGGCGCCGGGCGCGTTCCCGTCGCGCATGGCAGGCGCCCCATGGCCTCAGAACCCGCTGCTGCACGGTAATCGGCGCTCGTGCTCGAGCTGATCGTCTTCTCGCTGCTAAACGGCCTGGTCTACGGGCTGTTGCTGTTCATGCTCTCGAGCGGGCTGACGCTCATCTTCTCCATGATGGGCGTGCTCAATTTTGCTCATGCCAGCCTTTACATGCTGGGGGCCTACCTCGCCTATTCGATCAGCACCAAGATCGGCTTCTGGCCGGGGCTGGTCGTCGCACCGCTCCTCGTCGGCGTGGTGGGCGCGCTGATCGAGCGCTACGGCCTGCGCAACGTCCATCGCTACGGCCACGTTGCCGAGCTGATCTTCACCTTCGGCGTCGCCTTCCTCATCGAGGAGTCCGTCCAGCTCGTCTGGGGCAGGCAGAACGTCGACTACCGCGAGCCGGACATGCTGGGCTTTCCGCTGTTCACCCTTTGGGGCACGGACTTTCCGGCGTACAAGGCGTTCATGCTGGCGATCTCGATCGGCATCTTCATCGCGCTGCTGATCGTGCTCACCCGAACGCGCGTGGGATTGATCATCCAGGCAGCGATCACGCATCCCAGCCAGGTGGCCATGCTCGGCCACAACGTCCCGCTCGTGTTCACCGGCGTGTTCGGCGCCGGCTCGGCGCTGGCGGGGCTTGCAGGCGTGATCGCCGGCCCGGCGCTCGGCACCTTTCCGGGCATGGCCGCGGTGCTCGGCAGCATCGTGTTCGTGGTCATCGTGGTCGGAGGGCTCGGTTCGCTTGCCGGCGCTTTTGTCGCCTCGCTGCTGATCGGAATGCTGCAGACCTTCGCGGTCGCGATCGACTATTCGCTCGCGGATCTGTTCTCGGCCGCCGGAATCACGACCAGCGAGACCAGCGCGCTGAGCGACCTGTACACGGTCACCGTGGCGCAGATCGGTCCGATCCTGCCCTACCTGCTGCTGGTGCTGATCCTGATCTTCCGCCCGACCGGGCTGCTCGGGAAGCGCGAGGTATGAGCGCCATCGCGCCAGCCTCGACGCGCGCAAGCGGAACCTTCCTGAGGCGAAACGCCGTCTGGTGGATCGCGTTGCTGTGCGTCCTGCTGCTGCCGCAGGTGGCGCGCTCGGGCACCAGCATCGCAGTGCTCAATCAGATGTGCATCATGGTGATCTTCTCGCTCTCTTACAACATGCTGCTCGGTCAGGGCGGCATGCTGTCCTTCGGGCACGCGGTCTATTTCGGCCTTGGCGGGTATTTCGCGATCCACCTCATGAGAATCGCCGGTGGCGGGTTGTTCATGCCGTTGCCACTGGTACCGCTCGCCGGCGGCCTCGCCGGCCTGTTGTTCGGCCTGATCATCGGCAGCTTCTCGACCAACCGCGCCGGCACCGTGTTCGCGATGATCTCGCTGGGCATCGGCGAGATGATCGCTGCATCGTCGCTCATCTTCGTCAAGTTCTCCGGCGGCGAGGAAGGCATTACTGCCGACCGAACGGACCTCACCTCGCTGTTCGGCATCCGCTTTCGCAGCGAGGTCGACGTCTACTATCTGATCGCGGGATGGATGGTGCTGTCGGCCTGGCTGATGTACCGCTTTTCACGCACCCCCGTGGGACGCATGGCAAACGCGGTGCGTGACAATCCGGAGCGCGCCGAGTTTGTCGGCTATTCGCAGAAGCACATACGCCTGCTGTCGTTCATGGCGGCCGGCTTTTTCGCCGGCATCGCCGGCGGACTGTTCGCGCTGAACTACGAAATTGTCACCGAGGAGACGGTGAATCTGGTCACCTCCGGGACCGTGCTGCTGCAGGCCTACATCGGCGGTGTCGGCTTCTTCGTCGGGCCGATCGTCGGCGCCGTCGTGTACACCTTGCTGCAGACGCTGCTGTCGAACTACACCGAGATCTGGGCGTTCTACGTGGGCTTGATTTTCGTCGCCACGGTGATGTACGCGCCCACCGGACTGACCGGTATCCTCATGATGCACCTGCCGATCTACCGAGTCGGCAAGCTGCGCAGCCTGGCGCTGCCGTATCTGCGCATCGGCATTCCGGCGCTCGGCTGTGCGATCGGCGTGATCGGACTGCTCGAGCTGCTGCACTTTCTCAGCGTGCGCGCCGTAGGGCAATCGACCAAGCGGCTATTCTGGCTCACGCTGAACGTCGAGCAGCCCACCGCGTGGCTCGTTTTCGGCGCCCTCGCCGTCGGCGGCTTCGTCGTCGCGCGACGCGTTGCGCCGTCAGTGCTCGCAGCCTGGGAGGCTGCGAGCGAACAGGCCTTCGGGAGGCGCGCGCGGTGACCGCTGTCATTGAGCTGATCGACCTCTATAAGAGCTTTGGCTCCACCGAAGTGATCCGCGGCGTCAATCTCGAGGTCGGCGACGGCGAGCGGCACGCGGTCATCGGACCAAACGGCGCGGGGAAGTCGACGCTCTACAACCTGATTACCGCGAAGTACACGCCGAGCGCCGGGCACATCCGCCTGCGCGGACAGGACATCACGGCACGCAAGCCCTACGAGATCAACCGCATGGGCCTATCGCGCAGCTTCCAGGTGACCAACATCTTCCCGCGCATGAGCGTGTTCGAGAATCTGCGCTGCGGTGCGCTGTGGGCGATGAACTACCGCTACTCGTTCTGGCAGGACGTCGACCGGCTAGACGACGTCAACGAGCGCAGCCTGCGGGTCCTGAACGACATCGGCATGCTGTCACGCGCAGACGTTCCGGCCGGCGTTCTGTCCTACGCCGAGCAGCGCGCGCTCGAGATCGGCATCACGATCGCCGGCGGGGCGAACGTGATCTTGCTCGACGAGCCCACGGCCGGCATGAACCGCGCGGAAACCGAGCACACGGTTGAGCTGGTGCGCCGCATCACCGAACACAAGACGCTCATCATGGTCGAGCACGACATGAGCGTCGTTTTCGGCCTCGCCGACCGCATATCCGTGCTGGTGTATGGGGAAATTATTGCGAGCGGTCCACCCGACGAGATCCGCGGCAATGCGGCGGTGCAGGAAGCCTACCTGGGCGAGGAGGTCGACTGAGCCATGCTCGAAGTCCGGGATCTGCATGCGTTCTACGGCAAGAGCCACATCCTGCAGGGCGTGAGCTTCGACGTGCGCGACGGCGAGATCGTCAGCCTGCTCGGGCGCAACGGGGTCGGTCGCTCGACGACCTGCAAGGCGATCATGGGCGATGTTCCGCCCCTGGGGTCGGTGCGCTTCAAGGGCGAGGAGATCGTCGGCCTGAGACCGCACCAGATCGCGCACCGCGGGCTCGGCTACGTACCCGAGAATCGGGACATCTTTCCGACCCTGACGGTGCGCCAGAATCTTCTGCTCGGACAGAAACAGGCGCGCCGCGAGGGGCGCTGGAAGATGGCCGACATGTTCGAACTGTTCAGCAATCTGCGCGAGCGCGCCGACACGCCAGGCGGCGTGCTCTCGGGCGGTGAGCAGCAGATGCTGACCATGTGCCGCACGCTGATGGGCGATCCGGACCTGGTCATGATCGACGAGCCGACCGAGGGCCTCGCACCGAAGCTGGTCGAGCAGGTCGCAGAGCTGCTCGAAACGATTGCGCGGCGCGGTGTCTCCATCCTGCTGGTCGAGCAGAAGCTCACGATCGCGCTCAAGATCTCGCAGCGGGTGTTCGTGATGGGGCATGGTCGGGTGGTCTTCGAGGGCACGCCGGATGCCCTACGCGCGAACGAGCAGATTCGCCGCGAGTGGCTCGAGGTCTGAGCGCGGAACGCGCGCCGCGACACGGCCACGCCGCGCGCGATGAGCGGGCTTTTCCTGAAAGGTCTCGCCTTCGGCTTCGTGCTCGCCGGGACCGTCGGCCCGATGTGGCTGTTGTGCTTTCGGCGCACGCTGAGCGCGGGGGCGCTTGCCGGCTTCGTCTCGGGCATGGGGATCGCGGTCGCGGACGCACTCTACGGCGCGGTCGCCGCGTTCGGCCTCACCACCGTGTCGTCGTTTCTGCTTGCGCAGCAGTTCTGGCTTGCGCTCGGCGGCGCCGCGTTTCTGCTCTGGTTGGGCGCCAAGACGCTGCTTGCGAAACCGGCGCCACTCGATCAGGCCGCGGCACCGGTCACGCCAAGCAGTCTCGCGGCCGGGTTTCTTTCGACCCTGGGCCTCACCCTCGCCAACCCGCCGACGATCCTCGCCTTCGTCGCAATATTTGCCGGAATCGGCCTGGGCGTGAACCCGAGCCCGGCTGGGGCGGCGCTCGTCGTGCTCGGCGTGTTTCTCGGCTCCGCGCTGTGGTGGCTGATCCTCGCGACGGCGGCCGGCGCGCTGCATGGCCGGCTCGGGCCGCGCCTCGGGCGCACGATCAACGCGGTCTCGGGACTGACGATCCTCGGCTTCGCATTCTGGCAGCTCACGCGCCTCGTCTGATATCCTCGCCACTGGACGAATATCCACTACCTTCCCTTCCCGCTTCCACGCTCCCAGCATGCAGCACGCCGACGGGCTTCTCGCCGCGCCGCTCGCGATCGTCGACCTGGAAACCA
>Ga0210102_1000397_pt1 | contig 11639 bp, 10 predicted proteins | sample RushOxbow_ThreeS_4_FD_185563 | JGI IMG/M metagenome (GOLD analysis project Ga0210102, IMG submission 185563) | Wetland microbial communities from San Francisco Bay, California, USA, that impact long-term carbon sequestration -... | ecosystem: Environmental > Aquatic > Marine > Wetlands ...
GCATTTTGTTGTCGGTAGCCCTTGCAATATCGACATATTGCTGCGGGCTATCCTCCTAAAACTGCATCCCACATCGCCTCCGTCGCACACGTGCCTATTGTTGAGATAGGCTCTTAGAATCCGAAGCGCGGCCCGCCCTTGGGCTGGGCGCGCGCCATCTTGTCGGTCGACGTCCCGACGATGACCTGGCTCCCGTCCTGCAGGGCACCGCCGAGCACCTCGGTGTAGGCGCCATCGCTCAACCCGAGCCGCAGGTCGACGCTCCTCGGCCTGCCGGTATCGTCGATGACCCATGCGCGGCCGGCCGTCGCTGCGCGCCCCCCGCCGGAGCGGCTCTGCGCCATTTCCTCGAAGCGCTTGCGCTGCTCCGGATCGAGGATCTCGGCAATCCGCGCGCGCGATTCCGCCCGCATCCGCTCGGACTGGCGCCGCCGCTCGGCCTTGTCCTCGGTCTGGATCGAGCGGATCCGCTCGCGGGTGTCGCGCAGGATTTCCTCGAGCTTCGCCTGCTGCTCCGCGTTCAGGCCCAGCTCGGCAACGAGCCGTTTACGGAGCGCTTCCCCTGCCTGCGGCCCGCCCTTTGCTTCGCCCCCGGGCGCCTGCACCCCGGACACGCTACCCTCGCCGCCGGGAACCCGCGCCTCCGCCGCACCCGCACCCGCGGGCCGGAAGCGCAGCGCCGCGTTCGGCACCTTGAGCGCGTTATCGCGCGTATCCACGACGATGCGCACGTTGGCGGTCATCCCCGGAAAGAGCTCCAGGTTGGGGTTGGAAGTGGCGATAACAGCGGTGTAAGTGACGACGTTTTGCACCACCAGCGCAGCCTTGCGCACCTGTCCTACCGTGCCCCGGAACGTCCTCCCGGGAAAAGAGTCCACGGTAAACGTCGCCGGCTGCCCCTCGCGGACGCGCCCTACCTCCGACTCATCGACCGAGACGTCGACCTGCATGCGGCGCAGATCCTGCGCGATTACGAACAGCTCCGGCGCCTGCAGGCTTGCCGCCACGGTCTGTCCGGGCTCCACGGACTTCTTCACGACGGTGCCATCCACCGGGGCGCGGATGGTGGTACGGTCGAGGTCCACTCTTGCCTGCGCGAGCTGCGATTCGCGCTGCTTCACCAGCGCCTCGACGTTGCGCACCTGGGACTCGCCCACCGCGCGTTGCGCCTCCGCGGTCTTCACCTGCTCCTGCGCCGCACGCCAGGCGAACTCCGTCTTGTCGAGCGCGGCCGCCGACACAAAATTCTTCTCCTGGAGCACCTTGTTGCGCTGGAATTCACGCTCGGCATCGGCCAGGGTAACCTGCGCGCGCGAGACTTCGGCTTGCAAGGCCACGACGTTGGCGCGCTGGGTCAGCACGGTGGCGCGCGCGGCCTCGAGGTCCGCCATCGCCTGGTTTACCCGCAGCGCGAACGATTCGGGATCGATGCGAGCGATGACCTGGCCCTTCTTGACCTCCGAATTGAAATCGACGGTGATCTCCTTGATCTGGCCGGAGACCTGGGAGCCGACCTGTACCGCGGTGACCGGGTTGACCGTGCCGGTGGCGGAGACCGCCGCCGTGATGGCGCCGCGCTCGACCTTGCCGAAGCGGTAGCCGGGGCCGGCGTTGCGGGCGCCCCACCATCCATAGGCCGCCGCGGCCGCCGTCAAAACGGCAACGACCACGACCGCCATGCCGATGTGCCTCTTTCGCAACATTTCCATGATTTGGCAAGCAGAAGGCTTACCGCCTGCTGCTCACTGATTTAGAGGGAGAATTGTAGCCGAGGTGCCCGGGTGCGCCCACGAAAATGGGCCCGGGAATGTAACAAAAGGTTTCCCTCCAGGCAGCCGCGCGCCGGGGGAGCCGCCGTCAGGGAAGCCGCCCAGCCGGCCTACGTCCGCCGGTAGATCTCCGCGCCGCTTTCGACGAATTCCTTCGCCTTGTCGCGCAGCCCCTGCTCGAGCGCCTCCGCTTCCGCCAGCCCCTGTTTTTCGGCGTAGTCGCGCACGTCCTGCGTGATCTTCATGGAGCAGAAGTGCGGGCCGCACATGGAGCAGAAGTGCGCGAGTTTGGCGCCCTCCTGCGGCAGCGTCTCGTCGTGAAACTGGCGCGCCTTGTCCGGGTCGAGCCCGAGGTTGAACTGGTCCTCCCAGCGGAACTCGAAGCGCGCCTTGGAGAGCGCGTTGTCCCGGATCTGCGCGCCCGGGTGCCCCTTGGCGAGGTCGGCGGCGTGCGCGGCGATCTTGTAGGCGATGATGCCGTCCTTGACGTCGTCCTTGTCCGGGAGCCCCAGGTGCTCCTTGGGCGTGACGTAGCACAGCATCGCGGTGCCGAACCAGCCGATCATCGCCGCGCCGATCGCGCTCGTGATGTGATCGTAGCCCGGGGCGATGTCGGTGGTGAGCGGCCCGAGCGTATAGAACGGCGCCTCGCGGCAATACTTGAGCTCGAGCTCCATGTTCTCCTTGATGAGCTGCATCGGGACGTGACCCGGCCCCTCGATCATCACCTGCACGTCGTGCTTCCAGGCGATGTCGGTCAGCTCGCCCAGCGTCTTCAGCTCGGCGATCTGCGCCTCGTCGTTGGCGTCGTAGATCGAGCCGGGGCGCAGGCCGTCCCCAAGCGAGAAGGAGACGTCATAGGCCTTGAGGATCTCGCAGATCTCCTCGAAATGGGTGTAGAGAAAGCTCTCCTTGTGGTGGGCGAGGCACCACTTCGCCAGGATCGAGCCCCCGCGCGAGACGATGCCGGTCATGCGCTTTGCGGTGAGGGGGATGTAGGGCAGCCGCACGCCCGCGTGGACGGTGAAGTAATCGACGCCCTGCTCGCACTGCTCGATCAGCGTGTCGCGGTAGATCTCCCAGGTCAGCTCCTCCGCCTTCCCGTCCACCTTCTCCAGCGCCTGGTAGATCGGAACCGTGCCGATAGGCACCGGGGAATTGCGGACGATCCATTCGCGCGTCTCGTGGATGTGCTTGCCGGTGGAGAGGTCCATCACCGTGTCGCCGCCCCAGCGGATCGCCCAGGTCATCTTCTCGACTTCCTCCTGGATGCCGGAGGAAACCGCCGAGTTTCCGATATTGGCGTTGATCTTCACCAGGAAGTTGCGCCCGATGATCATCGGCTCCGTTTCCGGATGGTTGATATTGGCGGGAATGATGGCGCGTCCGCGCGCGACTTCTTCGCGCACGAACTCCGGCGTGATCGCCTTCAGGATCGCCGCGCCGAACGACTGCCCCGGGTGCTGCCGGCGCAGGGCCTCCGCCAGCGCGTCCATGCGCTGGTTCTCGCGAATCGCGATGAATTCCATCTCCGGCGTGATCACGCCGCGGCGCGCGTAGTGCATCTGTGTCACGTTCCGTCCGGAGATCGCGCGCCGCGGTTTCCGGGCCAGATTGAACCTCATTTGCGAAAGCTTCGGATCGGCGGCGCGCTGCTGGCCGTACTGCGAAGAGGGGCCGGCGAGCTCTTCGGTATCCTTTCGCTCCAGGATCCACGGCAAGCGCAGGGGATCCAAGCCGCGCCGGATGTCGATTTTCATCGCCGGATCCGTATACGGGCCCGACGTGTCGTAGACGAAGATCGGGGGATTGGGCTCGGAGCGCGCAGCGGCCGCGCCGGAATGGAGCGGCGTGTCCGACTGGCGGATCTCGCGCATCGGCACGCGAATGTCGGCGCGCGAGCCTTCGACGTAGACCTTGCGCGAGTTGGGCAGCGGCTTCACCGCCGCCTCGTCAACGTGAGCGGTCGCGCTCAGGAACTTCGGGTTGGCGTTCATGTTCGCTCCTCGGGGATGCTGCGGCGGGAGCGATGGGAAGGGGAATCCCGGCCCACGCTTCCCTCCGACGGCATTACCCGCATCAGGTTCAAAGGGTGTCTCTCACCCGACTGCCAGAGGCAATCAGGACCCCCAACGTGTAGCCCTAACGCTAATCGAATTATGGGATAATTGCAACCGCTCAACCGAACCATAACTCCCTGAATTTGCCTGTGAACCCGACACTCGACTTCGAGCGCGCCCGCTTCAACATGGTCGAGCAGCAGATCCGGCCGTGGGAGGTGCTGGACCAGCGCGTGCTCGATCTCCTGATGCGGCTGCGGCGCGAGGATTACGTCCCGGCGCGCTTCCGCGAGCTGGCCTTCGCCGACATGGAGATCCCGATCGGGCATGGCGAAACGATGCTCGCCCCGAAGATCGAAGCACGCATGCTCCAGGAGCTCGCGCTCGTGCCCGGGGACCGGATCCTCGAGGTGGGAACAGGCAGCGGATACATGACGGCGCTGCTCGCGAGCCTCGGCAGCCATGTTTACAGCGTGGACATCGTTCCCGAATTCATCCAAACCGCAGGCGTCAAGCTTGCCGCCCACGGCGTCACCAACGTGACGCTGGAGTCCGGCGACGCCGCGCGCGGCTGGGACCGCCACGCCCCCTACGATGCGGTCGTGGTGACCGGCTCGCTGCCAGTGCTGCCCGAAGCGTTTCCGAAGAGCCTCCGGCCTGGGGGCCGGCTGATCGTTGTCGTCGGTGAGCCGCCGGTCATGGAGGCGCAGCTCATCACCTGTGTCGCCGCCGGCGCCTACAGCACGACGGGATTATTCGAGACCTGCATCGCGCCGCTGCGGAACGCCGTGCTGCCCGAACGCTTCGTTTTCTAGCGGATGATCGTGATGCGCATACTTCAGTCGACGTCGCTTGCGTTTCTGCTCGGCACGGCAGCCGCGACTCACGGCGCTGACCTGATGGAGATCTTCGGCATGGCGCAGTCCGCGGACGCGCAATATGCGGCGGCGCGGGCGGCGTGGAGCGCCGGCCAGGAGAAGCTCCCGCAGGGACTCTCCGGCCTGCTGCCCTCGGCTACCGTATCCGCGAGCACCCAGTACAACGACCGCGAAACGACCTCGCGCGATCCGCAGATTCCCACGATTACCAACCAGTACAATTCCAACCAGGCGGCGATCTCGGTCACGCAGCCGCTCTACCGCCCGCAGAACTACACCGCATACCAGCAATCGAAGTCGCAGGTAGAGCAGGCCGACGCGGCGTTTGCGCAAGCGGCCCAGGACCTGATCCTGCGGACCGCGCAGGCTTATCTCGACGTGCTGCTGGCGCAGGACACGATCGTGTTCGCGCAGGCGCAACTGGTCGCGATCGGCCGGCAGCTCGAGCAGGCCAAGCGCAACTTCGAGGTCGGCACCGCCACCATCACCGACACGCACGAGGCGCAGTCCCGCTACGATCTCACCGTCTCGCTCGAGATCACCGCGAAGAACGATCTCGAAATCCGGAAACGCTTTCTCGAGCTCATCATCGGCCGGCCGGCGCCGGGGATTTCGCCGCTGGGGCCGAGATTCAGCCCGGGCTTTCCGGAGCCGAACGATCCGGCGAAATGGGTCGAAATCGCGGGAACGAACAACTCGCAGGTGCGCATCAGCCAGGCCGGCCTCGAATTCGCCACCAAGGAAGTCGAGCGCAACCGCGCCGGGCACCGGCCCACGCTCGACGCGTTCGCGACCTATACCGACGCGGGCAGCGGGACGGGCACGACGACCGTTGCGGGCGTCGACACCCGAACGAGCGTGGTCGGGGTGCAACTCGCGATCCCCATCTACCAGGGCGGGCTCACCAGCTCGCGCGTGCGCGAGGCGCTCGCCAACGAGGAGAAAGCCCGGCAGGACCTGGAGAACGCGCGCCGCACCGCCCAGTTGACCGCCCAGCAGACGTTCCTGGGTGTCGCGACCGGAGTGTCCCAGGTGAGGGCGCTGGAAGCGGCGCTGGTCTCGAGCCAAAGCTCGCTCGACTCGACGCGGCTCGGGCAGGAGGTGGGCGTGCGCACCGTGATCGACGTGTTGAATGCCCAGCAGCAGCTCTCGCAGACGCGGCGCGACCTCGCGCAGGCCAAATACAACTACATCCTGGCGCTGCTGAGGTTGAAGGCCGCGGCCGGCCAGCTCTCCGAGCAGGATCTCGCTCAGGTCAACGCCTGGCTCGACCGGTAGGACAGTGATCGGTGACCGGTGACCAGTGACCGGTAAGTCGCCGCCTGCTATTCCTTCCCTCAAAGCCGATCTCCGGAAGCAGGTGCTTGCGCGGCGCGATGCGCTGCCCGCGACGGAACGGCGCGCTCTAAGCGAGCGGATTACCACGCGGCTGCTCGCCCTCGATGCCTATCGCGGCGCCCGCTGCGTGATGGCGTATGCGAGCTTCGGGAGCGAACTCGAAACCGCGGACTTCGTCGCTGATGTCCTCGCACAGGGCAAGGCGCTCGTGCTGCCCGCAGTCGAGCGCGGCAGCCGCAGGCTCGAGCTCTACGCGGTCGACGATCCCGCGCGGCAACTCGCCCCCGGCGTGTGGGGCATCCCGCAGCCGCGCGCCGACCTGTGCCCTCGCGTCCCGGCTTCGCAGCTCGACTTCGTGCTGGTGCCCGGCGTCGCTTTCACCCCGCGCTGCGAGCGCCTGGGCTACGGCGGCGGCTATTACGACGGATTCATCCGCAGCCTTGCCCGCCGGCCCCTGCTTGTCGCCGCGGCGTTCTCCCTCCAGATTCTGCAGGAGCTGCCGGTTTCCGAGCGCGACCAGAGCGTGGATCGTGTTGTGACGGAGAGCGCCGAATACCGGCGCGAGGGCTGAGCGGGATCAAGGATTCCGGAGCTCGATGAGCTCCAGAACCCTCGCGGTGGCCCCGCGATGCGCGCCGGCAAAAGTGAGCGCTGCCTGCGACATGCGCCGCATCATTTCGGAGTCGCGCAGCACTCTCCCGGCCTCGCGCGCAAGTGCGGCGGGATCCGCAACCTGGATCGCCGCGCCCGCGCCTATCGCAAGGTCGGTTGCTTCCGTGAAGTTATAGACGGAAGGCCCGATCAGCACCGGTCTTCCCGCCGCGCACGCTTCGATCAGATTCTGCCCGCCCAGCGGGACCAGACTGCCGCCGATGAACGCGACATCGCACGCCGCGTAGTAGGTGAACATCTCTCCCATGCTGTCGCCGAGCAGGGCGCGGGTTTCGGGAAGCACCGGGGCGTTGGCGCTGCGCCGCTGATAGCGCAGGCCGCGGGCCTCGAGCAGCCTCGCCACTTCCTCGAAACGCTGGGGATGGCGGGGAACGATGACCATCAGCAGACCCGGCAGGGTAATCCCCTCGAGCGCATCGAGCAGCAGCGCCTCCTCGCCCTCGCGCGTGCTGGCGGCGAGCAGGACCGGGCGCGCGACCCCGAGGCCGCGGCGCAGTGCACGCCCGAGCTCGAGCTGGTCGGCCGGCGGAGCAACATCGAATTTAAGGTTGCCGGTGACACGCACGTCGCGCGCCCCGAGGACGGTCAGGCGCCGCGCGTCGCCCTCGCTCTGCGCCGCCACCGTCTTGAACGCGGATAGACTTTCGCGCACGAGCCCCGCGAAGCGTCGATAAGACGCATACGACTTGTCGGAGATACGCGCATTCACCAGATAAAGGGGGATGGAGCGCTCGCGGGCGGCATGGATCAGGTTGGGCCAGATTTCGGTCTCCATCACGATGCCGGCCCGCGGCCGGAAATGGTCGAGAAAGCGCGCGACCGCGCCGGGGAGGTCGACCGGCAGGTAGCAGCGCTCGACCCTTCCGCCGAACAGCGTCTCGCCCGTCTCGCGCCCCGTCGGCGTCATGTGCGTGAGGAGAATGCGGCACTGCGGATGCCTCACCTGCAGCGCGCGCACCAGCGGCTCGGCCGCCCGCGTCTCGCCTACCGAAACGGCGTGCACCCAGATGACGGGCGCTTCGGGCGCCGGCGCGTAGCGGCCGAAGCGTTCCCCAACGTGCTTCAGAAAGCCCGGGTGGCGACGCGCTTGCCACGCCAGGAACGCGAGCGCGAACGGCACCAGGAGATAGAGCAGAAGCGTGTAGAGAAAGCGCATCGCAGCGGTTCCGTAGCCTACACTGAAACCCGCTTTGCGCATAGAATAGCGGGCGTGAACAACGGTTCGAATTCAGGTACTTACGTTTCACGCGTGAGCGCATGACGGGAGGCCACGCGTGATCCTCGTTACTGGCGGCGCCGGTTTCATCGGCTCGAATTTCGTGCTGCAGTGGATCGGCACCGAGTCCGATCCGCTCGTCAACCTCGACAAGCTGACCTACGCCGGAAACCCGGAGAACCTCTCGAGCATCCGGGGAAATTCCCGGCATATCTTCGTGCGCGGAGACATCGGCGACCGCGCGCTGGTCGGCCGGCTGCTGCTGGAGCACAAGCCGCGCGCGATCGTCAATTTCGCGGCCGAGAGCCACGTCGACCGCTCGATCCACGGTCCCGCCGATTTCGTGCAGACCAACGTGATGGGGACATTCGCGCTGCTCGAGGAAGCGCGCGCGTACTGGTCGGCGCTCGGGGAGCCCGAAAAGAGCCGCTTCCGCTTCCTGCACGTCTCGACCGACGAGGTCTACGGATCGCTCGGGGCCGGCGATCCCCCGTTCACCGAGACCACCCCGTACGCGCCGAACAGCCCCTACGCCGCATCCAAGGCCGCCGCCGACCATCTGCTGCGCGCCTACCACCATACCTACGGCTTCCCGGCGATCACGACCAATTGCTCCAACAACTACGGCCCCTGCCAGTTTCCCGAGAAGCTGATCCCCCTGATGATCCTCAACGGATGGCACCAGAAGCCGCTGCCGGTCTACGGCGACGGCAAGAATATTCGCGACTGGCTGTACGTCGGCGACCACTGCGCCGCCGTGCGGCTTGCGCTTGCCAAGGGCCGCCCGGGCGAGGCCTACAACATCGGCGCCGAGGGCGAAATGACCAACCTCGACGTGGTGAAGGCGGTCTGCGCCCTGCTCGACGAAGCGCGCCCCGCTCACGCCCCGCACGAGAAGCTCATCAGCTTCGTCAAGGACCGGCCCGGGCACGACCGGCGCTACGCGATGGATGCACGGAAGATCCGCTCCGAGCTCGGCTGGAAGCCGCAGGAGAGCTTCAAGACCGGGCTCTACAAGACCGTCGAGTGGTACATGGACAACATGAAATGGGCCGATAACGTCACCAGCGGCGAGTACCAGCGCTGGATCGAGACCAACTACGCAAAACGGGGGGAAGTGTGAAGGGAATCATCCTCGCGGGCGGCAGCGGCACGCGGCTCTATCCCGTGACGCAGGCGGTGAGCAAGCAGCTCCTGCCGGTATACGACAAGCCGATGGTCTATTACCCCCTCGCAACGCTGATGCTGGCAGACATTCAGGACATCCTCGTCATTTCCACGCCGCGAGACACGCCGCGCTTCAAGGAGCTTCTCGGCGACGGGCGCCAGTGGGGAATTCGCCTGCGTTATGAGGAGCAGCCGAAGCCTGAAGGCCTGGCCCAGGCGTTTCTCATCGGCAGAAAGTTCATCGGCAAGGACTCCGTGGCGCTGGTCCTCGGCGACAACGTGTTCCACGGCCACGATTTCACGAAGCGACTGAAGACGGCCGCAAACCAGAAATCGGGGGCGACCATATTCGCCTACCGGGTCACGGATCCCGAGCGCTATGGCGTAGTCGAGTTCGATCGCGGCGGCAACGCGATCAGCATCGAGGAAAAGCCGAAGCGCCCGCGATCCTCGTTCGCAGTCGTCGGTCTCTATTTCTACGATAACCGCGTCGTCGAGATCGCCTCGAAGCTCAAGCCCTCCGCACGCGGCGAGCTCGAGATCACCGACGTCAATCGCGCGTACTTGAAGCTGCGCAAGCTGAAGGTCATCACCCTCGGCCGGGGAGATGCCTGGCTCGACACCGGCACGCACGAATCGCTGCTCGAGGCATCGCATTTCATCGGGACGATCGAACGGCGGCAAGGGCTCAAGATCGCGTGCGTCGAGGAGATCGCCTATCACAACCGCTGGATCAGCAAGCGCAAGCTGAGAGCGCTGGCCGTGCCGCTGGCGAAGAGCGGCTACGGCGAATACCTCCGGCGCGTCGCCCACGAAGACCCGCCCTGATGCAGGTCACCCGCACCGCGCTGCCCGAGGTGCTGCTCATCGAGCCGAAGGTCTTCGGCGACGACCGCGGATTCTTTTTCGAGAGCTTCAATGAACGGACGTTTGCCGCGAAGACCGGCCTGCGCGTGCATTTCGTGCAGGACAACCATTCGCGCTCGGGCAAGAACGTGCTGCGCGGGCTGCACTATCAGATTCGCCAGCCGCAGGGAAAGCTGGTTCGAGTAACGGCCGGGGAAATCTACGACGTCGCGGTGGACCTCAGGCGCAGCTCACCGACTTTCGGGAAATGTGCAGGTGTCGTGCTCTCGGGCACGAATCGCCGGATGTGCTGGGTCCCCGTCGGCTTCGCGCACGGCTTCCTCGTAACCAGCGATCACGCCGAAGTTCAGTACAAGACGACCGATTACTACGCGCCCGAGCACGAGCGCTGCATCGCCTGGAACGACCGCGACCTCGCCATATCCTGGCCGCTCAAGGGCGATCCGATCCTGTCGCCAAAGGACCGCGCCGGCCTGCCGCTCAAGGAAGCGGAAGTGTTTCCCTGATGCAACGCATCCTCGTTCCGGGCAGGAACGGCCAGGTCGGCTGGGAATTGCTAACCGCGCTCGCGCCACTCGGCACGGTAATCGGGCTCGATCGGAGCGGGATGGACCTGGCAAACCCGGATTCGATCCGGCGCGCCATCCGGGATGCGAAACCAGATGTGATCGTCAATGCAGCGGCGTACAACAATGTCGACCGGGCCGAATCCGAGTCCGCCCTCGCGATGCAGGTCAACGGCATTGCGCCCGGTGTTATGGCCGAGGAAGCAAAGCGCCTTGGCGCGATCCTCGTCCATTACTCGACGGATTACGTGTTCGACGGCGAGCGCGACCAGCCGTACGTCGAAGGGGACCCGCCCAATCCCGTGAACGCTTACGGGAAGAGCAAGCTCGCCGGCGAGCGGGCCGTCGAGGCCGTGGGCGGGCATTACCTCACATTGCGCACGAGCTGGGTCTACAGCGCCCGCGGCAGCAACTTCGTGCTCACGGTGCTGCGGCTCGCGCGCGAAAAGCCCGAGCTGTCGGTGGTGGATGACCAGAGCGGCTCGCCTACCTGGGCGCGCGCCCTGGCACGGGCTACGGCGGAGCTACTGCGGCGCAAGGATCTCATCGCCCGGGAGAGCGGGGTCTATCACCTGGTGGCGGGCGGCCACACCTCACGCTATGCGTTCGCCAGGGCCATCATCGACATTATGAAAGAGGTCTCGCGAATCCCCGATGGCTGGGCCAGCGTGAAGCCGATCACCACCGACCAATACCCGCTGCCGGCAAGAAGGCCGCCTCATCCGGTCACCAGCACTACCAAGATCAGGGAACTATTCGGGATCGAGATGCCGCGCTGGGAGGACCAGCTCCGATCGTGCCTTAGCGATATCGCGGCATCGTGGCGTACCGGTTCAACTTCCCTGGTACTCCCTTAGGGCGCCTAACAAAATGAACGTCAAGCACCACCCCCACCCTAGCCCTCCCCCTGAGGGGGAGGGGAATCTATTCTTCTACCGAGGGGCACAAAGAACCTCCTTCCCCATCAGGGGGAAGGTTGGGATGGGGGTGGGGTTGCCCCAGCTTCAGTTAGGTGCTCTTAGACCTTTCTATACGTCGCGACCAGGCAGTACTGCTTGACGGATCTCGACAGTTTCTCGACGACGAGCAAGAAGGGGGTCGAGAAC
>Ga0210102_1000398_pt1 | contig 11635 bp, 12 predicted proteins | sample RushOxbow_ThreeS_4_FD_185563 | JGI IMG/M metagenome (GOLD analysis project Ga0210102, IMG submission 185563) | Wetland microbial communities from San Francisco Bay, California, USA, that impact long-term carbon sequestration -... | ecosystem: Environmental > Aquatic > Marine > Wetlands ...
CACGGCCGGGCGTCTGCACAACAAGCAGCACCTGATGGCCGAGTTGGAGAAGATGTACCGCACCGCGCAGCGGGTGCTCCCCGGCGCGCCGCACGAGACTCTACTCATCATGGACGCCACCACCGGACAGAACGGGCTGCAGCAGGCCAAGGTCTTTACCCAGGCCGCCGGAGTCACCGGCATCGTACTGACCAAGCTGGACGGCACCGCCAAAGGCGGAGTGGTGGTCGCCATCTCACGCGAGATGAACCTTCCCGTACGCTACGTGGGCGTGGGAGAAAAGCAGGCCGACCTGATTCCCTTCAACGCGAGCGATTTTGTCGATTCGCTCTTCTCCTAAGCCATGGCCGTCCCCACCGATGAACTCTTCCTTCGCCAGGCGCTCGAGCTGGCCGCTCGCGGCGTGGGCCTGGCCTCGCCCAACCCTATGGTGGGTGCGCTCGTCGTCGATGAACGCGGCCGCATTGTGGGCCGCGGCACCCATCTCTACGAGGGGCGCAAGCACGCGGAGATTCTGGCGCTGGAGGAAGCTGGCCCGCTGGCCCGCGGCAACACTCTCTACCTGAATCTGGAGCCCTGCTCGCACACCGGACGCACCGGCCCCTGCGCCGATGCGGTCATCGCCGCCGGAGTGGGGCGCGTAGTCTGCTCGATGCAGGACCCCAATCCCCAAGTGGCGGGCAAGGGCTTCCAGAAGCTGCGCGAGGCGGGAATCGAGGTCGAGGTTGGGGGGCTGGAAGCCGAGGCGCGGCGACTCAACGAGAGCTTCGCGCAATACATCCGCACCGGCCTGCCGTTCGTCACCCTGAAGTCGGCACTCTCGCTCGACGGCAAGATCGCCGCCGCGGCCACCGTTGCAAAGCAGGGCGGCGAAAAGGGTTCGACGACCTACATCACCGGCGAAGCCTCGCGCCGCCGCGTGCACGAGATGCGCCATGCCTCCGATGCCATCCTGGTGGGCGTCAACACCATCCTGGCCGACGACCCGCTCCTCACCGACCGCAGCGGACGAGAGCGCCGGCGTCGTCTGCTGCGCGTCGTCCTCGACTCCCGCCTGCGGCTGCCCGTGGATTCGCGCCTGGTGACATCCTGCCAAAGCGACGTCGCCGTCTTCTGCACGGAAGCCGACGACGGCAAGCGCAGCCAGTTGGAGGAGCGAGGAGTACGAGTGATTCCGGTGGGCGCCGAGCCGGAGAATGGCCGGCCCGATCTCCGCCATGTCTTGCAGCAGCTGGCCGCCGATCAGAGAACCAGCGTGCTGGTGGAAGGGGGCGCAGCCGTCAACTGGAGCTGGCTGCGCTCGGGGCTGGTGAACAAGCTGGTTCTGTTTTTCGCACCCGTCATCTTCGGCCCGGCGGGAGGCGTGAGCTGGCTCGAAGGGCAATGCGGCGCAGAACGCGAGATCGCTCTGCGGGCGTCCGGGATAAAGATTGAACAGTTCGATGAAGATTTTTCCGTAGAGGCTTATTTACAGGACGCTTACCAGTAAGTACAGACTGGGGGACAGTCATTCTTCAGATAGACTTTTTCCAGGAGAGCCCGTCATGTTTACCGGAATTATCGAGGAGGTCGGACGCGTTGCCAGCATCGTGGAGAAGGGCGAAAACCGCCGCATCACGATCGAAGCGGCGAAGACCCCCGGCGAGCTTCGCACCGGCGACAGCTGCGCCGTCAGCGGCGTCTGCCTGACGGCGCTGGACATCACTCCCACCAGCTTTGCCGCCGACCTCGCGCCGGAGACCTGGGTGCGCACCTCGTTCTCCCGCATTCGGCCGGGAACGCAGGTGAACCTTGAGCTGCCCCTGGCGGCACAGGGAAGGCTCGGGGGGCACATCGTGCAGGGACACGTCGATGGCGTGGGGAAGCTGGTCGAGTTCGAGCGCATCGCCGGCTCGGACGGTTATTGGCTGCACATCGAGGTTACCCCGGAGCTGGAGCGCTACCTCGTCTTCAAGGGCTCGATTGCCATTGAGGGCATCAGCCTGACTGTGGCAAAGCTCGAGGGACTGCGCTGCTCGGTGGCCATTATTCCGCACACGGTGGAGCGGACGAACCTGGGCTCGCTAAAGCCGGGCGATGCGGTCAACATCGAGACCGATATCGTGGCCAAGTATCTGGAGAAGTGGATAAAGCGCGAAGGCCAGCCGGGGCTGAGTGCGGCGGAGCTGGTGTCAAAGGGATTCTGAGAGCGTGCTCCGGTGGAGCGCGTCAGTTATCCCCGGAAACGGGCCCTTCCGGCTCGCCTAGGTCCCATTCCCAAAGGATGCTGGCATATCGCTGCGAGTGCCGCACATTGAGGAAGCGATTCATCTCCTCGAAGGCCTCCGCGCCGCGGCCCGCCGACCACAGCGCCTGATAGTACACCAGCGACGCCATCTCCAAAGTCGGCGCCAGACGGGCCGCCTCCCTGCCATGCTTCACGGCCTCCTCGAAGCGTCCACAGCGCGAGAGAAATTCCGCCAGATAGGCGTGCAGGATCGCCACCCGGGGAAGCTCTTCCAGAAGGCCGGAAAGCTCGTCCACCGCAGCGGCGATCTCGCCCTTCTGATCAAGTTCGAGCGCGTGCCGGAGCGCCTTTCCGACGCGGGGATCGCGATTGCGGTCTGCCAAGTTCATCTTTCCCCTGCACCACTACCGGCAACGAATTCTGCCTTGCTCCCCCGCTCCGCTCTTACTGCGGCGGCAGCGGAGGACGCGGGCCGTCCCCTCCCCGCCAGTACTCCAGGTTCAGAGAGTCCAGCGAGAGGAAGTCGCGCACGATCTTTACCTGCGAAGTCTCCATTTCGCCGGGCGTGCCGTAGAAGGCGACGCGCCCCTCGTGGAGAAAGACGATGCGGTCGCCCACCTTCTTGGCCAGCGCCATGTCGTGAGTGACAACCACGCTGGTCAACTTCAACTGATGCTTTAACTTTTTGATCAGATCTCCCAGCTCGCGCGCCATGAGCGGGTCCACCATGGTGGTCGGCTCATCGTAGAGGATCGCTTCGGGCTGCGCCGCCAGGGCGCGGGCAATGGCCACCGCGCGCTTCATGCCCGTGGAGAGGCCGCTGGGAAGCTGGTCATGGTAGACGCCCACGCTCATCATCTCCAGCAGGCCATCGACAATCTCAAATATCTGCTCCTCGCTCAGGTCGCCGCGCTCGCGCAGCGGATAGGCCACGTTTTCGGCAACGCTGAGCGAATCAAACAGCGCCCCGTTCTGGAAGACCATGGTGACCTTCTTGCGGATGCGCTCCAGCTCGCGTTCGGGATATTCGGTAATGTCTTCGTGAGCCACCCAGACGCGGCCGCTATCGGGTTTCAGAAAACCCATGATGTGGTGCAGGGAGACCGACTTGCCCACGCCGCTGCGGCCCAGGATGCAGACCGTTTCGCCCTCCTGCACCTCGAAGCTCACATCCCGCAGCACGTGGTTTTCGCCAAACGACTTGCATACGTGGTCGAACTGAAGATAGGGGCCGTTGGCGTCGATCTGGTTCATGGCTTCACGCTGGCGGAAAACCGGCCTTGCGTATCTGCTTCGGCTCCGCCCCACCACCCTACCACTTTCCGGAGTGATTTTCCGGCTTTTCGCGCGCGCCTCTCGCGTCTTGCGAAATCCACAGCAGCCGGTTCACTCTCCGGGTTCCCGATACTACGGAATGCGGCGAAACAATGGTTGAATACTCGTGTTAGCGGATAGGTGAGCCGGGCTGCGCGGTGCACGCCAACTGCTCGCCGCCTTGTACCCGGACTGCTATTCCCGGCGGAAAGCAGTCCTGAACCTTAAAACCGACACCCCATGAGAGAGAATCGATGACGAGCCCCAATCGCACCAGACCGATGATATCGGCACTCCTGTTGAGCGCGCTTCTGGTCGCCTCCACGGTGACCCTCGCCGCGTGCAACAATACTCCGCCCCGCGCCGATGCCGAGATTAACCGGGAGATCCAGACCAGGGTGAGCAGCGACCAGGCCCTCCAGAGCAGGCAGATCGAGGTGGAGACAGCCAACGGAGTGGTGACGCTCTCCGGCATGGTTCCCAGCGAGGCCCAGCGCCGGGTAGCTGCCGCCGACGCGGCATCCGTCGAAGGCGTTCGCACCGTGGTCAACAATCTGACCGTGGCTTCCATGCAGGCTGAGGCGATGCCCGCCGCCGCTGCGCCGCCGAAATCCGCTCCACCGCGAGTCGCCAAGCGTGCGCCGCAACCTGCGGCAAAGCCCTCCGCCCGGCAGCAGCAGAAATCGGAGGCCAGTGTCCGCTGGAATACTCCTCCTCCCACGCCTGCGCAGCGTCCGGCGGAGGTTCGCCACGCATCCTATGACGCCGCGCCGGCTCCGTCGGCGATGGCACAACGCTCACAGCCCGCCCGGCGAGAGATCGCCCAGGTGCGCGAGCCTGACTACGCCGAGCCGGAGCCCGAGTACGCGACTCCCGCGGAGCCGGACTACGAGGATCCTCCTCCGCCGCCTCCCTCGGCCAAGAACTTCGCCTACGTCCGCATTCCGGCCGGAACCCCGGTTCCGATCCGCATGCTGGACCCGGTGAGCTCCGAGACGGCGCTGCCCGGCGACACCTTCCGCGCCACCGTCAACTTTCCCGTCGAAGTCAACGGCGAAATCGTAATCCCAGTTGGGGCCGACGTGCTGGGGCGGGTGACGGATTCGCAATCGGCGGGAAAATTCAAGGGCTCAGGCTTCCTCGCGGTTGAGCTGATGCGGGTGAGCTACAACGGCCACTCCTACGTGATTCACACCGACCAGTGGTCGCGGCAGACCGAGGGACGCGGCAAAAACACCGCCACCAAGGTGGGCGGCGGAGCCGCGCTGGGAGCCATCATCGGCGGTTTGGCCGGCGGCGGCAAGGGAGCCGGCATCGGAGCGCTGGTCGGCGCCGGAGCGGGCGGCACGGCACAGGCCGTGACGCACGGCAAGCAGATTGAGCTGGAGCCGGAGGCACAGATCACCTTCCGATTGTCGCAGCCGGTGACGGTGAGCCCGTCGGCGGTCAATCGGCGCAACGCAAACCGCCCGGCGCTGAATTAATCGCGGGATTCATCTCCACAGCCTGATGTGCCCTGTCTCGACGGAGACGGGGCACATTTTTTGTCCTCAATTTCCTTGAATACGTATTGGCGTTGCCGCGCGCAGGCCGAGGGTTTGGCTTCACTCTCTCTGCTCTCCACCCGCTGGCTGCACTTCTTTTGTAACTCCCGGAATCTCGTCCCGTCCCCCTATAATCGCGGGGAGAAATGCGAGGAGCGTGCTTCGCGTGTACCCTGACTGGCTGGTGGGAGCGGGATTTTTCTGCTTCGGGTTGATCTTCGGCAGCTTTTTGAACGTGTGCGTGTACCGGCTGCCGCGTGGGCTCTCCGTGGTCCGTCCACGCTCGGCCTGCCCCTCGTGCGCCGCGCCGATTGCCGCCATCGACAACATCCCGGTGGTGAGCTGGCTGGTTCTGCGCGGCCGCTGCCGCCATTGCCACACGCGCATTACGCCGCGCTACGCCATCGTGGAGCTGCTCTGCGGCGCGCTGTTCCTGCTTTCATTTCTTCAGGCCGGCTCCACGGCGGATGCTGTAAAGGGCTGCGTCCTCTCCTTTCTCTTCCTTGGCCTGTTGTTCACCGACGCCGAGACCCACCTGCTGCCGGATGCGATGACGCTGCCGGGGCTGGCCGCCGCTCTGGTGTTCAGCTACATCAGCCAGGTTCCTGGTCCGGCATACCGCGTCTTTCCGCTGGACTACGGCCGCGCCTACAGCGCCCTGCAGCTGGACATGCAGCTGGGATGGCGCTCGCTGCTCAATGCAGCGCTGGGAGCGGCGATCGGCGCCGGAACCCTCTACGGCGTCGGCCTGGTCTATCTGGCGCTGCGCAAGGTGGAAGGGATGGGGTTGGGCGACGTGAAGCTGATGGCGATGGCAGGCGCCTTTCTGGGGCCCTCGCTGACCATCTTCGTGCTCTGCACCGCCTCGCTGGCGGGTGGAGCCTACGGCATGCTGGTTCTGCTGGGCGTCTTTCGCAGACGCCTGCTCCGGTACCGGCGGTGGATGGGCGCCAGGGCTGCTCCGCGTGCCTGGCGGGCGGCACTAACCGCCATGCGCTGCATAGAGATTCCCTTTGGCGTCTTTCTCTGCGCCATGTCGATCGTGGCCTGGTTCTACGGTGAATCGCTGATTCGAAGTTACCTGGGCATGTTCCTGATTCCTGCTTGAGGAACGGCCAAATATCGCCTGCCTCCCCGCCCCTTTGCATCTGCGGGAATCAGGGGAGCGGCGCTACAATACGCGGAGCTAGCTCTCCGAGGAGCGTCTCGTATGCCTGGTTACCGAACAAGCCGCCGACTGATCGTCTGTGCTCTCGTGCTCGCCTTCCTCCCGCTCGCCGCCCATGCGCAGTCACTGGGCGAGGTGGCCCGGCAGTTGCGCGAGCAGCGCCAGCAAAGCGGCGACCGCCAAACCAAGGTGTACACCAACGACGATTTTGAAAAGCCCGGCGAAGTCATGGAGCCGGGAGCGGCAGATGCAAACGCTCCATCGCAAGGCGCCGCTGAGACCGCGAAGGCAGGCGGGGACGCGACCACAGACGAGACCCAAAAAGAAGAGCAGAAGACCCTCGAAGAGGAGCTGAAAGAGCAAGACGATCAGGTCGAACAGAAGTACAGCAAGCTCCTCGGCGACCTTAGCGGCGAGATCGCCAAAACCGAAGAGGAATTGCAGAGGCTGCGCCACGATCAGATGATCAGCACCAACCAGTTCCGGTCCAGCAATGCCACCTCCCCCAACGTCCATGAATATGACGAGCAGCAGCGCGTGTTCAACGAGCAGATTGAGTCGGCGACCCGGAAGCTCGAGGAACTGAACGCGCAGCTCGACGATGCCCGCGACGACGCGCGCCGCGCCGGCTACCGCGAAAGCGAGTGAGACCACGCCGCCAGACGCAGCGCTTCCGCCAGGAAAGACAGACCTTCAGTGTTTGGTTAGCCTTTTGAGGATTTGAGCAGATAGCGCCGGCTGGTTTCCTGCCCGTCAAGACGCGCTTTCACCTCAAGCTCGGCGCTGGTGTCGCCGAGGTCCAGGCGCAACTCCGTCATCCCTTCCGCATCGGTGGAGGCCTCGACTTGCCCGGTTGCCTCCGGGACGCCGTCCGGTGTGGTCGACACGGTCTTCCAGTTTGCCAGCAGCTCGGCCCCGTGGGCCGCGCTACGCCCTCGCAATATACGAAAGCGCAGCCGCAGATCGCTCTCCGACGGGCGATGCGAGGAAAGGAACTCAATCGTAAGCGGGGCGTCCGGCTCCTTTTTCGCGGTCTCTGTCTGCTTCTGCGGCAGCACCAGCCCCAGCAAACGGCCACCGCGAATGGCCTCGACCACCTGGCGATGCTGGCAGCGGGCCAGCTCGTGCAGCTCCTCCTCGCTGATGCCGGCCGGTGGCTGGCTGCCTCGCCGGCCCACGCAGCGGCCCTGGATGAAAATCTGCGACTCCAGCAGCGTCGCGTGCTCGCGCATCTCGGTTTGCACGTGGTACACCGTGCCCGCAACCGCAACATCGGTATTGAAGCCGAAAATCATTCGGAACCCGTCTCCGCCGCAGGCGTCGGGAAGAATATCCGCCGCCTGCCATATCCTGATTCTCTCCAACCACACCCGCCGTAACAACATTACTTTGGTTCTGAAATTGCTTCCCAAAATCCACGATTCGTGGTTACCGCCGGCATCGCGGAAATCCTTTTCGAGCTTGCGATTGCGAACACCGCGTCCGCAGCCGCTCTGCTTGACAATGCAAAAAAGCAATATCTATACTGGCTCGGACCCAATCATCGGGTCGCCGAACCTCCGTAACATCTACTGGTTTTTATGGATACCAATTATTTTGTAAGGTACCTTCCCCTTTTGATCCATTTCGCGGCGGCCTGCCTGTTGGCGGTTGGAATCGTCACCATTTCCTTCCTGGTTGGGCAGCATAAAGCGAACAAGAGCAAAATGTCGCCCTACGAGTGCGGCATGGAGCCGATCGGCGATATCCGCCAGCGGTTCAGCGTCAAGTTCTATCTTGTCGCCATGCTCTTCATCCTCTTCGACGTCGAGGCGGTTTTCCTTTACCCCTGGGCGATTCTGCTCCGGGAGCTGAAGATGTTCGGCTTCTGGGAGATGATGACCTACGTTGCCATCATCCTGGTGGGCTTCATTTACGTTTGGAAGAAGGGCGTTCTGGACTGGAACAAACCTTCGCACGATGAGGCGATCTGAGGCACTATGGCCCTTCAACCTGCGGTAACTGATCTAGAGCTCCTGAAGGAGCGCCCGGCCGTTGAGTGCTTGCTCAGCCAGATGCCGCAGGCGCTGCAGGCGGCAAAATTCGATCGCGACGAGCTGACGGTGTGGATCGACCCGGTGCGGTTGATCGAGGCGCTGAAGCTGCTGCGCGACTCGCCCACCACCACCTTTGAGTACCTGGCGGACGTAACCGCGGTGGACTGGTTTCCCTCCGAGCCTCGCTTCGAGGTCGTCTATTCCATTCTCTCCTACCAGCGGCGCGAGCGTCTTCGCGTCAAGGTCCGGCTCAACAGCACCGATCCCTGCGTGGAGAGCGTGACCTCCATGTGGGCGGGCGCGTCTCCCTTCGAGCGTGAGGTTTACGACCTGATGGGAATCCGCTTCCAGGGGCATCCCGACCTGCGCCGCATCTTGCTGCCGGACGACTGGCAAGGACATCCCTTGCGCAAGGACTATCCGGTTGAGGGATACCGCTGATGCCGGCCATCGATTATTTCCGCGCCATGCCCGTCGTCGAGACCGTGGACGGCGACCGCACCATGGTCCTCAATATGGGACCGCAGCACCCTTCGACCCACGGCGTGCTGCGGCTGCTTCTGGAGATCGACGGCGAAACCGTCGTGCGCATCCGCCCCGATATCGGCTTCCTGCACACCGGCATCGAGAAGACCTGCGAGGCGAAGTTCTACCAGCAGGTCGTTCCCATGACCGACCGCATCGACTATCTCTGCCCTATGACCAACAACTTCGCCTATGTGCTGGCCGTGGAAAAGCTGCTGGGGCTGGAGATTCCGCCGCGCGCCATGTGGATCCGGCTGATGCTCAACGAGCTGACCCGCATCAATTCGCACCTGGTCTGGCTGGGCACCCACGCCATGGACATCGGCGCCATGACCGTCTTCCTGTATTGCTTCCGCGAGCGCGAAGAAATTCTGAAGATGTTCGAGATGGTCGCCGGCCAGCGGATGATGACCTCCTACTTCCGGGTGGGCGGCATCTCCATGGACCTGCCGCTGGGCTTTCTCGATTACCTGAAGAACTTCATCGCCTACTTCCCTGGCCGCATCGAGCAGTATTCCGATCTGCTCACCAAGAACCCCATCTGGCTGGGCCGCACCAAGGGCGTTGCGTTTATCTCCAAAGAGGACGCGCGCGAGCTGATGTTGACCGGACCGACGGCGCGCGGCAGCGGCGTCGACTGGGACCTGCGGCGCGACATGCCCTACGGCGGCTACGAGAACCTGGAGTTCAAGGTGCCGGTAGCGACCGAGGGCGACGTTTTCGCGCGGTATGAGATCCGCGTCGAGGAGCTGCGCCAGTCCACCAGCATGGTCAAGCAGGCCATCGCCAATCTTCCCGACGGGCCGGTGAAGGCCGAGGCGCCCAAGGTGGTGCTGCCCGACCGGGAGAAGATGAAGACGCAGATGGAGTCGCTGATCCATCACTTCAAGATCGTGACCGAAGGCTTCACTGTTCCCGAAGGCGAGGTATATATGGGCGTCGAGTCGCCGCGCGGTGAGATGGGCTACTACGTGGTCAGCGACGGGACGGCGAAGCCCTATCGAGTGCATATGCGCAGCCCCTCGTTCGGAAACCTGAACGCCACCGGCGTGATGTGCGAACGCAACCTGCTGGCAGATGTGGTGGCGGCCGTCGGCAGCATCGATATCGTCCTCGGCGACGTGGACCGTTAGAAGAACACGGCCCGCGCCGCAGGTCTGAGGCGCGGCGACAGATAAGGTAGCAGCGGGCGGGGAGCCCGCTGCGCCGTTCGAGAGACCAAGGTTCGAGAGACCAAGGCGGCAGAGGCAGATGAAATTTACCGAACAGCTCGAAGCGCGATTTGCCGACATGATTACGCACTACCCGGTGAAGCGCTCGCTCCTTGTCCCCTTCCTGCTCTACACGCAGGACGAGTACGGCTATGTGACCGACGAGGTCGTCGAGGAACTCTCGCGGCGGCTGGAGATCACCGAACTGGACATCCGCAGTGTCATCAGCTACTACTCCATGCTGCGCACCAAGCCGGCGGGCAAGTACAACGTGCAGGTCTGTACCAACATCAGCTGCCTGCTGCGCGGCGGCGAACAGATGCTGGCCCACGTACACCGCAAGCTCGGCGTGGGCGTCAACAAGGGCATCACCCCCGACGGCGTCTTTTCAGTCGAAGAGGTGGAGTGCATCGGCGTCTGCTCCTGGGCTCCGGCCATGCAGGTCAACTACGACTTCCACAACAATCTCACGCCGGAAAAGATCGACGAGATTCTCGACGAATACCGGCAAAAGGCGGCCCAGTAACGATGACCACCCTGGTCTCCCATCCCGATGAGGTCAAAGTCATCAGCCGGCGCTTTGGACAGGGCGCCGCGGACATTGACCGTTACATGGAACTCGATGGCTACAAGGCCCTTCGCAAGGCCCTGGAGATGGGGCCCGACGCCATCATCGATGAGGTAAAGGCCAGCAACCTGCGCGGCCGCGGCGGGGCCGGATTCCCCACAGGCATGAAATGGTCGTTCGTCCCCAAGGAGAGCGCCAAGCCCAAGTACGTGCTGTGCAACGGCGACGAGAGCGAGCCGGGCACCTGCAAGGACCACCTCCTCTTCCTGCACGATCCCCACGCGGTCATCGAGGGAGCCATGATCGCCGCGGTCGCCGTCGGCGCCCATGCGGCCTACATTTATATTCGCGGCGAGTACCGCTACCTGCTGGAGATCATGCAGAAGGCGATCGCCGACGCCTACGCCAAGGGCATTGCCGGCAAAAACATCTTCGGCACGGGCTACGACCTGGACGTGTACTGGCACGGCGGCGCAGGCGCCTACGAGGTCGGCGAGGAGTCGGCGCTGATGGAGTCGCTGGAAGGCAAGCGCGGCGTACCCCGCATCCGTCCTCCCTTCCCCGCCGTCGTCGGACTCTGGGGCGGCCCCACGGTCATCAACAACGTCGAGACTCTGGCCAGCGTTCCCCACATCATCCTGATGGGCGGCAAGGAATACGCCGACATCGGCGTGGAGCGCAACGGCGGCACGCGCCTCTTCCAGCTGAGCGGGCAGGTAGCGCGCCCCGGCGTCTACGAGCTTCCCCTCGGCTACAGCCTGAAGAAGGCAATCTATGAGGTGGGCGGCGGTGTCCCCGACGGACACAAGCTGAAGGCAGTGGTTCCCGGCGGCTGCTCGGTTCCCTGCCTGACGGCCGACGAGGTCGAGGTGCCCCTGGACTTCGATTCCATGATGAAGGCCGGAACGTTTCTGGGATCGGGCGGCATCGTCTGCATCAACGACCAGACCTGCATCGTCAAGTTCGCCCTGCGCACCATTCAGTTCTACCGCCACGAGAGCTGCGGCTGGTGTATTCCCTGCCGCGAAGGCACCGACTGGCT
>Ga0210102_1000399_pt1 | contig 11627 bp, 12 predicted proteins | sample RushOxbow_ThreeS_4_FD_185563 | JGI IMG/M metagenome (GOLD analysis project Ga0210102, IMG submission 185563) | Wetland microbial communities from San Francisco Bay, California, USA, that impact long-term carbon sequestration -... | ecosystem: Environmental > Aquatic > Marine > Wetlands ...
AACTCGCCGGTGGCGGCGTCCAGTGAAGCCGCACCGCACTCCGTCGGATTTCCGCTGGCATCGAATCTACAACCGTACATTGCCGCTTCCTGGGCGGCGCACTGTTCTTCGTCGACATCCACTACGAACCAGCCAGAACCCACTGGCGCAGCGGACTTGTTCGAAGTGGCGTACAGGGCCGTAAGAATGCTCCCACTCTCTGACTTTCCGTTCGGACAGGTGAAGTCGTCCTCCCTATAGGCGTACACGATGCCCCGCTGTGCGTCGTAAAGAAAGTCGGAAGTTTCGACTGTGCCGTCGTCGTCCACGTCCAATTCTTCGCTCCAGAACGAAGAGGGTTGCGAGGCCGTGGTGGAGGCCTTGCCCGTTCCAATGCTCTTTTTCTGGCTTGCGCCTTTTGCCGTTGTGCCCGGAGCGGGCGCTGCCGCCTTAGCGCTCAACTGGCCTCCAACGATGACCTTCATCGCGGTCTGTTGCTGCGACTGTGCCGCGGCAAGAATACAGAAGGCCATCAGCACCGTCATGCTGAGCCATGCGCCGGCTTTATTCATCGCTGCCCTCCATGCTTTTCACACTGAATGAACCTCGAGTGCAGAACCCTGCCCTGGTCACTCCCAGTGCGGAGCCGCAGTCACCCGTTAGCTGATTACTCGATTGGCGGAGTTTTTGCCACTGGCAGAATTAACAGCAGAGAGGAAATAGGCATAAGCCAGGTATCAGGCATCCCATCGCGCATCGAACGACGCGCTTTCGCTCACGTGGTGCGCCTATCTAAACCCAGAGGAGGTGAGACATTGCAAAGATTGCCATTCTGATCGCTTGTTTCCATTGCTGGTTGTTCGTGTCCGTATCACGGGGAACCTGGAAATTGAGGCACTGTCGATTCATCACCCTACTGTTTTCCAAAGCGTTCCCCATCCCGGAATGCGCAGCAGTTGTTGAGCCCGCCGGGGATGACAGGTGTTAGGTCTCCCGGTTGCCAACGCAGGAGGATGCGGCTCTGACGGAACTTGATGCGCTAAGCGCAAGCTGGGGGCTGAAGTTTGCTGGTGAAGTTGTCTGGAGCAATAGGTTTGTGCGCCAACTGACGCAGTGCCAGCCGTGCCGATGCGACCATGAGATTGCGGTGCTCCGGGCTTATCTGCTCCCATGAAACAGATCCTTCACTGCCCTGGAACCCGAAATCAGGAGCGAGCAAGTCGCGGTAGGTATAGAGCAACCGCGCCAATTCCTCGGCGGAAATATCTTGTGGATTCTGCATAAAGTTACATTCTCCAGGGTGTGGGGTAGACACTTCGCTAAAGCAAAACGGCTCACGTTGTTGCCGTGAGCCGTTCGGAAATTCGATGCTAATTTGAAAGCCTAGCTTCTCTTAGCCGCTCTTTCCGAACCGACCACGGTGGGCCCTACCAGCACTACAAGCGCCTTTAGGGACAGCGATTCGATTAGGAGATTGGCGACCATCATGTGGCCTAGATTAGCAGCGCTCAGTCTTGATTTTCAAGTTCATTATTCTGATTTGGCGATCAGAGATGCTTATATCAGCGTTGCTTATGGCGACCACTCGCGGCCGGAACATTGCCACGCGCCGACCGGAATATTTTGGCGGAACAGTTGTTCAATCCGCTGCCGCCGCGCGGGCTGGAAAGCTTGCGAAAGCGAGAGGAAGGGCTGGAGAGTGCGGCGAGAGGTCGGTGCCGGGGGCTGGGCTGCAATTGTTCGGCGAGGAAGGCAACTGCGCGCAGGAAACGCGGATCGGGAGAATCGCGTCCCACTATTTAGAAAATTGCCAGAGCAGGTGGAGGCCCCTTTTGCCAACAGAAATCCAACCCCCAAACTTCTGACACACGTCGGGCATGAGTCTGATGGAGAATATGGCAAGATGAGTGCTGGCTTGCGCTGCACGAAAGGGGGAGTAAAAAATGCCGATTCAGATCGGAACGAAAGCACACAATTTTAACGATCCCACCGCGCTGATGTCTGATTGTCACCGGCGTGTTGAAATGTTCCTAGGCGCACTCAGTGCAGTGGCGGAATTTCGAGGAAGGCTGCTGACCGGAGATGAGCAAAACTCCCTGGGCAGGGCACTGCAATATTTCCGTGAGGCCGCTCCAAAACACACTGCCGATGAGGAAGAATCTTTGTTCCCCCGCCTCCGTGCAATTTCCAGTTCCGAGGTACAGTCCGTTCTTAAGGATATGGCGCAGCTTGAGCTAGATCACAAGAATGCTGCACCGCTGCACGCAAAGATTGATTGGTTGGGTCAGCTTTGGCTTCGCGAAGGCAAACTCACACAAGAGCATGTCCAGCAGTTGCAATCTGCGGTTGCGTCACTTGTCGCCATGTACCGTGCTCACATTGAATTTGAGGATAGGGTACTGTTTCCGCTCGCTAGCCGAACCCTCTCCTCGTCACAAAAGAACGAGATTGCGCAGGAGATGGCGGTGCGGCGAGAGCTTCCTGGCCCGGTACGGGCGGTCTGAACTCGGTTGCATGCGCAATTGCCCGGGGGCTTCGATAAGCGATGCTGCTATTTGCGCCCCTACAAAAGAGGCGCAGCAAGCGCGCTCCATCGGCGCTCTGTTTACAGGCTCACCAGTGCTTTCCGTGGCCTTGGGATTCATCCGCTGGTCTGCATAGACTTGAGAGTACGCTTGGCTGATGATTCGAGTCCCGTTTCTTTTTCCTCAAATAAGCTTTCGCCGCGCACGGCGACCGGCCCACGCTAAATCCTCGTGACGTTCGTGTAGAATCTGCTCCGTGAGATTCGCTACTCCGATTTGCGAAATCGTTCCGGGTGCGTACCTGCGCTGGTTTATGCGAGGGACTGCGGCTGCACTCTTTGCGCTCGCGATCTCTGCAGCTGGACAAGTCGCCCAACCGTCCTCGCAAGCGGCACCAGAGGATTCGTTTGACGTTCCGCTCCGAAAAATGACTGTCGATCTCGGGCGCTCTCCATACTTTCCGCAGGACAACGTTCGCAACACGCTGTCCTGCTTCTACTTTCCCGGCCTCATGATCAAACAGTACGACCAGGGAGAAGTTGGAAGCGAGTGGTTGGCAATCCATCGCTTCGGTGGGGAGCCGCCCGAGTGCAGCATGTCGCACGGCCCCGGAGAGCAACTCATCGAGCCGTCGGAATGGGGCGGTTATTTCCGCGGTATCAAAGGCAGCTTGGTGTTCTTCGATGGAGGCGAATGCCAGCAGGGAGCCTGCCAGTTTGGAGTGTACGAATTGACCACCAGGAAGTGGATCTTCCGGGATGATGAGGCCTACATGCCCGAGAAGGAGCCTCCCTGGGATCGCATGCGAGCTCTTTCCACGGACGCGGGAATTGTGATCCGCTACCTTCGCGTATCCTACGCCGGATGCGACCTGCATTCAGAGGGGACGGCCTGCTGGGGACAGGTGAAAGCAAAGTTTCACTTGGCGAGCGACACGATGCCGCATTGCGAGGGGTACGAGCCTGAGGCTCTTAAGCATTTAGTAGAGGATCCCCATACCCCTGTGGAGTCGATGATTTCCTACCCAGTGGAAGCCGTCCTCTCAGCGAATCCTGTCGTTCAGCCTCTGCCTGGACCTGTGAGGTGCTGGCCCACTCACTAATACCGCGCGGATGCGTTGGGATTCGCTGAGGAATCGCCCGGCGCATTTCCCATAGCGTTGGTTGTGGGCGAAGCCCTGCCCGAGTGGCCTTTTTTTGTTTTTCCATTCAACCGGACATCCCCATTTTGACACTCGCATTCTGATGCTAGTACGGAACCCACCCTATAACAGGAGGATGAATGGCATGCCTGTCTATGTGTCGTTGCTCAAATACACGCAGCAGGGGCTGGCGAAGATGAAGGAAAGCCCTGCTCGGCTTGACGCGGCCAAGAAAGCCGCGGAGAAGGCGGGAGGCAAGTTCATCGGCTTCTACCTTACCGTCGGAAGGTATGACGCGATGTCGATTACCGAGTTTCCGAATGACGAGGCCGCCACTAAGTTCCTGCTCACTGTCGTGGGGCAGGGCAACATAACCACGGAGACCCTGAAGGCTTTCACCGAAGCCGAATACCGGAAGCTCATCGGCGAACTGCCCTGAGCAGTGGTCTGAGCAGAGGATAGCACCGAGGCGCACGGAGGCGGAGCGCCCCGGAAACGAGCATAGGCAACAGAGAATTGGGGGTGCGCGACCGCTTGGTGGCGCACCCGCGGGCAAGTGTGCCGCTGTTGCGCGGCGCGGAGAGGATAAGCTCGTCTTCGGAGCGCGTCTGAGTTACTTATAACCGAAACTCGAGGACACCGAATGGATTGTCCTCGGTAAGCTCACTGGGGCTACCGCCCTGGTTCGCGGTCCCGCTGACCAGATCCCGCTGTCCCAAAGCATTGGTTGCGCTGCCTCCGGTGTCCTGCTCTAACTGCGAAAAGATCAGGGTGCGGTTATTCGCGGAATCCGTGACCAGAAGGTTTCCCACGTTATCAAAGCTCAGTCCATACGGATAGTGGAGTTTGCTGGCCGATGTCCCGAATCCGTTGCTCACGAGATCCGTCTGGCCCAGAGCGGCCGAAGCGTCCATGCCATTAAGAAATGGAGCCTGGTATTTCAGTACGCGGTTGTTGGTAATATCCGAAACCCAGAGATTTTCAAAACGGTCAAAACCCAAATCCCACGGCGATCCGAGCGCCGCTGCCGTGCTTCCGCTAAGAGCGGAGATGAAGTCCGTTTGTCCGATGACCAGGGTAGCGGCACCGCCTTGCATTTGTTGCGCGGGCGGATACATCAGAACACGATAGTTTCCCTGGTCCACCACCCAGAGATTGCCGGTCGAGTCAAACGCAACTCGGCTTGGAAAGCAGAGTGTGCTGGCAGTTGGATCAGGGTACGCTCCGATAGGCCCAACGCCACCATTGGCATGATTACAGTCATAGCTCCCGCCGGTGCTGTTAGTTGTCGTCTGGCCGAGCGCCACGGATGCAGCCATGCCGCTTGCAAAGGGAGGCTGGTATTTCAGGACGCGAGAGTTGCCATAGTCCGCCACCCAAAGATTGCCGTCAGGGTCCATTGCCGCCCCGCTGGGAAAACGAAGGGTGGATGCAGTGGCGCCATCCGGGGCGAGGCAGCTTCCCGTAGCTTCATCGGGTTGTCCGATGATCGTTGTGGCGGCCATCCCATTCACGAATGGCGTTCTAAAGAGCAGCACGCGGCAGTTGAAGCTGTCTAGCACGAAGAGCTCGTGGCTATCGCCCTGGGCGACACCGTAGGGGTGGTACATTCTCCTCGAGGTGAGGCCGCCGTTGTTGGGGGTGTCTGAGTTCGCATTCGGCTGGCCCAGAACCACCGCGGCTGGCTGGTTTGTGCGGTTGGGTTGGGTATAGATCAGAACGCGATTGTTTTCAGAGTCGGCAACTATCACCACGCCGCTGGATATGAAGAAACTCTTGTTCACATCGCAGCCCGCCAGGCCAGCCACGATCACCGCCAGAACCGCCACTGCCAGAATTGCGATGGTAAGTGTTTGCGTCTTCTGCATCTGAAATTCTCCTCGTATCGCCGCCGCGCGCCGGTCTACTGGCCTGGGAGAGCTACAGAAGTTCGATTACTGGTCCAACTGCAGGAGACGTGCCGTTACATTCACCGTTGAGGCCGGCGTAATGTGCAGGTCCCGCTTCCATTCTCCATATCCGGGCATGGAGATGACAATCGAGTGCGCTCCCGGCGCCAGCCCGATTTCTGACGGCGTATTGCCTACGTAGCTGCCGTCAATGTTAATCTCCGCGCCGTCGGGCGTAGAAGAGAAGCGGCAGCGGATCATTTCCTCGGGAACAGCCTCTTCCAGGGTAGCCGCGGCAGGTGCCACTGGCTCCGTGCCCCCTTCGGCCGGGGCCGTTTCTACGGGTTCGGTGTCCATTTCGGCCGGGGAGGGCTGTGCTACAGCTTCGCGCTCTGCTTCCGTTTGGGATTTCTTCGCTTTGCCGGGCTTGACGGGGAACGGATAGAAATGCGGAGCCTCCTCGCCCGACGGATCGGAATAGACGATGGTATATCCGTTTTTGTGTTTCCGTCCTTTGAATTTTTCGTTCTCGGGCAGGGGAGAGCAGTTGGACCAGTGCACATCGGGCTCGCAGCGGAGGGTGTATTCCCTGGCCCAGGAATCGACCATCCGGATTACGCTGGTGCCGGCGGGTGTCTTGGCGGTGGCGCACGCCTTCGAATAATGCTTGAGATCGCAGTCGGCGGGGAACTCCGCTTCCTCGTCCAGCGGAACGAATTCAGAGCTCAGAATCTGGATCTCCAGCGGGTAACGGCTGTCCTCAACCCAGCGGGCAAGGAGAGTGCCGGGCAAAAGCGCGCTCAGCAGCAGTAGCGCCAGGAGTCGAAGAAAAGATGTCCGCAGTCCCACGAGGTTGTCCCTGCCTTCCCGGATGACGCCAATCTCCGCTTGCCGCAATGACGTTGGCGGGCGGTGGCCCCAAACTTAAGCGATGGAATCCATTATATATAGTCTCCCTGCGCAAGCCGGCCGGCGAATGCTCATCGGCGCCGGGCGGTCGTGGTGTACTCTGGGGGGCGCGTTCCGGCGAACACTTACCCGCCGAGCTATGGTGCAGAAGAATAAAAAGAGGAGGGAACAGCATGCGTGCCTGGCTGATGGATTCCTACGACGGTGTCGAGAAGTTACGCTTCGATCAGGCCCCCGAGCCGCAGGCCGCGCCCGGTGAGGTCGTACTTCGAATTCTGTATGCCGGGCTCAATCCGGCGGACGCATTTCTCGCTGAGGCCCAATATCCGGCCAATCCTCCCCTGCCGCATGTGCTGGGGCGCGACGGTGTCGGCGAGGTGGTGGCTGTCGGCGAAGGCGTCGCCGAGCCCAAGGTAGGCGAGGTGGTTGGGATTCTGGACGGCATTACCGGAGTGGAACGCTGGGGGACGCTGGCGGAAAAAGCCGCCGTGCCGGCAGACCGGTTGATTCCCCTGCCGAAGGGCTGGTCGGTTGAGGAGTTTGCCGGTGCTCCACTGGTCTTCCTGACCGCCTTTCAGGCGTTGACGCAGTGGAGCGAGATGGTGTCGCCGCCTCCGGCCGGCTCGGTGGTGCTGATCACCGGCGCCTCCGGCGGCGTGGGTACGGCGGCGGTGCTGCTCGCCAAGGCAATGGGGCTGACCGTGGTGGGGCTGTCGCGCAGCGAGACGAAGCGGGAGGAGCTGACCCGGATTGGCGCCGATTATGTTTTCGATCCCGGTCTCACGGAGCTGCGCCAGGCCGTGAAGGCAGCCATCGCTCCCAGACAGTTGGACCTTGTGGTGGACAACGTGGGCGGAGCCCTGTTCAACACGCTGCTCGCGATGCTCGGCTACGGCGGGCGCATCAGCGTGGTGGGGCGCAGCGCCGGGACGGTCCCCGAGATGAACACCGCCATGCTCTTCTTCCGCCGGATTCGAATTGGCGGCGTCTTCGTGGGAGATTATTCGGTGCCCCAGGCCAGGGACGCCTGGGAGCGAATTGTGCACCTGCTGGAGCTGCAAGGCTCCAGACCGGTGGTGGACGGCATCTTTCCACTCGCCGAGGCCAAGGCCGCCTTTGCACGGCTGAGCCAGGGGCCGATGGGCAAGGTTTTGGTGAAGGTTGCCGGTTCGCAGTGATTTTGAGGCCGGCGCAGGTCTTGTCCATCGATGGTGAGCGCGCTGGGTTCTGAAGAGTGGTTCCCGTCGCGTTCACCGCATGATTGGAAAACAACGTACATGACGCGAGAGGCAGTCTCGCGAGTGGAATGCCGTGAGATGGCCCACAGCTACCCTATCGGAAAAGACGGAAGTGCTTGTGCCTTTTGACCGGGGAGGTCCCGTCATGCGGTTTTATGCTCGCTGTATGAATCGGAGCTCTCGCCGCGTCCGCCGCGTCAACTCTGCGCTTGGGGCATTTCTGGTCGCAATTTGTCTAACACCGCTGACAGCCCGAGCTCAGGTGGAGCAAGGCTGGCCGGAGGTGGACACTTACCTGAGATTGAACTCGAATATGCGCGTCTCCTTCTTCGCTTCTGCAACACGGGAAAATCGAATGGGGACGAGTGCTTCGCTCGGTCCGAACTTCGACTATTACCTGAAGTCGCTGCATAAGCTGCGAAGAATCGCCGTTTTTTCCCGGGATGAGTCAAAGGCCCGAGTGCTGAAGCTGCGCGCTGGATATCGCTACGTGCCTTCGCCGGGTGGTCCTACCGAAAATCGGTGGCTGGGGGAAGCCACGGGGAATCTCCCGTTCGTCAAACGAGTGTTGCTGTCCGATCGCAACCGGGTGGAGCTGCGATTTATTGACGGTAATTTCTCGTGGCGCTATCGAAACCGGATAACGGCAGAACGGACCCTGGCCATACGCAACTACCATTTCAACCCGTATATCCGAGCGGAAGTTTACTACGACAGCAGGTACAGCAAATGGAGCAGGACAGCCGAGAGCATTGGCGTTATTTTTCCCGTGCACAAACGCTATGAACTCGAGCCATATTACGAACACCAGAACGATACGAGCAAGCCTCCCAATGAACAGACCAATGCCATCGGTTTTGTGTTCAGGATGTACTTTGCGCTCAGGGATTAGAGGCGCGGCATTCAGAGCAGGGAACAGGAATGTGCGGGAGGCACACCTGAGGGTCCTCCGGGAGTGCCAAGACCAGTGGGCGGACCTACGGGAACCCTCGGATGTTTTAGAAGTGGCGTGAAATCAATCAGGTAGATGGTGAGCGCGCTGGGACTCGAACCCAGGACCCACGCCTTAAAAGGGCGTTGCTCTACCAACTGAGCTACGCGCCCACGCAGTTCCTAGGCTATCACAGAAGGGCGAAGGGAGCCGCCGCGCCGGCCATCCGGCGGAGCGGGAACGAATGCATGCCGGAGCGCACGAGATCAGTTGCGGTGGGGCATCTCCACGACGTTGTTGCGGCGCCGCGGCTCGGCCCAGACTGAGAGCAGCAGCAAATCCGAGTAGGTCAGCTCAATCGCCCTGGGGCGTGGATTCTCCGCCGTAAATACGTGATGGTCCAGAATCTCGTGAAGCTCCCGCACCGTGATGCGCAGAATGCGCGCGGCTTCGGCCTCGTTGTAGTACTGCTTGGCGGTATTATTCAGGCTCAACATGATGCCTCACGTCCTTGATGCTCCTGGGGGCAGTTACTTTTGTATAGCCCGGGAGTATTCCGTGGTATTAGGTAAATCGCTCATACCCGGTGCCTCCGTCCACCTAAGGCGTGGTTACCTTGGAGTGCTGGACCTTGGAGAGCTGGACCAGAGGCCCTCCCCATGCGCCGACGCGGCATGCGTACTATGACGCCGACGGCCGCTTTGCAGGGCCGCGGAAGCTTTCGTTGTAACATGGGAACCCTGCGGGGGAATCGATGGAGCAGTGTGACGTACTGGTGATCGGCGCCGGTCCCACCGGCATGGCCTGTGCCATTGAGGCGCAGCGTGCCGGATATTCGGCCATCTCGGTCGAAAAGGGCTGCCTCTGCAACTCGCTCTATCACTACCCCGTCAACATGACGTTTTTCACCACCTCCGAGCTGCTGGAGATCGGCGATCTTCCCTTCGCCTGCGCCCGTCCCAAGCCCAGCCGCATGGAGGCGCTGGAGTATTACCGCAAGGTGGCCGAACATTACCGTCTGGACATTCGGCAATACCATACCGTCCGGAGCCTGGAAGGCTCCGATGGCGCCTTTCGTGTGCATTGTGATGCGCCGCATGGGACGGCAGACTTTCTGGCCCGCAAGGTGGTGGTTGCCACCGGCTTTTACGACCTGCCGAACCGGCTGGGCGTGCCGGGCGAGGAACTGCCCAAGGTTACGCACTACTATCGCGAGGCACACCCGTATTACAACTCGGATGTCATGGTGGTGGGGGCGAAGAACTCGGCGGCCATCGCCGCCCTGGAACTATGGCGGCACGGGGCGCGCGTCACGCTGGTGCATCGCGGCGCGGGGGTCGATGCGAAGGTGAAGTACTGGATTAAGCCTGACCTGGAAAACCGCATCAAGAACAAGGAGATCGCCGCTTACTTTCAGAGCAGCGTCCGGGAGATCACGCCGGATTCCGTTCTGCTGGAAACGCCCCAGGGAGCGCGGCGGCTGCCGAATGACTTCGTGCTGGCGATGACCGGCTATCACCCCGATTTTGCTTTTCTGCGCTCCCTCGGTGTGGAGCTCTCCGCCGCGCCCGACTCCAAACCAGTGGTGAACGAGAAGACGCTGGAGAGCAATGTGGCGGGAATCTATTTGGCTGGCGTGGTGGTCGCCGGCAGGAACACCGGGGAAATATTCATCGAGAACGGCCGCCACCATGGCAGCCAGATTGCCGAAGACCTGCGGCGCAAGCTGGGAGAACCGGGGAGCGCTCCCAAAAAGCAAAAGGCTTCAGCCCCGTCCCACACCAATCTGCGCAGCGCCGAATAGCGCCCGCCGGCCGGGGGGCTACTTCAGGCTGATGGGGCTGCCGGTCTGCTCGCTCAGCAGGCGGCCCATCAGCGGAATCAACGCCTCTCCGCTCGACGCCAGTACAAAGTCCGACGCTCCCACGTTCCAGTCCAGCTTGAAGCTGGTGGAGAGGGCGGAGATCCATAGCTGCCGGGCCGCGGAGTTGGGAGAGATCACAAAGGCGCCGGGGATGTCCTCGAAGGTGAGGTGCAGGGCTCCGCCACGTTCTTCCACCTCGAAGCCGCCGTCTTCCTCGGCCCCATACAGGAGCTGGGTGAGCCGCTCCATTTTCGCCTCGGCGCACTGCTGAAATTGCCGTTCGTCCATGAGGCTGATGATATGACAGCGGAGCCGCCGGCAGGCTGGTTTTGCAGCGAGGGGCCGGTTTTCAGCAGGGAATTGTGTTATTTCCGATCCAGATTCTTCCCTATTTTGGACAGATCAGCAGCCCCGAATGGAAATTTTCGATATCGGTGCGCCTCCTTTGATGGTAGGCCTATAATGTAGCGTGCTGTTGGCCGCCCAGGCCCCGCACGGAAGAGGGCCCCATGATCGAGAACAAGGCGAAACCCCGCGTAATCGTGGTGGACGATGAGCATGTCATCGCCGATACTCTGGCCACAATTCTGAATCGGGCCGGCTACGAGGCCACCGCCGTCTATACCGGGCGGCAGGCCGTTGATCTCGCCCGTGTGACCAAGCCCGATCTGATTGTCAGCGACGTCATCATGCCGGACATGAATGGAATCGAGGCTGCCATCGTGATCCGCGAAATGCTGCCCTCCTGCAAGGTTCTCCTGTTCTCTGGCCAGGCGGCCACCGCCGACCTGCTGGAAAATGCCCGCGCCAGCGGACATGAATTTGAAATCCTGGCCAAGCCCATCCATCCCCAGGACCTGCTGGCAAAGCTGCGCCAGTAATTGCGGATCAGTAATTTTTCCTGTGTAAAGATCGAGTTCGAGGCGAATGCGCTCGCACTGCGGGAACCGCCGCTACATCTCGCGGCGGCCTTCGATGGCGCGCTGCAGCGTGACTTCGTCGGCGTACTCAATGTCGCTGCCGGCGGGAATGCCGGTGGCGATTCGCGTCACGCGCACTCCGGTAGGCTTGAGCCGCTGGGCCAGGTACACCGCCGTGGCTTCGCCCTCCACGGTGGGATTGGTCGCCAGGATCACCTCGTCGATGTCGCC
>Ga0210102_1000400_pt1 | contig 11621 bp, 11 predicted proteins | sample RushOxbow_ThreeS_4_FD_185563 | JGI IMG/M metagenome (GOLD analysis project Ga0210102, IMG submission 185563) | Wetland microbial communities from San Francisco Bay, California, USA, that impact long-term carbon sequestration -... | ecosystem: Environmental > Aquatic > Marine > Wetlands ...
CGCCGACGATAGCGTCGCGTCACCGCTGACCGCCTGCTTCGCGTAGGCCGTCCCGCCAGCGTTGCCCACCAGAATCTCCCCGGCTGCCGGGGCCGTGTTGGGCACGATAGCCGCCTGCGTCTGCGCGTTGTTGGTCACGTTGCCCAGTCCAACATCTGAGGCCGTCAGCGCCGCGCACCCTTCCGCGTTGCCGGAGGCATCCACGCCCAGCGCGGGCTGGCCAGCAGAACAGTTCGTCCCGTTCGCCGCGAGGGCTGTGGCAGTGGCCGCGTTGCCGCTGTAGCTGGAGCCCGTCACCTCAAGCTTAATGTCGCCATTTGCGGGGTTCGAGGCCGTCACCGTCAGCCCCACCGAGTCTGTGCTGGAGTTGATGACGTTCACGGGGTCTTGTACCGCCAGGTCAGTTCCGTTGACCTTGTGGGTTGCGCCGCCGCCACCCGCCCCGCAATCGGAGCCGGTGCCGCTCACGTCGCCATTCGTATCAACGTGCAGGCACTGCGTCGAGCCGGTGACAGAGGTGCGAAGAGTGCCGCCGACTTCCAGGCTGTCGTCGGTCTTCAGGTGATCGGCGCTGCTGCGGTACAGGTTCGTGTCGTTACCGAAATACAGCGGAGTGTTGGGGGAAGCTGTGAGCGTTCCAGCCACGGCGCTCGGAGGGACGTACCCATGCAGAAGTTGCTGCCGCCAGCGCCGAATCTCCCTCTCTTGCACCCCGGCGCTCGCCGGGACGTAGATCATCCATGCGTTGTAATAGCTTATGCCGGTGGAGTTGCAGCCAATCTGGAGTTTTACATCGTGCGCGCTGCCATCTACGCTGACGATCTTTGCCGCGCCAGCAATCGGACGCCACCAGTCTCCGGCAATTTTGGTCTCAAACCCCGCAGTGGTGGCAGTCGCCCCCTGATCGTACATAAACCACGAGGAGAACCCGCCGCCAAGCCCGATGGTGTAACCACCGAAGTCCCCGGTAAATACATTTTCCGCGCCGCGAACCCAGCCGCCCCACAGCACCCAGTCCCCAACGGCGGGTGTGGTGTTGTAGGAGTAGGGGTTGATGTTCCCGCTGCCGGTCAGGGTAACGGCACCTGTGCTTCTATCCGGGGCGTCGATACCCGTAGTGACGGTGCAGCCGCCGCCAGTCGTCCACGTCGAAGCCGCTGGAACGGGACGGGTGGCGTACGGGATCAGGCCCGGAGCAAGACCGGCATTCTGTCCGCGCACTTCAGCTTCCAGCACCCTGCCGTTGTTGATAATCGTCCCGTGGCCTGTCTTGAAATCATCGCCCCACTGCTCACCGTGCGGGTCAACCACGCCAGCAATCGCGGTTCCTTCCAGCGCGCCGCCATACTTATGGTTTGCGAGGCAGGACGTGCCGGTCGTCAGCAAGCCGTTGACGCGTGCCGTGCCGGTGGTACTCGGGTAGATGTAGTGGACGACGCACTGACGCGCTCCCGAGAAGTTGTCCTGTAGGAAGGTATCGTTCACGCTGAGAAGCTGCACCGAACTGCTAGTCGGGTCAACTGTGATCGCGCCGCGAGTCGTGCGCTCGCTGGTGCTCTTGCTCAGATAGATGTTGCCTTGGCCGTTCGCTGCGCCGCGATCCAGCTTGATGCCGCCGCCGAAGGTGGTATCCGTGATGTAGGTATAGCCCGCACCTGAAGTCTATGCCAGGTCGATATTGGTAAAACGGATGGCCCACGAAGTCGCGCCCGCGTAGTTCGGGAAGGCACTATTGCTGACATAGTTCCAGAAGGACTCATTGAACTCCAGCGCGCCGCCCCAAGGGTTGAACGCCTGCGCCGATACGTTGTCCAAATGAATCTGCGAGGCCAGATACGCCCAGATGGCTGTGCCGCTGGAGGAGACTGAAAGGTTTCGCAGGGCGTGGTGCAAAAAGCCAGTGAGATAGACCCCAACCACGCCCACCTTGTCCGAAGACGTGTGATCGTGCGTAAAGGTGGCCGTCGCTGTCGTGCCGGTCGTAGCTGTGATTACCGCTGTCTCGATGGTGTCTTCATCGTAGCCGGTCAGCGTGCCACCGCTCGAAGAGGCGTCGCCAGCCGTCTGTTTCCAGCCAATCGTGTTCAGCGCATAGTCGGCAAACGCCACTTCAAACGAACCGTTGAAGCTGCTGTCTGTAACGCTGGCGATGGTCGCATTGAAGCCCGGAGGCACATGGCAGGCACCGCTCAGGGTTGCCGTCACCGTGTTGGAGGCACGCACGATACTGCTGATGGTGCAGGTAGTCTGCCCCGCAACCGTGACCGCGCCGCCCGTCGAGATGCCCGTCATGGATGAAGGTGTGAACTCGCAGGAAACATCCGCTGTGCAGGCCGTCCCGAGCGTCGGCGCACTCGTCGGCCCTTCAATCTTCGCCACCGGGCCACCGGCGGCGAACTGCGTTCCGGCCGCCCCGCCCTCGCCAACAATATCTACATAGTTGGGCAACTTGAAGGTGCTGCCGGTGATGAGCTTCCCCTGCAGCCGGATCAGAAGCGTTTTGGTATAGGACGGCCAGGAGATAGACGCGGGATCGGCAATATAGCAACCCGAGCCGATGCCGGGAACGAGAATAACGCCGCCACCTGCTCCGACGGCCGTGATGGCTGATTGCAGCGCCGCCTGATCGTTTGTTGACCCATCACACACCGCGCCATAGGATCGGATGTCCACCGCTGGGCTGACCTTCGTAATGCTGTTATCAGACTGCAGCGTGGTGAAATCGCCGGTGTTTGGGGTTGTATCCCCGATAGGGCCAGGAGACGAAAGGTCGGCCCCCGGCCCCATCCCGCCTGCCACCGCCGCATCCACATACTCGGTAGTGGCAAACTGTGCGGCCACCGTCTGCGGTACCACGTTGGCGCGGATCTCGGCCACCGTTGCGGAGGTGACCGATGGCACAACCCATGTCTCCTCGCTCGCGGTTCCGTCGTCGAGCTTAATAACGATGCGGTAGTAGTTTCCCGAGGGTGTTGCTCCCGCATTCGGAATCAGAGGAATTGCGATGCTCCCGTCCGTTGCAATCGCGACCGTCAGCACGCCAGCCGGCACCGCCTCGCCCGCGGCAGTTGTAAAACCGTTCCACCGGACCGTGATTGTGCCGTGCGCTACCCCGCCGTCAGCACGATACAGCACATCCTGCACCAGGGTTTTTTGGGGCGTAGCCTTGGCTGCCACCGGAGCAAGCAGCAGTACCGCTAACACGCAAATCAAAAGCCGCCCAATCGGGCGGCTTGCTCTTCCGTCTGCCATCTGTCTCATCCTCGTCTCTCGCTGTCCTCTTCGCTCACGCTCTCGTGTTCCCGCATTGCCTCGCAATTCTTTAGAAATTCTTCAACGCTGCGTACGTACACATCGGCAAAATCCACCACATACCGCTTCGTCTGGATTAGCCGCTTCGCCTCCTCCAGCGAATAGCCGCTCGCGCACAGCACCGCCAGCGCCATCATGGGAGCGCGATGAATTCCCGCCGCGCAGTGTATAAACAGCTTTGCCCTCGGATCATCCAGTGCCTCCAGCGCAAACTTCACGCCGCGCGCGAACACTGCAGCCTCCTTCGGCTGAAAATCGTCGTCCACGGGGTTCCATAGAACCGAGACCCCCGTCTTTTCGCCAAGCGGCGTATCGTCAAACTCAATCTGCATGTCGATTACGTGCGTAACTCCGGCTGCGGCCACCTCAGCCATCCGTTCTTCCACCCAGATGCCGCCGCCCACCGCTACCCGGTCTGTCACCCACGTTATGTCCATTGCCGATCTGGCCTCGAACCAGCTCAAAAGCATCTTCGGTCTGCGCTCCGATCCTGGGTCAACTGTTGCTCCACCGCCGTCTCCGGCTGCGCTTTCCGGCGGTCCTCCACCTCTGCTTCTTCCATCTTTCTCAGCACGCGCTTCGCCCAGGGCTCGCCGGCTCGCCTCGGTCGCGCTTCCTCGTCAAACATGTGCCGTGCGCCTGTCATCTCCAGCACTGTCTTGGCATGGGTACAGCTTCCGCCCATTGCTTCCTCCACCATCTTATCCACAATGGCCGGAACACTTCCCTTCATCCGCTTCCTGGCAACTTCAAACGGATCGCCATTCACTTCCTTCGCGTCGGGAAGACCTGTCTCGGACTCTGCACCGGCTTTGCCTCCTCTGCGGGCTTCTGCCGATTTTGTTTTGGTTTGCCTGGAAGTCGGCGATTTGCGCGGTGAACCCGAAACTGCCGCCGCCGTCTTACCCGAGTGTTGATTGGGCGATGTCTTACTGCTCACCGACTTTCCGCTTGCTGTTTTGGGTGCCGATTTCTTTCTTGCTGACTTGTTTCCGGAAGTCTCTTCGTCCTTTGTGTTATTTCTCTTACTTTTTCTTCTAACTTCCGTCCCCGTTTTCTTCAACAACTCGACGACCACCCCGCTTTCCACGTCCTATGTTCAGAATACCAATTTCGCCCACCTCATCCCCTCAGCGCAGCCTCAAATTCTTTTTGCATTGATTTCAACAACTTGTTCCGCTATTCGAGAATTTCTCCTCTTGACACCGAATCCGTGCACACCACGGAGCACGCCGCAGTCCAGATTTTTTCACGTCTCCATCGCGATATGCGCCACACGCCCCACGATGTAATCTGAAAAGCTTCCCCCTTTTCCCAACTGGATAAAACCGAGTGGCCACTCTTGATTTTCCGGGCGCAGCGTCAATTGCCTCCCCTGCAACTCCAAATAGCGGATCACGAATTTCGCTCCATCTTTCACCACATACAAATTCGGCTCGTTCCGGCGATAGCTCCGCAGCGAGTTATAGTGCCGGTCCAGCAGCAACATCGCGCCCGCAGCCAGCCGCGCACGCATCGCAACTCCAGCCTCCCGGTCTGCCTTTAGCAGCAAAAATCGCTGCCAGCGGGCGCGGTCTCCGGCAATCTCCCGCCGAATCTTTCGCAGGAAATTCCTCTTGAAACAAAGGAACTCCACCGTCTCATCCGGCTCCAACGTAGGCTTGAGCAAAACACGCGACTCAACAACCGGAACCCATTCATAGTCGAGCTCTTTTCTGCTGGCCGCACGCCGCTCCCCGCTGGGCTCCGGCATCAGGTCCCGCACGCACACGCGCAACACGCGCATGACCTCATCCGTCGCCTCAATGCTCAAGCCTCGCCGGCCATTTAAAAAATTGGATATGTGGGCCTGCTGCAAACCCGCGCGACGTGCTAGGGCCGCGCCCGTCAATTCGCCCGCGGCGATTCTCCGACCGATCAGTGACCGCAACCGATTCTGTAAATCTGATATCACCATCGCGCTCTCCTGGGAGGCACTTCTCCTTTATTGCTTCAGGCAATGCATGAAACTTTTGTAATAGCTTTTTGCAATTATTTCGTTGACACCATGCACATCAACCCCCCATGATTCACCGACCGGGAATCTGCAGTGAGGGTAAAGAGGTCGCATGGTAGAGGGTCAAGCGCCACACGATTCCGCGTTCGTCGATTTCCGCCGTAAGGTTCGGAATTCCGAGTTACTTACGGTGGCTGTCACTAAACTGCTATGGGACATTCGCTTCACCGGTCGGCTCAGCGTAGTCGTCCAAAACGGCACCATTCTCAAATCGGGATACGAAGAAGGCTATTTCACCCGCAGGGATGAGCGCCGTCTCACCTAACCAGTTTGTCCAGGAGCAACACATAGCCAGCAACACGGCAGACCTATCGGGTCAAGCCGGACCGATCTTTAGCGAAGCAGGCCTTCGAAAATAAATCGAGCCCTGTCGTCGGCACAGCTGCATTTTTTGCCGGGAGTTTGCCTCCCGCAATCCTTGCGACCGTGCCGCCGCCAGGGCTTTTGCTTTGGACGAGGTATCGATGATCGTAAATTTCAATGCAACGCAACTGCAAAACCTAAACCTCAAGTACTGCGAGCGCTGCGGCAACCTCTGGCTTCGGCACATTGGAAGCGCGCAATCTATCTGCAATCCCTGTGAGGAAGCTGAGGTCGCCGTGAATCTAAAGGGTGCATCCTCGTTTCTTCATCTTTGGAGCCGTCTCCGAGCGGAGGCAGAAGCATGAACCGTCCACCGGCTCCCCGGCGCTTGCAACTGATCTCCGGCGGGCAGGCGTTGCCTCTGCGCGACACCCTGCCGGCCTACCGTCCCTATACCCGCACTTTGCTGCGGCGCTATTTCCGCACGGCGGTCGACATTGGCCGGCTTCCCAGCATCCTGGGCGGGCTCTGCTTTCGAGCCCGCGTCAGTTCGTACCGTCTCCACACATTCGAGGATGCCGTAATCTTCGTCCACGACATGGAGCGCGTCTTCAATCGCATCAAGCGGCCGGCAATGGAAATCATTGCCGGTGTAGTACTGCTCGAATACAGCATTCCAGAGGCCGCTCTTCGCCTCGGCATTACCGTGCAGCGCGCCGAGCGCCGCTATGCCGCCGCGCTCGACTCCCTCTCGATTGCTCTTCTTGAGGCCAAATTGCTTCGTCCCGTCTTTCAAGGCGACGAGGACCACGCCTCGCCAGCGCGCCCGTCGGCGGGGCGCAACCCTGTCAATGCCGGGTCAGCCCAGCATTCATCCTCCTTCGGTTCCGCGTCTGCTTTCGTCCGGATTCCGCCTACACGATCCCGATCCTCGACAAATAACGCGTCCTCCGGCGGCGAAGTGACGCCGGGAGGCGCAGTTCGGCCACGCATCTGATATGATCGGCACCGCGCTGCTTCTCCCGAGGTAGCGCGGTGTTCACCATCCCAGTGCTGGAGTATCCGCTTGAGCGAGACGCCCAACCATGCTTCCTCCGCCCCTCCCATGCGTCGCGACGAGGAGATTGCGCTTGAGATGATGAAGTTCATCGCCACCGCCGCCGGTTATGGCCGCACTGCAGTCGCCGGAGCCGGGTTTCAGGGGAGCACCTCGTCCCGCCCTGAGGATTACGCCAAGCAGTTCATCGACCTCTACGGCCAGTGCCTGGATGCCATTCGCTCCAAGCGCTAGGAGAAGGACTGCCTCCGGAATCGATTTCGGGCGTCGCAAGAAATGCTTCATAGCCGGCCCAGCCATCTTCAACCTGCAATTCGCTGCCACGCGGAGTACACATCCACGAGCCTGGCATGCACGGGCATGTCCCTTGCGCTCTCCTATCAACGGGAGCATGCAAAGTCCGGGCCGATCCCGAATCATCTGAAATCGCAGGAAATGAAAAGAAAATTCTGAGGAACCGGTGACTGCCAAGGGCGATTCCCCCTCGCCCTCACGAACTCAAGGAACTGCTGCCTGCGCACCGATGATCACGATCGCGTAAAAAGTATATAGTTTTCAACTTTGCTTAACCATTACTGAATCAGTAACCGGGAAGTCTATGCGATTGACCCTCCCGGCGATTCATTCGTAAAGTTGACCATACGCTATTTCCTTTCGGCTCTCGCTCCTAACGGAGCGTCGTGGAAGAGAATGATTTTTTCGAATCGCGCATTTGTATCGTTCTCATTGTCTTTTTGCCTGCTACTGCTGGCTTCCTGCGGCGGCGAGCGAAGGACCCAGAACACATTGCCCGCGCCGCAGGCAACGGCGCCTTCGCTTCCCGCGCCCGAACCGGCACCGACGCCGGTCGCGCCTCCAGGACATCCTTCAGTTCCGGCTGCAATCCCGGCTGCGAAGCCAGCCCCCAAGCCTCCCGAGCCAGCTCCCGAAGGCGTCGAGCAGTGGATTGCCCGCGCCGAGGCTGAATACGTCCTGGGCCGGGATAACTACAATGCCGGGCACCTCGACGCCGCCAAGGATCACTTCGACGCCGCCTTCAGTCTTCTGCTCCGCACCCCTGTCGACATGCGCAACGATCAGCGGTTGCAGGCCGAATTCGACAAGATCGTTGAAGCCACGAACCGGCTCGAAATTGAGGCGCTAAAGCGCGGTGATGGATTCACCGAGCAGAATGCAGAGCCGGCTCCCATTGACGAAGCGAACCGCATCACCTTCCCGGCCGATCCAGCGATCAAGGCCAAGGCACAGGCCGAGCTGGCCAGAACCCACAGCGATCTCCCCCTCATGCTGACCGATCCGGTCGTCAGCTACATCAACTACTTTTCCACCCGTGGCTACCAGACCATCGCGAGCGCGTTGATCCGAAGCGGACGATACCAGAAGATGATCCAGAGAATCTTCCAGGAAGAACAGGTGCCACTGGATCTGATGTATCTGGCGCAGGCGGAATCCGGCTTCAAGCCCCTGGCCCTTTCCCGCATGGGAGCGCGCGGAATGTGGCAGTTCATGCCCTCCTCGGCCCAGAACGCAGGGCTTCGCCGCAACTGGTGGATCGATGAGCGGCAGGACCCGGAAAAAGCTACCCGGGCCGCAGCCGGCCTGCTCAAGGAACTTTTCAACCAGTTCGGCGACTGGTATTTGGCCATGGCCGCTTACAACTCCGGTGCTGGCACAGTTCAGCGAGCCGTGCAGCGCACCGGCTATGCCGATTTCTGGGAGCTGTACGAGCGCAATGTATTACCGCAGGAGACACGCAACTACGTTCCCATCATCCTGGCCATGACCATCATGGCTAAGAATCCCGCACAGTACGGACTCGACCAGTTGACGCTGGATCCTCCCATTGAAACCGACACCGTGCGCATCGACTATCCCATCGACCTCCGCCTGGCTGCCGAAAGCATCAACTCCACCACGCGCGAACTGAAGGAACTCAATCCCAGCCTGCTACGCATGACCACCCCAAGAGACATGGAATTTGATCTCCACCTGCCCGCTGGCACGGCGGAACAGTTTCGTAAGGCTCTGGCGGAGATACCCGAGGCGGAGCGCGTCACGTGGCGCTATCACCGCGTCCAGTACGGCGATACCCTCTCCGGCATCGCGCGTCGCTACCGCACCACCGTACTTGCCATCAAGCAAGCCAACAATCTTAGCGGCAACCACGTGGCTGCTGGCGCACGGCTCATGATTCCTGTTTCGGCCTCCTCCGGTTCCTCTCAGGGTGCGCGGGGGAGCAAGGCGCGCTCAAAGCGGCATAGACGGCGCGCTACGCACTAGGAGCTGCGTCGGGTGAAACCGGCCTCTCCGTGCCGAGTCGGTTTGCCCACTCCGAAAGAACGCTCGCGATACCGGTTGAAGCGAAATGAACCTGCCGCCGCGCGTACCCTGGCCAAATTCGTGCCCATCTCCGGCCCCGCACCACGCGGCCCGAAAAGGATTCTGCGTTGCAATCTCTCATTTCGTTGCATCGCCTACTCGGCTGGGGTATTGTGTTCCCGTGCCGCGGCACGCAGGCGGTGCGTGCCCGGTCCAAGACCTGCAATCCAGGGAAAATATCCTGTTGTAACTGTGCTCAGCAGTCCGCGGGCGCACGCGGCAACCGATTTTCAGGAGGACACATGATGTTCGACGAGACTCTATACGGTCGCAGCAGTGATGATGATGAATTCAGCGATGATGAAATCTTGAGCGACTTGATCGACGAGGAAGAGGAACTGGAAGACGAAGAGGAAGAGGAAGAGCGGGAGTACCGGGAAACCGAAGAGGAGGTCGTAGTCTCTTTCCCGATTCGACCACCCAGCGAAGAACCACAGCCGCCCCCTCTCATCGTCGCGGAGCCTGCCAAGCCCGCGAAGAAAACCGTCAAGAAGGTTGCGAAGAAGCCAGCGGCCCAAAAGAAGGTCGCGAAAAGGGCGGCAAAAAAGACCAAGAAAGCGGCTAAGAAGGCGGCAGTGAAGAAATCCGCCAAGAAAGCCTCGAAAAAGGCCGCGAAGAAATCCGCCAGGAAGGCGGCAAAGAAGACCAAAAAAGTGGCAAAAAAGGCGGCAGTGAAGAAATCCGCCAAGAAAGCCAAGAAGGTCAAAAAGCCCGCCACGAAGCCGGGCAAGAAGAAGTCCGCCACGAAGGCACCGAAAAAGGGCAAGGATAAAGGCAAAAAGGGGGCGAAGGGGAAAAAAGGAAAGAAGGGTAAGAAGTAGCCCCCCTGCTGCTGGCGAGGGCCGCGAAACACCGCGGCCCATTTCTTCTGCTTGCTTCCCCTGAGTCAGCAAAGCCCCTGCCCTTACGGACAGGGGCCATACCCACAAAACGAATTCCCGTCAGGCGGCAGGCGCGGCAGCCGCCTCAGGCTTGGATTTCTTCAGCTGTTCTATGGCGCGGCGCAGCTGCTCGTCCGGCTGCTTTTCTTTGGGCCCCTCTTTGGGCGTCTCGGACACTTCGGGTTCCCCAGGCATCAGCTCGTCCTCATCCATCTCTCCAGGAGGAAGCATGGACTCGTTCTTTTCCGCCACCGTCACGCTCGGCGTGATGCCATCGTCTTCAATCGCCGTCCCGGAGGGTGTGTGGTATTTGGCGATCGACAGGATCAACGCACCCCCGTCGTCCAGTGGGATGGTCTTCAGAACCGACCCAGAACCGAAGGTCTTTTCGCCCAGTACGTCGCCCCGCTTGTTGTCCAGAATGGCCCCGGCCACGACCTCCGCCGGCCCGGCGGTGCTTCGATTGACGATCACAACCAGCGGCAGGCTGCAAATGTTCTGGCCCGCCTCCGCCTTAAATTCCTGGCGCGGATACGTCTGTCCCTGCGCATAGGCAATTGCGCCACGGTCCAGGAACAGCTTCGCGGTATCGATTCCCTCCTTCAATTCTCCCCCGCCCGAATTGCGCAGGTCCAGAATCAGTTGCTTGGCGCCGCGTTCTTCCAGCTCCCGAATCTTCTCGGCGACCTGCGTGGAGCGGCCCGCAGGAAAGTCTTCGATGTGCAGATAGCCGATCTCGTCTTCCAGCATCTTCAATTCCGGGGCTGCATACGTCACCACCGCCCGCTCAATGGTGATCTTCTTCGGCTGGGCCTGGTTAGGACGGACGACGCTCAGCTCGACGGTGGTTCCCGCTTTTCCGGCGAGCAGGCTCTTCAGCATGGCCAGCGAAACATCGTGGGTACTCCTGCCGTTCAGGGCCTCCACCACGTCCCCTGCGACCAGGCCGGCTTTATCGGCAGGTCCTCCCGGTATCACGGAGACCACATTTCCGTAGCCGTAGCGTTTCGAGACGCTCGCGCCGATGCCAGCCTCCGAGGGCCCCATCTCCTTGTAGCGCCGGTATTCCTCTGCATTCAGATAGCTGGAGTTGGAGTCCAGCGCCTCCAGCAGCCCGTGTAGCGCCCCGTTGCTCACCTTGCCTATATTTGGCTCCTCCACGTAGTCGGAGCGGATTCGCGCCAGTACCTCGCTGTAGACGCTGAGCTGCCGGTATGCGCCATCGTCGGCCGCCCCTGCTTTCGCGCCGACGGCGCCCGCCACGGCAAAGGCAAGGATGAGGAATGAGATGAGCAGCAGAGTGGTTTTTACGCTCTTTGACATGTACCCTTCGAACGCCTGACGAATCTACGCTCACATTATACGGCGGAAGTGGCCCCGCCGCCCTTTCAGGCCGTATCCTCGCCGCGCTTTGCGTTATTCCAATCAATTAGACGCTGCGGGCAGCCCGCGGGGTTAAAATGAATTTATATCCCCAAGGTGCCCCCTCTCCAGCTACGCCCAGCCCGCTCCGGTGAGGCGCGGCGGTCCAAAAGGGGATCTCGTATCGGTCGCCCGGCGCCTTACCGGGCCAGAAAGGTACTCAACGCCCATGTCGGCAAATGTGCAGCAACAGCTTGACCTCCCGGCCACC
>Ga0210102_1000401_pt1 | contig 11605 bp, 11 predicted proteins | sample RushOxbow_ThreeS_4_FD_185563 | JGI IMG/M metagenome (GOLD analysis project Ga0210102, IMG submission 185563) | Wetland microbial communities from San Francisco Bay, California, USA, that impact long-term carbon sequestration -... | ecosystem: Environmental > Aquatic > Marine > Wetlands ...
CACCCGGCAGCTGCAGGTCGACGCGGCGTGGAGCGCGAAGCCACCCCAGCCCGTGCCGATTTCGAGCACGTGGTTCCCGCTGCCGAGATCCAGCTTGTCGCAGACGCGCTCGTACTTCGCGATCGAAGCCTGCTCCATCGTGGCGTCGGGTGATGCGAAGATTCCACTCGAATAGGTGAGCGTCGGGTCGAGGAAGAGCTCGAAGAATTCGTTGCCGAGATCGTAGTGGGCCGCGATGTTGCGCCGGCTGCCGGCGCGCGTGTTGCCGTGCAGCTTGTGGAACAACCCGAGCGCGGGGCGCAGCCAGCTCGCGATGCCGCGCTGCCAATCCTGCACGAGCGCCTGGTTCAACGCGAGCAGCCGAACCACGGCCGTCAGATCGTGGGTCTGCCAGTAACCCTCGATGTAGGCCTCCGCCCCGCCGAGCGCGCCGCGAAACGCGAGCAATCGATAGAAGCGCGGATCCTCGACGACGACCGTCGCCCGCAGCGCGGCGTCGGAATCGCCGTACGATTCGCGCCAGCCGGCCTCGACGAAGGTCAGCGCACCGCGGCGAATCGCCGCGAGTTGCGCGCGGACGAGTCTTTTCGCCAGCCGGTCCAGCGGACTCGGTTCGAATGGGCGCTCCGCATCGCGCGTGAATCCGAGAATCTGGTCGGTCACGAGTGAGCCTCCAACACACGCTTGCGTTTAGTGGGATGTTCGTGGAATGGCGCACGCTTCAAGTAGAGGCGCAGTGCCTGCCAGTAGATGCCCGCGAGCACCTGGACGGTCATCAGCGGATAGCGCCAGATCGCGCGAGCGAGCGCGCGCGACGTCATCTCGCGGCGCTCGAGCGAGAGGGAGGCGCCGAAGACCGCAGCGTCGGAGCGCTCGAAATTCGCGACGCCCAGCTCGAGCGCCCCACCGGGCGCGCCAAATTGCCAGACGTACGACTGTTCCATGCTCATGAACGGCGAGACGTGGAACTCCTTGGGCGTGTGCACACGGCTGTTCGGCCCGCCGCGACCGGAGGGATCCGCGCGCAGCACATAGCAGTGGCGCTCGCCCCAGGGCGTGTTGTTGACTTCGGCGACGACGGCCTCGACGCGCTCACCCGCGCCATCGAAGCAGTAGAAGAAGCTCACCGGATTCATCGCGACGCCGGCGTAGCGCAGGTGGGTGAGCAGCCGGATCGGTCCTCGAGGGCGCGCACCCGTTCGCTGCTCGACGAGGTCGCGCACGCAAGCGTCCAGCGGCCGCTCGGGATCGCCGAGGTGATCGCGGCGCCGAAACCACGCGAACGCGGGCCGATCGGCGGACCAGAACCAGCGCCCGCGAAACAGCTCCGGCAACTCGGAAAGATCCAGATAGACCATGAAGAGCGGGAACACGAACGCGTGCTCGACCGGCTTCATCCGGTGATGACGAACGCGCCCTTCGTACAGACAGCTGTGCATCGATCAGAGCTCCACACCGAAGGGCGCGCACGCCGCAAGCGCACTCTTGACACCGTCTTCATGGAATCCATAGCCCCAGTAGGCGCCACAAAAATGGGTGCGCGCGCGGCCGCTGATCTGCCCGTGAAGCTTCTGGGCTGCGATCGCGTCGCCATCGAAAACCGGGTGGTGATAGACGAAGCGCCGCAACACGCGCGCGGGGTCGATCCGATCGCTTCCGTTGAGCGTCACGAGAAAGCGATGGCGCGTCGGCAGCGCCTGCAGGCGCGTCATGTCGTAGCTGATCAGCGCCCGGTCGTGTTCCGCGATCGGCACGCGGTAGTTCCAGCTCGCCCAGGCGCGCCGGCTTCTGGGCAGCAGCGAGGTATCGGTGTGGAGTGCGACGTCATTTCGCTGATAGGAGATCGAGCGGAGCAGGACCTGTTCGATCGGCGAGGGGTCTGCGAGCAGCGCGAGCGACTGGTCGCTGTGCGCGGCCAGGATCACGTGATCGAAGGCCTCGACGCCGAGACCCGACACGATCTCGACGCGGTCCGCCAGCCGCCGGACCGAGCGAACCGCGCAGCCGACGCGAATCCGATCGCGAAACGGAGCGATCAGCTTCTCGACGTAGCGCGCGGATCCGCCACGGATCACGCGCCACGGAAGCGACGGATTGGTTTCGAGCATGCCGTGGTTCTGGAAGAAGCGGATGAACGTGACGGCGGGCATCTCGAGAAACCGGCCCGGGTCGGCCGACCAGATCGCCGCACCCATCGGGACCACATAGTGATCGGTGAATTCGGCCGAGTAGCCCGCGCCCCAGAGATAGTCACCGAGGCTGACCTTCTCGGTCTCGCCGTCGAGCAGGCGCGGCGCCTCGCGATTGAAGCGCAGAAAATCGCGCAGCATGCGGTGAAACGAAGGCCGCACCAGGTTGATCGGTTGCGCGAACAGCGATCCCAGGCCGCGACTGGCCCACTCGAGGCCGCTGCGCTCGCAACTCAAGCCAAAGCTCATCTGGCTCGCTTGCGTTTCGACACCGAGCTTCGCGAGCAGGCGGACGAAATTCGGATAGGTGGCCTCGTTGTAGACGATGAAGCCCGTGTCGATCGCATGGCGCTCGCCTTCGAACGCGACGTCCACCGTATGGGTGTGGCCGCCGATCCGATCCTTCGATTCGAAGACGCTGATCTCATGCCGATCGTGCAGAAGGTGGGCGGCGACGAGCCCCGAGATGCCACTGCCGACGATTGCGATCTTCACCTGCCCACCTCCCGCGCCGACATCCGCACGTGGGTCACGAACCACTCGTTGCCACCGCGAAACCCGAAAAGCTCTGCACACGCGAGGAAGAACAGCCGCCAGCGCTCGAACCACAGCGGCGCTTCGGCTTCTCCGTACACCTGCGCGAGGATCGGGATCAGCGTTTCTCGCTGCAGGTCCTGCAGCGCGAGCCACGCCTCGGCGGTCTTCTGGTAGTGGGTTCCGTTGACCCGCCACTTGCGCTCGACGACGAGATCGCGCTGAAAGTGCAGCAGCATGTCGTCCGAGGGCATGATGCCGCCCGAGAAGAAGTGCCGGCCCATCCAGTCGTCGTCGCCCTCGGTCTCGAACGGGTAGGCGAAGGCCCGGTGCGAGAAGTGGTGCACGAAGAGCTTGCCGCGCGGTTCGAGCCACCTGGCGATGCGGGCGAGCAGCAGGTCGTAGTTCCGCACGTGCTCGAACATCTCCACCGAAATCACGCGATCGAAGCGCTGGTCGGGATCGAAGTGATTGATGTCGCTGGTGATCACCTCGACGTTGTCGTATTTGCGCTCCGCGCAGCGCGCGAGGATGAACTCGCGCTGGGGCTTCGAGTTGGAAACCGCCAGCACGCGGCAACGCGGGTAGCGGTCGGCGATCCAGAGCGACAGCGATCCCCAGCCGCAGCCGAGGTCCAGCACGCGCATCCCGTCGGCGAGCTGGGCGCGCTCACACACGAGCGCGAGCATCGCCTCCTCGGCGGAGTCGATCTCCCTCACGCCCTCCGACCAGAGCCCGCAGCTGTACTTCAAGCGCCAACCCAATACGCGCTCGAAAAACGCCGGCACCACCTCGTAGTGCTGCTGGTTGGCGAGCTCGGGCACCAGCGCGATCGGGCTCGCGCGCAGCTGCTCGCGAAACGCGTGGTTGGCGTCTTCCGCCTGCTCGCAGTCTTCGCGCACCACCTCGCTGAGCCGCCGACGCAGCAGCGATCGGATGGCCGGCCGAATCAACGCGTCGGGCACGCGACCGGTTTCTGCCAGATTCAAACCCAACATCGAACGCCTCCTTCCGGCACGGGCCGGATCAGCCACTTCCACTAAGCGGGAAACGGGAAAAACGCGGGCCAGACGAGCGCGTCGAGCACCGCGGTCTGCAACACGAACGGCACCAGCCCGACGATCGCGAGCGCGCGGCCGCGCGGTGCCGTCGAACCGAGGCGCGACAGCGCGAGCAGCAGCCCGAGCGCACCGAGGCCGACACACGCGAGGTCGAGCCGAACCACCGCCCAGATCCAGGCGCTGGGCTGCGCGATCATGCGCTCCGTGAGTTGGAGCCAGATCGCCGAGGGGAACAGCACCAGCGCATAGAGCGCGAAGAAGAGCCCGTAGCCAAAGCGCCCTGCAATCCGGGTCTGCTCGGGTCGCAGCTTGAACAGGATGTAGGGCGTGAACAGGAAGTAACCCGCGGCGGCGGCAAACATGTTGACCGTGTAAAGCGGGCGCAGGCTTTCGGGCACCTCACCCCAGAGGGCGTCGCCCGCAGACGACGCGGAACCCAGGCCGATCGCGTAGCTCACGAGCACCGCGATGCCTCCGATGACGTTGAGCGCGATCAGCGAACGGACCTGTCGATGCATTTCGGATCCTCCAGTGGACACGCTTTCGCCGCGCACCTGTGCACTCATCGATGCGCCAGCAGCTCGCGACGCAGGTCGTCGCTGAGCGGATCGGCGCCGAACCAGATCGCAAACAGTGCGGACGCAAAGTCGGCGCCCGGCACCACACCCCTGGGCTGACCGTTCTTGCTGAGCTCCGTCCCGCGGCCGGGCAGGTAGCTCAGCGAGTAGCGGTCCCCCGGTTCGATGTCTTCGTAGAGCGCGTTGAAAGCGGCAATCCGCGGCTGCAGGCGTTCGAGTGTCGCGCCGTCGACATTGCGCGCGATCCCCTCGGAGGTGGCCTGCACGAAGCGCTGCGCAGGAATCGACCAGAAGTATTCGATCTCGAGCCGGCGCGGGATTTCGCCGAGCACGTCGTCGGGCCGCGCGTGCGCTTCCAGATACAGCGCAGCCACGTAGGCCTTGAAGACGGCGCGATAGCGTAGGAGCCCGGTCCCCCTCAGCTGCAACTGAGCCTCCCCCATTCGCAGCTGGTCGGGGAACCGGACTCCCTCGATCTCGGCGGACTGCACCACAAAGGCGGGGACGAGACTGGCTGCGAATCCCAGTGAGAAGATTCGCAGCTGCCTTTGGCAGATCACGGACGAGACCGATGCACGCATCACGAACACACCTCGAACGTTTCGACCGCAACCGATTCGCGGCGAACATTGGCGCTGCGGTGGCGGTTCATTTCGAATCCGCTTCGATTTCGGGTGCCATCCAGTCGCGCGGGCATGCGCGATCCGCGATGCGGTGACAGTCGCTTGATTCCACCCATTGGATGCGGGTGGGGTTCGCGCTGGGTCACAGCGTGCGCGATGCCGCGCAACATTCCGCTGAAGACGAGTCCGTGAAGCGGATAGATGCCGTACCAATAGAGCAACCCCGCGACGCCCGACGGTTCGAAGACCGCGGTCTGGCGGATTCGCGACACGTCGCCGTGCGGGACGACTTCGAATTCGAGCCACGCGCGGCCCGGCAGCCGCATCTCGGCGGCCAGCCGCAATTTGTGATCCGGCTCGAAGCCGACCACCCGCCAACAATCGATGGTGTCACCGACGCGGAGCTGATCGACGTGTGCCCGCCCGCGGCGCATGCCGGCGCCGCCGAACAGCAGGTCGATCCAGCCGCGCAGCTGCCAGAGCCCGTTGTACGCGTACCAGCCCGTGGCGCCTCCGATTCGCCGCACGGCCGCGAAGCACTCCGCTACCGAAGCCCGCACCCCAATCTCGCGCGAGTCGACCAGCCGGGGGCCGACGCGCACGCCACCGAACGAGCGCTGGCCAGAGCTGGAGGCCGAGAGCGCATCCGACCAGCGTGTTTCTGCGAACGCGCGGTCTTCGTTTTCGAGCGCGCGCGCGATCGCGCTGCGGATGTCGCTCGGCACCACGCCGAAGACTTCGCGCGCCGAATCGTCGCGCACGACCGTCGCGTGTTGGATGCTGTCGATCAGCTTGCGCCCGACGCGCGCATACAGCGGTGTCACGAGCCCGAGCCAGAGGCTGCTGAGCCAGGGGGTCAGGACCGGCACGGGAATCATCGCGCGCCGCAACCCGCGCTGACGCGCGTATTCGCGCATCAGGTCGCCGTACGACATCTGATCGGCGCCCCCGATCTCGTAGACGGGGTTGCCGCGGGGATCGACTTCGAGCGCGCGGATCAGATAGGCGAGCAGATCGTCGATGCCGATCGGCTGCGCGGCCATCGAGACCCAGCGCGGCGTCACGAGCAGCGGCAGATGCTCGACGAGCGAGCGGATCAGCTCGAACGACAGGCTGCCCGATCCGATCACGATCGACGCGCGCAACTCGATCACGGGCACGCCGGATTCTCGCAGCAGCTGCCCGACTTCGACCCGACTGCGCAGGTGCGGCGAAAGCGCCCGGCTTTCGTCCGCGAGCCCACCCAGGTAGACGATGCGCTCGACGCCCGCCGCGCGTGCCGCAGCGCCGAAGTGTTGCGCCGCGGCGCGATCGGCCGCCTCGAAACCCTCCGCCGCGCCCATCGAGTGGATCAGGTAGTAGGCGGTTTCGACGCCGCGCAGCGCTTCGTACAGACCCTCGCCAGAGACGGCGTCGCCCTGGACGACTTGCGTCTTCGCCGCGGCCCGCGAGGCGAGATGGGCAGGGTTTCGCGCGAGACAGCGGACCCGCAGCCCGCGGTCCTCGAGCGCCCGCAGCAGCCGCCCACCCACGTAGCCGGTCGCGCCCGTCACGAGGACCCGCGGCGCGTTGTCGCCCTGCACTGCCTGGCTGGATTCCATTTTCGGCCTCCTGGCTTCGATATCGGATAATCTATACGAAAAATGAGTATTGTCAAGATTTTATTTGTTTTCTTAGAAATCTCAAAAATTTAAATAATTCATTATAATTTAAATACTTACAAATTTTGTTGCTGATTTTTAGATCAAAAAAATATCTACATCTCCAAATTATGTATAGAAAATATGCTAACCGGACTCGACCCGCTGCCGAGGCCGCCCCGGGAACTCGAGCCCCGGATCAGCGGCAGCCTGCTGATCCGGGATCTGGGTCAACCGCTACAGCAGCGCAAAAATGTATAGATATGAATGGAGCGATTTGAAGAGTGTCCATTTTATCTTATTTCATGTAAATTAGGCACTTGAATGTGAACTTGCGGATCTCAAGGCGAGATCTCAAAATACTAATCTAGACAGATTGATTTTTTTGTATAGGATCTATCGATGGCGAATGCCAGATCGGATGCGTCGACTGAAATTACCTACCCGCTCGGCGCCGCCACGCGCCTGACGGGCCTCAGTGCCGAGGTCCTGCGCGCCTGGGAGCGCCGATACGGCGCCGTGCAGCCGCCGCGCACACCGGGAGGCACGCGCCGCTACCGCGCCCAGGATCTCGAACGCCTGCGGCTGCTCAAGGCGGCGGTCGACGCGGGCCATCGGATCAGCGACGTCGCGCGCCTCGACGACGCCGAGCTCGTCCAGCGCGCCAACCTGAAACAGGAACCCGGCGACCGTCAGCTCGAACAGACCCTCGCGGCGATCAAAGAACTCAACGGCGCCGAGGCCCAACGGCTGCTCGCCGGCCAGCTCTCGACGCTCGGTGCCGTTCGCTTCGCGCGCGATTTCGCGCTGCCGCTCGTGCACGAGATTGGCGACCGCTGGGCGGACGGGCGCATGACGATCGCCTCCGAACACCTCGCAAGCTCGTTGTTGCGCTCGATGCTCGGATCCGCGCTCCAACCCTCTGCGCTGTCGCTGATGGGTCCGCGGATCGTCTTCGCGACGCCGAGTGGCGAACGGCACGAACTCGGCCTGCAGATGGCGGCGCTGACCGCGTTGGGTGCGGGCGCCGCGCCGATCTATCTCGGCGCCGAACTCCCCGTCGAAGAGCTGCTCGAGGCCGTCGAGCGCACCAAAGCCAGCGCGCTCGCGTTGAGCCTCGTCACCCTCGAAACCAGGGACGCCGCTCGGACGATCGCCGCGCTGCGCACGGGTCTCGCACCCGAAGTGCAGCTCTGGATTGGCGGTGCTGCGGCGCGCACGCTCGCGCCGCTCGACGGCGTCGAGTGCATCCAATCGCTCGAAGCATTCGAGTCCCGCGTCGTCCGACTCGGTTTCGAAAAGAAGTGAGCGCTGTGAATCGATCGAAGCGCGCGCGCGAAGCCTGGCAGATCCGGGTACTCTTCGACGGCGCGTGCCCGCTGTGCGGGCGCGAGATTGCGATGCTCGAACGACTCGATCGCGGGCGTGGCGGCATCGACTTCGAGGACATCTCGAAAGCCGATTTCGACCCGACCGCCTACGGCCTCGACGCCGAGCAGGTGATGGCGCGAATTCACGGCGTGCTTCCCGATGGCCGCCTCGTCGAAGGGCTCGAGGTCTTCCGCCGCGCCTACACGGCCGTTGGGCTCGGCTGGCTGCTGGCGCCGACGCGCTGGCCGCTGCTGCGCGACGTCGCGGAGGCCGGCTACCGGACCTTCGCAAGAAACCGCCTGCGCTGGACGGGAAGAGCGGACGCCTGCGACACCGGCCACTGTCACGTCGCTACCACGCCCGCCAAAGCGCGCAGCGCGGGCGCTCAGCCGTGAGAGCGCGCGCAATCGCGCTGGCGCTCACGGGATGGCTCGCAGCCTGCCAATCCACCCATCCGCCGATGGACGTCGTCTCCGACGTCGACCTCGAGCGCTACACCGGCAAGTGGTACGAGATTGCTAGCTTTCCGCAGCATTTCCAGCGCGGCTGCGTGGCCTCGACGGCCACCTACACGCTGCGCGACGACGGCCGGATCGACGTGCTCAACGAATGCCGCGACCAAAGCTTTGACGGAAAACTGCGCCAGGCCGAAGGCATCGCCTGGATCGTCGACCCGAGCGAGAGCCGCGCCAAACTCAAGGTTCAGTTCTTCTGGCCATTTTCCGGCGACTACTGGATCATCGACCTCGACCCCGACTACCGCTACGCGGTCATCGGCCACCCCTCCCGCGAGTACCTCTGGATCCTCTCCCGCACCCCAACGATGCAGCCGGATCTCTACATGCGCGCGCTCGAGCAGATCGAGTCGCACGGCTACACACTCGATCGGCTCGATCGAACGCCCCAGCCTGCCCAGCCTCAAACCGGTGACGCGAGCGGGGACGCAAACGGGGACGCGAGAGCGGTGACGCGAACGGCAAACGGGGACGTTGTTGAATAGTTGAATTGCGATGAAGTTGGCGCACATCCCTCCCCTACAGCCCAAAGTCGTCGAAGTCTGGGCAGTGAATTTCATGGTGACTCTTCACTCAACTGCGTCCCCGTTACGCCGTCCCCGCAATTCAACTATTCAACAACGTCCCCGCTCCCCCGCTCGTGCGCTAGTTCATCTCCAAGCGGTGTGCTGAGGCGATCTGTTGAGTCCGCAGCGCCGAGACACCGGCTTGTTTTGCGAAACGGGGCCACTGGCGGACTGCTTCGCGCACTTCTTCGAGGATGGCCTGGGCGCGGCCGCGCTTCAGCGAGGCCGTCTTCGCGCAGGCGACGAAGTCGGCGAGCTCGAAGCCGTCGCGCTTGCCGTTGAGCGACATCTGGTGCCGGCCCGTCCAGTGGCCGCTGGGGTTGAAGCTGTACATCACGTCGTAGGCGGGGGCGAGCGACCAGTTGCCCGCGCGGTCCATCAGGTAGGCGATGTTCTTGGTGTGGTCGTCCTGGTTGCGGGCGACGATGTTGAACACCATGCGGCGGAACTGCTGCTCTTTGCTGCGCATCGGCAGGCCCAGACGCTGCATCACCTGCAGCGCCTGTTCGTAGGAATGCGCGCCCACCTGGTTGAAATCGTAGTGCGCGATCGCGCAGAGCGTCTGCATGTGGATCTTCTCACCGGCGGGGCCGCGGTCGAAGCGCCGGGTCATGAAGTGGTCGCGGCCGCCTTCTCGCAAGATGCGGCACTCGGCCATCTCGAGCCCCGCCGCGATCGCCATCTGGTGGTACGCGTACTCGATCAGGCCGTAACCCTGGGCGTCGTCGAGTTCTTTGTCCTTGTTGCCCGCGACACCGTCGAACTTGAGGATCCAGGCGGAGAAACCGTCGCCGGCTTCGATCTGGCCCGAGCGAACCTCGTTGGTGTCGGGGTTCCAGGCGATCACCGCCTTGGCGCGCGCGCCGCCCGCCGAGGTGCCGACGCGCAGGATGTCGGCGAGCGCCTGGGTCTTGCCGGCGTCGTCGAACGAGACCGCCAGACCCTCGCGCCGAGACAAGATCTCGCTCGCCAGCGAAACCAGCGCGTCGACATCGATCGGCCGCGAGCCCTTGTGGGTCGGCCCCTGCACGGGCTCGAATTCGAGCGCGCCCATGCCGCGGTGCCCCGTGTAACACAATCGCTCGACCGCGTTGAGGCTACCCGCGCGGCGGCCTTCAGCCGCGAGCCACGCATCGATCAGCGCATTGCCGAACCGATCGGGCAGCGAATCGGCGAGCAACCCGGGCAGGCCGTAGAAGGTTTCGCGCGGCAGCTCCGGGAATGAGTAGATCTCCGCAGACAGCGGCATCGTCAACGGCGCCAGCTGGATGCCGCTGCCGCGAAACGCGGGATCGTATTCGAAGAACGCCACCTCGCGATCCACATCCCACGAAACCGCGCCGATCGTCCGCCCCCAAAGCCGCACCTCGGCGATCGTCACTCTTCGTCACCCCACTTCCAGGGCGCGCTCGGGTCGGCGACGGCGCTCGCACGCGAGGCCCGAACCCGCTGCTGCTTCTTCGTCTTGAGCTGTTGGATCGGGCTCGGCGGCGGCTCGGGGACCATTCGGTCGAGGTTCTTGACCAGCTTCAGCGCGCGCAGCACCCGAATCAGGTTCGCGAGCGTCGTCGAGTGCCCCAACTCGAGCCGCGCCACGGTCGGCCGCGACACGCCCGCAAGCTCGGCAAACGCCTGCTGGGTGAGGTTCTGGTTCAGCCGGCAGCGCGCGATCCGAGCGCCGAGCTCCTCGAGAATCACCTGGTCTGAATCGGTTTCGTCGAATTTCATAAGATATCAAATATGATTTGTTAATATAAAAAAACAATATAATAAATCAATATTGATACCTATATCGAATAATCGATGATCTGTCTATAGATCATTATTGATACATAAACGTCGAACCGCTTCAGCCGAGGAGCCGCGCGACACCGCCGAGCGAATCTCCAGAATTCGCCAACCAGGAGTCCAGCCCAACGGGCCGGAGCGACGCCGCAAAGCGAACCCGCAGGGTCCGCCGGCTAGGCGGCCCTCGCGCGCTCGAGCCAGCGCCGTTCGCCGGCGGGTCAAAGCGGGGACGTTGTTGAATAGTTGAATTGCGGGGACGGAGACCGGGAACGTCGACGAACGGAACCAGGTGCGGCGCCAGTAATCAGGTCATTCAGGGGATTCCGACCCAGCATGAGCGCTCCCGCCTGGGCGAGGAGACCGTCTGCGTCATAGACCAAGGTCGCCGCTGGATCAATTCAACTATTCAACAACGTCCCCGCTAGCCGTCCCCGCTAGGTTGCCAGCTAGGCGGGCTTCGCGCGTTCGAGCCAGCGGCGGTAGCCGGTGGGTGGGAAGAAGACCAGCCACATCAGCGCGATCGGGACGATCTCGAGCACGCCGTTGACGACGCCGAGCGCGCCCGACCACTCGCCCGCGCTCAGGTAGATGTGGTCCTGGGCGACGAGCACGAATTCGAGGATCGCCCAGAGGGCGCCCGCGATACCCCAGAGCAGGAAGTGGTGGCACAGCAGCGGCTCGCAGAGCCCCAGCGCGAGGCGCCGGCGCGCTTTGACGTACTGGGTGAAGCCTTCCACGCC
>Ga0210102_1000402_pt1 | contig 11589 bp, 8 predicted proteins | sample RushOxbow_ThreeS_4_FD_185563 | JGI IMG/M metagenome (GOLD analysis project Ga0210102, IMG submission 185563) | Wetland microbial communities from San Francisco Bay, California, USA, that impact long-term carbon sequestration -... | ecosystem: Environmental > Aquatic > Marine > Wetlands ...
GCAACTGAGAGTGGACAGCGGAAGGTGATTCGGCGGTTCCAGCTCAAAGCGACGTACGTTCCCACTTAGCCTCATTTCGTTATCTCGATTATACGATCAGTTCCCCTGAGAACACACAACAAAATTCATCCTGATTTTGCAAAGGGTGCCCCTTGGGCAATGCCCTTCTGAACCGGGGCAGGGCCTTGGCAGGGCGCGAACCGGGTGCCGGAATCCCGTTCGAGACGCCGGAAATTACACTTGGCCGTAACCGTTCAGATACCTTGGTAACTGTCTGTAAACACATGTTCATTTTGCCTATCCGCGGTTGTGCTAGTCTGATGCCGCGCCGACATGAATATGCAGTGTTTGGTGCGTAATTCCGCGGGGATGCGGGTTGGGGCGTGCGCCGAAGATCGCTTCGCTCGTCAGTGAACTCAGGCGCAAATCGAGCGTCATTCCCCGGAGAAAAAGGTGCCTGCGTGAGAGAGGGACGCCGGCCCTGCAGTACCTTAGCGTGCACTCTCTCACGGTGCCGTGCCTTAGCTCGCATAGGCTACGCGGCGAGACGCCCACGCCTTTCAAACGTCGAAGGTCCATTCAGCATTGCAGTTGGATTTTGGGCGGCAGCCAAATGCCGCCGGTGGAGATGACTGTGGGGAGCATTGCATCATCACCAGCACTGGATCAAAGCAGCCTGCCGCGGAGCCTCCGGCGAGGAGGCCAGCTTGCAGCGCAACGCGCGGCCAAGCGCGTATTTGACCTGGCCTTCGCGCTCCCTGTGCTGGTCTTTATCTCTCCGGTTCTGCTGCTGATTGCGATTCTGGTGAAGCTGGATTCTGAAGGCCCGGTGCTTTATGTCTCCGAGCGCATTGGGCGCCATGGCCGGCGCTTCCGCTTTTTGAAATTCCGCACGATGGTGCGCGACGCCGATACGCTGCGCGGTGCGCTGCTGCATTTGAACGAGCGCGAGGGCAATCTTTTCAAGATGTCCAACGATCCCCGGGTGACGAGGTTGGGCAAATTGTTGCGCCGTTACAGCCTGGACGAGCTGCCGCAGTTTTTCAGCGTGATCACTGGAGAGATGAGCGTGGTGGGGCCGCGGCCTTGCCTGCCCAGCGAATACGCCCGCTTCACCAAGGAGCAGCGCCGCCAGGTGGAGGTGCCGCCCGGCATCACCGGCCTCTGGCAGGTGGAGGCGCGCAACCATCCCTCCTCGGAGCTGTATTTTGCACTGAGTCTGCGGTATGTCGAACAGTGGAGCTTGTGGCTCGATATGAAGATCCTGCTCAAGACGCTGTTCGTGGTGGTGCAGGGGACCGGAGCATAAGGGAGATCAATTCTCCCGATGCCGGATATCGTGAGGGCGGGGCACCTGCCCCGTTTTTTGCTGTGGAGGGCTGCTCTGCGGGGCGCGCACGGCCTTAGAGCGAGGGCCGGGAGTGCCGTTTGAGGCACCATCTGGCGGCGTGGCCGTACGGTATACTCTTCGCGAAGTTTTCACATTTCAGCAACCTGGGAGCACTATGAAGGCCGTGATCTTGGCGGGCGGAGTGGGCAGCCGCCTGAGCGAGGAGACGACGCAGCGTCCCAAGCCGATGGTGGAGATCGGTGGCTTTCCGATTCTCTGGCACATCCTGAAGATTTACTCCTCCTTCCAGGTGCGGGACTTCATCGTCTGCCTAGGCTACAAGGGGTACTTCATCAAGGAGTACTTCGCCAACTATTTCCTGCACTCCTCCGATGTAACCTTCGATCTGCAGAACAACAGGATGGAGGTGCACCAGAACTTTGGCGAGCCCTGGCGGGTGACGCTGATCGACACCGGCGGCGAGACGCAGACCGGCGGGCGCATCAAGAGAATTCTGCCGCATGTGGAAGGCGAAGAGGCCTTCTGCCTGACCTACGGCGACGGAGTCGCCAACGTGGACATCAAGCAGTTGATCGAGTTCCACAAACAGCACGGAAAGCTGGCGACGGTGACGGCGGTGCAGCCGGCGGGACGCTTTGGCTCGCTAGTGATGGAGGGCGATGCCATCCGAGACTTCCGGGAGAAGCCGGCCGGAGACGGACAATGGGTCAACGGCGGCTTCTTTGTTCTCTCGCCCAAGGTTGGCAGCTACATCGACGGAGACCAGACGCCGTTCGAGCAGGATTCGCTGGTGCGTATCGCGCACGAGGGCCAGCTGCGGGCATTTCAGCATCGCGGATTCTGGCAGCCGATGGATACGCTGCGCGACAAGAATCATCTCGAATCTCTGTGGGCCTCAGGCGCGGCGCCGTGGAAGACATGGTAGGAAATTCTGCGGCCGGAACCGCTGCGGTGGTGAGCCGGCAACAGGTGTACGAACAGCCGGGAAGGATGAATTAAGCCGTATGCGGCCCGAGTGGTACTCCATCGCAACGCGAGGCCGCGGCCTTTGCCGCCGGTTTCTCGCATCTTGTCTACTCACGATGGCGCTGGCAGCGGCGGCTCACGCCCATGCCGGGTCGGTGTATGTTCCCGTGGACCATTGGGCCTATGCGGTAGCGGAGCGGCTGGCGGTGCTGAGCGGCGCGCAGCCGGAGGTGCTGGGCATGCGGCCGTGGACGCGGGCGCAATTTGCGCGCTTTGTGGAACGCGTCCGGGAGATGCCTCTGGAGGGAGAGGCTACAGGTTTGCAGCGCGCGCTCGAGCGCGAATTCGCGCCCGAGTTAAATGGCGTGCAGGAGCGTCTGGTTCTCGAGTCGGCCTATGCGCGAGCCTTGCAGATAGGTGGCACGCCGCTGCGCGACAGCTACCATTTTGGACAAACAATCGCCAACGATTTCGGGCGTCCCTACGGGCAGGGCTTCAACGCGGTGGCTGGCGCCTCCGGCTACGGTCAATGGCGGGCCGCCATGCTGTACGTGCGCGGGGAATACCAGCATGCCGCCTCGCTGCGCGGGCCTTCGGCGGCGGCGATCGACGTGCTCGCGGGCAAGGACCAGGTGGCCCCCAGCCAGGTTCTGACGCAGGGTGGAGGACGCCAGGACAACTCCCGCCTGCTGGACACCTACGTCGGCGCCTCATTCTGGCGCTGGACGGCGACATTGGGCAAGCACAGCCTGTGGTGGGGACCGGCCACGGCCGGCGCCATGCTCTACAGCAACAACCCGGAGCCGGTTTGGATGGGCCGGCTGACCAACGACATTCCGTACACGATTCCCGTGCTGGGCAAGGTGCGCTTCGATCTCTTCTACGGCAAGCTGGAGCGGCACCCGTATTTGCCCGAGCCGTGGATACACGGTGAGAAGATCACCTTTCAGCCCTTTCGGAGCGTCGAGGTCGGCTTCTCGCGGACGGTCGTCTTTCTGGGGCAGGGGCGCGATTTGACCTTCAAACGCCTGTTCAACAGCTACTTCAACGTGGACGACACCGGGGACGCCGATGCTCCGGAAAACGATCCTGGCGACCGCAGAAGCGGAATCGAGTTTTCGTGGAAGCTGCCGCGAATCCCGGTATCGCTGTACAGCGATGCCTTCAGTGACGACGAGCCTACCCCGCTGCAGAACCCCTTGCGTTCCTCGTTTCATCCCGGCGTCTATATAGCGCAGCTTCCGGGCTCGCTTTCCAGTATGGACCTGAGGATGGAAGGCGCGTTTACCTCGTCGCTGGTGCCGTCCAGCGTTCCCGACGGCTTCAATTACTGGAACGGCGTTTACCGGGACGGCTATACCAACAAAGGACAGCTGATCGGCGATACGGTGGGACGCGACGGCGTGATGTGGATGGCCGAGACCACCTACTGGATTTCGCCGCGCGACAAAGTGCAGGTGCGTTACCGGAATCAGCACGTTAGCCCTCAGTTCATTCTGGGGGGCGGGACGCAGAACGATGTGCGCGCCTCGACGAACTTCGTTCTCCGGAAAACTATTGAGGTCGCGCTGGGGGTGCAGTGGGAGCGGGTCGTCATGCCGCTGCTGACCGGCACAACCTCGCCGGAGCACAACGTAAGCGGATGGGCCGGAGTAACCTTATGGCCCGAGCACTGGCAGCCCAACTAGGGCGGGGCGCGGGGGAGCCGAAGAAATTGACGGAGAGAGCGCAATTGGCGATGGCGGGGGTTGAGCCTCAGGAGCTGTGGAAGCACTTCGAGGCGCTGGCCGCAATTCCGCGTCCTTCCGGGCGGGAGCAGGCGGCGCGCGAGTACGTGCGCGGCCTGGCGGCGCGGCACAAACTGGAGTCCGTGCAGGACGAGGCGGGTAACCTCGTGGTGCGCAAGCCGGCGCATGCGGGACGCGAGTCCGCCGCGACGACCGCGTTGCAGGCGCACCTGGACATGGTGTGCGAGAAAAATGAGGGCACACAGTTCGACTTCACGCGTGATGGGATTCGCCTGCTTCGGCGAGGCGAGTGGCTCTACGCCGACGGAACCACGCTGGGGGCCGACAACGGAATTGGCGCAGCGGCGGCGCTGGCGGTGCTGGAAAGCTCCACAATTCAGCACGGGCCCATGGAGTTTGTCTTCACGGTCGAAGAGGAGACGACGCTGCACGGAGCCTCGAATTTTGCGACGGGCCTGCTGCACGCGCGCTACCTGGTGAACCTGGACAACGAGGAGAAGGGAACGCTGTGCATCGGCTGCGCCGGAGGCGTGAACACACGTGCGCGGCGCAAGGTGGCCATGCAGCCCCCGCAGGCGCGCGCCGGCTTCCGGATCAAGGTGAGCGGGCTTCGCGGCGGCCACTCCGGCGTGGACATTCACTTGGGACGCGGCAACGCGGTGCGCATCCTGGGAGGCGTGCTGCTCGAGGTTCTGGATGCCCTGTCGGCCGAAGTCGGCGGGCTTGAAGGTGGCAGCGCGTATAACGCGATTCCGCGCGAGGCCTGGGCGGTGGTCGCGGCGGAGGCCTCCGATGAGACGCGGCTGCGGGAGATTGCCGACTCCTACGCCCTGGTTGTGCGGGCAGACCTCGGCAGCTTCGATCCAGAGGTCTCGATCACGGTGGAGCCGGTGGAGCCGCCTGCGCAGGTGATTTCACAAGCGGAGGCGCGGCGCGCCGCCGAGCTGATGTCATCGCTGCCGCACGGCGTTCTGGCGATGAGTCCAGACGTGGAAGGGCTGGTGCAGAATTCGACGAACGTGGCCACGGTGGGCCTGCGCGACGGCGTGGTGGAGATCGTCACCAGCCAGCGTTCGGCGCTTGAGCCCAGCCGCGAGCTTGCAAAACGCATGGTGGCCTGCGCCTGCCGTCTGGCGGGCTTCGAGGCGGAGCATTGGGGCGAGTATCCGGGGTGGCGTCCTCAGCCGGAGAGCGAAATCGTGCAGTGCGCCAAGGCGGTTTACGAGGGGCTGTACGGCGCCTCGCCCAAGCTGATTGCGATGCACGCTGGGCTGGAGACGGGCGTGCTGGGCAAGAAGTATCCCGGCATGCAGATGATCGCGGTAGGCCCGCAGATCGAAAACCCGCACAGTCCGGCCGAACGGGTGGAGATTGCATCGGTGGCGGAGTTCTGGAGGTTTCTGACGGCGCTGTTGGAGCGCCTCTAGGACGGAGACGGCGCGGGATGGCGATGCTGGCGGGCAATGCGGAATAGCGGCGAGCGCGACCGAAGCCAGGCGACGGGCGGCGCGGCCCGCGGGAGTTTTCTGCGCTCCATCTCCTGGCACTATCTGGGCTATGCGGTAGAGTTCGGCGTGGGCGTGGCTTTGCTGGCCTACGTGGTCCGCCGCATTCCCGTCGAAGACTACGGCATCTATCTGCTGGCGCAATCGCTGGCGGCATTTCTCTACATCCTCGATCTCGGGCTGTCGAATGTGCTGGTGCAGCTTTATGTCTCCAAGCTGGCGGCCAAACGGCTGTCGGAGGCGGCAAGCCTGGCGGGCACAACCTTCACCTGGCTGCTAGGCGTGGGAGTGGCGGGCGCGGCTGTGTTGTGCGGGCTGGCGCTGCTGCTGCCCGAGCTTGTGCGTCTTCCCTCGGCGCATACGGCGCTGGCGCTTGAGGTGCTGATGGTGGCGGCTCTGGCGGTTCCACTGACCCTGCCCGCAATGGCGCTCGACCATCTCTGCCAGGCGCTGGATCGCTTTGACCGGATCAACCATGTACAGATTGGGGCTGCGGCGCTGCGGGTGGCGCTGACCGTCGCCGTGCTCTCGGCCGGAAAGGGAGTGGTGGCGCTGGCCGCGGTGCAGGTGGCGGTAGCTCTGGCACGGCTCCTGGGTCTATGGGTGGCGGCGCAGGTTTCCTTGGGGATTCGTTTGCGGCCCTGGCGCTTCGACCGTGCGCGGCTGCGCGAGGCGCTGCGTGCCACCGGCTGGGCCTTCAGCGACGATCTGGCGCGGCGCATCGGCATGAATGCGGAGACGGTGATTCTGGCGGCGCTAAGCCCGCTGCGCGAGGTGGCGCTTTTCGGCGTCGGCAGCAGGTTGCCGGCGCACCTGTTTCAATTCGCCTCGCGGGGACTTTCCGTGATGCTGCCTTCGCTCTCTCGGCATCATGCCGAGGGCGATACGGCGCGGCTGCGGGAAATCTACTGCAACGCCTACCGCGCCTGCCTGACGGGATTGGCTCCGCTGGCGCTGTTCGCGGCCATCTGCGCGCGCCCGCTCATGGAGGTGTGGGCAGGAAAGGCGTATGCGGACGCTGCGCCGGTGCTGGCGTGGCTTCTGATCTCATCGATCTCGCTGACCACGGAGTTTCCCAGCGACCTCGTCCTCTACTCGCACGATCGCATTGCGCAGGCGGCGCGCTTCAGCATCTGGGAGACGGTCGGCAAGATCGTCGTGGCGCTGGCGCTGGCCAAACCCTTTGGCGCCGCCGGAGTCGCTGCCGGGGTGGCGCTGTGGCACTGGTGCGTGAATCTGTTCGCCTACCTGCCCGCGGCCTGTCGTGTGGCTGGAATCTCCCCGTGGGAGCCATGGTCGCAGTCGCTGGCGGCTGGCTGGAGGCGCGCCGCGGCGGGACAGGCGGTGGCCTTTGCCCTGGGAGCAGCTGCGCTGCTGGCCGTAGTGCGGCTGCTGCCGCAGGCGTGGAGCTTTGTTGCCTGCGGGGTGGTTTCGCTGCTTTACGCGGCTGTCTGGGCGGTCTTCACGGCGTTGCCGATGTGGCGCGCCTCGCGCCGGGCTGCGGCGGCCCAGACGGTGGGTGCAGGGACGTGAACGGCAGCGGGGAACCAGAGCGCGGCAACGGCATCGCCATCAGCGTGGTAATCCCCACCTGCAGGCGCGCGGCAAGCCTGCGCGGAACGCTGAATTCTTTGGCGGCTGATTTGGAAACCGATGCCGGGAGCTTGGAGAGGGGTACTGCGGAGGTGCTTGTCGTCTGCGATGGCGAAGACGCGGCAACGCGCGAGCTTTCGCAGGACCACCGGAAGCTGGTCGCGGCGGGCGTGCCGGTGGAGTGGATCTTTCTCGATCAGAACCAGGGGTTGTCGGCGGCTCGCAATGCGGGCGCCGCACGCGCCCAAGGCGAGCTGCTTCTCTTTCTGGACGATGATATGGAAGCCGTGCCGGGGCTGGTGCGCTCGCACGTGGAGGCGCACGCCCATCTTCGAGAGGCCGGGGAGGGCTTCCACTTTGCGGTCTGCGGGCGGATTCGGGAGGCGGCGCGGGCCCCACAAGCTACCAGGACGGGCCGCTTACTGGAAGAGGGATGGAAGCGCACTCTGGAGTATGCCGAAGCGGCGCGCTCCGAGCAGGAGATCGTCAGCATTCCGCTCGATGCGGTGGAGACCAGCTGCTTCGGCGCGAACTGCTCGATTCGCCGCGAGCTCTTCGCCGAGGTGGGAGGTTTTCAGCCCGCGCTGCGCGAGATGGACGAAGAGATGGAGCTCGGCTGCCGCCTCTATCTGCGGGGCGTGCGCTTCCGCTTGGAGCCCGGGGCCGAGGTGCTCCACCGCAACGACAAGGAGATGGTGGCCTATTTTCGGCGCTGCTGGCGGCTGGGTGGACGCTGCGATGCGCTGCGGGCGACCGAGCTGGGCGAGCGCAGCGCGCAGACGCGGCGTCTGCTGCGGATGGATTCCGGAGCGGCGCTGGCGCAGATGGTCAACCGCATGCTTTGGGAATTTCCCGAAGCGGCGCACCGGACCGCTCAGCTCCTGCATAGTTGGACCGAGCGCACCGGCTGGCGGCTGAGCTTCCGGCTGTGGCATGACATCGAGCGCCAGACGCTTTATTGGGAGGGCGCGCGCGAGGCCGGCTGCGATCGGCAGGAGCTGCGGGAGCTGGCGACGAATCCCGTGCGCGTGCTGATGCTGCACAGCATCGCCACTCCCACCGACGAGCGGGAGGAGAGCTACTATCTTTCGCCGGGGCGCTGGCGGGCTTTGCTGGATTCGATGAAGTGTGAGGGCTACTCGTGCGCCGATCCTTGCAAACTCGAGGACATCGCAGCAGTCTGGGGCACGCGCGAGTTCATCCTCACCTTCGACGACGGCTACGACGATTTTTACACCCAGGTCTTTCCTCTCATGGAGGCCTACGGACTGCGCCCGCTCGTCTTTCTGCCGGTGGAGTGGATCGGGAAAGAGAACTGCTGGGACCAGGCCAACGGGCTGCGTCCGCGCCGCCTGCTGACGCTGGACCAGATTCGCGAGCTACAGCGCCACGGCGTGCGCTTCGGTTCGCACACGCTCTCGCATCCTTCGCTGCCGGGGCTGGCGGCGGATGCGCTGCGGCGCGAGGTGGGCGACTCAAAGCAGCGGCTGGAGGATCTGCTGGGCGAGGCCGTACCTTTCTTCGCCTACCCTTTCGGCGAATGCAACCGGCGGGTGCGCGCCGCGGTGATCGAGGCCGGCTACAAGATGGCGTTCACCACCGTGGAGGGGCTAAATCTGTGGCAGGATCCATTCGCCATGAGGCGGACTGAGTTCAACGACCGCGTCTTTATGTGGAACTACAACTGGAAGCTGCGCAGCGGCGTGGAGCCACGGCAGCAAGTGAAAGCAGAATTGGCACCGCTGTGGAGCAGTCTGCCGCGTGAATTGCGCCGGCCCATCTCGTCTGCATGGAGACGGTGGCGCGGGCACGGGGCACCGCCGGAAAGCTAGACACGGCGCTGGCCCGAACTCAAATCCCGCGCCGCAGGCGGCGTGCCGCGCGCGCAACCCAATGCATCGCGGGATGACGATAGAAGAGGCTGGCTCGCCGCCACCCATCCCAGATCGGTTGATCGGTGACGTTCTGCGAGCGGAGGTAGCCTCTCAGCCACTCCAGGTAATAGCGCCGGGCCGCGGGAAGCGCTCCGGAGCGCTCGGCTGCCGCGCAGATGGAGTCCGGGTGTATCCGGTAGCGGTCCCAGCACTGGCTGGAGACATAGACCGGGGCCGCCAGATAAAGCTTCGCGAGCAGGGCGTGGTCTTCAAACAGCGCCTGCTGCGCATCGAAGGCCTCCTCCATTCCTCCCAGCCGGCACAACAGTTCGCGGTCGATCAGCAAGGCCGACGGACAGGGGACCCGCTCGGGATGGTGCCGGATGTGGAGCCGCATCAGTTTGGGAGGCTCGTAGAGACGGTCTCCGGCCACCAGCGGCGGAGTCTCGTTTTTCCCCGCGTCCTGCGGATCGCCGCTCCAATCGCGCCAGTACTCGCTGCGGCCGTAGAGAAGGCCGGCGTGGGGAAACTGACGGGCCAGCGCGACCTGTTCGGCGAGCTTGTTGGGAAGCCACAGGTCGTCGGCATCCAGCAATGCGACGTAGCGGCCGCGCGCGTGGGCCAACGCAAGATTGCGCGAGGCGCCCAGCCCGCGATTGACGCCTCCCGGGTGCTCGACGATGAGAATGCGGCCGGGGTGTTCGGCGGCGGCGCGCTTCAGGATTGCCGCCGTGTTGTCGGTGGAGCCGTCGTTGACGATCCAATACTCCCAGTGCGGATAGCTTTGTGCTACAACGCCGGCGATAGTCTCGGGCAGAAAACGCTCGCCGTTGTATACGGCGGTAAGCACGGAGACCAGCGGGCTGTCATTCGCCTGAGCCGCTGTCGTCGAGGAGATCGGAGCGGTCACGGCTTTCCGCCAGCGGCAGAGGCGTCCTTGACGGCGCGGACCGCGACGATCACCGGGTAGTCAGGATCGTTGTGGGCGAACTCCCCGGCTGTCAGCTCCTCGGCGACGAGCCCATGCAGCAGGGCCGTGGCCGTGAGCACGTTGCCGCGGGTTTCGACCGCGACGTTTTCCGCTCCGAAGACGCCGGCGAAGAGCCGCTGTGCCGAGGCGGCGGTGAAGCGCCAGTAGTCGTCGGCGCCGCCGGTCATTTTCCTGGGAGCAATCTGGCTGATGCCGGCAAGCGTGACCAGAGCCGTGCCTCCGGGAGCGAGGGCTCGGTAGAAGGTTCGCACCGCCGCGCCGGGATCGTAGAGATACATCAGGGTCTGGGTGCAGAGGATGCAGTCAAAGCAGGCATCCGGGACGGAGGCGGCGTCGGCGAGGTCGGCCACCAGCGTCGCCCCCGGGTGTGCTACATGGTCCAGCACATCGGCGCGGCTGACGCGGCTGCCGCCGAACTGTCGGGTATAAAGATCTTCGCCAATCTCCACGCAGCGGCCGCGAATGTCGTTTTGGTACTGCGAGAGGAAATGCTCGATGTAGACGCGGTCCACGCACTTACCGCGATGCCAGCCAAAGTCGGGGCGATACGGAGTCACGCGGCGCAGCAGCGCAAAGTCGTTCAGGCGGTCGAACGGCAGCAGGCTTCGCTGGGCACGCAGCGACTGGCGGCGGAGCCAGCGCCGGGCCGCTGCCGGCAGCAGGCGTTGGAAGGAAGCGCTCATGAATTAGCGCGACCATTCTGGCATAGCGCTGCGGCGAAGGCCAGCGCCGGCAGCATCTCACCCAGTCCGCTTCCGTGCGAGGCGGCGTGACCGGGGTGGGGTATCATGACCTCACGCCGCCGGGGGGCGCCGCCTCCATGCAGATTTCCGCCATCGTTCCTACATACAACCGCCGCGAGTTGGTGCTGCACACAGTGCACACGCTGTTGCGCCAGGAGTACTCCGTCGCCGACTACGAGATTGTTGTGGTGGTGGACGGTGCGACGGACGGAAGCTCCGAGGCGCTGCGCCCGTTGCAGTCGGGAGAGCGCTTGCGGATTGTCGCGCAGGAAAATCGCGGCCTGGCTGCGGCGAGAAACACCGGAGCGCGGCACGCCCACGGCGAACTGCTGGTCTTTTTGGACGACGACATGGAGTGCGTGCCGCAGCTGCTGGCCGAACACGCCAGGGCGCACGAATCGCGCGAAAACGGGGGGATCGCCGGGCTGGGCGCCATCTATGTTTCGCCGGAGAATCCGCCGAACCTGGCAGCCGAATACTTCAACCGCGGTTTGGGAGCGCCCTACATACGGCAGCGGGAGCGCCCCGGCGATCCTTGGCCGGAGAATGCGTGGAGCTTCGGCAATACCTCGATCCGCCGGGAGGTGTTTGAGCGGGCGGGAGGCTTCGACGAGCGCTTCCGCATGCGCGAGGACGGGGAGTTGGGCGTGCGGCTGCGCGGGTTGGGAGTGCGGCAGCAGTTTGTCTCCAGCGCCGTGGCGTATCAGTGGTGCGGCAAGAGCGCCGCCGAGCTGGTGAGCGACGCCGCTTCGTTTGCGGAAGCGGACCTGCTCTTCTTCCGCACCCATCCGGGCGAGATGCCGCATGATTTTCTGCCG
>Ga0210102_1000403_pt1 | contig 11533 bp, 10 predicted proteins | sample RushOxbow_ThreeS_4_FD_185563 | JGI IMG/M metagenome (GOLD analysis project Ga0210102, IMG submission 185563) | Wetland microbial communities from San Francisco Bay, California, USA, that impact long-term carbon sequestration -... | ecosystem: Environmental > Aquatic > Marine > Wetlands ...
GGAGCTGCCGCTCGAGCGGACGTAGTCTCTCAGCTCAGCCCGTATAGCCGCTTGCCGGCGACGGGCATCTTCGCCGTCAGGATATCGCCCGAGAGCGCCTCGGTAATGTAGATCGTCTTCAGGTCGGGCCCGCCGAACGCGACGTTGTCCAGGTGATGGTGGTGCGCGCCGTCCGCGTAGACAAGGTGGGTGGGCAGCATGTTGGCGTCGAAGCGCCAGATGCCGACGCCGAGGTGGCACACGAGCAGGCCGTTGTCCGCGTCCATTTCGATGCCGTCGGGTCCCGCCGCACCGCCCGAGAGCTGCACCGCGACTCCGGTCTTCGACACGCTGCCGTCCGCCATGATCGGCAGGCGCCACACCGAGTTCGAGCGCGTGACGCCGACGTAGCAGTGCTTCTCGGTGGTTGAGAGCGTGATGCCGTTGGGGCTCGGCACGTTGGCCGCGAGCCGGTCGAGGGCGCCGTTCGCCCGCAGCCGGTAGACGCGCCCGGTCGGGTCGGTGATGCCGGTCTGTCCCTGGTCGGTGAAGTAGAGGTCGCCGTTCGAGGCGAAGTGCAGGTCGTTCAGCCCCTTGAAGCTCTCGCTGAAGGCGGTTCCCAGGAGGGTTTCGAGCTTGCCGGTCCTGGGATCGAGGACGAGCAGCCCCTTCTTATAGCAGGTGATGAACGCGCGCCCGTCCTTGTGGAACTTGAGCCCGTTCGGCCAGCCGTCGTACTGAACCACGAGGTCCCACTCCTGCTTCGGGCTGATGCGGAAGATCCGGCCGAAGGGAATGTCCACGATCCAGAGGTTGCCCTGGCGGTCGAAGGAGGGGCCCTCCAGAAAACATTCGACTTCCGCGCCCTGGCGGTTGGGATCGGACCACGCGCTGCGGCTCCTCTTGCGAAACTTCGCGGGCAGCGAGGTGTAGACCTCGGCCTTGATTTTCTCGAGCGGCTGGAACGGGTTGAACATTCTGCAATGACGGGCGGTCAGCCACCAGTCGTCACTGGGCCTTGATGCCCGCGGCCTGGATCACCTTCGTCCACTTGGCGTACTCCGACCTCATGTACTTGGCGAATTGCTCCGGGGTGCCCGGCGCGGCGTCGAGTCCCTGCTTGAACAGGAAGTCCTTGATGTCCGGCAGCAGGAGCGCAGTGCCCAGCTCCTTGTTGAGACGGTTGACGACGGGGCGGGGCGTCTTCGCCGGGACGAAGAAGCCGTTCCAGTTGTTGGCCTCGAAGCCCTTCACGCCCGCTTCCGAGACAGTCGGCAGCTCCGGCACCAGCGTGGAGCGTTTCGCGGTGGTCACGGCAAGCGCCCGCGCTTTGCCGGCCTTGATGTGCGTGATCGAGCTCGCCGCGGTGGCGAAGATCAGCTGGATGTTGCCCCCGAGGAGATCGATCATGGCGGGGCCGCCGCCCTTGTACGGGACGTGCGTGATCTTGACACCGGCCTGGAGGTTGAAGAGCTCGATCGCGAGGTGGCCGGTTCCGCCGATGCCGGAAGAGCCGCCGTTCAGCGGCTTCGCCTTCGCGAGCGCGATCAGCTCCTTCACCGACTTGGCCGGCACCGAGGGATGAACGATCAGGATGTTGGTCGAGTCCACCGCCTGCGTCACCGGCAGCAGGTCCTTGAAAGTGTCGAAGGGCATTTTCTTGGTCAGGATCGGATTGACGACGAGCGCGATCGTTCCCAGCAGCACGGTATGACCGTCCGCGGTCGCTTTCGACACGATGTCCGCGGCGATGGTGCCCGAATGTCCCGGGCGATTGTCCACGATCACCTGCTGGCCGAGCGAGCCCGTCAGCTTCGTGCTGAGCGCGCGCGCAGTGGTGTCCGTGCCGCCGCCCGGGGCGAACCCGATCACGAGGCGTATCGGCTTGGTCGGGAACTCGGCCGCGCCGGCTGCGGCCGCGGCGATGCAGGCTGCCGATACAAACAGGATTCTGGTGATATTCATATTGCCCTCCTCGGATTGATATGCACTTCGATTATATATTGCCGGCGATTGCTGGCCGGGACTCAGGCCGCACCGCGTGCGCTCCTCGCGTGGGCGGCAAGCTTCGCGGCGAGCCTGAAGGCGTACTCAAGCGCGCCGGGGTCGGCGCGGCCCTGGCCGACGATGTCGTAGGCGGTGCCGTGCGCCGGCGTGGTGAATACCGTCTTCAGTCCGGCAGTGACGGTGACGCCCTTGTTGAAGCCCAGCAGCTTCGTCGCGATCTGGCCCTGGTCGTGATACATCATCACCACGCCGTCGAATTCGCCGCCGCGCGCCTTGATGAAGATCGCGTCGGAGGAGATGGGGCCGGTGCAATTCACCCCCGCCGCGCGCATCCGGTCCACGGTCGGACGGATGATGCGGATTTCCTCGTCGCCGAAGAGGCCGTTCTCTCCGCAGTGCGGGTTGAGCGCGGCGACGCCGATGCGCGGGCGGGCGTGGCCGGCCGCGCGCAGGGTCTCGTCGGCGAGCCGGATCGCATTCCCGATGCGCTCGGGCGTAATCATGTTGACCGCCTCGCGCAGGGCGACGTGAGAGGTCACGCGGAACGTGCTGAACTCCTTGATCACGTTCATTTCGCCGAAAAAGCTCTCGTGGCCGGTCAGCGCGGCGAACATCTGGTGCTCGTCGTGATACTTCCATCCGCCCTGGTGCAGGGCGCCCTTGTTGAGCGGCGCGAAGCAGATGCCGTCGAGCTTGCCCGCGAGCGCGAGGTCGATCATGAACTTGAGCGTTTCCCCGGTGAGCCGCCCGGATTCAGCCGATGATTCGCCCCGCCTGATTCGCGCCGGGTCGATGTTGCCGAGGTCGAGCACCGGCAACTGCTCGGCCGGCCAGCGTACGGCGTCCAGGGACGGATGGACGCAGTATCCGAGCTTGACCCCGGCGTCCTGCATGCCGAGCTCCAGCACGCGCCGGTCGCCGATGACGACGATGTTGGCCACTTCGCGCGCCGCGCCGGAAGCGAGCAGCCTCGCGCTGATTTCCGGGCCGATGCCGGTCGCGTCCCCAAGCATCAGGCCGATCACGGGCTTGTCCATTAGCGCTTCCTGGCGAGGAGCCGCGTGAGGCCCCGGATGCTCTTGAGCTTCTCGAGTTCGAACACCATTTCCACCACCTTGTCGGCGCTCTCCCGGGGGAGCTTGCCCCACGCCGCGCACTCGTGGAACTTGGCGGCGAGCTCGTCGTCGCTCATCGGGTTGACGGGGCTGCCCTTGCCGAAGTCGGCGCGCCCGCCAATGCTGCGGCCGTCCTTCAGCTGGATCTCGATGATCGTGGTCATCTTCTCATAGCCCGCCGCTTCCGCCTCGGGATGCACGCCGAACTCGATCCGCTCGATCATTTTCTGCACGTCGGGGCGGTTCACGACCTCGTCGGTGAATTGGGCGAGGCCCGCCTTCCGCTCCAGCAGCAGGATCGCCATGCAGAATTCCATGCTGAATTTCGCCTGCAGCTCGTTCTTCGGCCGGTGATGGATCAGCGCGTTGGGCATGTGCCGGTTGGTGCCGACCTTGACCTTCGCGACCTGCTCCGGCCGGATGTCGTGCTCGCGTATCAGGTCGAGCATGAGCCCCATGCCGGGGTGGGTGAGCGACCCCGAAGGGTGCGGCTTGATCGAGACGCCCGGGGAGGCGAAAGTCCAGGGATTGCCGAGCTTGCCGTCGATCGCGCGCGCGTCGTAGCCGCCGCCGGCCGCCTGAAAGAAGCCGCGGCCCGCTTCGAGGACGATCGGCGTCGAAGTCCAGCCGAGCTTCGCGAACTCGGCCGCGACGACGCCGCTCTCTGCGGAGCGCCCGGGATGGAACGGCTTCGTCATGGTGCCGAAGCTCTCGCGCAGGCCGGCGGACTGGCTCGCACCGATTCCGAGCGCGCGCTGTGTCTGCTCGGCGTTGAGCCCGAGCAGCTTGGCCGCGCCGGCGGCGGCGCCGATCGCGCCGATCGTGGCCGTCGAATGGAAGCCCTCGTCGTAATGGCGCGGATTGATCGCCTCGGCGATCTTGGTCTCGACTTCCACCGCGACGTGGTACGCCGTGAGCACGTCGAGCCCGGAGCGGTTGCCGAGCTCGCCGAGCGCCAGCACCGGCGGCAGCGCCGGCGCGGTGGGGTGGGTGAGCAGCCCGTAGACCCGGTCCTTGGCGACCGCGAGCTGGGTGTCGTCGTAATCGTCGGCGTGAATGGCGATGCCGTTGGCGAAGGCCGCGAAGCGCGCCGGCACCTTGAGAGCGGTGCCGACGACCGTGCAGCCCTTGTCGGTCGGGCAGCCGAGCGTCTTGAGGTACTGGCGCACGATGGCGCCCGATTCGGCGGCGTTGCCGGCGAGCGCGAGCCCGATGCCGTCGAGAATCGAGCGCTTGCCAAGGCGCATCACGTCGGCCGGGATGCGGGACGCTTTCGTTTCGGTGATGAATCTGGCGACGTAGGCGGTAAGAGAGGGTTGTGGCGTTGCGTGCATGATCGATGGTGTGGATGGCAAAGCGAGTAGATACCACATCCGCCGGCCGTGTGCCAGATGAAGCCTGCTAGAATTGCCGATCCGGACAAAGCGCTTGCCGGATCGGCTCCGCGCATTGGAATGGACACGGTGTGCCATTCAATGCGCGGCCGCCAGATGATGACCCGTATGGGCTTTACGATCGCAGAGAAAATCCTGGGTTCACATTCCGGACGCGGAGCCGCAAGAGCGGGCGCCGTGATCGTCGCGAAAGTGGACTTTGCCATGCTTCACGACGCGCGCGCGACCAATGCGCTCAAGCGCATCGAGGAGCTGGGCGCTGCGAAGCTGCCGTTCGCCGCCCGCACTGCCTTCGTGCTCGACCATTATTCGCCGCCGCCGCATCCGGAGGCCGCTAATATCCACCGCGAAATGCGCGCGTTTTCGGAGGCGCACGGGACGGTGCTCTACGATGTCGGCGACGGCATCTGCCACCAGGTGCTGCCCGAGGGCGGGCACTTTACCTGCGGCGACCTGGTGGCCGGCACCGACACGCATTCGACCACCTACGGGGCGTTCAACGCTTTCGGCACCGGTGTCGAGGGCACCGATCTCGCGGCGGTCATGATGACCGGCAAGCTCTGGTTCCGAGTGCCCGAGACCATCCGCGTGGATCTGAAGGGGCGGCTGCAGCCAGGCGTGTGGTCCAAGGACCTCACGCTCGCCATGCTCGGACGGATCGGCGCGGAAGGCGCCAACTACAAGGCGATCGAGTACGCGGGCGCGGCCGTGGCGGCGATGGAGATCGACGATCGCATGACGCTCGCCAACCACGCGGCCGAGCTGGGCGCGAAGGCTGCGCTGCTCGAAGCCGACGAGAAGACCCTGGCCTGGCTCAAGGCACGCGGCGCGCGCGAGCCGCGCCCGGTGAAGGCCGACGCGGACGCGCGCTATTCGGAGCGCATCGAGATCGATGCCGCGAAGCTGCCGCCGCAGGTCGCGCGCAAGCACCGCATCGATGACGTGGTCGGCGTGCCGGAGGTGAAGGACCAGCGCATCCACTACGCGCTGATCGGCACCTGCACCAACGGCCGGCTCGACGACATCCGCCAGGCGGCGGCCATCCTGAAAGGCCGGCGCATCGCGCGCGGCGTGCGCATGATCGTGACGCCCGCTTCGCGCAACGTCTACCTGCAGGCCGCGCGCGAAGGCCTGATCGAGGCCCTGACACGGGCCGGCGCATCCGTCGAGGCCGCGGGGTGCGGCACTTGTGTCAACATTACCGGACACCTCATCACCGGCGATGGCGATGTCGTGATCTCCAGCGCCAACCGCAATTTCAAGGGGCGGCTGGGCAACGCGAATTCCGAGATTTTCATCGGCTCAGCTGCGACCGTCGCGGCCTCAGCGCTCACCGGGCACATTACCGACCCGCGCACGGTCGAAGGCGGGGACTGGCGGCCGGCGGCCGCCGCGGCGTAACGACTGACGGGGCGCGTCGAGGGGCGGAACAGGGGCCCCGAACTTGTTCGGGGATGTGACCCCCGGTGACGCGCGGAGCGGCCGATACGATGATATTGATATTTGATGACGGCCTATCTGAGGCCGCTGGCGAGTGACGACAATGATCCACGGCAAAGCGCACCTGCTCGGTGACGACATCAACACCGATCTCCACTGCTCGAGCAAGTACCACCCGGGACGGGACAACGCCTATGTCGCGCAGCATGCCTTCGGGCAGCTCGTGCCCGGTTTCGCCGCGCGTCTCGCCAGGGGCGACGTGATCGTTGCGGGGAAGAACTTCGGCAACAACTCCTCGCGCGAGCAGGCGGTGCACATCCTGCGCATGATGGGAGTGGGAGCGATCGTCGCCGCGTCGTTCGGACGGCAATTCTTCCGCAACTGCATCAACAACGGCCTGCCGGTGGTCGAATGCAGCGTGACCGGCATTGCCGAGAACGACGAGATCGAGCTCGACCTCGCGACCGGTCGTGTCGCCGTTGCCGCGCGCGGCATCGTGCGCGAGGCCCCGCCGCTGCCGGCCGAGGTGCGGGCAATACTCGAGGCCGGCGGATTGATTCCGTTTCTCAAAGCGCATCCGGACTGGGCCACCCCTTTATCCCCTCCTTGAGAAGGAGGGGAGGAGCGTAGCGAGGGGTGGTCAAGGAGATTCACTATGAAAATTGAACGCGTTGAAGTTTTTGGAGTGGCCGTGCCGCTCGTCGGCGAGTACAAGAACGCTTATCTCAGCAAGTCGGTGCAGAAAAGCGTCGTCGTACGCATCACTGCCAGCGGCGGGGTGACAGGGCTCGGCAACGTCGACCCGACGCCGGGCTACTCCAAGGAGCAGACTCCGGACCATCTGGAGAAGCTCCGCGGGACCTTCGCGCCGCTGCTCGTCGGCATGGACCCGACCAACATTCACGAGGTGCTGGCACGCATCGAGCCGGCGGTGAAGGGCTTTCTCGACTCCAAGGCGGCGATCGAGATGGCCTGCGTCGATCTCGCGGCGCGCGCCGCCGGCATGCCGGTTTACACCTATCTGGGCGGAGCGGTGAAGCAGAGGCTCCTCTTCAACGCCTGGATCGGGATCCTGCCGCCGGATGAGGCGGCGCGGGAGACGCTCGGATGGAAGCGCAAGGGCTTCCGCTCTGCCAAGATCAAGGTCGGCGGCAATATCGAGGCCGACTGCGACCGCGTGAAGGCGGTGCGCGAGGCGGTGGGACCGGATTTCCAGATCCGCATCGACGCCAATGCGGGCTACGACGCGGAGACCTCGATCAAGCTGGCGAAGCTTGTCGCGCCGTTCAAGCTGCAGCTCTTCGAGCAGCCGGTGCCGGACCACGACATCGCCGGCATGGCAAGGGTGCGGCGCGAAGCGAACGCGGTCGGGCTCCCGGTCATGGCGGACGAGTCGGTGCTCGACCACGCGAGCCTGATACGGATCATCAAGGCGGAGGCGGCCGACATCGTCAAGGTCAAGATCATGAAGCAGGGCGGCTTCCTCAACACGCGCCGCATGATCGCGACCGCGGAGGCGGCGGGCATCCGCTGCGTGGTCGGGCACGGCTTCGGGCTGGGCGTCAACACCATCGCGGAAATCATGCTGGCGGCGACCTCCGCGAACGTCATCGACGGGCTGGAGTGCGTGGGGCCGTTGAAGACCGCCGACGATATCGTGACGCGCAAGCTCGACCTTTCCAGCGGCAGCCTCGCGCTGCCCGCGGGCCCGGGACTCGGCGTAACGCTCGACGAAGCAAAGCTCGCGAAGTATCAGCTCGACCTCAAAGCCGCGGCCTGAGCCGCGTGGGCGTGACCAGTGACCAGTGACCGGTGACCAGTGACCAGCAGTTCGGCCAGGCAGCGCTTGCGCGAGCGGTTGAAGTCGGGTCCGGTCATCATCGCACCGGGAATCTACGATGCCTATGGAGCACGGTTCGTCGAGCAGGCGGGCTTCGAGGCGGCGTATATGACCGGGAACGGTGTCTCTGCGAGCCTGCTCGGGCGGCCCGATGTCGGGCTGGTGGACCTCACGATGATCACGAGCCACGCCCGCCGCGTCGCGGCGGCGATCGACATTCCCCTTATCTGCGACGCCGACACCGGCTACGGTAACGCCGTCAGCGTGCGCCGCACGGTGGAGGAGTTCGAGGCCGCGGGCGTCGCGGCGATCCACATCGAGGATCAGGCGTCCCCGAAGCGCTGCGGCCAGCTTCCCGGAGCGCGGCCGGTCATCGAGCTGGCCGAGGCCGCGGGCAAGATCGAGGCGGCGATCGCCGCCCGCCGCGATCCTGATTTCATAATCATCGCGCGCACCGACGCGGCCGAGGCGCACGGGCTGGATGAAGCGATCAGGCGCGCAAAGGCGTTTCGCAAGGCGGGCGCCGACGTGATTTTCGTCGAGATGAAGAGCGGGCCGGCGATACTGGAAGACCTCAAGCGCGTGACCTCCGAAGTGGACGCGCCCTGCCTCGTCAACATGGGCGCGGGCGGTGCGCTCGACGAGCTCGACCCGGACGCGATCGGCCGGCTCGGGTTGCGCGCCGCCATCTACCCGGGAATCGAGCGCGCGGCGGCGGGCTTCGCGATCCGCGAGGCGCTCGCGGTCCTGAAGAAGGAAGGCAACACCCGGGCGCTGCGCGGCCGGATGCTGGGGCTGCGCGAGTACAACGACGCGCTCGGGCTCGGCGATGTCGAGGAGTGGGAACGAAAATACCTGAGATAGCCACCAAGACGCCAAGAGAATCGACCGCGATATTTCTCGAGAAATTATTCGGGGCTCATATGGAAGTCACTAGAACACTTGCGAAATTCATCGTCAGTCATCGCTACGCCGACGTGCCGCAGAGAGTGCGGCACGAGGCGGCGCGATCTTTCCTCAACTGGGTCGGCTGCGCGGTCGGCGCATCGCGCCACGAGACGGTGGAGCGCGCGCTCGCGGCGCTCAATGAGTTCTCCGGCCCGCGCGAGGCCACGGTACTCGGGCGCGGCGACCGGCTCGACATCATGCTGGCTGCGCTCATGAACGGCATCACGTCGCACACCTTCGACTTCGACGACACGCACTTGAAGACCGTGATCCACCCGAGCGGCCCGGTAGCCTCGGCAATACTGGCGCTCGCGGAGCGCCGGCCGGTGAAGGGCGACGAGTTTCTCCATGCGTTCATCCTCGGCGTGGAGGCCGAGTGCCGTATCGGCAACTCGGTCTATCCACCCCACTATGACGTCGGCTGGCATATCACGGGCACGGCCGGCGTCTTCGGCGCCGCGGCCGCGGCGGGAAGGCTGCTGGGACTCAACGAGCAGCAGATGGTGTGGGCGCTCGGCATCGCCGCCACCGAGTCCTCGGGCCTGCGCGAGATGTTCGGCACCATGTGCAAGCCGTTCCATCCCGGCAACGCCGCGCGCAACGGCCTGCTGGCGGCGCTGCTTGCGCAGCGCGACTTCACGAGCTCGAGCCAGGGCATCGAGGCGAAGCGGGGCTTCGCGAACGTGCTGTCCACGGCTTTCAGGAGCGGCGAAATCACCGACCGGCTGGGGGAGACGTGGGAGATCGCGCTCAACACTTACAAGCCGTTCGCCTGCGGCATCGTCGAGCACCCGGCGATCGACGGCTGCATTCAGCTCCGGAACGAGCACAAGCTCAAGCCCGAGGACATCGAGAGCGTCGCGCTGAAGGTCCATCCGCTGGTGCTCGAGCTCACCGGGAAACGCACCCCGCAAGCGGGTCTCGAGGGGAAATTCAGCGTCTACCACTCCTGCGCGGTGGCGCTCATACACGGGGCGGCCGGTGAGGCGGAGTACAGCGACGAGGCGGTGCGCGACCCCAGGGTGGTGGCGTTGCGGGACAGAGTCACCGCAACCGTGGAGAGAGGCGTGCACGAGGACCAGGCGCACGTGACGATCAAGCTCAGGAACGGCAAGACGCTCGAGCACCATGTCGAGCATGCGGTTGGCAGCCTCGGCCGGCCTATGAGCGATGCCGATCTCGAAGCCAAGTTTCGCGGGCTTGCGGACGGCATCCTGTCGAAACCCGAGAGCGACGAGCTCATCCGGCTGTGCTGGGACATCGGCAAGCTCAAGGACGCGGGCGAAGTCGCGCGCGCTTCGGTCCCGGGCCGGAAGGGCGCGAAGCGCGCGGCTTCGTGACAGCCGACCGGTCTCGATGCGGCTCTGGACGCTCCACCCGAGGTATCTCGATCCGCAGGGGCTCGTCGCGCTCTGGCGCGAAGCGCTGCTGGCGCGGGAAGTCCTGCGCGGCCGCACCCGCGGCTATCGCCACCATCCGCAGCTCGAGCGCTTCCGCGCCTCTCGGGCAGCGCGCTCGGCAATCAACGCGTATCTTGCGGCGATTCATTCCGAAGCGAAGGCCCGGGGCTATGCGTTCGACCGCAGCAAGGTGGGCCCGGTGCGGGAGCTGCCTCCGATCGTCGCCACGACGGGCCAGCTCGAGCACGAATGGCGGCATCTCGCACGCAAGCTTCGTGCGCGTAATCCCCGCGTGTACCGCAGCCAGCGCAACGTCAGGCGAATCGAGGCGCATCCGTTGTTCAGAGTCGTCGCCGGCCCGGTCCAGTCGTGGGAGCGCGCGGTGAAGAAGAGAAGCAACTGAGTCGCTGCAAAGTTGTATTGAGAGGGAGAGCAAGTGCTGAAAATCGGAATTCTGCTGGGCGACGACATCGGGCTCGAAGTCGTGCCCGAGGCCGTCAAGGTGATGAAGGCGGCAGCGGCGAAGACCGGACTTGAGATCGATTGGCAGGAGCTGCCGATCGGCAAGAGGGGGCACGAGCAGCACGGCCATACCCTGCCCGAGGTCACCGTAGATGCATTGAGGAAGACGGATGGCTGGGTGTGCGGCCCCATAGGCCACAATGCCTACCCGCGCAACGACCCGACCTGGGTGATGCCGCCCCTGCGCAAGAAGTTCGAGCTGTTCGCCAACGTGAAGCCCGTCAAGTCCTACCCCAACATTCCCTCGGTGCACAAGGACGTCGACATCGTGTTCCTGCGCGAGACCACCGAGGGCATGATGTCCTCCAGCGTGGTGCTGGCGGGCAGCGGCGAGTTCCAGCCCAATGACGAGATCGCGATCGGCATGCGCGTCGTCACCCGCAAGGGCGCGAGCCGCGTGGCGCGCGAAGCGTTCGAGATCGCCCGCACCCGCAGGCGCAAGATGGTGACGGCGCTGCACAAGGAGCCGGTCTATCGGCTGGTGTGCGGCATGTTCGCGCGCGAATGCCGCAAGGTCGCCGCGGATTACCCGGACGTTCAGTTCAACGAGGTGCTGATCGACGGTTTTGCGCTGAAGCTCGTGATGAAGCCGCAGCAGTTCGACGTGGTGGTGACCACCAATCAGTTCGGCGACATCGTAACCGACGAGGGAGCCGGGCTGGTCGGGGGCCTCGGGCTCGCGCCGGGGCTCGTCGTGGGCGAGACGCAAGCCATGGCGCAGGCGACGCACGGCTCGGCCCCGGATATCGCGGGCCGCAACATCGCCAATCCCTACGCGATGATCATGTCAGGCAAGATGCTGATCGAGTGGCTCGGCCGCAAGCGAGGCGAGGAAAAAGCAACGCAGGCGGCGAAGCGGATCGACGCCGCGATGGACAAGGTGATCGC
>Ga0210102_1000404_pt1 | contig 11522 bp, 9 predicted proteins | sample RushOxbow_ThreeS_4_FD_185563 | JGI IMG/M metagenome (GOLD analysis project Ga0210102, IMG submission 185563) | Wetland microbial communities from San Francisco Bay, California, USA, that impact long-term carbon sequestration -... | ecosystem: Environmental > Aquatic > Marine > Wetlands ...
ACCCCCCGCTCTGGCGGATGATCCCGTACGCGGTGGAGAGCCCGAGCCCGGTGCCCTCCCCCACCGGCTTGGTGGTGAAGAACGGCTCGAAGAGATGCTCCAGCGTCCGCGCGTCCATGCCGATTCCGGTGTCGCGGACCACGAGCTCCGCGTAGCGGCCGGGGCGCACGTCGGGCTCGAGCGGGAGTCGGGGGTCTTCCTCCTGAACGTCGGTGACGCCGAGCCGGATCTCCAGCCGGCCGCCCTGCGGCATGGCGTCCACCGCGTTGATGGCGAGATTGAGCAGTACCTGCTCCAGCTGGTTGCGATCGGCCCGGACCGGGAGGTCGGCGGAGTCCAGCGTGAGCCGGAGCTGGCACAGGCTGCCCGCGGTGCGGCGCAGCACCGGCTCGAAGTCCCGCACCACCTGGTTCAGCTCGAGGACCTCGGGCCGCAGCAGCTGGCGGCGCCCGAAGGCGAGGAGCTGACCGGTGATGCCGGCGGATCGCTGGGCCGCGTCCCGCATGAGCTCCACGTCGGAGCGGATGGCGTCGGGGACGTCGTCCCGCCGGAGCACGAACTCGGCCGCCCCCAGGACCACGCTCATCTGGTTGTTCACCTCGTGAGCCACCCCGCCCGCCAGCCGCCCGACCGACTCCAGGCGCTGGAGCGCCCGCATGGCGTCCTCGGTGCGCCGCTGGGCGGTCACGTCCCGGGTGAAGCAGCGGGTGTGGACGAAGCGCCCGTCCTCCCAGTAGACGCTGGAGTCGATCAGCACGTCCTTGATCGTCCCGTCCTTGCACCGCATCCGCGCCGGAAAGTCGCGCAGGTGCTGGTCGGCCCAGAGCCGGCGCAGGATGTCATCGATCACCGGCTGGTCCGCGTGGAACTCGGCGATGTGGCGGCCGACGTACTCCTCCTCGCCGTAGCCGAGCATCTCCAGCTCGGCCCGATTGACCCGCAGAATGATGCCGTCCGGACCGACCCAATGGAGACCCACCACGGCGTTCTCGAAGAATTCGGTGAACTCCCGCTCGCTCCGGCGGGCGACGGCCTCGGCCTCGAGCTGACCGCTGAGCGCCTCGGCCGCCTCCTGCGCCGACTGCTCCGCTTCCGCCGCAGCCTCCTCCGCCTTGGCGGCCTCGTCCTCGGCGAGCTGCTGCGCCTCCTCCGCCCTGGCCGCGGCCTGGGCCGCGGCCACCACGGCGCGGCGCCGGGCCTCGCCCATGCAGCCGGTACCGACTCCGATCAGGGCGAACAGGACGGTGCCGGCGAACTCGACCGGGCCGGCGAGCGCGAAGGAGTAGACGGGCGGGAAAAAGAGGAACTGGGCCGCGACCGCGCCCACCGCGGTGGCGAGCAGGGCGGGCCCCAGTCCGGCGTACCAGGCCACCGCGAAGACGGCCGGGAAGAGGGTGATGTACGGGAGGCGGAGCCCCACCAGGGGGGTGAACAGCCACCGCGCCAGGATCCCGGCCGTGATCAGACCAAGCGCCACCAGGTACGGATCCCGCACCAGATAGCGGTCCAGCAATTGTCGCGCGGTCGGCGGCCCGAATGACGGGAATGCCTGCAACGAAGGCCTCTGACGAGGGGACCTGCAATGTACCCCTGCCGGCGAGAACCCGGGAAGCGCCTAGGCTATGGCTGTCCGGCCAGGCCCCGCTCGCGGGCGATCCAGCGGGCGAACCGGCGCAGGAGGTCGGCCAACACCCGGCGCGTGCCATCGTCGATCAACCGCAGCTCCGGGTCGAACCGTTCGTGGGCCTTCGCCACCAGCAGCTCGGGCGGCGGGAGCACCAGGGCCCGCACGTGTCCGAGCACCTGCCGCAGATGCAGCTGCGCCCGGGCCGTCCCGACCTGGCTCGGCGAGGCGCCCATCAGCGCCACCGGCTTGCCCGTGAGCGGGGCCCGCCCCGGCAGGCGCGAGCCCCAGTCGATCGCGTTGCCCAGAATGCCGGGGATGCCGCCGTTGTACTCCGGCGTTGCGATGATGAGCCCGTCCGCCCGGGTCAGCGCCGTCTTGAAGGCGTCCACCGCCGGTGGGTCACCGGCGGCCTCGACGTCGGCGTCATAGAAAGGCAGCCCGCCGATCTCGACCTGCTCGAGGCTCATGCCCGCCGGCGCGAGCTCCCGGGCGGCCCGGACCAATGCCCGATTGAAGGAGGCCCGCCGCAGGCTGCCGGCGAGCGCCACGACCCGGAAATCGGTCGGCTCAGACATTGGTGGCGGGGTCGCCGGCCGGGGAACCCCCGGCCGGCCGCCGCAGCACCGCGAGATGGTGCGCGCACGGTGGGCAGGCCTCGAGATGCTCGGCGATCGCTAGGGCCTCCAGGCGCGATAGCGTGCGGAGGAGATAGGCCTCCAGCCGCGCGAGTGCCAGGGCGCAGGTGCAACCGGGGGGATACTCCATCCGTGATTCCTCGATCTCCGTCGAGCGGCTCAGGGCCACAGCGCGCGCGGTCGGTCCAGCGCGCCGCGGTCCCACCGCCCCAGGTCGGCGGCCGCCTCGTAGGTAGACTGCAGGAACTCGAGCACTGCGCCGTCGGGGTCGGTGGCGGCGCGCAGAGCCTCCCCCGGCAGGATGAACTCGCCCAGCTCGGAGCTGTAGCGCGCGCCGTCCGGGACGACTCGATGCTCCGGATATCCCGGGGGCTGGGGATAGGCGTAGGCGTAGAACCCCGGCTCCGCGAGGGCGCCTCCCCCCGGCCAGAAGCCGCAGCTGCTGCATTCGTGCGAGTAGGCCTCGGTCATCACGTAGCCGGGAACGTGGGGGGCGCCCCCCGGGTGAGGCGGCGCGGGCCGCCCCGAGAACCGGGTCGCGGCCAGGTCGAAGCTGCCCCAGAAGAAATGGACCGGGCTCGCCTTGCCCAGAAAGCGGCCGCGGAACCGCTTCAGCACCTCGTCGGCCCGGGCCAGGAGTTGCCACCAGCGATGGGCGGCGTCGGCTTCATAGGCGGCAGGCCCGCGATCTTCCGGGAACGAGATGGCGGTTTCCATCTCCACCGGCACGGGCCGGATCCGGAGCGCGACCCCGAGCCCGCGCAGCGCGGCCAGGTACTCGGCGTGGAAGTCGGCCACCGTGCCGGGCCGGAGCGGGAGGCGCCGGCCGCTGCCGTCGCTGAGCCGGATCTCGAGCTGGTGCTCGATCAGGTCGAAGTCCACGGTCATCGTGCGCCCGCCCGCCGGCATCGCCGAGGTGGTGAGCCCGCGCGCGGTCAGGTACAGGGTCACCTGCCACCAGTGGTTCTCCATCGGGGCGAGCGCCAGCCGGGTCTTGCCCACGATCTGGCTCCACAGATGAAGGGTCCGGCAGGTGTCCTGCCAGGCGGCGAACGGCAGCTCGGGCCAGGGGGCGGTCACCGGCGCCACTCCACCCGCACCGGCATCGCCGCGAGACGGTCGAACAGCTTTACCTCCGCGCTGATGGGCCACCAATCGTAGAGGAACACTTCCATCGGCCGCCACATCGCGACCCAACCGCCGATGAGCAGACTCTCCCGCACCACGGCCCCGGGGCCGGTCTGACCCAGCCAGCGGGTCACCAGCTGGCCCAGACCGCTGAGAGCGGTGAGTACGGCGAGTCCGATGGCGAGACTGACGCGGCCCCGATGGAACAGGGCATGAAGCCGGCGCCGGGTGGAGAGGCTCCGTCCGGCGAAGTACTGGCGCACCGACTCCCGCAGCAGTGCGGCGTCGTTCGCCTGGGCCAGCGGGCGGTCGAGCCGCACCAGCAGAGCCAGTCGCGCGTCGCGGGGAACTTCCCGGCTCCAGTCCAAGATGAACTCCTCCACTCTGGGATCCAGGTCCCGCTCCCGGAACGGCATCGGATCGATGGCGTTGTACAGCTGGGCAGGCTCTCCCACCCGCACCTCGATGACGACGAAGTTCGGGGGAATGGCATCGCCGGCGGACTCTACGACCGCGGTCACGGCGTTCTCCGCCGGCGCAGCCGCCACGCCCGCCCGACCAGGGCGGCGCCGATCCAGGCCAGCAGCAGCGCCAGTGGCCAGGCGAGAACCGGCGGCCACACGACCGCCACCACGGCGAGCACGATCAGGACGAGGCCCGCGATGCCCAGGATCTCCGCGTCGGCGGAGGCGAGCACGCGGTGGTCGGTCACGGCCGCGGTGACCGTATTGCCCAGCCGAACCGCGCCGGCCACGGCCCGCCCCGCGCTGCCGGTGCCGCGCGAGGGCCGGCTCCCCTCCCCGCGCCGCAGCCGGAGCCGGCGGCGCCACCGGCGCTCGCTCAGCACCACCTCGGTGGCGCCGGTGAGATCGTCCAGGTACTGACGCTCCAGCTCGGCCGCGAAGCCGGTGTGCTCGACGATCGCGTCCAGCTCGTAGTTCCCCAGCCAGCTCGCGACGTTCAGGTTGCTGGAGCCGACCCGGGCCCACCGCCCGTCGGCCACCGCAGTCTTGGCGTGGAGCATCGGCCCGTTCCACTCGAAGACCCGGACCCCGGCCTGGAGCAGCGGCCGGTACCCGGCCCGGGACAGCGGCCGCAGCACGGGGATGTCGGTCCCCCCGGGAACCAGCAGGCGCACGTCCACCCCATCAAGAGCGGCCGCGCGAAGCGCCTGGACATAGGTGGGGATCCCGGCGAAGTAGGCGTCGGTGAGCCACAGCCGTTCCCGGGCGGCCGCCGCGACCAGCTGGTCCACCCGGAGCAGACCCGCCGTGTTCGGCTCGCTGGCCACGATGCGCACGGCGACGTCGCCGGCGGCAGCCGCATCGTCGGCCGGCCCGACCTCATCCTCAGGCGCCGGCGGGCCCACCACCCGCCAGACCCGCAGGAACGCGCGCTCGATCTCGCCCACCGCCGGCCCGCGGATCTCGACCCCGGTGTCCCGCCACGGTGCCACCCCGCGGGTGGGGTCGCCCACCCAGGCGTCACCCACGCACAGGCCGGTGACGAAGCCGGCCAGCCCGTCCACGACGAGGCACTTGCGGTGATCGCGGTGCACCCACCCCAGGGGGCTGCCCGGACTGAACGGGTTGAAGCAGCGGACCTCGATTCCCGCCTTTCGGAGACTCGCCCAGAAGCGCCGAGGCGTCTTGCCCAGGGCCCCCATCCAGTCGTAGAGGAGCCGTACCGTCACCCCTTCCCGGGCCCTGGCCGTGAGCGCCTCGGCGAAGCGCCGGCCCGACGCATCATCCCGGATGATGTAGCTCTCGAAGTGGATGTACCGCTCCGCCGCCGCGATGGCCTCGAGCCAGGCGGGATAGTTCTCCTCCGCGTCGCGCAGCAGGCGCACCCGGTTCCCCGGGATGAGGGGCGCGCCCGCGGCCCGGGAGAACGCGTGATCGGTGAGGGACCACTCGGCGCCCGCTTGTCCAACGATCGTGGTCATGGTATGTCTGGACTCACTCGTTCCGGACATGCCATGAATCCTACACCGCCGGCGCCCCCGGCGGCCCCGGAAGACCGGGTCTTCCTGGCCCTCCTGGTGGCGATCACGCTGGCGTTCGCCTGGATAATCCGTCCGTTCTTCGGCGCGGTCCTCTGGGCGGTCATCCTCGCCATCATGTTCGCGCCGCTCTACCGGCGGCTGCTGCCGCCCCTGCGGCAGCGGCGCACGCTGGCCGCCATCGCGACCGTGATCAGCGTGCTGGTGATCGTGATCCTGCCGCTGACGCTGGTCACTACGGCCCTGGTGCAGGAGGGCGCCGGGCTGTACCAGCGGATCCAGTCGGGAGAGCTCAGCCCGGGCCGCTACTTCCGCCAGATCGTGGACGCCCTTCCGGCCTGGGTGAGCAACCTGCTGGACCGGTTCGAGCTGACCAGCCTCGCGGCGCTGCAGGAACGGGTGTCGGCCGGTCTCACCCGGGTGGTCCAGTGGCTGGCGACCCAGGCGCTGAACATCGGCCAGAATACGGTCGCCTTCCTGGTGAGCCTGTTCCTGGCGCTGTACCTGCTGTTCTTCCTGCTGCGGGACGGCGTGGAGCTGGTCCGGCGGATCAAGGCCGTGGTCCCCCTCCGGCCGGCGCTCCAGCGCGACCTGGCCGGCCGCTTCACCACCGTGATCCGGGCGACGGTGAAGGGCAGCCTGGTGGTGGCGATCGTCCAGGGAGCCTTCGGCGGTCTGGCGCTCTGGCTCCTCGGCATCCACGCGCCGGTGCTGTGGGGGGTCCTGATGGCGCTGCTCTCGTTGCTGCCGGCGGTGGGGACGGGCCTGGTCTGGGTGCCGATCGCCGCCTATCTCCTCGCGACCGGCGCCACCTGGCGGGGGATCGGCCTGGTCGCCTATGGCCTGCTGGTGATCGGGTCGGTGGACAACGTGCTGCGTCCGCTGCTGGTCGGGAAGGACACCCGGATGCCGGACTACCTCGTGCTGCTCTCCACCCTGGGCGGCCTCGCCGTGTTCGGCTTCAACGGCTTCATCATCGGGCCGGTGATCGCGGCGATGTTCATCGCGGTGTGGGACATCTACGCCGTCGCCCGCCCGGCACAGCCGCCCGGCTAGTGCTGGTGCTGCATCCGGTGGGGGGCCGGTGCGGGCTCCTCCCCGTGGAGCAGCCCCGTCGCCGGTCCGCCCATCGCCGACAACCCGCCCATATGCTCCGCCATCCCGTGCCACTCCTCCGGTGTCATCGCGTTCCGCTCCGAGGAGCGGAACTCGGCGAGCTGGGCGTAGATCACCTCGCGCTTCCGGTCCCGGGGGATCGTGGGCGAAGCCAGCACGTCCGAGATGATGTCGTGCAGCATGTGCAGGTTGTCGAAGATGACCGCCGCCCTGGGGTGGCGCCGGCTGAACTCGGGCGCGACCGCCGAGGTCATCGGCATGACGGTGGGATAGCGCTCGGTGCCCACCATCTGCCAGAACCGCCCCACCGCAGCCCCGATACCGGCCTTGGCCTCGGCCCGGGTGCGGGCCGCGATCAGCGGCTCGTAGAGTCCCACCTGGAGCCAGTGGTAGGCCCAGATGAGCCCGTTGAAGGCAGGCTGGGTGCGGCGGAACACCTGGCTGAACGACTGCTCGTCCATCAGAACCATGGACTTGGGGACGTCGGTGAAGGCGTACCCGCGGCTGAGATAGTAGTCGGTGAGCCGCTCGACCAGGGAATCCCTCTGCTCCATCGTAAGCCGGTCGTCGGCGTACGCGTCGTAGATCTGCCGGTGCAGCACGTGGGCCCAGTCGAACATCTGCTTCGCCGGCCAGGCCAGCTTGGCGTACACGGGCATGACCGCCTCTTCGGCGATCCCGAAGTGCGGCGGGCGCACCAGCAGGTCCCGCGTGAGGTAGTCGTACTCCGCCGCGAGCGCTGCGTCCGCCCGGTCGGGCTCGGTCAGCAGCCGCTCGTACAGCACCGCGTGCCCGTAGTCGAAGGCGTTGAAGAGGCGGGCCGCTTCGGGATAGAGGGCGAGAAAGCGCCAGTTGAACTCGCCCGGGTAGTAGAACTGCTCGCTGCGGCCCCGCGGGAAGGCGGGAATGCCGGAGGGCGGGACGGTGGGGAGCGCGCCGCGCAGGGCGAACGTGTGGGAGAGCCCCACCGTGAGGCCGATGTCGGGACCGACTCTGCCGGTGAGCCGCCTGCTCAGGCCGGCGTCCAGGACCACGGTGGGGGTGAGCTGGTAGCGCCCGCCGACCGCGAGCTTCACCTCGGTCGGGGCGGCCGACGCGGCTTCCTGCACGCCCAGCTCGCCAAGCAGAAGGAGTCCGTCCCGCAGCACGGTGCGGTCCACGGCCAGGCTGGCCGACCAGCGGGGCTCCGCGCCGGCCTCGGGCCGGCCGGCTTCAGGGCCGAACGTCAGCGACGCATTGGCATGGGCCCGGGTGAGCCCCCAGCTCCGGGTACCGATCGCCTTGAGCGTGAGCTGTGGGTCATCGCCGGCCAGGCTTCCGGCGGGTAGCGAGAGATCGGTCCGCAGCGCCACTGCGGGAAAGCCCGGGCCTTCGCTGTTGAAGTTGTACAGGGCGAACAGGCGAGGGCCCGCCAGGCCCCGGTCGGTGTTCGTGCCGGTATGGAGCGCGGCCAGCGGCAGCTTGAGACCGACCTGGGCGTTGGGGAAGAGGCCGTAGCTCAGCTCCGGGGTCACGAGATGAAGCCGTTCCCCGTGCACTTCGTCCTCGAACTCGTAGGGGACGATCAGCTCGAAGGCGAACCGCTCGACCGGATAGGCATCCTCGGTGCGGACCGGACGGTGATCGTCCAGGTTGCGGTAGTCGGTCTGCGCGGTGAGCGGGCGGAAGCCCAGCAGGGTGAGCGCGAACGTGATCACCAGGGATCTCGACATGGCTACGGCGGTCCGTCGTACTCGACGGACAGATTGTGTCCCCGGTAGTAGGGCTGCTCCCTGCCGTTCACCACCCAGTACACCTCGGCTTCGAGAGGGACGCGCACGCCGCCGCGCTCCTGGTACCCTGTATAGCGGCCGCCCCAGGGGAGGGTGACGTACTCGCCGCTGCCGCCGGCGGCCCGCTGCCGGCCGGCGGTGTAGGTGGACACGATCTCCCCGGTCGGCCCGAACTCGAAGTCCAGGGACACGCTCGTGCCCCGGTCGGTCAGCGTGGCGCGGGCGTGGCTGGCGTCCAGCGGGCTCCATACGAGCCCGTTCCGGGGGAGGAGGGCGGTAGGGAACCAGACCGATTCGGCAAGGTAGCGCTGCAGCGCGCCGGCCCGCAGCTGGAGCCGATCGAGCGCCTTCACCACCGGCACCACGCCGAGCAGGGCCCCGACTATGAAGGCCTTCCCTCCGACGTACCCATCCCGCACCCGGACCGTCAGCAGCGGGGCCATGCGCACCGCTGCTTCCCAGATGAATCCCGGCGGGTCAGCGGTGAACACCTGCCGCGCTTCGAAGGGCCGCCAGCCCGCCTCCACGTCCTCCGACTCCTTGCCCCGGAACTCGCCGACCTGGCGCACCCGGACCGAGCCGATCAACGGCTGCTCCTCGCGCAGGACGGTGCGGAGGTAGCGCTCCACCGGAGCGGGCAAAGCCCGAATCGCCGCGAAGGAGACCGCGCCCTCCAGGCGGCGCGACAAGGCGATTAGTTCCTGCTCGAGCCTTTCGCCAGCGGAGCGCCAGCCTTGCATCGGATGAGTCCCTCAGGGCGGAGGCGCACTGTCGGCCGGCACTGGGGCCATGAAGGGAACTCATGCCCCCTGCCAGGGACGACTCACGGCCTCCACGCGGGACTGTGACCATCGCTGATGATCCTGCCGCGTCGGCTCCCATCCGGGCTGATCCACTCGATCGTCCCGGCCGACGCGAACGCGATCACCCCCCCGCCGGGTGACCAGGTGGGATTGGCGAACCCGCCGGCCGCCGCCAGCCGAACGATGCCGGACCCGTCGGCGTTCATCACCGAGATCGCGCTGCCGCTGCAGAAATTCCAGGCCCAGGCGCAGGTCACGAACGCGATCCGCCGGCCGTCGGGCGACCAGGCCGGTTGCCAGTGCTGGAACGGGTTGGGTGCCGCCGGCGTGTGGGTCGTGAGCGCGACAGGCGCCGAGGCATCGGCCCCCACGACCCAGAGGTCGAACCACAAGTCGGACATGGCCCAGTCGGAGGTGTACGCGATCCGGGTCCCGTCGGGCGACCACGCCGGATGGTCGACATGTCCTCCTTGCCGCGTGACGTTGACGGGGGTCGCGGCCGCGTCGTCGACCTTCAGCGTGCAGATGTCAAGTCCGTACGCGCCCCAGCAGACGAATGCGAGGGACTCGCCGTCCGGCGACCAGGTCGGGCGGCTTCCGGCGGCCCGCTTCACCGGGTTCGAGCCGTCGGCGTTCATGACGTGGAGGTCCTTGATCTGTCCGCTCCCCCGGCTGAAGGCGATCCGGCTGCCGTCGGGAGACCAGGCCGGGTCCTCGTCGTCGGGGCCGCCGGAGAGCTGGACCAGGCCTCCTCCACCGGTGTTCGCCAGGTAGATCCTTCCGTCGCGCACGAACGCGATCTGTCCCGCCTCGGGCGGAGGGCCGGAGTCGCCGGGGCCGGGAATGCTGGCGTAGACCCCTTCCTCCAGGCCGGCCCGAATCGGCGCCCCGCAGTACGCGACCGCCATGTGGCCGTCCATGAGGAAGACGCCGGCCCCCTCCCCGCAGAAGGTGTCGCTCTCGAGATCAACGAAATCGAGCAGGATGACGGTGCCGGGCTCCAGGGCCCACCCGCCCCAGCAGCAGGCGGCGGTCCAGCGTCCGGCATAGGTCGTGGTATCGGCGTCCGTGCCGTCCTGCAGCTCGAAGCTGCCGTCGCTCCGGAGTAGAAACCGGGAGTGACGACCGGCGGTGCCGTGGGGGGTCTCCCGCTCGTACGCTCCGCTTCGATCCGGGCCGGGGCCGAGGGCCACCTCGACCTCCTTCAGCGCTGTCGCCGCCGCACCATCGTCATCGGTCACCGTCAACCCTACACTGAACCGCCCCCCTGGGTAGGCGTAGGTGTGGGTCGGGTTCTGCTCGGAGCTGAACTGACCGTCCCCGAACTGCCAGCTGCGCGACACTATCGAGCCGTCGGTGTCCGGGTCGGTGCTCTGATCGGTGAAGCTGCAGGTGAGGTTGGTGCAGGAGACGGCGAACGCGGCCAGAGGTGCGGCGTTGCCCTCACTCACGTCCACCGGCCCGGTGGCACTTGCTGCCGCACCGTCGTTGTCGGTCACCGTCAGAGTCACGGTGAACCGTCCCCCCGGCGGCGGATAGGAGTAGGTAACGTTCCGCTCCGCGCTGGTCCCTCCGTCGCCGAAGTCCCAGGCGTACTTCTCGACTGTGCCGTCGGAGTCGGTGCTGCTGTTGTCGAAGGCGCACTCGAGCCGGAGACACTGGACAGTGAAAGCGGCGACTGGTGGCAGGTTCGACGGGTCCGTACCGCCGCAGGCTGCGGTGAACGCGCCGACGGCGATCAGGGGAGAGACACGAGGGAGACCCATGCAGCGCTCCGTGCCGCGGTGGCCGCGACGACGCTAATCCGGGTCGAAGGGATCCCTGGCAATGTGGCAGGTCGCCCGGCTGCCCGCCAGGGAGGGTGGCTGGGAAAGACGGGGACCCTCCCACCGGATTCAGGCTGACCCGGAGGGGGTCTCGGCGCCCTCGACCAACGGTGATGTTCGGCGAGGCACCGGCGACACCTGGGTTTCCGGGAACTGCCGGAAGTACTCGGCGAGAGTTTCATTGGTTCCGCTGAGGTAGACCACGTCCCCGGCCAGGACCGTGAAGCTCCGGTCGAACTGGACAATCAGATCCTCGCGTCGCTCTATGGCCACGACGGAGCACCCGGTCCGCTCCTGGATCGAGGTCGTTACCAGTGGCCGGCCCGCCAGGCTACCAGCGGCGGTGGCGACGATCTTGATCCCCGCCGTGAGCGACACCGACTCCTGTCCCAGGAGGTGATAGGCGAGAAGTTGCCCCGCCACCTGGCTTACCGAAAGGACGAAATCGGCGCCCGCGCGATGGATACGGGACACGTTCTCGACTCGGCTGGCCCCCGCGATGATCACGACGTCCGCCGCGAGGTTGCGGATCACGCCGGCGGCGAACAGCGTCGCACTGTCGGACTCGAGGGTGAGCACCACCGCCTGGGCCTCGCGCGCGCCGGCCCGCTCG